>Ga0209726_10004445_pt1 | contig 17940 bp, 15 predicted proteins | sample Subgrocontami54m_FD_187453 | JGI IMG/M metagenome (GOLD analysis project Ga0209726, IMG submission 187453) | Subsurface groundwater microbial communities from S. Glens Falls, New York, USA - GMW46 contaminated, 5.4 m (SPAdes) (version 3) | ecosystem: Environmental > Aquatic > Deep subsurface >... | reverse complement strand
TTCTTGCGCCGGGTGATTACCTGGCGCAAGGCCAGTTCCCCGGCGAGATGCTGACGCCTGGGCGGTACTCAATCGATGTGGTTTCCGAAGATTACGACCTCGAGTCTTACCACAACGCCCAGCAGGTGGTCTCCTTCGAGGTCTTGAAGACCTCAGCGGAATTTGGGTACAACCTCGAGGAATACGCTCTGCTGTATTCCCGTGTTCCGTGGCAGATAAAATCGGCCGGGTGAAGTTTCTTTCGTTTTTTGAGGTGAACCGCTTGGCTTCCTGGGGAAGATGGGCCTCTGGCCGGCGAGCTTCAGGCTGCCGGAGTGAAGGTGGGTGTAATCTGTGTCAATACTGAAAACGATCCGAAAACGGGGATGCGATCCATTCATCGAGCGTTTGAGCTGTTCGGTCCTTGTCCGAGAGAACCGGGTCGCCGGCGGGCCAATCGATTCCGATCTTGGAATCGTTCCACCGGATGCCCGACTCACCTTGGGGATTATAGATCCCGGTGCAGTTATACTGAACCTCGGCGAATTCCGATAGAGCGCAAAATCCCCTTGCAAACCCGGCCGGGGCCCAGACCTGCTTCTTGTTTTGCGCCGAAACCTCGAGGCCAAACCACTTGCCGAAACTGGGTGAGCCTTTGCGAATGTCCACGGCCATCAAGAATGCGCTTCCGTAGGTCACCCTCACCAGTTTGCCCATCGGAGGATCCCACTGGAGGTGTAAACCGCGGATCACGCCTTTTTTGGAGCGGGAACAACTGTCCTGAACGAATTCACGGGGCAGACCCAACTCCTGGAACTCGTCCGCCCGAAATGTCTCCATGAAGTAGCCCCGCGCATCTTCAAAAACTTTTGGAACCAGCACGACGACTCCGTCGCTTAGCTGTTTGCATTCAATGCTCATCGTCATTTCAGGGCTGAACCTCTCGATCGCAAGTTTGTAAAGCAAATAGCTTACCAGATGACATGAAATCAGGCGACCCCCTCACGGGCAGCCGGATTCATAGCACTTCATCCCCCACCGTGAAATCTTATCCACGTAGAAACCGAAGAGTATTCAAGCCGGTTTGTTTGCTTGCGTTAAGGTCGCACGAGTGTGCGAATATCTCCTCAAGAAAAGCGAAGGATAGAGCCGCGAGCATCAACGGGCAGTCCGCGAGATCCCGGAAACCGCTCGCTATCGGCCGCAGCCGATCAGTATTGCTGAGGGCACTTATAAACGGCGAATCGTTCATTCCGATAGAATGGATCTCCCCTATCTGAAGCGGAACCGGCATACACCATATAGTAAGTTGCACGGTATTGGGAGCAAAGGCCGGTAAAGTGCTTAGGCGGCTGAGCTGCGTAGTATTTATCGAGTTCGTCGAACCGGAACCCATCGAATTCCGCAAGGCTCTGCCCCGCGACAGCTTCCAAACGTCGGTACCATTCCAGCGCGTCTCGGTCCCGGAACCAGGTATACCCCCAAAAATCAATCACCGTCGCCCGGCTCGCATACCACCGGAAACCACGCTCGGCCGGGGGGGTAATGAAAAGGCTGTTTACATCTGTATGGCTGGCAATCCACGTCGCGGCTGCATGAAATGGGTCCGGCCGTATTACCGATTCTCTTTCGGATCGCCACCAGCCCAGGAAGAGGAAGACAAAAACCAATGCAGCAAACCGCGTCTGGGGCAAATTTGTGTAGCGGATGAAAAGGTCAACGAAAAAAATACCTAGAAACAGTAGGGGGGGCACTCGTGGAAGAGATTGCCCCAAGAGGGCCAAAACAAACAAGTTTAATGTCAGTGTTGCACCAGCAACCAACGGTTTCCAGTATGGCTGCTGCGCTAGACGCGTGTTTCTGCCGAGGCCGAGAATCCACACATAACCTGCCAGCATGGGATAAAGAGAGGGGGTGATTGCTGCCAATAATGGATACATACCGAGCCCGAGGTTTCCCGAGAAACAGTTTGCGCCCACGATCAACCATCCCAATACAGGAGCAAAAGCCGTCAGTCGGAAGAATTGGGTCTTCAGCAAGAGGGGGCTGGCGATCATATTCAGAAACGGGCCGATACTGGCGCATAATACGGCCACAATGGCGACAAATGTCAACATGCAGCGCTGCCTCGGAGACTGAACGCCAAAAACAAGGCAACCGATCATGGTCAGCAGCATGGCAGCGAATTGCACATAAGAGCTTATGCCAAATGTAGACGGATTGTAATGCCATGGATTACGAACCACAGCGAGGATGTGAAATAGCTCTGGGAATTTCATGGTGCTGTCGAAATCTCCGCCTTTTGCAAATACATAGATCAGCCCGCAGAGGAAGCCGAGGTAGACCAAATACGTAATGTACTGCTGCGGGCACCTGAATCGTTTCGGGAATAACACTACCGCCGTCACGAACATCACCGCCCAAGCCTCTGGGCCGATCTGTTGATGTATACAGGTTGCGAGCATAAGACACAACATCGAGGCCCATCGTCTGTTAACGCAAAACAATCCCAATCCGAGCACCACCAGCGCCACTGCCAAGTCTTGGGGCACAAGGGCCTGGAGATGGGGAACACTCGACCCGAGATTCGCGCCGACTACACAGACAGCCAGCAGCATCTGTGTGAAAGCAGTCTCTTGCTCAGACAGCAGCCAGCAGCCAAATACCAGGACAATCCGGGTCGCCCAGTGTAATAGTAGAAATGCACTCTGCAGGGAGAATATCCAGCATAGTGCCCGGAGAATTAATATGAAACCATCGCGCACCCCAAAGCCGGATGTGACGGCCACAACGTACCAGTCCCGGGAGAGAAATGTGGGATCGAAAGTGTGATCAATCAGAGCCAGTAGATCCGGTTGATCTCCGGTTCCAAACGAGATTCCCTCGTAAGCGATCGAGATCGCCGAAACGCCCAGAATCAGCAAAGCTTTATCCCAGGTAGGCCAAAAAACAGTTTCAAGTTGGTTTTCTGCATTCACAGTTTTGCACTCCCCGGTATGCCGGCCTGCTTCCCGGCTGTAACCTTTTGGCGTCGACTGATGCGGGTTGGGCATGCGGACCAATTCCGCCGCGGTTCCCGCGATTCAGGAAAAGTAGAAAGCAAGTCCAACAGTTTCCGGCCGGAAGTATTGACCCATCAATTAAAATGCGCACCGCCTCCCGTGGGCCCCATGCGTGTTGATCCTAGCCGCGCCGGTCACGAACTCCGGTCAAAGAGAAAACACTCCACTAGTTCGCAAAGGATGTGGCCGATGGCGGCGTGTGCTTCCTGGATATGCTGCGTGCTTGCAGCCGGCACGACGATCGATAGCTGGGCTTCGCTCTGCAAGCGGCCTCCATTGCCACCCGATAGGGCGATCGTTGCAATTCCATGGAGTCGGCAAAAGCGCATGGCCCGCAGCACGTTCTCTGAATTACCGCTGGTGCTGATTCCCATGAACACGTCACCGGGGCGTCCCAGGGCTTCTACCTGACGTTCAAAGACGTGCTCAAATCCGTAGTCGTTCGCATTCGAGGTGAGGGCCGAAGTGTCGGTGGTCAGCGCCAATGCCGCCAGGGCGCGGCGCTCACGATCGGCACTCAGCCGGTTGGTGTATTCCGCGGCCATGTGCTGGGAATCGGCTGCGCTTCCTCCGTTTCCGCACAGCATGAGCTTTCCGCCGGCTTGCAGTGCGGAGGCAATCATACGCGCAGCGGCGAGGATCTGCGGGCCGCAAGTTTCCGCGCTCCTCCGCAGGGCGTCCGCGCTGGCCAGCAGATGAGCGCGCACGCGCTCAAGAGCCTGGGAGTCATTCATCTTCGATCTGCTTTCTCGGGTCTGAGGCATCTCGATCTAGGAGCGCCAGCCGGCAGTCGGGGGAATCGTCGCCCGGTCTCCGCCCGATAGGTGCCGATGAATCTAGCAGCGCCTGTAACGAGCAATTCTCATTTGCTCGTGTTCGATCCGTCCTAGAGATACTGATTCAGGTTTTCGCGGTAGTAAGCCAGGGTGCGGGCCAGCCCTTCTCGTAAATCAACCGCCGGTTCCCAGCCCAGGGCCGAGCGAATCCGGCCCCAGTCGCTGTAGTAGCTTCCAATATCGATCCGTTTGCGGTCATCGGGGAATGCTCGCGTCACGTAGCTTCCCCCGCCATTGACCTCCACCAGCAAGTCGGCCAATTGACGCAAGGTGATCGATGTCTCGCCGCCCAGGTTGTACAGTTGACCGTTTGCCTGTTCGCACTGCGCTGCCAGGAGAAATGCCTCGACCGCATCATCCACGTAAGTGAAATCGCGGAGCTGATCGCCATCCCAGACCTCAAAGGGCTTGTGCTCGAGGAGTTGGCGGATCCAAAGCCCCAGAAACGTCTGACGGGAATCGCGGACACGCATCCGGGGGCCATAAGTATTCGTAAGGCGGAGCGCGCATGACCGGATCCCGAAAACGTTGTTATACAGGATGTGATACGACTCGCCGGCCATTTTGTTGATCCCGTTGGCATCCACGGGTCCTAACAGGTGCTTTTCGTCCACTGGCAGGTAACTAGGTTTCCCGTAAATCTGACGGGTACTAGCAAACACGACCTTGATTGCCGGATTCTGTTTTCGGCAGGCTTCCAGGATGAACAGTTGCGCGCGGCAGTTAATCTCCAGGTCCGTGAACGGGTCCACCATGGAATCCAAATGGCTGGTCTGCCCGGCAAGATTGAAAAGATAGTCCCGCCCCTGGACGAGATACCGCATGCTATACTCGTCGCGTACGTCGGCAATATTAACATTTACGAGGTTCTCAAAAGATGAAATGTTAAAGGGGTTGCCGCCGTATTCCGGCACGAGGCTGTCGACGACAAGGACATCTGCGCCTGCACGGGCCAGACGCACAGCGAGATTCGAACCGATAAAGCCGAGCCCTCCTGTAATAAGCACCCGCTTACCGCGATATGGAACTCCAATATTGTCCGTCATCTCCACTACTCGTGCTCCTGCTGCTCTCCAGCCGTTAGCCCCGGCGTGAGCAGAAAAGTGTCGCCAGAGTCCCGCTGCTCCCGTTGAGCAGAACATCCGCTAACGACGCATGCCGCCCTTGGAAAAGATGTTCCAATGCTTCTGACCCCATGCCGACCAGGAAAAAAATCCCGACTGCTAGACCAATCTTCCACAGACGTTCCACCTTAAAGCTCTGGAAGACCGCAGTTCCGAGGGCAAAAAAAAGAACGAAATGAACGCCTTTCTGTGCCAGAGTGTGGAGGCCGGCGCCGGAGCCTGTGCCTCCAAACCCCAAAAGATGCTTGTAATAAAAGAACGCAAAGTCCGACGATTCCCCGGCAATCAAAGTTGAGGAGAAAGCAATGAGCCCCAACCCCGCAAACACCGACAGCAGCCTTGGCGCACTAATTACTCTTGGTCCTTCTTCTCGCCTCACCTTGGTCTTCATGTTTCGGATCCACGCAAGGGCTTGCGGACAAGAACCGCCGCCGTTCCAACGATTCCGGTAACGGTTCTGGCAAAAAATGCAATTGACCGGCAGGGTCGGTTCGAGTAAGTTCTTATCGAACACCAACAAAGAATAAAGAATCTAGAGGCGGTCACCATACTCACAACCACCACCATCACCCTTCGCGCCGCTGCCTTCCTGCAATAGTACCAACGTGCCGGGTGACCGCCGCCAAAGATTCCTTGAGCTTCTTGTACTTCTCCACTAACTGCAACACCCCTACCGAGGCTCTCATTCCTTCCATTGCAATTATACATTCTAGACTTGTACAATAATACTCTGAGGAGCCGCCATATCGTTCGATGCTTTGGCAATTTTCTAAGCGACAGTCACACTTGAGCGCAGCATCTGCACCGAAGAGCATTCTTGCGAGAAAAAGGAATCTTGGCTATTCTCAACGCTGAACGTTGTTTTTCCGGGCGAACGCGCCCTATCCGGGACACCTCGTGAAAGAAGCGATGCCTGAAGAGATATTGATAGCGATACAGAACTTGCGAGTGAAGATCGAGTCCCGGCAGGCGCGCGCCGGCGTTATTGGGTTGGGTTATGTCGGACTGCCGCTGGCGGCGGAGTTCGCCCGCCACGGTTTTCGGATCACCGGAATCGATCGGGACGCCCGGAAAGTGGCCGAGCTGCGGGCCGGGAGATCTTACATCGCCGATGTCTCCTCCGAGGAGATCGCCGGCTTGGTGCAGCGGAACTCCTTGCTCGCGACCACGGATTTTGCGGTGCTCGGGGAGCTGGACACGGTCAACATCTGCGTTCCGACGCCGTTGCGCAAGACCAAGGATCCGGACATGTCCTTCATCCTCTCCGCCGTGGACGAGATTCAGAAGTATCTGCATCCCGGCATGCTGGTGATCCTGGAGAGCACGACCTATCCGGGGACGACGGAGGAATTCATTTTGCCCCGGCTCGCGGAGACCGGCCTCGAGGTGGGACGGGATTTCTTCCTGTGCTTTTCCCCGGAGCGGGTCGACCCCGGCAACGCCAAGTTCAATACCCGGAACATTCCCAAAGTGGTGGGAGGCGTCACGCCGGCCTGCACCGAGGTCGGCACGCTGTTTTACCGGCAGGCGCTCGAACAGGTGATCGCCGTCTCCTCGACGAAAGTGGCCGAGATGGTGAAGCTGCTGGAGAATACCTTCCGCTCCATCAACATCGGCCTGGCCAATGAAATGGCGCTGATGTGCGACCGCATGAAGATCGACGTCTGGGAGGTAATCGAAGCGGCCGCCACGAAGCCGTTCGGGTTCATGCCGTTTTATCCCGGACCCGGCCTGGGAGGGCACTGCATTCCGGTCGACCCGTTCTATCTTTCCTGGAAAGCCAAGACGGTGGGAGCCGAGGCCCGCTTCATCGAGCTGGCCGGGCAGATCAACGGCGCGATGCCCCAATTTGTGGTGAACAAGATTCAGGCGGCCTTGAACGACCGCTGCAAGAGCGTGAAGGGCTCCCGCATCCATCTGCTCGGGGTTGCCTACAAGCGAAACATCGACGACGTGCGCGAATCTCCGGCGCTGGATGTGCTGGCGCTGCTCGATCGACTGGGCGCCCGTCTTTCCTATAGCGACCCGTACGTCCCGCACCTGAAGCTGGACGGCCTGGAGCTCGACGCGCTCCCGGTGCTCCCGAGCTGCCGCGACTCCGACTGCGTCGTCGTGATCACGGATCACACCGCGTTCGATTATGCGGCCATCGCGAAGGAGTCGAGCTTGATCGTGGATACGCGCAACGCTTTCCGCTCCTGTCGCTCGCAGAATATCGTACGGCTGTGAAGGTCCAGGGCCAATTCCCGCCGGCATGATTTAATGCCGGATGGCAGCGCGGCTACGTGGGATCGCCGGCTGCGGTCGCTTTCGTCGTTTCGCCGGCAACTCTTACTCCCCGAGTCTTCCTGGAACCTCTCCACAGAATTTTCTTGACTCCGATCCCATGGCGTTCCCTCGGCAGCCCCTAGCACCAAACGGCGGGATGGGTCGCGGGATTATTGGGGGCCAATTATTGGGGGTCAATAGTGATCCTGGATGGATCGCAATCCCGCCACGCTACAGGCGGTGGGCGGTGGCGTAAGGTGACGATGAACCGCTGTTCTCAAATTTCAAATAACTTCGGGACCTCGTTTTGTCAGGCGCAAATCGAAAGATACGCTTGACAGAAATGAGATCGTCTCAGATAATGTTGGACTTGGCATGTGGAATGCTTCTGACTCAGGAGCAGCTGAAAGCATCCGTGAAAATGCCCCCCAAGTCCAACAAGAGATGGTAGCCCAAGAGTTCACCGTCTGAAGAGTGGAGAGGGCGAAGTTTTCGCTTTGCGTCATATCCGAATGCGCTAGTTCAGTCGCAACACATTCGGGACGCAACTTAAAGGTTATTGAATTTCAATGACTTAAGGGAAAGGTGTTCCTGTAAGTCACAGGGCGGAGCTGTATGTCAGTTCACGAACCCATAAACGGCCAAGCGAATGAGCTGCCTTGGTACGCTCTCTATACGCGTCACCAGCATGAAAAAACCGTGGCCCGGATTCTCGAGAGTCAGGGTTTCGAGATATTTCTTCCGGTCCAACAGACCGCTCATCAATGGAAGGACCGGATGAAGCCGCTCTCTCTGCCGCTGTTTCCTTGCTACGTCTTTCTCAAAGGAGACCTGCAGCGTCGAGTGGACATTGTGAAGACACCGGGCCTTCATGCCATCGTCTCCAGTGGCGGGCAGCCGGCTGCTATTCCACCCGTCGAGATGGAAACCCTCCGGCGAGTGGTCGAAAGCGGCGCATGTGCCGAGCCGCATCCCTTTTTGAAATGTGGCGACTTGGTGAGAATCAAACGAGGACCCTTGACCGGAATCGAAGGAATCCTGGTTCGGAAAAAAAATATTTATCGGCTGATCCTTTCTGTGGAAATGCTCGCGAAGTCCGTCGCCGTGGAAGTGGATGCGCTGCTGGTCGAGCCCCTGAATGGCGGGTCGCCAGTGCCTTCCAGTATCGGGGATGAAGCGAGTTTTCGGCTTTCGAATTCCGGAATGACCTTAGCGTAATTGAGCGCAATTTTGACTTGACATAACGGCAGTCGAGTTCTAGAATGGGTTTTTACTTATGTCAAAATTGTTTTCAGGAATTGTTTTGCAGCGAAAACAGAGCCAATAAAAAAAGGAGTTTTTCAATGCGGATGATTACGAGGATTTCAAAAAGCCTGCTGTTGTTTACCGCATTCGCGACAATCTCGTTTGCCGCGGAGCCGGTAGCAAGCGTAATCGGTAACGCTCCAATCGATGTGGGCGGCATTCGTACGCCGGCTCACACGCTCGTTCCGATCGCCGTAGGCGACGAGGTCTCCACGGAAGCGGGTCCGGCGGTTGTTCAATTCCGGGACGGCAGCAAAGTAGTGCTGCAACCGGAATCGCAACTCCAGATCGAAGGCCAACCGGCTGATCCCTCGGTTCGCATGGTGCGGGGATCTGCAACCTATGACCTTGTGCCCACCTCCAGACTTCGTGTAATGAACACCAAGGGTGAGACGGTCAACCAGATTCTCGATGGCGCTCTTCCAACCGCCCCCATTGTTAACCGCGGAAACAGCCCTCTTCCCGCAGCCGTTGTCTACCGGAGTTCGGCCTCGTCCCGGCAAGAGGGTATGGTTTTGCCCGACTCTGCTTTTATCACTGGCAGATTTGTTCTGGATGCGACTTCTGGGGCCGGAGTAATCTCTAGTACCCAAACAACCTTTGTCACGCCCGACGGGACCGTATTCCACGGTACGATGGTCAACGGGGTTTTTACTGTAACGAGTATTGATTTTCAGGTCACGCAGCCGAATGGAACAAAGGCGACCGTCTCAACAACCACGGGACCGCTAATCGGAACCACCATAACAGCGCCGCCCTCGGGAAGCAACGGGGTCGCGACTTTCACGTCGCCAAGTGGGACGGTCATCAACCCAGCACAAGTTAGGACCGACTTGCAGACTTCGGCAAACACAGCAATAACAAACAGCGGCCAGCCGTCGGGCACTAGCGCCGATTTGTCGCAGCGGACTGTCACCGGGCAGTTCAGTTCTTCAGCACCTTAACAGTTTGTTGAAAGAAATATTTCGATTGTCATTCTGAGCCCTTCGGCAAGGTCAGGACGGGCTTCGCGAAGGACCTGCGGTTTATTTTGCGGCCTTGAAAGCAAAAGCAGGTTCTTCAGCCCGGCAAAAAGCGTCGGGCTTCAGAATGACAACCTCCAATGGGTTGTTCAGCAAATTCTTAGGGTAAAATCCAGTCACACAATTTCGATTTCCCGACTCTCGAGCAGGTGGAGGTTTCAAAAACCAAAATGCGGATGAATAACCAAACTATGCTTCGTATTGCTTCTCTAATGACCTTCCTGACCGTTGGTGTTCTCGCCTTCGGTCAAACCCCTAATATAAATACTAACGGAACCGTAAACAGTGCGGATTATTCCCGGGTTTTTGCGCCTGGAGGGTTCATCTCCATATTCGGCTCGAATCTTGCCGCCAGGTCGGAGGTGACGACTTCGTATCCTATTCCCAGAACCTTGGGAGGCGCCTCGGTGGAATTGGTCAGCACTGGCGAGTCGATCCCGATGTGGTACGCCTCTCCAACCCAGATCAACGCCCAATTGCCCTACACCGTGGGCGCATCGGAAGGCATCCGGGTTCGCACTTCCTCCGGCGTGAGTTCCCCCGACACAATCTCGGTCGTCGCACGAGCCCCCAAGATATTCACCATCGATTTTTCAGGGCAAGGCGGGGCTGTCGCGACGACAACGGACTTCAAGGTATTAACCGCTGCGAACCCCTCCACTCCTTCTGGGACGTTCGTGCTCTGGTTGAATAGCGCGGGTCCCACGAATTGCAGCCCCACGGCGGGGCAGCCCTCGCCCGGCCTCGACCCCGGCTCGCAACCTTGCATTTTGACCGATACCGTAACGGCCAACATCGGTGGTATCAGCTCCCGCGTTACCTTTGCCGGCCTGAGTCCCGGCTCGTCGGGACTTTATAGGGTCAACATCGTGGCGCCGTTTATTGTTGTCAGCGGCGTGGTTCCCGTCCAGATTACCGTGGGAAATGTGACGACCCAGGCGAATGTAACAGTCCCTTATCGTCAGTTGGGCTTCTACTACTCGCTCTTGGGCGGTAAGTCGGTTACCGGGCAGACCCTCAACGGGGTCTCTGGAGGGACCAGCGCCCTGGCGTTTCGCCAGTCGGATCAGATCACCTGGGGAACGGCCGGCTTGAATGCCTGGACCAACGACACAGGCCTCAATAGCTCGTTTTCGGTGGTCTCGGGCCTCGCCCTGACATTATTCAACGGCACCACGGTGGTCTACGACAACAATGGTATCGAGACCAACACCGCTGGCAACTTCTACAATAATGCCAATGGTCCCAGCGACACTTCAAAACCGGGCTTGACGGATATGTTTTCGATGTCGAATTATTTCCCTCTCGTCTTCGCCGGGTACTTCAGGTTGGCTCAGTCGACGACTATCACGAAACTGACTGGATACTTCGACGCAAGCGGAAATATCACTTTGCCGTTCGATCCCGCCAATCCCTATGTTAAATATCGAATGAACATTTGGCAGAATTCTCCCAATCCAAATCTGCCTGGGGAAACGGGCAACTTCACTGGAAGTGTATTCGCCAGCGACAATGCTCCCGGGACATTCAGTTATTCCGATACAGGGCTGAAGCTGGTTTCTTCCGTTCCAAATGCGTTTCCGAAACCGATTTACCGGCTCACCTACACGCTGGCCTCACCCTTGACGTTGCAGGCCGGTGAATACTGGTTCGGCCATGACGCATCCGTTCGCGCCCAGGCCGCTGCCAGTTCAACGGCACGGTCCATCACCGTGGAGGAACTCTCGGAATATATCTTCTCTCAAGACGGACCGCGCAAGGACCCTGTGCGGTTCTCGCTCTTCGGACAAGAGATGCTTATGGAAGATTCCTACCAGTTGCCCGAGGCCGTTGTAGTGCGGCCGAGCAGTCCCATCACCGAACAACGTTAGAATATTTCCAGAGTGACATAGCGACCCCTTCGGCTCCGGCCTGCCGCCCAGCGGTATGGCCGGGGCCGGAGGGGTCGCAGATTCTCCAGCCTCGGCGGTCCCCCCCGATACCGGGGGCATTAGCGCGCAATCTGTGGCCATCCCCACCAATAGAGCACTTTAGTCCCGGCCTTCTGCCTAAAGGCTTTGGCCGGAGGAGCCGTGGGCCGTCTAGCTCACTTTCAGCGTTGTTGGAAAACAATCCTGTTTAGCCCCGGAGGGGCGACAGATCGTTTGCATTTGAATCTGTCCCGGTCGCTATATACCATCCCTGAAAATGATGCTCTAGGCATTTAATTCCGCCTCGGTATCTTTACCAATCCTAGAGAATTGGGTCATGTCCGGGGACATTAGAGCATTTCTCCTGATGATGTAATCCGGTCCCCATCGTGACGGAAGCGCTACCTCTAACGCTGTCATCCTGATCCTGAGCTTGCCGAAGGGGAAGGACCTGCTTTTCATTGCCACGAAGCAAGCTGCACTAAGGGGAGAAATTCTCTAGTCCTAGTCCGAATGGGTTCGCCGCCGTTTCATAGCCGTTCCGACGGCAACGCCAAAAACCAGGAAAACAATCGCAGGCAGAAATCTTCCCTGCATGGGAAAATCGACTAGGCTATGCAGGAAGACGATGGGCACTCCAAATGCCCAGGGCATCTTTGCTACGACAACAAGTGCCCCGCAAAAAAGCGGAATCAGACACGCCAGCATCGGAATGCCACCCTCGGCGGTCCACTGTAACCAGTCGTTGTGGGCGGCATTTACAAATACGCCAAAATCCCTCCGCGCATAGGCAGGGTACACTTCGGTCCATGTACCCAATCCGAATCCTATCCATGGACGAGATTTGATCATTTGGATCGTCGCCGCGGCCACCTCGCGCCGGCCCGTGTAAGGATCGGGAGCTCGGAGACGTTCGTAAAGCGTTCCCCAACCCACCACAAATCCCAAGACAACCATCAAAGTTACGACGGCTAGCGACAGTCGTCCGGAGAATTTAAGAATCAGGAACAACAAAATCAGCTCTAGCGTGACAATACCAAATCCAGCCCGCGAGGCGCCCGCGATGACGGAAGCATAAAAGATCGCGATTATCAGCGCGAAGAACCAGCGCTGCTGTGGACGCCGGAGCATCTCGACGGCTGCACAGGGTATCGCTAGCGCGATAAACGAAGCATAATGGTCGCGGTTTAGGAAAGGCCCCAGCCCGGCTAGCTCCACTGTCGGGAAGAGCCAGAAGATTTTGCCGTTGCCTAAGAAGAATTGGAAGACCGAGATCACCGCCAGGAAGAGGGCGTAGATCGTGAAGGTTCTTCTAAAAAAACTTTCACTCCCTTGTTCACCGAATAGTTGAACGGCCAGGAAGAACACGGAGAAATAAGCCCCCCACCGAATCGTGTCTGCCTCCGTAGCAAAAGCATAGACGGACCGGTGCATGAGCAACTGCACGACGCCCCAAACCACGATTGCAAAGAGCGGAACGAACAGCCAGGACCAACGCCCCCCTACCTTCCCCATTAGCCAGGCGATCATCCACAGAACGAGAACGCCGTAGACGAGCGCCTCAAAAATGTACCAGGCGAACCTGTCCGGCATCCAGGCCACCAGCAGACCCGCGCCGCACAGGCCCAGCAAGCTATATGAGAGTATACGGGTCAGCATAGAGGAATTCATCCGATTATGGAACGAGGGCTAGTTGCACGGAGTGAATCCAAAGCTTGCCTTCAATCCGGGTCGTGCCTGGCAACCGGGTGTAGGAGAGGAGAAGCTTCAGCGAGACCGATTGTTGCGGGGTTTGGAATTCGAAGTCTTGTTCGCGAGATTCGCCGCCTGGCGAATTCAGAATTTCCGCGAATAGGGGTTGGCCCGAGGGTACGGCCACAATAGACCACTTCAAGCCGCTGGGAGCCGGAATCCCGTCCGTGCGGTAGCGAACTGTGAGTTTATACCGTCTCCCCGGCAACAATGGAAGGTACTGGCTCATCAGGTCGCCTGTTTCGGGCTGCTTGCCGGAAAATTCCAGACGAAGGCTACCGTCGGGTTCCGCGTGAGAAGCGGATATACCCGACGGGAACGAATATTTCCAGTCGAATCCCTTTTCCACTGGTTCTCCGGTGAGCGTGCCGTTGCTGAGTGACTTTCCCGCAGAGGGGTCCAAGGAAGGAAGCGCCATCCAACCGGCACGGGAGACGTTGTTCCACAGGGCGACAGCCTCGCTAATCCTGCCTGCGACAAATAAAGCCTCGCAGGTCTCCAGCAGGGTGCTTCGGTACGTTTTGGAGCCGGCAACGGCCAGCAGCGCGGCTGTGTCATATGCCAGCTTCATGTCGCTTTCTTTGAGCGCGAAATGCAGATAGGAATTGAGTCGCTCCGGATCCGCGGGCAGCACCTCATGAAGCATTTCTTCGGAAGAGAGAGCCAACCGTTGGGCCATTCGAAACAGAGATTCGGGATTTCCATTGCCGACCGACAACGCTAGCCGGGCCCACCGCGAATATTCCGCTTTGTTCCCCTGGCGATAATAAAACGCCGCGAAGCTCCAGCGAGGGGTATAATAGTTGCTGACGGCATTTGCTTGGCGAAGACTCTGTTCGGCTCCCAGCGCGTCTCCGTCCACTTCCTGGCGGACCGATTGCAGGATCCACCAGACAGGATCTCTTGGATTCAGTTTCAAGGCGGCGCGCAATTCGTCTTCCTTGGTCGGGTCGAGGGTGGCGATGCGGCCATGGTAATCGGCGTTTCCCGGCAGGATTCGAACCGCGGCCTGCAACGCTTCGAAGGTGTCCCGGCGAGAGAGCCTTTCGGCGCTGGCGAATCGCAGGGTTTCCAGGATCGCGTAGCTTGCCAGCAGGACCATGGGAATGGCAACGGCTAACCGGACCGGAATTCGCAGGGTTGATCTCACCGAATTCATTCGCCCCAGGTAGTATAGACCATGCGGAGCCATATGAGGAATAAGATAAAAGTTGCCAAGGCCAATCCGAATAGCAGCATTTGCAGGATCAATGCCCGGGTCATTTTCTTATATCCTCTCCGGGGCCGACGGGATTGTGACACCAGATCCGATGTGGAAACCGTCTTGCCGCCCTGGTTGGCCGATTCGGAAGTCCCGCTCGCTCGATAAAATCGGCGGCCGCACTCGGAACACCGGTATGGATAACGACCGGTTAGCGAAGAGATGAATCGCTGATACGCAGACCGCCTGGTGCGGTGGACCCGCCCACTCGAGCAGTATTTGCATTTAGTTCCCATAAGTGGGCATCAACTGGATTGCACGGCTGGGCATCATATCATGAAATATTGTTGATATCTTCAAAATGAGCTTAAGAAATCGCAATCTCTTTTCGACGCGTCACCGGATTTTCCCAGGTTGCGCGTCCGTCCTAATGATTCTTTCGTAAGGAGCAGTGAGCCATGTGCTGGACGTTTAAGCATTTTCGTGCGGCTAAGATCATCGGAATCTGCGGTATGGCCGGCATCTGCCTGATCGCTGTTTCGCTGTGGGCGCAGACCTCCACCCGCAACAATCCCAACCCGGACATCAGCGGCGCCAATTTGCCCAGCCAGAAGATTGGCCTCAATGATCTGATCGCGGTCTCGGTTTACGACGCGCCGGAGCTGACCCGTACGATTCGGGTGTCCTCCGACGGCTATATCCGGCTTCCCATGGTGAAGCAGCCCATCCGGGCTTCGGGCCTTCTGCCGTCTGAAATGGAGACGGCGATTGCCGGTGTCCTGCTATCGGAAGGGATTCTCGTCGATCCCATCGTCACGGTCACGATCTCCGAATACCAGTCCCATTCGATTAGCGTAATGGGTGCGGTCAAGAAGCCGCTGACGTTCCAGGCCACCTCTCCTGTGAGTGTGCTCGATGCTCTGGCTCGGGCGGAGGGTTTAGCCGCCGATGCAGGCCGCGAGATCCTGATTACCCGCAGCGAGCCCGGTTCCGATGGGAAACCCGCCTCGCTGACCCTGCGCATCCCGGTGAAGGGATTAATCGACTCCGCCGACCCCCAGTACAATATCATGCTGCATGGCGGCGAGGAAATCCGGGTTCCGGAGATTCCCAAACTCTTTGTCGTCGGCAACGTGAAAAAGCCGGGCGCTTTCCCGATTCAGGATGGCGGCGAGACCACCGTGCTCCAGACGCTCGCCATTGCCGAAGGGCTCACTCCCTACGCCTCCAAGCAGGCCTTTATTTACCGGCGCGAGGCGCAAGGAAACAAAAGCGAGATTTTGGTTGAGTTGCAAAAAATTATGGATCGCAAAGCGCCGGATGTTCAGTTGGCGGCCAACGACATTCTTTATATCCCGGACAACCGCGGACGCCGTGCCACCTTTGCCGTGCTCGAGAAGATTCTTAGCTTTGGCGCCGGCACTGCTTCGGGTGTGATTGTTTACCGGTCGATCAACAAATAAAAATACGTTAGGAACTGAAAATGATTGAACCTCAATTGCCTAGACAGCTTCCCGCTCCTCCCGTAGAAATAGTTGCCCCTCAACCCCAGATGTTGCCGCACGGGCCGGCCTATTATTCCGCGGATTTTCAGCAATCCGACGAGCCGGTGGTTCCGTTCTCTCACTATCTTTGGGTCATCAGGCGGCATCGCTGGAAGATTTTTTGTTTTGTCCTCGTATGCATCGCCGGCACCGCCATTGTTTCCGCGCGCCTGACCCCCATCTATGAGTCGTCTGCCTCTCTGGATGTAGACCGCCAAATCCCAACCTCCGTCATCGGCCAGGACGCCGCGCGCCCAGTTGCCGATGATACGGACCAGTTCATGGCTACGCAGGTTCGTCTCATCCAGTCGGATTCCGTACTCCGTCCTGTCGTTCAGAAATATCGTCTAATTGATTACGATAAGGCGTTGCAACAAGCCAAAGCGAAGCAACGGGGAAATCCCATGGATGCCTCGGTCGTTCTAAGAGATCTGAAAGTAACACGCCCGACCGGCACTTACATTCTGCTAATCTCCTATCGCTCTCCCGATCCTCAACTCGCCGCGAATGTCGCGAATGCCGTTGCGACGAGTTATGTGGAGCATACCTACAACATCCGCTTCCGGGCTTCGGCCAGTCTGTCCTCCTTCATGGAAAAGCAACTGGAGGAACTGAAGGCGAAGCGCGAAAAATCTTCTGCCGCACTGGCATCCTTCGAAAGGGAACTCAACGTAATTAATCCCGAGGAAAAGACGTCGATCCTGACCGCGAGGCTCATACAGCTTAATACCGAGTACACCAACGCTCAGGCGGAACGGGTCCGCAAGCAAGCTACCGAAAACTCCGTTCAGACCGGTTCTCTCGAAGCGGAGCTCGTTTCGACGCAGGGCGAGTCCCTGCGGAAACTGATGGACCAGTTGGACGAGGCACAGTCGCGCTTCGTTCACGCAAAGGCGCAGTACGGCGTGAATCACCCCGAGTACAAGAAGGCCGAACTCCAACTGAATGAAGTCCAGCGGCAATTGGATAAAGCCAGGCAGACCGTTTCGAAGAGGGTTAATGTTGAATACCAGGAAGCCCTCAACCGCGAACACATGCTCCAGGGCGCGTTGGCTGATACCAAGAAGGAATTTGACTCCCTGAACGCTCGTTCCTTCGAATACAGAGCCCTCAAGCAGGAGGCCGACGCCGACAAGACTCTGTACGAGGAGTTGGTCCGGAAGATCCGGGAGGCGGGCATTAACGCGAGCTTCCAGGATTCATCCATCCGGCTGGCCGATCCGGCCCGCCCGGAATTCAGGGCCGTATCCCCGAATATCCCCTTGAATGTTGCCCTCGCTTTCATCTTCTCAACTCTGCTCGCGTTCGGTGCCGCGATTGGAAGCGACATGCTGGACAACACCATCCGTGACCCGGAAGGAGTCGCGCGCATTCTCAAAACGGAGACCATTGGCTCTCTTCCGATGGTTAAACCTTGGCACGGTACGCCGTTCGTTTCGCTGCCGGGTGGCGGCTCGGAAAAGGCTCTTGCCTCCAGGAACGGTAGTGGCCGCAACGTTGCAATGTTCGAGGAGGCAATGCGGACGGTTCGCGACTCGATCCTGCTTTCCGATGTAGACCGCCGCCACCGCACGCTCTTGCTCACGAGCGCAGTGCCGGCGGAGGGCAAGACGACCACGGCAATCCATCTGGCTCTTGCGCATGCGTCCCAAAAAAGGCGAACTTTGCTCATCGATGCCGATCTCCGCCGCCCGGGCGTTCGTAGCCGATTCAACCTGAGCAGCGATATAAAAGGACTGTCCAATGTCATCGACGAAGGAATCGATTGGAAGACTGTCCTGGCCAAAAATATCGGGGGAGTTGACCTGGATATTTTGACCGCCGGTCCAGCTTCCCGGCGGGCCGCCGATCGTATCGGCATTGCCTTGGAGCCGATTCTCCGGGAGGCAAGCCTAATGTACGATCAGGTGATCGTTGACTCTCCACCGCTGGTTGGA
>Ga0209726_10004443_pt1 | contig 17945 bp, 13 predicted proteins | sample Subgrocontami54m_FD_187453 | JGI IMG/M metagenome (GOLD analysis project Ga0209726, IMG submission 187453) | Subsurface groundwater microbial communities from S. Glens Falls, New York, USA - GMW46 contaminated, 5.4 m (SPAdes) (version 3) | ecosystem: Environmental > Aquatic > Deep subsurface >... | reverse complement strand
GGGCATGGATATCGCGGAGAAGCGGCTGCCACAGGACGGCCGCCTGCGCGCCGCGACCGACGACGGGCAGGAGGTCGACTTTCGAGCGTCGACACTCCGCACAATTTTTGGCGAGAAGGTCGTGCTGCGCGTCCTCGACCATCGCAAAGGCGTGCCGCCGCTCGAGGAGCTCGGGTTCTCTGCCGCCACGCTAGAGCAGATTCGTTTCTTTCTCCGGCATCAGCACGGAATGATCCTCGTCGTCGGACCCACAGGCTCGGGAAAGACGACGACGCTCTGTTCGGCGTTGACGGCGGCGCGCTCGGAGCGAACGAACATCATCACCATCGAGGATCCGGTCGAATACCAGATTCCCGGCGTCAATCAGACCCAAATCAACGACAAGATCAAGCTGACGTTTGCCAGCGCGCTGCGGTCGATCTTGCGCCAGGATCCGGACGTCGTTCTCATTGGTGAAATCCGCGACCAGGAAACTGCGCGCATCGCGATGCAGGCAGCGCAGACAGGTCACCTCGTGCTGTCGACATTGCACACCGACGATGCCCCGTCGTGCGTGACGCGCCTCACGGACATCGGCATCGAACCCTATGTCACAGCGTCCGCGTTGATCGGCGTCGTAGCACAGCGGCTGATGCGACGGCTTTGCGTGCACTGCCGCAGACCGTACACGCCGGAGGGCGAGACGCTGCGCGCCATGAGCGTGTCGGAAACCGAGGCGTCCACGATCACCTTCTATCGCGCGGTCGGGTGCGATCAGTGCAATCACACCGGCTACCGCGGCCGTGTCGGCATCTACGAGATCATGCATGTCAGCGACAAGCTGCGCCGGCTGATCGCGCAGCGCGGCTCGGAGGCTCAAATTCGCGACGGGGCACTCGCGGCCGGCATGCTGGCGCTCGGCGAAGACGGGCTACTAAAGGTGAAGGCCGGCGTGACGACGCCGGACGAGCTCCTGCGCGTCGTGACCGAGGTCCGCGAGGCGCGTAACCTCTGTGCGGGCTGTGGCGAGAGCGTTTCGCATGAATTCGTGGCATGTCCCAACTGCGGTCACCACGTCGGCAGCGGCTGCCCGCATTGCCACAAACCGATCCAACCTGGCTGGAAATTCTGTGCCTATTGCGCCAAGAGCACGCAGGCAGCGTCCAGGAAGGGCAATGCCAAACGCCTGAACCAGCCCGCGGTCCGCGAGCTACCACCAGCGAACGTCGCAGAATTTAAGAAATAAGGTGTCGGCTTATGGGTTAGGACTTAGGGCTTAAGCTACTGAGCCATGAGCCATGAGCCCTGAGCCTGGTCGTACCAGATGACCTATTACGAGCTGCTGGAGATTGCTCCAGACGCCCCGACCGACGAGATCAAACGCGCGTTCCGCCGGGAAATCGCGAAGTACCATCCCGATAAGGTTCAACACCTCGGCAGGGAGTTCCAGGAGATCGCGGCGGTCAAAGCCGCGGAGCTCACACAGGCCTACAAGACGCTCAGCGATCCGATCCTGCGGACCGAATACGACGCGCTGGTCGCCGAAGGCGGCGTCATCAGTGCGCCGTCGGTGGAGGCCCCGAAACCACGCTCCAGCACGGCGCCCGCGCCGGTTGGGGAAGCGTCCCGCCCGGTCCCTGCGCCCGAGCCGCCGCCACCCGCTGGCCGTTCCCAATTCGCCCAGGAGCAGGCCGGCGTGAGCGAGTTCATTCAGCGCGCGGCGCTGATCCGCTTTCGCGCCGCGCTTCAGGGAGAGTTCGGCCACTACGAGGAAATCAGCCTCCCAGGGTTCGAGGTGGCGTGCATTCCCAAACCGTCGTTCTGGTCGATGAAGATGCCGCCCCGAGTGCTCGGCCGTATCGTGCCCACCGTGAGCGGCGAGGCGCTGACCGAGACCTGGTCGCTCGCGACCCGCATGAAGAAGGACGGCCAGCGCGATCTCTGCGTGTTCCTCATGGGACCTTCCGTGGCCGCGCCGAGCGAGCTCGCGACGGCGATAGCCCAGCAGCGGCGAAAGCCCATGCCGGCGGGCGGAAAGCTGATCATGATTCCGGTCAGCACGTCCAACTGGGTCGCTCATGTCCCCACCGATGCACCGCCAATCGTCAAGTCGCTCCTCTCGAGACTGAAATCAGCGTGAGAATGGGCGCCCGCCCTCCCAGCTGTCGGCGTCTCGGAACTGTCCACTACCGCACTCCGACAACCCTCAGCGACCCATGCCTCTGATCGATACCCGCGATCTGTGGAAAACCTATCTGATGGGATCCGAGGAGATTCACGCCCTGCGCGGTGTCAGCGTGTCCATCGAACGAGGGGAATACGTCGCGATCATGGGACCCTCTGGCTCGGGGAAGTCGACTCTGATGAACCTGATCGGCTGCCTCGATACGCCGTCAAAGGGCACGTATCTGCTGAACGGCAAGGAAGTCACCACGATGAAGGACAACGAGCTTGCGCGGATTCGGAACGAGGAAATCGGGTTCGTGTTCCAGACGTTCAACCTGCTCCCTCGCGCGACCGCACTTCACAATGTGGAGCTGCCGCTCGTGTATGCGGGTGTTCAGGCCGCCGATCGCCAGCTGCGCGCAAAACAGGCGCTCGAACGCGTCGAGCTGACTGACCGGATGGGTCACAAGCCGAACGAACTGTCGGGGGGACAGCGCCAACGGGTGGCCATTGCGAGGGCGCTCGTGAACAACCCCTCGATCCTGCTGGCCGACGAGCCCACGGGCAACCTGGACTCAAAGACGGGCACCGAGATCATGGCGCTGTTCGCTCGACTCCATGAGGCGGGCCACACGATTGTGGTCGTCACGCACGAGGCGGACGTGGCGGCGCTTGCCCGCCGCGCGATCCATATTCGCGACGGGCAGGTCGAGAAAGACGTCCGCGGAGCAGCCTAGGCCGGGTCCTGTTCTTCCGCCTTCGCTGAAGCTACGGCGGACCGCCGCGACGGCCCGCCGTGCGGGCCGCTTAGCAGCACTGCTTTGTCGCGTCGCGTGGCGACGCGACTTGGTGGAGGCTGGTTGGACCCGGCATCACCCGACCCAGACGGCGGGTCTACAAGGCAAGACCCGCCCTACTTGGCTTTGGACTTCGCGTATTCCAGCGCGAACTGCTTCAGCCTGGCATTCGCCAGCCCCAGGGCCGCCGCTTCCACGCCGGCCTTTTCCGCATCCCACTTATCGATCACCATCCGCTTGATCATCCACATGGTCGCCGCGCGTCCTCCGCCGGCGCAATGGATGAACGCTGGCTGGTACCCTGGCTTGGTAATCATGTCGAGAAACTGATCGGCCGTCTTTGGATCCGGCGAGCCCCCGCTCATCGGGAGATGGACGAACTTCAGGCCAGCCGCCTTCGCCGCTGCCTCCTCGGCCGCCAGGTCGTTCCCGGGCTCATCCGCGAGCCGGAGGTTGAACACCGACACAAAGCCCATTTTTTTCATTTCGGCCAATGCCTCGGGCTTTGTGGAACCGCCGCACGCGACGGTCGTTTCCGCGCGCGCGAAATTGACGACGCCCGCGACGTTTTCCTTGGTGACCTTCTGCGCGTCTGCCGGCGAGGATACGACGACGGTGAAGAGGAACACGATAGTGAACACAGGTGTTTTCATGGGAGACCTCAGTCAGGCACGAATTGTAATCTGTGGGGTCGGGAGTCATTACATTTTTCGCGTTGACGACACAGCGAAAAATGTAATGACTCCCGACCCCGTTCCTCAGATGGCGGCCCAGTGCGCCTGGTCCACCTGCTTCAGTGCCGCGTGGTGATCGAATGAATCGGGGGCAAGCTCGATGCGCTGCCGCGAAGCATCAGGATCGAGAACCGGGATGGCGCTCAGCAGCGCGCGCGTATACGGATGCTGGGGTGAGCGAAAGATCGCCTTCGTCTCGCCCATTTCCATAATCCTCCCAAGGTACATCACCGCCACGCGGCTGCAGATGTCCTCGACCAGCCGGAGATCATGGGCGATGAACAGGTACGTGAGCTTCAGCTGCTCTTTCAGCTTCATGAGCAGCGAGACGACCTGGGCCTGGACCGACACATCGAGTGCCGAGACGGCTTCGTCGGCCACGATCAGCGCCGGATTCAATGCGAGCGCCCGCGCGATGCCAATGCGCTGGCGTTGGCCTCCGCTGAACTGGTGGGGGTACCGCGCGATGTGCCCGGGGTCAAGGCCCACCAGCTCGAACAACTGCGCCACGCGCGCGCGACGTTCCGCGCGGCTGCCGATCCGATGGATGACCAGCGGCTCCTCGACGATGTCCCCCACGCGCATCCGCGGGTTGAGCGACGAGTACGGATCCTGAAACACGATCTGCATGTCGCGGCGAGCCACCCGCATCTCCGCCGGCGAATAGGCCAGCACGTTCTGGCCTCGAAATTGGATTTCCCCAGACGTGGGCTCGACCAGCCTGAGAATGCACCTGCCGGTGGTACTCTTTCCACAGCCCGATTCGCCCACGAGGCCGAACATCTCGCCTTCCTCGATGGTGAAGCTGATGCCGTCGACGGCAGGGATGATCGACGATGGCCGCCACCAATCCTGTTTGCGAGCGAAATGTTTGACGAGGTCTCGGACCTCCAGAAGTGCCATATCAAATCCCAAATCCCAAATCCCAAATCCCAAGGAACTTCCAACTCCCAAACCCCAACGCAATCCCAATGACCCTGTTGGGTACTTGGCAGGTTGGGATTTCGTTGGAATTTGGGCTTTGGGCTTTGGGATTTGTCATGACCTCGCCCCGGGTATGGCGGCGAGCAGTGCGCGCGTGTACTCGTGCTGAGGCTGCCGCAGAATCTCGCGTACCGGACCCTGCTCGACGAGGCGGCCCTTGAGCATCACCGCCACGCGGTCTGCCATTTCGGCAATCACCCCGAAGTCGTGCGTGATCAGCAGCAGCGAGAGCTGGAAATCGGTCTTCAGGTCGCGCAGCAAGTCCAGCACTTGTGCCTGAATCGTCACGTCGAGCGCCGTCGTCGGCTCGTCGGCAATGACGAGCGGCGGCCGGCACGCCAGCGCGATCGCGATGACCACGCGCTGCCGCATCCCGCCCGAGAGCTGATGGGGATAGTCTCGAGCCCTCCTGGCTGCATCCGGGATCCGGACAGCCGCGATCAGCTCCACCGCGCGAGCACGCGCGGCTCTCCCAGTCGCACGTCCGTGGACGATCAGCGCCTCCGCGATCTGATCACCGACCCGCATCACCGGGTTCAGGGCGGTCATCGGCTCCTGAAAAATCAGCGAGATGCCGGCGCCGCGTATCGCGCGCATCTCCGGCTCCGGCAGGGTGAGCAGATCGCGTCCGTCGAAGCGCACCGCGCCGCCGGCAACGCGCGCTCCTGGCGGCAGCAGACGAAGAATCGCTGCCGCGGTGACTGACTTGCCGCTTCCTGACTCCCCGACGAGACCGAGGGTCTCCCCCCGCTCGAGTGAGAAGCTCACGTCATCCACCGCCGTGAGCGGGCCGCTCCCCGTATCGAAGGTGACCGTAAGATGCTCGACCTCGAGGAGTGACATGACTCAGGAGGAAGAAGGAAGAAGACAGAAGGAAGAGTGCTCCATGCACTCTGTCTCCTTCCTTCTAACTCCTTCCTCCTGACGGATTCTCAACCCTGTGACCCCTCGTGATATTCCCCGAACACCGCCCGCAACGTGTCCGCGATCTCTCCGAGAGTCGCGTGCTTCTCGACTGCCGCGATAATCGGAGGCAGCAGGTTTTTCTCGGTCCGCGCGGCGTCCTCGACGGCGGCGACCGCCGCGCGCCATTCGGTCTCGCTGCGGCCGGCACGAACGGCGCGGACGCGCGCGACCTGCTCTTCCTCGAGGCGCGGATCCACACGGAAGACGTCCTCACGCGGCGGTTCAGGGGTGACGAATTTGTTGACGCCCACGACCACGGCTTCGCCCGCGTCGATGGCCTGCTGGGCGGCGTAGGCGGCGTCCTGAATCATGCGCTGGATGTGGCCCGATTCGATCGCTTGGAGCGTGCCGCCGAGCGCGTCGATCCGCGCAAGTAGCGCGGTCGCTTCGCGCTCGATTCCGTCGGTCAGCTGCTCGATCGCGTAAGACCCGGCCAGCGGGTCGACCGTGTTCGCGGCTCCGCTCTCGTGCAGGATGATCTGCTGCGTCCGGAGCGCAATCGTCGCCGACGTTTCCGTAGGCAGCGCGAGCGCCTCGTCGCGGCCGTTGCAGTGTAGCGACTGGGTTCCACCCAGCACGGCCGCCATGGCCTGCAGCGCAACGCGGACGATGTTGTTGTTGGGCTGCTGCGCCGTCAGCGTGCTGCCGGCGGTCTGCGCATGGAAGCGGAGCTGTTGCGCGCGGGGATTGGTCGCGCCAAATCGATCGCGCATCAGACGCGCCCACATTCGCCGGGCGGCGCGGAACTTGGCGATTTCTTCGAGAAAGTTGTTGTGGGCGTTGAAGAAGAACGAGAGCCGCTGCCCGAAGGAGTTCACGTCGAGGCCGGCGTCCACCGCCGCCTGGACGTACGCGCACGCATTCGCGAGCGTGAAAGCGACCTCCTGCACCGCCGTGGCCCCCGCTTCGCGGATGTGGTAGCCGCTGATGGAGATGGTGTTCCAATTCGGCAGATCGCGCTCGCAGAACGCAAAGATGTCGGTGACGATGCGCAGGGACGCCCGCGGCGGGTAGATATAGGTGCCGCGTGCCACGTATTCCTTGAGAATGTCGTTCTGGACGGTGCCCGCCACCGCCCGAGCGTCCACCCCCTGCCGCCGCGCCACCGCGATGTACAGCGCGAGCAGGATGATGGCGGTGGCATTGATCGTCATCGAGGTCGACACCTTGTCGAGCGGGATGCTGTCGAATAGGACCGCCATGTCCTCGATCGAATCGATCGCTACGCCCACACGCCCCACCTCGCCGGCGGCCAGCGAGTGGTCGGAGTCGTAGCCGATCTGGGTGGGCAGGTCGAAGGCGACACTGAGGCCCGTGACGCCGCGGGACAGCAAATATCGATACCGGCGATTCGACTCGGCAGCGCTCGCGAAACCGGCGTACTGGCGCATCGTCCAAGGGCGGCCCCGGTACATGGTCGGCTGAATGCCCCTGGTAAATGGGAACTCTCCGGGTTGGCCTAGCTGCTCAGCGGCGTCCCAATCGGAAAGGTCCTCAGGCGTAAAGTAGTGTTTCGGCTGAGTCATGGAATCCGACGATCTTATCCCAACCCATTGAGAATCAGCAGTTAACGGGTGCTAGAGCGGCAGAGGCAGGCGGGTCGTCTGTAGGAACTCGGCGAAAACCCCCTGAAAAATGCCGATTTGTTGACACGTGCGATCCCTGCCTTTAGAATGCGTTCAGCTTCAACGAGAGCTAACTCCATACATATGAACATGTTTGGCGCCCGATCCCTGCTGACCTCCCCGGTTCTGGCAGGTGCGGATCGGGGGATGCCTCCGGTTCCCGGCCCGGCGGCGCGTCAGGAGGAGCAGCAATGGACGACGTCGTCAACCGGTTCGCGAAAGAGCTAGCCGACGCGATTGCCGCTGCGGTTGCCGAGAACACGCAGGTCGAGGCCTGCCGGGCTAAGGTCCGGGAAGCCGGATTCGACATGCGGGTCACGCTCGAAGCCGTGGTGGGGTTCGTGAATCGGACCAACGGCGGGGGGGCTGTGACGAAAATCACCACACCCGCGCGCATGCTGCCCGCGCGTCGGGCACTGGAACTGACGACCAACGATCGCCGCTTCCTCCGCTCGCTGCGGATTGCCGCCAGCGAAGCCAAAGAAGCCGTCGAGTAAGGCGTCGGGCTACCGACTACGGTGCTGCAGGCCTTCTCCATGCCGGTAGCCCGCGGTCTGTAGCCCGCAGCCGCTATCCTGCCTTTCCCTGGTTCGCCACCGCTTCTGCGGCTTTCCTGGCCGCCTCAGGATCTCCCAGGTAGTACTTCCGGATTGGTTTCAGCGCCGAATCGAGTTCGTACACGAGCGGTATCCCGGTAGGGATGTTCAACTCGACAATGTCCTGCTCCGAGATCCGATCGAGATGCTTCACAAGTGCGCGAAGGCTGTTGCCGTGAGCCGCCAGGAGCACGCGGCGGCCCGCCGCGACGGATGGCGAGATCGTCTCGTTCCAATACGGAAGAAAGCGCGCGACAGTGTCCTTGAGCGATTCCGTCAGCGGCAATTGATCGTGTGAAATGGCGCTGTACCGGCGGTCTCGGGCTGGATGCCGTGGATCGTCCGGCGTCAGCGGCGGCGGCGGCGTATCGTAGCTACGTCTCCAGATCTTCACCATCGCTTCCCCGTGTTTGGCTGCCGTTTCCGCTTTGTTCAGCCCCTGGAGGGCGCCATAGTGCCGCTCGTTCAGGCGCCACGTTCGCTCGATAGGCAGCCACATCAGATCCATCTGATCGAGCGCGATCCAGAGCGTGCGAATCGCGCGCTTCAGCAGTGACGTATACGCGATGTCGAAGTCGAGCCGGGCGCGCAACATCAGGCGGCCGGCTTCGCGTGCCTCGTCGCGTCCCTTCTCGGTCAGATCGACGTCGGTCCACCCGGTGAACCGGTTTTCGCGGTTCCATTCACTTTCGCCATGACGAAGCAGGACGAGCTTGAGCATGTGCCTTACACGTGCGCGAGCTGTCGAATCGCGGTGCGGCCCGCATACCGGGCGGCGGACCCCAGCTCCTCTTCGATTCGGAGGAGCTGGTTGTACTTGGCAGTTCGATCGCTGCGGCTCGCAGATCCGGTTTTGATCTGGCCTGCGGATGTGCCGACCGCGAGGTCGGCGATCGTGCTGTCCTCGGTTTCACCCGACCGGTGCGAAATGACATTGGCGTACCCGGCGCTTCGGGCCAGCGCCATCGCGTCGAGCGTTTCGGACACCGTTCCGATCTGATTGAGCTTTACCAGCAATGCGTTCGCCACATTCTCGGCAATGCCCCTGCGGAGGATTTCCGGATTGGTGACGAACAGGTCGTCTCCGACAAGCTGAATCCTGTCACCCAGCGCGCCGGTCAACAGGCGCCACCCCTCCCAATCATCCTCGGCGACGCCGTCCTCGATGGAGACGATGGGGTACTCGCGGACCCAATCCGCGTACATCTGCACCATGTCCTCTGACGTTCTCGTGGGTTCTCCTGACTTGCTGAAGACGTACTTGCCGCCCTGCCACAGCTCGCTGGACGCAACGTCAAGCGCGATGAAGATGTCGTGCCCAGGCCGGAAGCCTGCCTTTCCGATCGCGTCCAGGACCAGGTCGAGCGCCTCGCGGTTGGATCTGAGGTTCGGCGCGAACCCGCCTTCGTCGCCGACACCAGTGGAGTGCCCCGCCTTCTTCAGCAGCGATTTGAGTGTGTGGAAGACCTCGGTGCCAGCGCGCAGCGCGTCCGAGAACGTCGGCATGCCAATCGGCATCACCATGAACTCCTGAAGGTCGACGCTGTTGTCGGCGTGTGCACCGCCGTTGAGGATGTTCATCATCGGGACCGGGAGCAGGTAACCAGACGAGACGGAGCCCGCTCCGCTGATCTCGGCAATGTGCGCGTACAGCGGGATCTGTCTTTCCGTCGCCTCGGCTCGCGCCGCTGCCATCGAGACGCCGAGGATCGCATTGGCTCCGAGTCGGCTCTTGATGGACGTGCCATCGAGGGCGATCAGGGCCGTGTCGAGGGCTCGCTGATCGAATGTCTTGCCCTGGAGGACGGCGGCAATCTCGCCGTTCACATGACCGACCGCCTTCCGAACGCCCTTTCCGAGATATCGAGACGGATCCTTGTCGCGCAGCTCGAGCGCCTCGCGTTCACCCGTAGAGGCGCCCGAGGGCACGGCGGCGCGGCCGACGACGCGGTCAGCGAGCTCGACATCGACTTCGATAGTGGGGTTACCGCGGGAATCCAGGATCTCGCGCCCGTGGACCTTCACGATCTGCATCAATCCACCTTCATGTCAGGTTTGCGCCGCGCCGGTCGGCATCGGTCTCTGCGCGCAGCGCTTCCTCGCTGATAGGCCCGATCAGCGGTTCGTCATCAATCGTGACTACGACGACCCCACCCTCGGTGACCGCGTGCCTGCGCCGGTCCTCCTCGGGGTGGAAGCCAATCAGCGCTCCGCGCGGAATCAGTACGTCCCGATCGATAATCGCGCGGCGGAGGCGCGCGTGGCGCCCGACACGAACGCCGGGCATGAGAATTGAGCGGTCGATATCGCAGAAGCTGTGGACCCGGACGTTGGGACACAGGATGCTGCCGCTGATGCGGCTGCCCGAGATGATGCAGCCGGATGCGATCACCGAATCAAGCGCCTGGCCGCAGCGCCGCCCTTCCTCAGCAAACACGAACTTGGCGGGAGGCGCCTGCGGCTGGTAGGTGCGCAGGGGCCACTCCGGGTCGTAGAGGTTGAACTCGGGATTCACCCGGCACAAGTCCATGCTGGCGTCGAAGTAGGCATCGAGGGTACCGATGTCGCGCCAATACTTCGCGGCCTTCTTGTTTTCGTCGTAGAAGCGATATGAAAAGACGGGCGCGGTCGCGACAAGCGTAGGAATGATGTCCCTGCCAAAATCGTGAGTGCTCTGGCGCGTCGCGTCTTCCTCCAACGCGCGGACGAGCACCTGCGCCTTGAACAGGTAGATGCCCATCGAGGCGAGCGACGCCTGCGGCGCTCCCGGCAGCGGTGCCGGCCGGTCCGGCTTTTCCTCGAAGCCGATGACGCGCTCGGCACTATCTACCGTGACATTTCCAAAACGCTTACCGTCTGAGGCCGGCACTTCAATCGTTGCGAGCGTCACGTCAGCGTTCTTGTCGAGATGGAACCGAAGCATCTTCGAGTAGTCCATCTTGTAGACGTGATCGCCCGACAGGATGAGAACGTGGATCGGCTCTTCGCGCGCGATGGAGTACAAGTTCTGGTAAACGGCGTCAGCAGTGCCGAGGTACCAGTGCTCCCCGACGCGTTTCTGCGGGGGGAGGATCTCGATGAACTCACCGAGCTCCTCGGACACCACATTCCATCCCATGCGGATATGACGGTTGAGCGAGAGCGACTTGTACTGGGTGGCAATAAAGATCCGGCGCAGTCCGGAATTGATGCAGTTGCTCAGCGTAAAGTCGATGATTCGGTAGGCACCCCCGAAGTACACCGCCGGTTTCGCCCGCTCTTTGGTGAGGGGAAACAGCCGCTCGCCGGCCCCTCCTGCGAGGAGGATCACCAGGGTATCGTCGAGGTCCATAAGGGGAACGGCGCTCGCGCGGCCGCCGCTTGGCGGGATCGTTCGCGAGGGGTTGCGATGATAGCACGCCCTCCAGAGGGCGATTCAGCCGAATCGCCAGTGTTTTCGGCGGTTTTGACGGTCCCGCCGTGTTTGACTTGGTGCGGGTCGGAAGCCTATGATCGACCAATTCCATTCATTTGCACGGGGTTGCCCCGTCGGCTCGTGGCTCTATCCTGAAGAGAGGCTCTTTTCTATGCGTATTCGCCGGATCGTGGCTTTCTGCCTGGCGCTGGTCGTCCTCACAGCTGCCTCCCTTACCCTTGCGGCACAAGACAAGAAGCCGCGCAAGCTGAGCAAACAGGAGCAGCAGGACGTCGCCACGCTGGTCAAACTGGCCGACGCCGTCGCCGCCGGACAGCCGGCACCTGCGGAGTTCAAGTTGACGTGGGTGCAGAACCACTTCGCTAAATCCGCAGACGGTACAACGTTCGTTCCGTTCACGCTCTCGGTCGACCGCGCGGCCCTTGGAAGCCCGGCAGTGACGATGCACGTCCGAGCGATTCGGAAGAATGCCGCGCCTGTCGAACCGAAGAAGGACGACGAGAAGAAGGTTGAGTACCCCTGGGACGATGTCCAGTTCTTCGACGTTCCGGCTGATGGCAGGATCTCCCGCGCGCTGGCGGTGCCTGCCGGCGACTACGACCTGTTGGTCGCCATCAAGGAGAAATCAACCGGCAAGCGGAATGAGGTCAAGAAAACTGCGGCGGTGCGTCACGATCTGAGCGTGCCGGACTTCTCCAAGCCGGAGCTCAGCACCAGCAGCATCATCATCGCGGAGACGGTGGAACCGAGCCCGATGCTCGATGCCGAGAAGCAGCGCGAGAATCCCTACACATTTGGCACGATGCGCGTGATTCCTGCGCTCGAGCCAAAGATCGCGAAAGCGAGCGAGCTGCAGGTGGTCTTCTGGATCTATGGCGTGACGCCGGCCGCGATGCAGAAGCCGGACGTGCAGCTGGAATACAACTTCCATCAGAAGCTGCCCGAGGGGGAGAAGTACTTCAACAAGACGGCCCCGCAGATACTGAACGTGGGGTCGCTGCCCCCGGAGTTCGACCTGTCGGTAGGCCATCTGCTCATGGGCACCCTCTCGGTGCCGGTGGCCAGTTTCCCTACCGGCGATTATCGGCTCGAGATCAAGATTACCGACAAGCCGTCGGGAAAAGCCGTCACACGCGACGTGAATTTCAGCGTGATTGGTTGATTTTCGTCACGCGGGGGCGGGCAGCCGCCTCCGCGCTGGCGAGCGGAGAAACTCGATGACCCGCATCGTCACCATACCCGCCATAGCGGTGGTGGTGTGCGTTTCGCTCATCGCACCGGCTTCTGCCCAGGTCGTAGACCAACCCCCTCTTCTTCTTTCCAATTCTTCTGCCGACCTCGCTGGCGAGATCCACGGCATCGTGACGGACGAACGCAGTCAGGCGCTATCGGGCGTTGTCGTTTCGGCCCTCGGGCCGATGACGGCGTTCGCGATGACCGACAGGACAGGACGGTTTGGCTTTCCTGCGCTAGCGCCGGGCTCCTATCTTCTCCGCGCGCACTTGCAGGGGTATACGGCCACTCGCGCCTCCAGCATCAAGGTCAGGCGGGCGGCCCAGGCGCAGGCAATCCTCACCTTGACGCACGGGGGCGTTCCACAGGTGCTTGCGGCGGGCCTCGGGTCGGCGGTGCCACTGGAAGGTCCGGCAGATGAGGCCGCCGGAGGCCATGATCACAGCGACCTGGCCTGGCGACTGCGACGTCTGACGCGCAGCGTTCTCAAGGATGCACGCATTGTGTTCGACGTTCGCGATGAGGCTTCGCTGTTCGTTGATTCGCTCGAGAGCGTCGGCCGCGCGATGGGTGCTCCAGCACGACTCGCGTCGGCGCTGCTGACGGAGTTGCCGCTGACCGGGCACGTCAATCTCCTGACCTCGCTGGATCGGCCGCAGGATCTGCTCTCTTGGGCTCAGGGCGCACCGCATGGCCTGGCGTATCTCTCCCTGGTGGCGCCGACATTCTCGGGCGACTGGACCATGCGCGGTGCGCTGACCGATGGCGACCTCTCGTCATGGATGCTGGCCGGCTCGTATCGTCGTCGTTCACCGTCGACGCACGCGTACGAGGCCGGTTGGTCGTACGCGATGCAGCAGTACCTAGGCGGAAATTCCGCGGCGCTGGCGGCGGCGTCCGACAGCCACCGTAATGCGGGAGACGTGTACGCCTATGATCATTGGCGCGTCGCACCGGCGGTGACGGTCAGCTATGGCGCCCGCTATTCGCGGTACGGCTATCTCGATGACCAGGCATTCGTGGCGCCCAAGGCAACCGTCAGCGTGGCGGCCCCTCGGGGTTTATCGCTGCGTGCGACGGCCGCGCGCAGCGTGCTGGCGCCAGGCGCTCAGGAGCTGCACCCGGCTTCTGAGATCGGCGTCTGGGTGCCGCCAGAGCGGACGTTCTCGCCTGTCAGGCGAGGGGACGCATTCCGCGCAGAACGTGTCGACCATTACGAAGTCTCGGCGGAGCAGGAGATCGGCGACGGGATTGCGGCGGGCATCAGAGCCTTCCGCCAGGAAGCTGGCGATCAGCTGGTAGCCCTTTTCGGCGTGTCATTTCCGCGCAGCGCCTCAACCGAGGTCGGCCATTATCACGTCGCGAGCGCGGGCAACATGCGCGCAGCAGGGTGGAGCGTGGGTCTTAGCCGGGGTGGCACTGACCGCATCCGCGGATCGGTGAACTACACGCAGGCGACTGCGGTCTGGAAAAGCGTGTCGCCCGATGCTGCGTTGTTGGCGCTTGTGGCCCCGTCAATCGTCCGCGCGCCGCGCGAGCGGCTCCACGATCTGACCGCGTCGCTCGATACCGAGGTGCCGGTCATCGCCACGCGCGTGCTGGTGGTATATAGCGCGAAGAGTAGCGCATCGCCAGGAACGAATCGGGCATGGCGACCAGGCATGCGTTACGACGTCGAGGTACGACAGGCGCTGCCGTCATTGAGTTTCACGAAAGCCGAATGGGCCATGCTCCTCGCGGTGCGCAACCGCTTCCACGAGGCGTTGATGGACGCGTCGGTCTACGACGAACTTCTCGTCCTTCGACCGCCGAAGCGCATCGTGGGAGGTCTCACCGTTCAGTTCTAGGCATCGAGCGCATTCATTACTCGGGGCCCTCAGGTCAAAGGTCTCCTTTGACCTTTTTTTGTCGCTGTTTTCGGCGTCCGCTTCGTTGGATGTGGCGCTCGGCAATTTTGGATCGCAGCGCGATCGCCAAGGGATGTCAGGTAAGAAGGCATTTATTATCAATGAGTTGCGTGAGGTTACCGAATCGACATCGTGGTATATCGTTTGCTCCATCGAGCGACTTCCGCATGATTTGTAGTTGTTCTCACCGATGATTGGCGCTCATCTGCACGCCCTGCCGGCGCGAGCGAAGTTATGGACTGAGTGGCCCTCCGCGGGTCCGCTCGGCATCGCCCTCCTCCTGCTGTGCCTCGGCATTGCCAATATCACCGCGCGCGCGAACTGGCGGGAGGTCGAGGATGGCGTGCTCTGGGCAATGCGCGCAGAGGGTGTCGTCGCCGAAGAGATTGCGGCTGGTGGTCCGGCCGCTCGCGCCGGATTGAAGCCAGGCGACCTCCTGCTCTCAATCGATAACCATCCTGTGCAAGACGTCAGCGAGGTCGTGCAAGCGCTGCACGCCGGCGAGGATGGCACGATGGTTCGCTACACGATTCTCCGACTCGACACGCGTGACGTTATCGAGATCCGCTTAGCGCCCCTTCCGAACGCACCGGCGGCGCTCTACTTCCTTCTGGCGGCCGTTGGAATCTTCACGTTGCTGGTCGGGACTGCGGTGCGGCTCCGACGTCCGCGCGATCCAGCGACGCTCCACTTCTTCTGGTTGACCGTTGTGTTCTTCGGCGCGTTCACGTTCTCATTCAGCGGCCGCCTCGATCGTCTCGATTGGGTCTTCTACTGGAGCGACGTCGTCTCCATTCTGGTACTGCCGCCGTTGTTTGTGCATTTCGCGCTCGTGTTCCCCGAGCGCTCACACCGCTGGGATCCGGAACGGATGCGGTGGATCTTCATTCCGTTGATCTATTGTCCGGCGGCCCTGCTCGGACTCACCCGGATTGCGGCGCTCACCGGCGAACCCGGCAGCGCTCCCGCGCCCATACGCGTAATCGGCACGCTCGATCGCGTCGAGCTTCTGTATCTGGCGTGCTGCCTCATTGCGGGACTTGTCGTGTTCATGGGCGCGCTCAGACGCGTCGGTTCCATCACGGCGCGCAGACAGCTTCGCTGGATCGCGTGGGGAACAGCGTTGGGAGCGACACCCTTCGCACTGGTCCATGCACTACCTTTCGCCGCGGGGTTCGAGCCGAACCTGCCGATGCAGCTCTCGGTCCTTCCGCTCGGCCTGATTCCGCTCGCCTATGCGTGCGCGATCGTCAGGTACCGGCTGATGGACGTCGAAGTGATCGTGAAGCGCGCGCTCGTGTACGCGGCAGCGCTCTCGGCGATTGTGGCGATCTATGCGGTGCTGCTGCAGCTGGTCGAGCGCGTGGTCTTCAAGAGTGATGCGGAGCACAACTGGATTATCGCGCTGCTCGCGACCCTGGTGGCCGTTCTGCTCGCGCCGCCGGTGAAGGAAGCTGTGCAGAACACGCTCGACCGCGCATTCTATCGCGACCGCTACGACTACCGACGGGCCCTGGTGGGCTTCGCGCGTGATTTGAATAGCGATCTGGACTTGAGCCGGCTCGCGGATCGTCTCGTCTCGCGCGTGGTGGAGACGCTGCTGGTGGAGCGGATGGCCTTGATGCTCGCGGATGAAGGCGACACCGATTTCGCGTCCGTGAAGGCCTCCGGTATCGACGAGCCGCCCCCCTTGCCGCTCGAATCGAGCCTCGGCCTGCGGCTGCGCGCAGGAGAAGTCGTCGCGCTCGACGATCCGATGGCGGTGAGCCGCTTCCCCGCCGAGGAAATCGAATTCTGGCGGGACGCCGGGCTCTTTTACTTCGTTCCCTGTGTGGCGAAAGAAGGACCGATCGCTGTGCTCGCGCTCGGCCGGAAGGATACCGGCGAGCCGCTCAGCAGCGAGGACATGGCCCTGCTCGCGGCCGTGGCCGGTCAGATTGCGACGGCGCTTGAGAATGCCCGCTTGTACTCGCAGCTCCAGGTCAAGGCGCTCGAGGTCGATCGCATGCGCGCATTCAACGAGAACATCCTCGAGTCGCTCGACGACGGGCTGCTGGTGGTCGACCTCGACGATCGCGTGGTCCGCTGGAACACCGCGCTGGCACAGATGTACGGCATCCCGCGCGCCGATGCGATCGGCCAGTCGCTCGATGCACTGTTCCAGCAGGCGTTCGTCGGCGCCCTCCGGGCGGCACGCCGCGACTTTCCGTTCGGGACCACCCTGTCGCGGGTGCCTCTCACGCGCCGTGGAGCCGCGGACAACAGGGCCTTATTGCTGAACGCCGCGGTCGTGCCGCTCCGCGCCAGTGAAGGGCGCGATCCCGTGACGGTCGGAACCATCGTGATTCTCGAAGACATCACGAGCCGGGCGCAGCTCGAGGAGCAGCTGCAGATCTCCGAGAAGATGGCGTCGATCGGCCTGCTCGCTGCAGGGGTCGCGCACGAAGTGAACACGCCGTTGACCGGCATATCGAGCTTCACTCAAATGCTGCTCGACGGTGCCGATCCTGCCGATCCCCGCACGCGCCTGCTCGAGAAAATCGAGCGGCAGACGTTCCGTGCGGCAAAAATCGTCAACTCCCTGCTGAATCTCTCGCGAGCGCCGTCAGGCGCGCAGGAGCGCGCCACCGTTGACGTCAATGCCATCGTGGGCGACGTACTGTCGCTGTTGGAGCACCAGCTCGAGATCGGCAAGATCAAAGTGCGGCGCGAGTTGGTGCCGGAGGCCGCGACGGTTGTTGGCGCCGAGCACAAGCTTCAACAAGTGTTCCTCAACCTGTTCCTCAACGCCCGCGATGCCATGCCGAGAGGTGGATGGCTTTCCATCACGACGCGGGTCGAGAGCGATCAGGTGGTGGCAGAAGTGTCGGATACCGGTTCGGGCATCCCGCCCGAGCATCTCGCCCGTATTTACGATCCCTTCTTTACGACAAAGACGATGGGACACGGCACGGGGCTCGGTCTGTCGATTACATATGGCATCGTCCGTGAGCACGAGGGGTCACTGCTCTGCGAAAGCACGGTCGGCCAAGGCACCCGCTTTATCGTAGGTTTTCCCCGTGTCGATGCGGCATCCGCCGTCGCCGCCCAGATCGCGAACTGAGGCCTCCGACCCGAAATGCGCCGCACTGGATCGATTCTGGTCATCGACGACGAAGAAATCATGCGGGAGATCCTCGAAACTCTCCTGACGCGGGAGGGGTACGAGGTCCGTCTGGCGCCGACAGGCCCAGAGGGACTCGCGCTGGCACGCATGCGGACGTTCGATGCGGCCGTCGTCGACATGATGATGCCAGGCATGGACGGCATCGCGGTGCTGGATGAGCTGAAAAAAATCGATGAAGAGATGCCGGTGCTGATGATCACCGCCTTCGCGTCTGTGGAGAGCGCCATAGCCGCGATGAAGCGCGGCGCCTTCGACTACATCACCAAGCCATTCAAGAACGACGAGGTGCTCGTCGTCGTGCACAACGCCGTGGAGCGGCGCCGGCTCGTCGCCGAGAACACTGCGCTCCGGCAGTCGTTGCAGACGCACCAGCAGAG
>Ga0209726_10004441_pt1 | contig 17950 bp, 10 predicted proteins | sample Subgrocontami54m_FD_187453 | JGI IMG/M metagenome (GOLD analysis project Ga0209726, IMG submission 187453) | Subsurface groundwater microbial communities from S. Glens Falls, New York, USA - GMW46 contaminated, 5.4 m (SPAdes) (version 3) | ecosystem: Environmental > Aquatic > Deep subsurface >... | reverse complement strand
GATACCTCCGGTTTATCGTTGGACCGGCGTCAGTCTGCTGGGTGCCGGCAGTTTGGCCATGTTCGCTGGAGCCCACCAAACCTGCGACGACCCCTTCTACGATTGTGGCGCGATAGACATGGGGGTGTTTCTCCTCGGGACCGCTCTTGCCGGGACTGGCGTGGTGTTGTTCGTCGTCGGCAAGAACAAGGGGGACAGCCTGCTCAGTCAGGAGCTGGTAACGACCCCCCGCGGCGTCGCGCTGCGCGGCCGAATTAGATTCCGATAGCCGGCGGCATCAAACCAAGTCCGTAGCCAGTCCTTACAGGGAGGCGTGTATGTGCAGCCCATTTGAAATCGTCGGGACTCGAGGCCGGCGCGTTGTACTGATTCTCTTCGCTGCGTTCGTAATGCTTGCCAATGTGGCGACTGCTGGTCAGACGGGGACCAGTGCCAGCATCATCGGTCAGGTAAGGGATGAGACCGGCGCCATCTTGCCCGGTGTCACGGTGACCGCCACCGGTCCCGCCTTGCTGGTTCCTGAGGTCGCTGACGTCACCAACGAGCGCGGCGAGTACCGGCTGACGCCGCTGCCGATCGGCACCTATACGGTCGTGTATACGCTCTCGGGGTTCTCGTCCGTCCGGCGCGAAGAGTTACGCCTGACGGCCGGGTTCGTCGCCACCGTGAATATCGTCCTCGCCGTTGGATCGATCGAGGAGTCTGTCACGGTGACCGGAGCCGCGCCCGTAGTGGATGTCTCGTCGACCGGCGCCCGCACCGAGTTCACCCGAGAGACCCTGGAGATTACGCCTAGCGGTCGCAACGGGCTCATCTCGTTGTTTGCCCAGATGCCTAGCGTGCGCTCGAACATCGATGTCGGGGGGTCTGCTTCTTCCGATACTCTGTCGATCCGCGTGTACGGGGTCCGGTCCGAATCCTGGCAGACGCTCGAGGGCATCGTGACGACCGAGTCGAGAGACACCCAGGGCGGCAATTATTTCGACTACAACACGTTCGAGGAGGTGCGGGCCCAAACCCTCTCCAACGAAGCGAACGTGCCGGGCCGTGGTGTGTACGTCAATATGCTCGTGAAGTCCGGTGGCAACGAATTTCACGGCAGCGGAATAGGCGCCGCAACGGCGCAGTCGCTTCAGAGCAACAATCTTGACGACAAACTGAGGGCACAGGGCTTCAGTGAAAGAAGCTCCAAGCTCAACGCGCGCTGGGATGCCGGGTTCGACATTGGCGGTCCCGTCGTTCCCAACCTGATCTGGTTCTACCACGGGGCGCGTTACCGGTTGCAGGATCGGCCGCTATTGGGCGTCTTCAAGCCAGATGGCTCGCCGGGCAATCAGTTCCAGTCTCAAACGTATTTCACCGAAAAAGTTTCCTATCAAATGACCCCAGGGAACCGGCTCGTCGGGTTTTCTTTTTGGCATCGGAAGCGCGATGAAGGGAGCGGACTGACCCCGCAGAGCGCGTGGGAATCGGGATCTATTTCAAAGGTGACCACGCCCCAGGCCAAGATCGAGTGGCAGATGGTGCGCGGAAACTCGCTGGTAACAACGCTGCAGTGGGCGTACTGGCGATGGACGGCGCTCCGCGTCATCCCCGAGGGCGTCGGGCCATCGGCAAGCGATATTGCCACCTTGAAGGTGTGGGGCATGGGTGCTGGCCAAGGGAACGATTCTGGTGCATGGCGCCGGGCAATGGCACGAGGCACAGTGAGCTACTACCGCCCGAATTGGTTCTGGGGCAACCATGAATTCAACGGGGGATTCGACGTGATCCCCAACTCAACCAGCCGGCCTTGGAGGCCACGGGAGGTGGGCGACTACCGACTCCGCTTCAACAACGATGTGCCGTTCGAGATCGTCACCACAAACGCGCCGTCTATCCCGGTCACGAGCGCCACTCACACGGGCATCTACGCGAAAGACAACTGGACCATCCATCCGCGTGTCAACCTCAATCTAGGCCTACGATTTGCCCACGATAACGGATTCATACCGGCACAGTGCCACAAGGCCGGGCAATTTACCGAAGCCGCGTGCATCGACAAGATTTCGGACGCGCTTTGGACCTCATGGGTGCCACGAATCTATTTCGCGTACGACGTCACGGGCGACGCCAGAACCGTGATCAAGGGCGGCTGGGGACGGTTCGCCCATTGGCGCACGACGGACGAAGTGCTTCCGCTGAATCCGTTTGTCGGGACGTTGACGACGTATCGGTGGCGCGACCTCAACGGCAATCGCAACTACGACGCCGGTGAGGTGAATCTCGCGGTGAACGGGCCGGACTTCGTCTCCAGCGCCATCTCGGACACTGGGGCCATCACTGATGGCATCGTCAACCCGGATCAGGAGCAGCCATACGAAGACGAGTTGTCGGTTTCATTCGAGCGGGAGCTGATCGCGAATTTCGCGCTCCGGGTCAGCGGCCGCTATTCCGAGCGAAAGAATATCCTCCGGCGCCTATACCCGCTGCGGCCCTACGAGGCGTACAACATTCCAATCACGAGGCCGGACCCCGGCCCCGACGGTCGCGTGGGAACCGCTGATGACACCGGGCAATCCCTCACGTACTACGACTTTCCCGCCGCGTTGGCAGGGCGGCAATTCCAGCAGAACATGCTGGTGAAGGATCCCGACGCGACGCAAACGTACAAGACGATTGAAGTAGCGGGGACCAAGCGGCTCTCAAACCGCTGGCAGGTGATGGCGTCCTACTCAGCCACGAAGCTGAACGTGCCGGTGCCTGCCTTTACGCCGTTCAACCCGAATGAGGAAATCAACAAAACGGATCGAAACTGGGAATCGCTGGCCCGGCTTTCGGGCGCATACGTTTTGCCGGGCGACGTGACCACGTCGTTCAGCTTCGACCACCGGAGCGGCTTGGCGCAGGCGCGTCAGGTGCTCGTCACGGGCGGCCGGCAAATTCCCTCTATCGTGCTCAATGTGGAACCGCTCGGGACCCGTTTCGATCCCAGTATAGACGTCATGGATCTGCGCGTCGAGAAGCGATTCCGCCTGGGCGATCGGCAAAGCGTCAACGCCCAGGTCAATGTCTTCAATCTCCTGAACGTCAACACTCCGACCAGCGTGACCTATCGCTCGGGCCCGATATTCTTGCAACCGACGGCCATCGTGCTGCCGCGGATTGTGGAGTTTGCCGCGACCTATCGGTTCTAACGACCTTCTCGCGTCCTAGAGCCGACGCGGGACGCAGCCTACGTCGGCCAGATAAGCGCCTGTTCAGCATCGCCTTCGCGCTGAACAGGCGCGCCACCGAATGAAGTCGGCTGGCGGGCGATCGACCGGCTTCTCTCCCCTCTACTAATCCCCTTCGCTGATGTGTTCCTGCTCGTGGCAGCTCGATCTTCGTGGGTCAGGCTGATACCATGAATGGCCCCCGCACACTGGTCCAAAGGAGTCCCCGTCTTGACGGATCGTTGGAGTCGCATCATTACGCTTGCCGTTTGCCTCGTGTCGTCATCATGTCTCCTCGAGGCCGCCGCATCGGACGATCGCGCTCAACCCGCCGCGGCGGCGATTCAGGATCGTCCACCTTCAACACCTCCGGCGACGAGCGGCCGCGATGGCGCTGGGCGCGTGACCGTACGCGCAATTCGTCTAACCGAACCGCTGCGTCTGGACGGGAGGCTCGACGAGAGCGTTTATAGCACCGTGCCGCCGATCACGGACCTCTACCAACAGGTCCCGGACGAAGGACAGCCGGCCACCGAGAAAACTGAAGTATGGGTGATGTTCAGCGGGGACAGTCTCTACGTCACCGCGCGGTGCTGGGACTCGGCGCCGCCAGACGAGTGGGTCGTCAACGACTATCGACGCGACTCGTTCCAGATGAAGCAGAACGACACGTTCGGTCTCTCCCTCGACACGTTCTACGACCGCCGCAACGGGTTCGTCTTCTACACGAATCCGCTCGGCGCACGCGTGGATTATGCGGTTGTCGACGAATCGACGAATTTCGATTGGAATCCGGTCTGGGACGCGCGACCGGGTCGATTTGAAGGCGGATGGACCGTTGAGATCCAGATCCCCTTCAAGTCGCTCCGCTACAACTCGGGAGCTGATCAACTCTGGGGCATCCAGCTCCGGCGCGTGGTCCGACGCAAGAACGAGTGGTCGTATCTGTCCCGCGTCGCGCAGTGGGCGGCCGGTCCGAACGGCCTGACGCGCGTGTCGTTCGGCGGCACGCTGGTTGGCCTCGATCTCCCGGGTGGCAGAACGAACGTCGAGCTGAAGCCCTACGCGATCGCGGGGGTGAGCACCGACCGGACGAAGACCCCAATCGTGTCGAATGAGCCGCATGCCGACGTTGGCATCGATCTGAAGTACGGCCTGACGGCGAACCTGACCGCCGACTTCACGTACAACACCGACTTTGCCCAAGTCGAGGTCGACGAACAGCAGGTCAATCTCACGCGATTCAACCTCAGGTTCCCTGAGAAGCGTGAGTTCTTCCTCGAGGGACGCGGCCTGTTCGAGTTCGGGCGAGGTCGGGGAGGTGGTGGCACATTGACGGGAGACGTGGTCCCGAACCTGTTCTTCACCCGGCGGATCGGGCTCGAAAACGGCCGCGCCGTTCCGGTGAAGCTCGGAAGCCGATTGACCGGAAAGACAGGCGCCTGGGGGATTGGCGCGCTCAACATCCAGACCGGCGACGACGCCACGGTGAATGCCGCGGGAACGAACTTTACCGTGGTGCGCGTGAAGCGGGACCTGTTGCGGCGGAGCTCCATTGGAGCCATCCTGACCAACCGGTCAGTCTCGACGGTCGCACCCGGCTCCAACCAAGCCTACGGTGTGGATACGAGCTTGTCGTTCTACGACAGCCTCGACCTGTCGGCCTACTATGCCCGGACGCAGACACCGAGTCTTTCAGGCGATGACGCCAGCTACCAGGCGCGGTTCTTCTATAACGCAGATCGGTACGGGGCCACGTTGGATCACCTCTTCGTGGGAGAGCATTTCAACCCGGAGATTGGTTACCTCCAGCGTCAGGATTTCCGTCGCAGCTACGCATACGTGCGCTTTAGTCCGCGACCACGCTCGATCTCGTCAGTCCGCAAGCTGACGATGGAGAGCAGCCTGGAGTACATACTCAACGGCGGCGGCGCCCTCGAGACACGGACCCAGCAGGCGCGCTTCGTGTCCGAATTCGAAAGCGGCGATCAGCTCACCGCCGAGGCAACCAGGAATTACGAGTTGCTCTCCACCCCATTCGCTATTAGCCGCAATGTCACCATTCCGGCCGGCGGCTATCAGTTCAGCGATGTGCAAGCCTCGTACTTGCTGGGCGCACAGCATCGTCTCAATGGCACGTTGTCGCTGCAGCGCGGGAGTTTTTATGCGGGCACGATCTCGGCGCTCGGCGTCTCCGCTGCGCGCGTTGAGGTGACGCCGCGTTTGTCATTCGAGCCTGGCGTCAGGATCAATCGCATTGCGCTTCCGGCGGGACAGTTCACGACGACCCTCTTGAGCACGCGTGGTGATTACGCGTTTACCGCGCGCATGTTTGCCAGCGCGTTGGTCCAGTTCAACTCAGACACCCAACGATTCAGCTCGAACCTCCGGTATCGATGGGAATACCACCCCGGCAGTGAGTTCTTTCTCGTGTACACGGACGAGCGTGATACCGATCTTCGTCCCGGTATCCCCACGCTCAAGAACCGTGCATTCGTCGTGAAGATCCACCGTCTCGTCAGGTTCTGAACGCACGTTCGCCCACTTAGGTTGATTCCTCTCCGGCCAACACGTCGCCAACCTGCTGCACCATCCAGTGGACTTCGTCGTCGGTAATCGCATACGGCGGCATCATGTACACAACGTTGCCGAGTGGGCGAAGCAGCAATCCTCGATCGAGAAAAGCAGCGGCCAGCCTGGGGCCGGCCGTTGCCAAGTACCCCTCGTCGCCCTCTTGGGTACCTTCGGCTGTCAATTCAACAACGCCGACGCCGCCGATCACACGGACATCCCCCACGCACGGGAGCGTGCTCAGCGCTTGCATTTCCTTTCTTAGCTGCTCTTCGAGACGCCCTACGCGCGCGAGCACCGGTTCTTCGTCGAAGAGATCGAGACTCGCGAGAGCGACCGCGCACGCGAGCGGATTTGCTGTGAAGGAGTGCCCGTGGAAGAAGGTTTGCCTGCGGTCGTCGCTGAGAAAGCCTTCGTACACTGCCTCGGTTGCAACGGTTGCTCCCAGCGGTAGGTATCCGGCCGTCAAGGCCTTCGAAAGGCAGATGATGTCCGGCGTGACGGCCGCATGCTCACACGCGAACATCCGTCCCGTCCGGCCGAACCCGGTCAGCACCTCGTCGGCAATCAGCAGCACCCCGTGCTCGTCGCAGAGCCGCCGTATAGCGGCGAGGGATTCCGCCGGCCACACGATCATCCCGCCTGCACCCTGCAGCATCGGCTCGAGGATCACGCCTGCCACATCACCTGTGTGAGCTTCGAGAAGTCGCTCCACACTCGCGTCGTAAGGTGCCGGCGCGCGGATAACCGGAAACAGCAAGGGAGTGAAGGCCGCGCTAAAGACAGACTCGGCGCTCACCGACATCGCTCCCACGGTATCGCCGTGGTAGCCATGCTCGAGTGCAATGAACGTATGGCGCTGAGGCTCGCCACGATTGCGCCAGTACTGCAGGGCCATTTTCACGGCCACTTCCACCGCGGTTGATCCGTCGTCCGAATAGAACACGCGGGTCAGGCCGTTGGGCAGGATGGCGACGAGCCGCTCGGCGAGATCGACCGCCGGCGGATGCGTGCAGCTAGCAAAAATGACGTGCTCGAGCCGCTCGGCCTGCGCTGCCAGCGCCCGATTCAGCCTCGGATGCGAATGGCCGTGGATGTTGACCCACCACGAAGAGATGCCGTCGAGAACCCGGCGCCCATCCTCGGTGTAGAGATATACGCCACTGGCATGCGTCACCGGCAGCGGAGCCGGACGCCCCCGCATCTGCGTGTACGGATGCCATACGTAGGCGCCGTCACGGTCGATGAGCCTGGAGGAATTCATCAGAGATGGACCCCGACCAGACCGCGAGGATCGAGCGCTGTCGCTGCCCACTGCTGCAGCACGTTTGGGGTCAGCGGGTCGAACGTCGGCAACTCGCCGATCACCTCGGTGCCGCCGTACCGCTCGACGGCGCCACGATTCTCGACGTCCAGCGGACCGACCATGACAACGCCTGCGACTCGAACACTGCGATGACGAAGTGCTTCCAGAGTGAGGAGTGTGTGGTTGATCGTGCCGAGCGCCGTCCGCGCCACGACGATCGCCGGCAGCCCAAGTATTCCGATGAAGTCAACCATCATCGCTGACTTGGTCAGCGGCACCAGCACACCGCCAGCGCCCTCGACGATCCATGACGCGGCTGCTTCAGCCGACGGCATGGCTGCGAGCGCGTCGAGATCGATCGATTGGCCGCTCAGTTGCGCCGCCAGATGCGGCGATACAGGGCGCGGCAGGCGGATGCCGCGCGCAAGAATTCGCTCGGTCGTGCACCCGCTCAGCCGCGCGACTTCGGCAGTGTCGTCGTCGCGGTCGAACCCGGTCTGGACGGGTTTCCAATACCGGACCGCCTCCGTAGCGCGATAGCGATAGACAAGGGCGGCGCACACCGCCGTCTTCCCGACGCCGGTGTCGGTCCCGGTTACGAAGACGCCACGGAGCACGTTGGCTGCCCGACAGCCGAGGCGAGCGCGGAAACAAATTCGTCGAGCACGGCCTCGGAGAGACCGACATTGACCGAGAGCCGAAGCCTGGCCGTTCCAGGCGGGACCGATGGCGGCCGGATCGCACGGACATCAAAGCCGGCGGCCTGCAGCAATTCCGCGAGCTCCACGGCTCGGAGGTTGTCGCCGATGATGACGGGCACGATCTGCGAGCGCCCGGGAATCGTTCGAATACTGTGCTCGGCAAGGCGCCGTCGAAGATGCGCGGCACGCGACGCGAGCCGCGCACGGCGATCGACCTCTCCATCAACGATGTCGAGACTCGCCTCGAGCGCTGCCGCGATCGCCGGCGGAGGGGCAGTGGAAAAGACAAACGGCCGTGCTTTCTGAATAAGAAACTCGATCGCCCACTCGGGTCCTGTGACAAACGCTCCGCTCACGCCAAGCGCTTTCCCGGCGGTGCTGATCGATACGAACACGTCGCCGTCGACGCCTGCCTCTTCCACGAGACCGCTTCCTCGCTGCCCGTACACTCCCACCGCATGAGCATCGTCGACAATCAGGTGCGCGCCTGTGGCTCGACAGAGCTCGGCGTACTGCCGGAGTGGCGCCTCGTCGCCGTCCATGCTGAACAGCGACTCGGTCACGACGAACGTCCGGCCGGCGCCGCGATGCGCTTCCATCAGCCGCGATAACGCTCCGACGTCCAGATGTGGGAAGACGACGCGCCGCACACCGGACAACCGGATCCCGTCAATCAGACTGGCATGGTTGAGCGCGTCAGAGAGAATCACGTCGCCGGCTTCAGGGAACGTGGTGAGGACCGCCAGATTGGCGAGATAACCACTCGAAAAATAGAGCGCGCGCGCAGTGCCTTTGAACGCCGCGAATCTCCGCTCGACGGCGGCAAAACAGGCGCGCTCCCCGCGAAGCAGCCTCGAGCCGGTGCTGCCGCACCCCTCCCGTTCCACGGCCGCCGCCATCGCGGCCTTCAGGGCCGGATGCTGGGCGAGTCCGAGATAGTCGTTGGACGAGAGGTCGATGCCGGAGGGCGCGCGCAGCACGCGGCGCAGCCTGTCCGAATCGACGGACTGCAGGCGCGTCCGGACGCGCCGCTCGAGCGCATCATACGCTGCCATGGATGGCCGATGCTCGCACCGAGGGTTCCGGCTGAAGCCGAAGGCCCAGCCGCTCGAACAACCGCCGGTCCGCATCGATCGAGGGGTTGCCGGTGGTCAGCAGGGTGTCGCCCATGAATACCGAGTTGGCTCCAGCACAGAAGCACAGCGCCTGACCCTCGTCGGAAAGCGAGAGGCGGCCTGCACTGAGGCGGACGAACGACGATGGCATCAGGATGCGCGCCGTGGCGATCATCCGAACGAGCTCCAGAGGGTCTTCTGGCGGTCGATCGGCCAGGGGTGTCCCGTCGACACGAACCAGAAGATTCACTGGGACGCTTTCGGGATGGGGATCGAGCGTCGCAAGCTGCTGCAGCAGGCGCCAGCGGGAGGGTCTGTCCTCTCCCATTCCGATGATGCCGCCACAACAGACCGTGATGCCTGCGCGGCGCACGCGAGCAAGCGTCGCGAGCCGTTCATCGTACGTGCGCGTGGTGATGACCTGGCCGTAGAACTCCGGCGATGTATCGAGGTTGTGGTTGTACGCCGTGAGGCCGGCATCAGCAAGGGCGGAGGCCTGCTGGTCGTTCAGCATGCCAAGCGTGCAGCAGACCTCGAGGCCGAGCGAGCGCACCCCTCGAACCATCTCGAGCACCCGGCCGAACTGGGGTCCGGCAGGCACATCGCGCCATGCCGCCCCCATGCAGAATCGCGTCGCCCCCTGATCGCGCGCCCGTGTCGCCGCCGACAACGCTTCGGACACGTCAAGGAGCTCACCGCGCGTGACACCCGCCTGGTAATGCGCCGACTGCGGACAATAAGCGCAATCCTCGGGACATCCGCCTGACTTGATGTTCAGGAGCACGCATCCCTGCACCTCGTTGGCCGGATGCCATGCGCGATGAATGCGTTGGGCGTTGAATACGAGATCGGGAAGTGCCGAGGTATAGACGGCCTCGATTTCGGGAAGAGTCCAATCGTGTCGAAGGGTACCGCGCTCCATGATCATGAGATTCAACTACATCGTAAACAGGGCGGGTTGGGCAAGGGCCCTCCGCAGGCCCCACAAAGACCGTTCCGCGCGCGCGCCAGCACCGGCGTGACGAGTCTGCTACTCTGCTGGCGACGGTGAACCCGATAGGGAATCGTGCCAGGTTGGCCGCAGGCGACCGGTTCGAACAGCTGCTGGGCCCAAAGATCCTACAGCAGCCTCTCAATTTAGAATAATGAGCTTCTCGGCTGCGCCTTGAGCATCTAATATTCAAGTTCTTGACAGGTGGATTCTTGTCTTATAGATAACTGTTGTCTGCGTTCCACGAGGCTTGGAGGACTCATGAAGAGAACAATGGTCGGCGCAATGGCGGTCACCGCGATGCTGGGGGTGGCGGCCGGTACGCTTGCGGTTATGGCAGCTCAGGCGCCAGCCGCTATGAAGCGAACATATATTTGGTACGCGGAAATGGTCTCACTGGATGCACAGGCCAAAACCGTCACAGCGAAAGCCACGGTCGAAACCCCGGTCACCGCCTACATCGAACAGTTCAAACCGGGCGACAAGATCATGGTCACTTGGGCCGCCAATGCCGGGAAGCCGGAAACCGGTCCCGTCATGTACATCGCGACTCAGGAGGTCATGAAGGAGTCCAAGATTGATTTCGGGTACATCCTGCCCGTGGAGTTGGTCTCCGCGGATAAGGCTGGCAAGACCATCACCTTCAAAGCGACCGTTCCCGACGCCACACTGCAGGCATTGAAGTCTGTCACCGCGGGTCAGTGGATGAAGGTCACCGCCCCGATGAATCAGCCTGGTGAGACCGCGGCAATCGTGTCGGTGGAAGCCTCCGCGGCTCCGAAGCCGTTTGCGCGAGACACAGGGGCGACGGCGAAGCCTCCAGTGGCGGCGGCTCAGCCTCAGCCCGTTGCGACGATCGCGAACCCTGAGGAGCACGACAAGGCGATGAAGGCGATCGGCGGCGCGTTCGGAGGCGTGAACAAGGCTGTCGCCTCGGGCATGATGGCCGACGCGAAGATGGGCCTGATGACGATGCACCAGAACCTGTCCGGCGTCGCGGCGTTCTGGGCGGGCAAGAAAAGGGACAAGCAGGCCGGCATTGCCAAGGAGGCGCTGAAGGCAGTTGATGCCGCCATCATTGCAATCGATAGCGGCGGCGATGCGCCCGCGGCGGTGAAGATGATTGGTGGGCAGTGCGGCGCCTGCCACAAGGAGTCGCGTGACCCGGATCCGGCCACCCCGAAGAGCTTCGTGATCAAGCCGGACCTGCTCTAACTAACCAGAAACGCGTAGGTCAAGAGTCAAAGGTCAAAGGTCAAAGGTCAAAGGTCAAAGGATATCCTGGCCGCCTTTCGCCTTTTGACTTTTGCCCTCTGACTTACAAGAGACTGTTTTAGTGCACGGTCGTGGTAACGCGATCGGCGGCAATGGCCCGTTGAACCATCGCGCTCAACTCACGCTCCGCAATGTCAAAGGGGCCGGCAACAACGGCCCCCAGCGTGAGCTCGAGCGCGATGACCACCCCGCCGTCGTCGTACGGGTTCACGATCCAGCTGAAGCCGCGGAGCGACACTTGCCGGTCCGCGGCCGCGTGCGGGTGTTTGGCGCGATCGAGCGCCCGGAGCATGCCCGCCAGGACGAGCGCCACGTCCCCATCGGTCCAGGCGCGCGGCTCGCGCGCCACCGGCGCAATCACTTCCGTGGTCGCGTGGTTGGTGCCCCGCAGCCAAATGTCGACATGAAATTCCATCAAACGGTCCTTCAGCGCTCCGGAAGCCGAGTTCGTTCCGGAGAGCGGGTAGAAATGACACCCGCTTTCATCCCCGGCGCGACAATGCCATCAGCTGACCGCGCAGATCGGCCGGGTTGGTGACCGGCTGCTCGCAGGTGAAGTCACGGCAGACGTAGGCAGTGGCGCGTCCATCGCGCGGCGTCAGCACGCCAATCCACGGTAGCAAATGCGCGAGCACGGTCTGCGTCGCGGGATCGACGGGCACGTGCAGCGACGATGGCAGGTAGATGCTTCGTGCGACGGCGAGCATTTCACGCGTGTCGACGCGATCCCGCGGTCCAACGACGACCACCTGCGGCATCCCTGCATGATATGTCGAGAGCGCCGCGAGCATCATCGGCACTCCGCGTGAGAGCTCGGTGAGGCGTCGCCCGAAGAACGCGAGCGCCTGCTCGGCACGGCGCGCGAGCTCACCATCGCCGGTGAGGTGGGCGAGCGCCAGCAGATTCAGCGTGGCCACGGACGTGGCCGCCGGCTCCGCGCCATCGTAGTCCTCTTTCAAGCGGAGCAGGACCGACGCGTCGGTGCCAGTTGTGCTGAACCATCCACCGTCCACCGCGTCCCAGAACAGCGTATCCTGGCGCCGCTGCAGGTCGAGCACCCACTCAATCCACTGAGGATCGCCCGTCGACTGGAACAGCTCGATGAGACCGAAGATCAGGTACGCATAGTCTTCGGCGTACCCCTCGATCGCGACCTCGCCGTTCCGGTAGCGGCGATAGAGCACCTGTTTCTCCGGATTCCAGAGCCGTTCGCGAATGAACGTTGCAGCGCCGAGCGCGTCAGCCAGATATCGCTCTCCGTCGATCGGCACGACCCGCGCGGCGCGCGCGAACGCCCCGATCATCAGTCCGTTCCATGCGGTCAACACCTTGTCATCGAGGTGCGGCCTTGGGCGCCGCGCCCGGATGTCGAATAGGACCTGGCGCGCCCGCGAAAGAGCGGACTCGACCTCCGGCAGCGAGCGACCAGTTGCCGAGGTCACGTCCTCGAGCGGGCGGGCGGTGTAGAGCAGGTTCTTATGGGTGAATTCCGACTGCGGATCGAACGGCGCGTTGCCGTCAGGCTCCACGCCGTATCGGAGCCGGAACACGGCCGCATCCGGTCCGAGCGCATCCCCGATTTCGGCATCCCTCCAGATGTAAAACGCCCCCTCGCTCTTCTGCGCGGACGGGTTGTCGGCATCTTCAGGCGGCACGCTATCGGCGTCCTCTGCCGAATAGAAGGCCCCGCCGTCATCGCGCAGATCGCGGCGGACGTATTGGAGCGTATCGGTCGCGACGTCGAGATAGAACCGATCGTCGGTCGACTGGCCCGCTTCGAGGTACGCGAGCACCAACTGCGCCTGGTCGTACAGCATTTTTTCGAAGTGCGGCACGCGCCAGTCGCCGTCGACGGAGTAGCGGTGAAACCCGCCGCCGACGTGGTCCCTCATACCACCGAGCGCCATAGCCCGCAGCGTGACAAGGACCATGTCGCGCGTCTGGACGTTCTCTGTTCGAGCATGCTCGCGCAGCAGGAACAGGAGCTCGCTGGGTCGAGGGAACTTCGGCGCGTCCCCGAAGCCGCCTCTCCGCGGATCGAACGTGCCCCAGAACTGGCGCACGGCTTCATCGAGGGTGTCGACACCGGCCACGCCTATGCCGACGCCCGGTGGGCCCATGCTGCGGAGACGCGCCACAACAGTCGCCGCCGACTCCAGAACCTTGACGCGCTCCTCGCGCCACAGACGCGCAAGCTGCTGCAGCACCTCGATGAATCCCGGCCTGCCCCACCGAGACGTCGGCGGAAAGTACGTCCCGCCATAGAACGGCTCGAGGGTGGGCGTGAGCCACACGCTCATCGGCCATCCGCCAGAGCCGGTCGTCGCCTGCACGAACGCCATGTACACGCGGTCGACGTCCGGGCGCTCCTCGCGGTCCACTTTGATGGACACGAAGTCTCGGTTCAGGGCATGAGCGACGTCCGTCTGCTCGAAGCTTTCGTGCTCCATGACGTGGCACCAGTGACACGTCGAGTAACCAATCGAGAGAAAGATCGGCCGGTCTTCGCGGCGGGCGCGCTCGAACGCTTCGTCGCCCCATGGATACCACTCCACGGGATTGTCCTTGTGCTGGAGAAGGTACGGGCTCTGTTCGGATGCGAGGCGGTTCGGCATGGTTGGGAGTGGTGGCTTTTGGCTTTCGGGGTTCGGCTTTCGACATCGGGGCCTGCGAGCGAGGTTCAAGGTGGTATAGTGCCGCGGCGAGGAGACATGCTCAGCCTGCACAGGCGAAATGTTGCGCTGGCCAGTCTCGTTTTGTTGACTGCGGGACCAGCCCTGGGTGCTGGCCGTCCGACGAGACAGGTCACCACGGCCGCACCACAGATCTCCTTCACGTTCGCCGGCGACATCGCCCCCATTCTGCATGAACACTGCGCCGGCTGCCATCATCAGGGCGGCTCAGCTCCATTCAGCTTGGTCACGTATGACGAGGTAAGACCAAGGGCCAGGCAGATTGCCGCGGTCGTGCGACGCCGCCTGATGCCCCCATGGAACCCTGAACCCGGATACGGTGGACCATTCGAGGGCGAGCGCCGCCTCGCCGATGACGAAATCGGCCGCATCCAAAAATGGGCGACCAGCGGTGCGGCCAGGGGATCCACAGCTACGTTACCGCCTTTGACATCCCCCCGTCGCACGGGATGGCAACTGGGCGTCCCAGACGTTGTGGTGAGTTTGCCTGTGCCATACACGGTGGCGGCCGGAACTCGCGACGTCCTACGCAATTTCGTGATTCCGGTTCCCATTAGCCAGACGCGGTACGTGACGGGCCTGGAGTTTCAACCCAGCAATCGCGCGGTTGCGCATCATGCAAACATTCGGATCGATCAGACGAGTGCCTCTCGTCGACTCGACGAGCTCGATCCCGAACCGGGCTACGGCGGAATCACGGCGCCGAGCGCGGTGTACCCGGACGGGCACCTATTGGCCTGGACCCCAGGGCAGGTGCCGCCGCTTCTTCGCGCGGGAATGGCTTGGCAGCTCAATCCCGGCAGCAGCCTCGTCATCCAGATGCACTTGATGCCAACCAATAAGCCGGAGCCGATTCTTTTGGAGGTCGGCCTCTATTTCACAGACGTCCCTCCAGACCGTAGGCCTGCCATGCTGCGGATCGGCGAACAGAGTATCGATATTCCGGCCGGTGAGACGAGCTATGTCGTTGGGGATCGGTATGTGCTCCCAGTGGATGTAGAGGTGCAGAGCATTCAGCCGCACGCGCATTATTTGGCGAAGGATATCAAAGGCTTTGTGACCTTCCCGGACGGTACTCGGCGTTGGCTCATCTACATCAAGAAATGGAACTTTCATTGGCAGGATCTTTATCGATATCGCGAGCCGTTTTGGTTGCCAAAGGGCAGCACCCTGCACATGGAATACATCTACGACAATTCAGCCAGCAATCCACTCAACCCGAACACTCCACCCAAGCGAGTGCGGTTCGGACAGCTGACGACCGATGAAATGGGCGATCTTTGGATCCAGGTCCTCACACGTGACCGGCGTGACCGGGCGCTCCTCATGAACGATTATCAGGAGAAGGAAAGCGCGGAGGACATCGAGGGCTATCACACGATGCTCGGGAGTTCGCCTGATGATGCGTCGATACATGATGGCCTGGCGAACGCCTACATCAGACTCAACCGCTTGGAGGAAGGTACCAGACATGCGCGCGAGTCCGTTCGGCTCCAGCCTGGTTCAAGTGCCGCTCACTACAATCTCGCAACCGCTTTGGTCCAAGCAGGAGCATACGACGAAGCCGCGGCTCGCTTCCGTCAGGCAATCGGGCTCAACCCTCGGGACGCGTTTGCTCACAACGGCCTCGGCGTCTTACTTGTCAAGACCGGGCGCGCGGTCGAGGCGATCGAGGCAATTCGTGAGGCCCTGCGATTGGAACCGCTGTATGCCAATGCCCACAACAACCTAGGCGTCGCACTTCAAACACTCGGACGGATAGACGAGGCCATCGACGAGTACCGCGAGGCGGTGCGGATCACCCCCGCTTATACGGAGCCGCTGTACAACGTAGCCGAGGCGCTGAGACTTCGCGGACGGTTTACTGCTGCGGTCGATGCGTACGCGGGCATTCTCGCCATCGACCCAGATCACCCCGCCGCACGCTTCACACTTGCCACGACGTTGGAGGCGCTAGGCAGGTACGACCAAGCGGCGCTGCATTATCGCCGCGCCCTCCTGCTCAATCCCAACGACCGAGCTGTGATGGTCCAACTGGCGTGGATACTTGCAGCGGCGCCGACCGCGAGTCTCCGAGATCCAGCGAGCGCCGTCGTGCTAGCGGAAAGCGCTCTTTCGCAGGCCGGGCCGGAGCCTGCCATTCTGGACGTTCTCGCCGCTTCGTATGCTGCGAGCGGCCGCTTTGATCTCGCAATCGCAAACAGCGAACGCGCCCTGAGAGGACATCTCAGCGAAGAGCAGGCGACCGAACTGCGAAAGCGCCTGACACTCTACCGGCAACGGAGGGCCTACGTGGCTTCGGCTCCGTTTGCAGGACGATGAATACTGGTTGCTACCGACGCACGATTAATGGCGATTCACGGAGATTTGTGAACCGCCATCCTGACACAACAGAACAGCCTCAGAGCTCGACCTTGATACCAAATTTGAAGAGTCGTGCTCCGAGAATTTGATTGGGCTGGAGCCATGCCGACCCGTACCGCGTCGTCATCGCCAGAACCGGGCTCGCGTTGAGTACGTTGTACAAATCGAACATTCCTTGAAGGCGAGCCCGCGCTACGCGGAAGTTTCGCGTCAGACGGACGTCGACCTGGTTGATCCGTCCTTCAAACCGGGTGTTGGGCTCCATCAGTTCAATGGTCACCGTGCTCGTGCACACGGGCCTGCTGCCGCATGCGCCCAAATTACGACCGAGCGACGGAATAATCGCGGCATTTCCGACTACATGGCTTGCGCTAATCGGAATGCCAGGCAGACTCTGGAAGGTTGCACTTGCCTGTAAATTCCATGGTAGTGGGTAGATGCCATTGAATTTGAGTTGTGTTTGTCCGGAGAATGGCACTGTGTCCCTGCAGAACTGTTTCTGCGGGGAATCCACGACGACAGAACAGTTGTCAGTCACCGTTCGTCCCGTGCTCACCCCGCCCGACAGCAGACCTGCCCCACCAAAGCGCGCATTTACGGTGACATCGACACCGTTGAAGACCTCTGTCTGCTCTCCAAAGTTCGATGCCTGCGAAATGAGGTTGTTGGTACGACCGAACTTGGCTGGGCTGATGTCATAGAATCCGCAAATCCGATTGCCGCCGCCCCCAGGTAACCGCTGATCCGCGGGAGCGGTGACGCAGAACGGATCGAAGTCGGACGGCGCCAGCTCGAGATTGTCGGTCACGGTGAAGTTCCCGTACCACCGGCGGAAATACGCGACATTCAGCGCAATGCCGGGCCTGAGCTCGTGCTGAAGAGACGCTGAACCCTCCCAGTTAAAGCCGCGAACCCCCCACCCGGTGATCACGTCCGGCGATGATCTCGTTGTGATAATCGTCCTGCCGAAGTTCGCATTAGAGAGAGGTCCTAGTTCGCTCTCCTGGGGCACGTAGTCGCGGTTCGCATCATCCCAGGTTCGGGTGGCGCTACTGACCGTTGCGTTCACCGGGCTGTTCAGTTCTGCCGCCGACGACGCTTCGCCAGCCAGATACTTGCCAAGAGATGCCTTGAGCGCCGTCTTGCCGTCGCCGAACAGGTCGTACGCAGCACCGAGACGCGGCGAGAAGTCCTTCCAATTCGGAACATCGTCGACTCGTGCAAAATTCCGCGCTGGCACGAACCGGCCGGCATCCAGGTTCGTCTCGGGCACATATCCCCGCAAGTAATCGACTCGCAGGCCGACATTGAGCGTCAGCTTCTGTACCGTCCACTGGTCTTGTGCATATACGCCGAGATTCGGCATCAGCTTGAACCGGCTGAGGTACGGCGTCGCGAACTGCGTCACCGAGGTGGGTCTGCCAAGGTTAAAGGTGTACATGACCGCCTGATGGATTTCCCGTGGCGAATCCTGCTTCCCTTCCTGGATGAGAAAACCGACCTTCAGGCCGTGCGACCCCGTAACGTACGAAACGGAGAAGCGTTGCTGTGCGAGGGCTGTAGACCTGACCCCGTATGCCGTCGAATCAAGCTCGCCGCGGGCTTTGTATCGCAGCCCGGTGGACAGTTCCAACACCGCAATGTCCTCCGGGCGGACATTCGGAGCCGGTTTCACGTTGTTGTTCACAACGTGGTACGAGGCTCCAGCCTGTAGCAGCAATCGGCTCGTGGCTGGGGAGG
>Ga0209726_10004440_pt1 | contig 17953 bp, 13 predicted proteins | sample Subgrocontami54m_FD_187453 | JGI IMG/M metagenome (GOLD analysis project Ga0209726, IMG submission 187453) | Subsurface groundwater microbial communities from S. Glens Falls, New York, USA - GMW46 contaminated, 5.4 m (SPAdes) (version 3) | ecosystem: Environmental > Aquatic > Deep subsurface >... | reverse complement strand
CCGAGCTCAGATCACGCTCGGTGATGAGCCCCGCCTCGCTCAGGATGCATGCGCGCTCGATGACGTTGCGCAGCTCGCGAACGTTGCCTGGCCACGCGGCGTGCTGCAGCAGTCGCTCGGCGGCCGGACTGATGCCCGTGACGGGACGTTTCAGGCGCTGCGCACAGCCCGTCGTGAAGTGCGCGCTCAGATACGGGATATCCTCGCGCCTCTCGCGCAGAGCGGGTACGTGGATTTCGATGATGCTCAATCGATAAAACAGGTCGGCGCGAAACCGGCCCGCTGCCGCTTCGGCCCTGAGGTTGCGGTTGGTGGCGGCAATGACGTGCACATCGACGCGACGCGTCTCGAGCGAGCCTACGCGCTGCACCTCGCCATTTTCCACGGCCCGCAGGAGCTTGGACTGGAGCGCCGCCGGCAGTTCGCCGGCCTCGTCGAGGAAGAGCGTTCCACCGTCGGCATGTTCGAACAGACCGACCGTGGTATCGACGGCGCCGGTAAACGCGCCCCGGACATGACCGAACAGCTCGCTCTCGAACAGGCTCTCGACGACGGCCGAGCAGTTCACCGTGACGAACCGCTTCGTGCGCCGGGGACCGAGGTTGTGCAGCGCCTTGGCGACCAGCTCCTTCCCCGTCCCGGTCTCACCGGTGACCAGCACCGTCCGAACATGCGGCGCAAACCGGCGCAGCGAATCGAACAGTTGCTGCATTACTGCGCTCGGGCCGATCATCCCCTCGCACTCGAAGTCCACCGCGACATCTGCCTCGATGGCGAGGAGGCGTTCCCGGCGGCGGACGGCGTCGACCACTCCCGTCAGCAGGCGGACGAGCCGATCGAAATCGAGCGGCTTCTGGAGATAGTCCAGCGCGCCCAGCTTCACGGCGTCGATGGCCGAGTCAATCGTCGGCTTGCCGGTCATCAGAATCACCTGACATTCCGGATCTGCGGCGCGAATCGCCTTGAGCACGTCAAGGCCGCCGATATCGGGCATCTGGAGATCGACGAGGGCGACGTCCGGATCGAGCTTGGACAGGTCCGAGAGCGCGGCCACCGCATTCGCGCTCGTCTCGACCTCGAAGCCGGCTTGCCGGGCGAATCGCTCGACAATGCCCAGGATCTGCGGCTCGTCGTCGATGACAAGCAGCAGCGGCGGCACGTGCGTCATGCGTTCATGCCTCAGTCGCTCGCTCCAAGAGTTCTCCCGGACGCCGACTTGAAGGTGACACCTGGCCCCGCGTTCGTCCGACCGCCAAACGCCGGCGACTCGACACTCGTGGCGGCAAGGAGGCGGCTTGGCGCCGATTATCCGCCATCCGCATGTCTATGGAGAACATTTCATGGAGCGAGGACAATCTATCGATCGAGCACGTCCCGAACCTTCCGGAGGAGTCCGTCGTTGTTGAACGGCTTCTGCAGAAAGGCCGCTTCAGGATCGAGCATTCCCTCGCGCGTCACCATGTCGTCCGTATAGCCGGACATGTAGAGCACCTTGAGGCGCGGGTGCTGTTTCGCCAGCATTCTGAAGAGCGTCGGCCCCGTCGCTCCGGGCATGATCACGTCGCTGATCAGCAGATCGACGTCGTCGGTGCACAACGCGGCCGCCGTTTCAGCGTTCGGCGCGTCGATGACGCAATAGCCCGCGCGCTCGAGGATCAAGCGCGTCAGGAAACGCACCGCTGCCTCGTCTTCCACGACCAATACGGTATTGGATCCGCCCGCCGGCCTCGACGCCGTTTCGTGCGTGACAGCGGCTTTTTCACCGTCCTGCAGCGCGCGTGGCAGGTACACCTTGAATGCGGCGCCGCGGCCCGGCTCGCTGTCCACCGAGATGTAGCCACTGCTCTGCTTGACGATGCCATAGACGGTTGACAGACCGAGACCCGTGCCCTTGCCGCGCTCCTTGGTCGTGAAGAACGGCTCGAACAGACGGCGCCTCGTGGTTTCATTCATGCCGATGCCGGTGTCGCTCACCGCCAGCATCACGTGTGGACCCGCCCGCGCGCCGACGTGCTGCGTGACGAACGTCGCGTCGAGATCGACATTGGCCGTTGAAATCGACAGCGTGCCGCCACCTGGCATCGCGTCGCGCGCGTTCACGGCAAGATTGATGACGATCTGTTCGAGCTGGGTCTTGTCGGCGAGCACCGCCGCAATGTCGGGCCGCAGGTTCGTCACCAGGTCGATGTGCTCGCCGATCAGCCGCCGCAGCATCTGGCTGGTGCCCATGACCAGCGCATTCAGATCCACCGCGGTCGGCTGGAGGATCTGCTTGCGGCTGAAGGCGAGCAGCTGCTGCGTCAGGCTGGCGGCGCGTTCAGCCGCTTCCTGGATTTCGTGGACGTCGTTCCGTCGCGCATCGTCCGGCGGCAGCGATTCCGAGAGGAGCTTGGTGTACCCGAGGATCGCGGTCAGCAGGTTGTTGAAGTCGTGCGCGATACCACCCGCGAGCTGGCCGATCGCGTCCATCTTCTGCCCTTGTCGCAGCTGCGTCTCGAGCGTTTTTCTCCCCGTGACGTCCATCGCGACTCCAAGTAGACTCGTCGCGCGTCCGTCGGCGCCGCACAGTACGCGGGCGTTGCCTTCAATCCACCGCACGCTGCCGTCGGGCAGCGTGGTGCGGTATTCGAGGAAGAATTCTTCCGCCCGCTCGCTCGTCGCGCGCTTGATGGCGTCGCCCACATGCAGCCGGTCCTCCGGATGAACGATGTCGAAGAATTCCCGGGTTGTACGGGGCGTCTGCTCGGGAGTGCGGTCAAAAATGCGCGCCATGGTATCCGACCACGTGATGCGGTCCGCCGCAACGTCAACCTCCCAGATTCCCATGCGCGCCGCGTCGAGCGCGAATTGCGCCCGGTCGTGGCTCCGCTTCAACGCGCTGTACGCGCGCTCGATTTCACCCGCCATCATGTTGAAGAGGTGGAACGGCGGCGATGACCAGGGCAATGAGGAGGGGTAATCGCAGCCGAAGCGATTGCCACAGGCGGACGTCGCTTCCTATCCGGCCCGTATACATCCAGTTGCTCCCCCGACTCGTTCCCTCGGTTTTCGGGGCGGGACATGATAGTTGAGAGCAGGACACGATAGTAGGGGATTTTCCCTAATGCTGCCAGCCGAGTCTGTAGGCCGGAGACTGACAGAATTTGCGGCATTCGTTCGAAATGTCCGCGTTCTGCGCTCTGCTAGACTGGGCGGCGTCCTTCCGGAGGTCGTCTTTCGTGCCAGTACAAGCGTCATCACGAGTTGCGGCGTTGAAGAACGTCGCCACGCGGCTTCGCATCGACTCGGTCCGCTCGACGAGCGAAGCCGGCAGCGGCCATCCCACGACGTGCACGTCTGCCGCCGAAGTCGTGGCCGCGCTCTTCTTTTCGGAGATGCGCTACGACCCGCGCGATCCCCAGAATCCAGACAACGATCGCTTCGTGCTGTCGAAGGGGCATGCCGCGCCGATCCTCTACGCGGCATGGGCGGAAGTCGGCTTCCTCGCGCGCGAGCAGTTGCTGACGCTGCGCCGGCTCGACTCCGACCTCGAAGGGCATCCGACGCCGCGCCTTCCGTTTGTCGACGTCGCGACCGGATCGCTCGGACAGGGCATTACCGCGGCCATTGGCATTGCGCTCAACGCGCGCCGCATCAAGTCCGACTACCGTACCTACGTCCTGCTTGGCGACGGTGAGTCTGCCGAGGGCTCGGTGTGGGAAGCGGCGGAAACAGCGGCCCACGACACACTCGATTCCCTCTGCGGCATCACCGATGTCAACGGTCTCGGCCAGAGTGGCCCGTCGATCTGGGATCACGACATGGAGGCCTACGCCGTGAAGTGGCGCGCCTTCGGCTGGCATTCGATTGTCGTCGACGGCCATGACGTACAGGCGGTGCTCGATGGTTTCGAAGACGCGCGCCGTACCAAGGGACGTCCGACGATGATCCTGGCGAGGACGATCAAGGGTAAGGGGATTTCGATCGCGGAAGGGAAGCCGGGGTGGCACGGCAAGGCGTTCAAGAAAGGCGACGAGCTCGACACGGTGATCAAGGAGCTCGAGTCGCAGCTCGTACCGGAGGACGAGCCGGCGCGGCCGCTTGGGCCTCGCCGAGGCGGAGCGTCCTTGTCCGACGAAGCGCGAAGCGCGAAGTCGGAAGGACCGCCTGCGATTCAGCGGCCGGCTCCCAGGAAAGGCAGCGTCGGGACGCCTTCGTACAAGCTCGGTGACAGCGTTGCGACCCGCGAAGCGTACGGTGCCGCTCTCGCCAAGCTCGGAAATGACGACGACCGGATTGTGGCACTCGACGGGGACGTGAAGAACTCCACGTTCAGCGAACGGTTCGAGGAGAAGCATCCCGAGCGCTTCTACCAGAACTACATCGCCGAGCAGGTGCTGATCGGCTCCGCGATGGGACTGGCCAGCCGCGGCGCGATTCCATTTCCGTCGACGTTCGCGGCGTTTCTCACGCGTGCCGCCGACTTCGTCCGGATGGCGGCCATCAGCAACCTGAATATCAAGATGGCCGGGTCGCATGCGGGGGTCTCGATCGGCGAGGATGGCCCGTCCCAGATGGCGCTCGAAGATCTGGCGATGATGCGCGCCCAACCGAACATCACCGTGCTCTATCCCTGCGACGCGATGAGTACCGAGCGGCTGCTGGAGCTCATGGCGTATCACCCGGGCCCGGCCTACATGCGGACGTCGCGTCCGAAGACGCCGGTCATCTATGGCCCGGACGAGCGGTTCGCGATCGGCGGACTAAAGGTCCTGCGTCAGAGCGCGAACGACGTGGCGACGGTCATCGGCGGCGGGATCACCGTATTCGAAGCGCTGAAAGCGTACGAGGAGCTGCAGAAGCGCAGCGTCAGCATCCGCGTCATCGACTTGTACTCGCTGCAACCGATCGACTCCGGGTCATTGCTCCAGAGCGCGCGCGCCACCAAGGGCCGGGTGATTACCGTGGAAGATCACTATGCGGGGGGAGGCATCGGCGACGCAGTCGCGGCTGCCGTTGCAGCGGGCGGTTTCATCGTGGAGCGGCTCTGCGTGCGCGAGATTCCTCGCAGCGGCATGCCAGAGGAGCTGGTGGATCATTACGGCATCTCCGCGCGCCACATTGTCGCCGCTGTGACACGGTAGCCGGCAAACGCCCAACGCCCAACCTCCAACTCCCACGATGTTCCGTTCCCGGTCGCCTTGGGAATTGTGGGGTGGGAATCGGGGGTTATGTGGGAAACCCCTCCGCCTCCATCACGCGCCGCGCCTGCCATAGGTGGCGCCGTTCGTGCGCGGTCATGACGGCGAAACCCGATCCGAGCGGCATGTAAATCCACGATGCGGCGGGCGAACGGACGCGCGCGCGGGCGAGGTCGAGGCCATTGGCCTGCCGAAGGCGATCGATGTATTGCACCTGATAGGCGCGAAACGCCGCCATGATCTCCTGGCGCGTGCGCGCGGGCGGCGGCTGGAACGCGGCCGGCGCCTTCGTGCGGAAGAGGGGCGGCGGCTCGAGCATGCGAACGAACAGCCGGGCGAGCCACCAGTATGTGAAAGGTCCTTCGCCGTACAGACCTTGACGGATGGCGCTGGCGATCCCTTCATCGAGGAGCGGCAGATACAGACGCGCCGAGACGTTCAGATGATCGATGCACTGCGCGATCGACCAGCCGTTCGGCGACGGCTGCCATGTGAACTGCGCATCGGTCAGCGGCCTGACAAGTCCGTCAGCCTGGTCGGCCAGCTGCTCGAACTGACGGCGAAAGTCATCGATTTCCGCCGTCAGTGCGAGGTGAGCCGGGATTGGCATTCACTTCGATCTTAGCGTCTCGAACGTCAGCGCGCAGGTGCGCGAACCAACGCAATGTCGGCAGCCGCCTCGCAAAGCTTGTCCTGCCAGCCGGAGCAGTCGATCCGGACGCGAACGGTTGCTGTGCTCCATAACTGCAAGCGGCGCCACTGTTTACAGTCCGCAAACCGTCCGATACAATCATCAAGCGCGTTGGCTCACGGCGCGCCCTCCTAAGACAATCGAGCCCGTTGCACCCGGTATACCCGGGCTGCCGAGGGCTCCTCTATGCCGCTAAGGGAGTAACCCCGTGCTCGGAGGCAAACTGCCACGCACCCGCTTTTTCTGGATGATTGCGGGCGTGCTCGTCGTCATTCTCTCCGCCGGGGCCTTCGTTGTGCTCAGCCCGGCCGGTGAGTCGGCGCGGACCAACGCGGCATTCTCCGATTTCCTCCATGACGTCCAGGACGGACGCGTTCGCCACATCACCCAGGCGCAGGACGTCCTCCAGTTCGAGCGGCTCGACGGTTCCCGCTTCGAGACCATCGCGCCTCAGGGGTATGTCGCGTCCAACCCGACCTTCGTCGGTGACCTCGCGGAGCGCGGCATCAAGTTCGACGTCAAGGCCGGGGAGGACCCACGCGCCGGCAGCTACGGAGCCATGGCGTTCGGCCTGCTCCTGCTCGGTTTCGCCGGCCTCGTGCTGTTCCGGGCGGTCACCGGCCGCGTCCCGACCCTCGAGAAAGCGCGCACGATCGATCCGCAGTTGGTCGATGTCACGTTCGCGGATGTTGCGGGCGTCGATGAAGCGAAGGATGAGGTCCAGGAGATCGTGGACTTCCTCAAAGACCCGCAGCGCTTCCAATCGATTGGCGGGCGAATCCCGCGCGGCATCCTTCTCGTGGGACCGCCCGGCACGGGCAAGACGCTGCTGGCCCGGTCGATGGCGGGCGAAGCGGGAGTGCCGTTCATGTCCGTCAGCGGATCCGACTTTGTCGAGATGTACGCCGGCGTCGGCGCAGCGCGCGTGCGCAAACTGTTCAAGGAAGCGCGCCGCCACACGTCGTGCATCATCTTCATCGACGAGCTCGACGCGGTCGGACGCCATCGCGGCGGCAACTCGCTGAGCCACGAGGAACGGGAGCAGACGCTCAATCAGCTGCTCGTCGAGATGGACGGCTTCACCCAGTCCGACAGCATCATCATCGTCGCCGCGACGAACCGGCAGGACATCCTCGATCCGGCGCTGCTGCGCCCGGGGCGCTTCGATCGTCAGGTGATGGTGGGCAATCCCGACATCAAGGGCCGTGAACAGATTCTTCGCGTCCATGCGCGCAAGGTGGCGCTCGAAGGCGACGTCGAGCTCCGCTCGATCGCGCGTGGCACCCCTGGATTCTCAGGCGCAGACCTGGCGAACCTCGTGAACGAGGCGGCGCTGATTGCGGCGCGCGCGGGACGCAAGACCGTCGGCAACCGCGATCTCGATGCCGCGCGCGACAAGGTGCTGATGGGTGTGGAACGGCGCTCGGTTGCGATGAGCGAGCGCGAGCGCAATACCTGCGCGTATCACGAGGCCGGCCACGCGGTTGTGGCGGCGTTGCTCCCCGACGCCGATCCGCTCCACAAGGTCACGATCATCCCGCGCGGCCGCGCGCTCGGCGTCACGATGCAGCTCCCGGAAGCGGATCGCTATACGCATTCGAAGCCGTTCATCGAGACGCAGATCGCGATCCTGATGGGCGGCCGCATTGCCGAGGAACTCTTCCTGCGTCAGATGACGAGCGGCGCCTCGAACGACATCGAGCGTGCCACCGAGCTGGCGCGCAAGATGGTGTGCGAGCTGGGCATGTCTCCGCTCGGGCCCCTCCACTTCCGCCGGCCGTCGGGCGCGTTTGACAGCGACAGTCGCGCTTCCGGTTTCAGCGAGGAGACCGCCCGCCGGGTTGATGACGAAATCCGTGTCCTGGTGATGCGCGGCTACGAAACAGCGCGCCAGATCATCGAGCGGCAGCGCGCCGCCGTGAAGGCGCTGGCCGAGGAGCTGCTCGAGTTCGAATCGGTCGACGCCGATCGCCTCAAGGAGATCCTCACGGGATCGGTCCTGACCGCGCCGTCGCCGTTTCCGCAGGCTGTGCGCGACGCAGTGACAGAGGCTTTCAGGTCGACCTGAGGGGAGAGGCCTTTGGGCCGACCTGAGGGCCGGCCTCTACGCGAACCTCACTGAAGTACGATCGTGTCTTGGTCTTTTACTGAGGCACAATCGTACAGTGATCACCGACACTCCCCGATTCGTCCTTGCCGCGTCGCTGGTGCTTTTCGCAGCGGTCGCGACGCCCGCCTCCGCGCAAATCCGAACCTCCGCGCCACAGATTTCCGACGACAGTCCACTCAGGCGGGGCGTTCCGGCCGGCACGGCCACGGCCGAGCCGTTGATGCTCTCGCTCGGCGACGTCATTCAACGGGCGCTCGTGAACAACCTCGGCATCGTCACCTCCGAAGACGCGATGGACCGCGCCCGCGGGACGCGGCGAATCGCCATGAGCGAGCTGTTGCCCAACCTGAGCGCCCGTCTCGGCGACACGCGCCAGATGACAAATCTCGAGGCGTTCGGAATTCCGGTGGCAGGGACGGGCCTGCCCCGCGTCGTGGGCCCATTCAGCGTCTTCGACGTCCGCGTGTTTCTGCGCCAGGCGGTCTTTGACGTTCGCGCGCTGAACGAGGCGCGCGCGGAAGGGCACAACGAGAGCGCGGCCCGCCTCACCAACAAAAGCCGGCGTGATCTGGTCTCGCTGCTGGCGGCGGACGTGTACCTGCAGGTGCTGGCCGCCAGCGCGCGTTCCCAGTCGGTGCGTGCGCAGCGAGACACCGCCCGGGCGCTCTTCGCGCAGGCGCAGGACCTGAAGCAGAGCGGCATCATTGCCGGGATCGACGTGCTGCGGGCGCAGGTGCGTCTCAGCTCGGAGAGCCAGCGCGTGACCGTGGCGGACAACGACGCGCAGAAGATGAAGCTTCAGCTCGCGCGCATGATCGGCCTGCCCCTTGGTCAGGAATTCACTCTGAGCGATCAGTTTCCCAACGTGGCCGTCCCGGAGATCACGCTTCAGCAGGCGCTCGACCGCGCGTACATGGAGCGGCCCGACTACCTGAGCGCGATCGAGCGCGTGCGCGCCGCGGAAGCGAGCCGCAGCGCTGCGCTTGGTGAGGCGCTTCCCGCGGTCCACGCGACGGCCGACTACGGGAAGATTGGTTTGTCGCCGTCCACGGCGATCTCCACATACACCCTCGCCGGCAGCGTCACGGTGCCGCTGTTCCAGGGTGGCCGCACGCAGGGACGTCTGATCGAGGCTGACGCCGACCTTCGAAGCCGGCGCGCGGAGGTCGAAAACCTCCGCGCGGACATTTACTACGACATTCGTAACGCCTTCCTCGATATGCAGGCAATGGAGGAGGAGCTGCGAACCGCCACTCAATCCCGCGACCTCGCCAGTCAGCAGCTCACGCAGGCGCGCGATCGATTCCAGGCGGGCGTCGCGAACAACATTGAAGTTGTCCAGGCGCAGGAAGCCGTGGCGGTGGTGAATGAGCAGTTCATCGACGCGACGTATGGTTTCTTGATGGCGAAGGCGATGCTCGCCGGCTCCCTCGGTATCGCGGAGGAAGAGATCAGGCGCTACCTCGAAGGCGCGAACTGATGAGCACACGGATTCGCATTGCGATTGGCGCGGTCGTGATTGCCGGGCTGGCGACGTCCGCCTGGTTGTGGGCGACCGCCGGCCGCGAGACGACGGACGACGCGCAGGTGGACGCGCATGTGACTCCGATAGCGCCGCGCGTTGGCGGGACGGTCATCGAAGTGCCCGTGAAGGAGAACGTGCAGGTCGAGGCTGGCACCGTGCTCGCGGTGCTCGATCCGCGCGACTACCAGGTGGCGCTCGAGAAGGCTCGCGCCGAGCTGGCGACCGCCGAAGCCGACGCCGCGGTGGCCAAGGTCAACGTGCCAATCACGTCGACCGCCGCGACCAGCAACGTCTCGACGGCGCGCGGCGGGGTCGAGCAGGCCGAGGCCAGTGTCGACCAGGCGCAACGCGGCATCGAAGGCGCCAACGCCCGGCTCGTCACCGCCCAGGCGCGTCAGCGCGAGGCGGAAGCCAACGCGACCAGGACTGCCAAGGATGTCGAGCGGTTCCAAGGACTGTTGGCGAAGGACGAAATCCCGCAGCAGCAGTACGACGCCGCCGTCGCCGCGGCGGACGGGGCACGGGCGGCTGCCGATTCGGCGCGCTCGCAGGTCCAGGAGGCCCAGTCCGGAATCCAGGTTGCGCAGAGCCAGCTGGCGCAGGCGCGGGCGGGCTCGTCGCAGGCCACCGCGCAGCTGCAGAATGCGCAGAGCGCCCCGCAGCAGGTCGAAGCGATCCGCGCGCGCGCGGCGTCGGCCGACGCGAAGGTCATGCAGCAGCGCGCCGCGGTGCAGCAGGCCGAGCTGAACCTGCAGTACGCGATCGTGAAGGCTCCGACGAAGGGAATCGTCAGCAAGAAGGGTATCGAGGTGGGGCAGGTCGTGCAGCCTGGTCAGCCGCTGATGGCGCTGATCCCGCTCGATGACGTCTGGGTGACCGCGAACTTCAAGGAGACGCAGCTCCGCGACATACAGCCCGGCCAGCCAGCGATTGTGGAGGTGGACGCGTACGGGGGACGCGAGTTCAAAGGGCACGTCGAGAGCCTCGCCGCCGCGACCGGTTCGCGCTTCAGCCTGCTGCCGCCTGAAAATGCGACCGGCAACTTCGTCAAGGTGGTGCAGCGCGTGCCCGTGCACATCGCGATCGACGAGAAGCAGGATGCGCAGCAGTTGCTGCGGCCAGGCATGTCCGTGACCGCCAAGGTCTACACCAAATGATCCCCGCACGGGCCACAGAGACACAGAGACACAGAGATTTCTAGTCTTGGCCTCTGTGTCTCTGCGTCTCTGTGGCTTGTGGTAGCGAATGACCAGCGAGCCCCGCCACATCAACCCGTGGATCGTCGCGACCGCGGTGATGTTCGGCACCTTCATGGAGGTGCTCGACACCACGGTCGTCAACGTGTCGCTCCCGCACATCGCGGCAACGATGTCGGCGACGATCGACGAGGCGACCTGGGTCCTCACGTCGTACCTCGTCGCCAACGCCATCATCCTGCCGATGACCGGTTGGCTCGCGAGCACTTTTGGCCGCAAGCGGCTGCTGATGATGTCGGTGACCGGGTTCACGATTTCGTCCTTCCTGTGCGGCATCGCGCCGAACCTCGGGTCGCTCATCGCGTTTCGCATTCTGCAGGGCGCGACCGGTGGCGCCCTGCAGCCGCTGTCGCAGGCGATTCTTCTCGAATCGTTTCAGCCGCACGAGCGAGGGAAAGCGATGGGCTTCTGGGGTCTCGGCATTGTGACCGCGCCGATCCTCGGCCCGGTGGTCGGCGGCTGGCTGACCGAGACCTATAGCTGGCGCTGGGTGTTCTACATCAACCTGCCAGTCGGCATCGCCTCGATCGTCATGACGCAGTTGTTCGTCTTCGATCCGTCGTACCTCCGCCGCCAGGTCGAAAAAGTCGATTACTGGGGCATCGGCATGCTCGTTGTCGGCATCGGCTCACTGCAATACGTGCTCGACAAGGGACAGGAGGCGGACTGGTTCGCCTCGAAATCGATCCTGACGCTGTCGATCCTCTCGGGAGTGACGCTTGTCGCGCTCATGATCCACGAGTGGACCACCGACCATCCGATCATCGACCTCCGTGTATTCAAAGAGCGGAGCTATGCCACCGGTGTCTTCCTGATGACGATGCTCGGCTTCGTCTTGTACGGGAGCATGGTGCTGCTACCGGTCATGCTGCAAACGGTCCTCGGGTACCCGGCGATAGCGGCGGGTATCGCAATGGCCCCCCGCGGCATGGGATCGCTCGTGATGATGCCGATTGTCGGCATGCTGACCGGCAAGGTCGATGTGCGGAAGCTCCTGGCGATCGGCTTCACCGTTGCCGGTATCACGCTGATCTGGCTGGGACAGTTGAATCTGCAGGCGGGGTACTGGGACATCTTCTGGCCGCAGCTGCTGCAGGGGACTGGGATGGCGCTCACGTTCGTGCCGCTGACGACGGTGTCGATGCAGGCGATTCCGCCGGAGCGGATGGGCAACGCGACGAGCCTGTTCAACCTGATGCGCAACATCGGAGGCAGTGTCGGCATCGCGGTGACCGGGACGCTGCTGGTCCGGCAGCGGCAGGCCGTAGCGGCGGTGCTTGGCGAGCGCGTCACGGCCTACGCTCCGGAGTCGCAGGCGATGTTGGCGCAGCTGAAGGCCGCGTTCATGGCAAGGGGCGTGGATGCCGTTACCGCGAGCGAGCGCGCATATGGGGCGCTCCACGGCATCCTGATCCAGCAGGCATCAATGGTGTCGTTCGTCTGGCTGTTCCGGCTGCTCGGAACGATCTTCCTCCTGTTGCTTCCCCTGATCGTGATCATGCGGCACCCCAAAGGAAGGGTGTCGGCGCCGGCCGCTCATTGAGATCTTTTGCATTACAGAGTTTCAACGATCGGCGGCTCTGGTCTGAGTGCCGCGGGAGCTGCCGCGTATCCCACGTGCGCCAAGGACCGTTGGAAGAGCGCCGTTTCTGAAGCCAGGAACTGCAGCTTCACGATGAGCCGTGCGAGCACGTAACACTGCGTCGCCATGACGGCCCCCCACATTGACACTCCCGCCCCGCCTGCGCCCGGCGCAATCAGTGCCCATACGGCAACGACGACGAAAAATGTCGCGGCGTTTGCCGCGTACAGCGTCGCGACGCGCAGCGGATTCCTGACCAGAAAACGCAGCGCAGCGACGAGTGCGCCCATCATGCTGCGGCGATCTTCGACGACCGCCCGCACTTTCGCGTAGTCGAAGATGGTCGTGGTGAGCGCGAGCAGCCCGCCGAGGATCGCGTACATCAGGAGACGCCAGAAGAAGGCCGTGCGCTCGACCGACAGGTCGCGCGTCACGTTCACGTACCATTTCGTGAACAGCCACTCGTGCACGTAGACGAAGAGGAACCAGTACACGATCCCGGCCGCGATGCCGAGACGGAGAAAGCGAAAGAAGAACGTCCCAGAGGCCGCGAAGAAGCCGTGCGCGGCGATGCGACGCCCCCTCGCGTACCGGTCCAGGATCCCTCCTGAAAGAAAGATCCACGCGGCCACATACATGCCGAGCGCCCAGGCAATCGGCGTGATGAGCGCTCGCCTGTCGAGCAGCCCACTGACACTGTCGAGCGTCGTTGCGAACCCGATGATCGACGGCGTGAACGTCGAACCCAGCCCCGTGGCCTGCGATGCGAATTCCTGCCACCAGTCGTAGTTGACCGCGTCGGCCGCTTCTCCGGCCATGAGGCTTGCTCCGAGATGATTTTGCAGCGCGCCACGCAGCGACAGCGCGAGCGGCAGCGCCGCCAGCAGCGTCACGAGGAGCACCCCCGCGATGATCGCGGGAGCGGCACACACACGCCTCCAGCCGTCAGACCAGGAACGCATAGGTGAGCAGCGCGTCCTGCAGCCACGCCATCCATGCGAGGCTCCACTTCAGGCTTGCCTGGGATGCGCGCGGCTCGAGCGTCCGGCTGTTGTTCGTGTAGTTCACGTCCAGCATGAGGATCCGTCGTGGATCCACCTGCACCGATCGTGCGCGTGACGACCCGTCGTACACGTAGATCACGCGGCGATCGATACCGTCCCAGTGCTCGGTCTTCTGTGATCCATCCTCGAATGTCGTGACCACGTCAACGGGGAACGTGGCCTCGCCAAACCGGCGTGCGACAACCGTGGTGCGGAAGCGATCCTTGCCCGCCTCCGCGCTCACCAGTTCCTGTACGCCGTAGTCGAACGTGTTCGAGCTGCGATACACCTCGTCAAAGAAAGGGGTCATGTCGCGTCCGGCGCCTTCGCTCACCGCCTGAAAAAAGTCGGATGGCTGTGGATGGCGGAACTTCCAGCGATCGAAATAGGACGACAGGCTCCGCTGCAGCGTCGGCCACCCGAGCGATCGCTCCAACGTGTGCAGCCAGAGCGCCGTCTTGTAATAGGTGATGTTGACGCCCGTCGAGGGCCAGTAGCGGAACGAGGGCGTCGCTCCGGCATCCGATTCCGCCTGCAGCGTGTAGTTCGCCAGCCCTTCATCGGTCTGGCGGGTGACGCGGATGTCGCGGAACACCCACGGAATGAAGCCGCCGAAATAGCGACGGACGACGTAGTTCGGCGTGAAGGCCGCCTCGTTCGCGCGCGCCTCGGAGAACTCGTTGATGCCTTCATCCATCCAGGCATGCTCGAACTCATTGCTGCCGACGACGCCGTACCAGAACTGGTGGCCCGCCTCGTGAACGGTAACCGCCTCAGGCACCGTCACGCCGATGGGCGCGAGCCATCGCGTGCCGGCGGTGAACAGCGTCGGATACTCCATGCCACCGCTCACGCTTTGAAATGCGGGATCGACGATCGTGATGCAGCGATATGGATAGGCGCCAAACCACTCGCCGTAGTACTTCAGCGCAGCGGCGGTTGCAGCGAAATGGCGCGCCTCCTGGCCCGCGTGCTCCGGCTGCAGGAGGAGCCGCATCTTCACCTTCGGCAGCGAAGGATGCTCGAACGTCTGCGTCCGCTCGAGAAAGAGCGGACTCGCCGTCCACGCGAAATCGTGGATGTCCTCGCCTGTGAAGCGATGGACCGTCGTGCCGTCCGCGTTGTTCTCGACGTTGTACTCGCCGCCCGAGGCGCCGACGACGAAGCCGCGCGGGACAGTCATCCGCACGTCGTACGTGCCGTAGTCGGAATAGAACTCGGTGCCCGAGTGGAACTGGTGCGTGTTCCACCCGGCATCCTCCAAGACGCCCAGCTTGGGAAACCACTGGGCGAAAAAGTAGTAGTCGGCGATGAAACCGGTGCGCGAGAAAGGCCGAGGAATCTTCGCGCTCCACTCGAGATCGATCTCGATCGTCTCGTTCGGCGTCACGGCTGCCGGAAGCGGCACAGCGATCACCGTTCGATCTGCGGTGTTCCCGTCATCAGGTGCGATGAAGTGGATCCGGGATGTGAGGTCGTCCACCCGCTCCGCCACTCCGCCGCGCGCGACACGAAGCGCGCGGACATCGGTCCAGCCCCACGCATCGGTCCGCGGGACATTTCTGTTGCCGCCGAGGCGTCGCTCGCGCAGCCACGTCGAGTCGGCGTTGCGCCACGCGTTCCAGTACAGATGAAACTGCAGCTCGCTTGTCGGATGTCCGCTGATGTTGCGCCAGCGGATGCGCTCGCGCCCGCGCAACGAACGATCCTCAGGTTCGAGGCGGACGTCGATTAGATAGTTCGCGTTCCGTGGTGAACGGGCAGCCGGCCCGTCGTTCACACCGTAGTCGCTGCAGGAACCCGCGGATGAGAGTGTGCGTTCGCCGGCGGGTTGTGGCGCGGCCGGGGTATTGGCGTCCTGGCACGCAGCCACTGCTATGCCTGCCGCGACAAGGAGACCCGCCAGCCAAACGTGCACGCCCGAATGTTACATATAATCAAGTGTTTGCCCCACACTGAGATTCGATGATGACCATACGGGTGTTGCACGTCGGGCTGGGACCGATCGGCGCGGCTGTCGCGCGGCAGCTTGCCGCGCGCAAGGTGTTCCGCATCGTCGGCGCGGTCGACATCGATCCGAGCAAGGCGGACAGGGATGCTGGCGACGTAGCCGAATTGGGGCGTCCGTTGCGGGTGAAGGTCAGCGCAGATCTCCGCAAGACGATCAAGGCTTCCAAGCCCGACATCGCGGTGCTCTGCACTTCGTCATCGCTCGAGAGCGTGATGCCGCAGCTCGAAGAGCTGCTGAAGCAGCGCGTGCCCGTCGTGTCGACGACCGAGGAGCTTGCCTATCCAGCGCCTGCCAACCGGCGGCTGGCGACGCGTCTCGACGAGCTCGCGAAGAAGGCCAAGGTCGCGGTGCTCGGCACCGGCGTGAACCCTGGGTTCGCGATGGACGCGTTGCCCATCGCGATGACCGCGGTCTGTGAGTACGTGGAACGCATTGAAGTGCGACGCGTTCAGGACGCGCGCAGCCGGCGCCTGCCATTCCAGCAGAAGATCGGCGCCGGCCTCACGGAGGCACAGTTCAAGAAGCTGGTGGCGGCCGGTGCCGTACGCCACGTGGGCTTCACCGAATCGATCCAGATGATTGCCGACGCGCTCGGCTGGAAGCTGACCCGCGTTACCGACGAGGTGCGGCCGTGGATCGCCGAAGAAGAAGTCGTGAGCGAGTTGCTCGCTGTCGACCCCGGGTACGTCAGCGGAATCAGCCAGGAGGGGGTCGGGTACATCGGCAACGAGGCGAAGATCCGCCTGCAGCTCGAGGCGTATCTCGGCGCCCCCGAGTCGTTCGACTCGGTGTTAATCGACGGATCGCCGAGAATCTACTCAAAGGTACTCGGCGGCATTCATGGCGACGTCGCGACCGCGTCGATAACCGTCAACTCGATTCCGCACGTCCTCACCGCGGCGCCCGGACTCCGCACGATGCGGGACATGCCGCTGCCATCATTCTTCGGTGCCCGCTGACGGGCTGCCCGAAAGGTGCCCACCCACATCGCTTTACTTCGGCGAGACTTCGCTCAGCGCGACCGCGAAGGCGGGCAGCCGGCTCGTCACGCCGAGACAACTGTGCGCCCCCCGCACGCCGCCGTGCCTTGACCGCACACTTTCGTCAGACGATTCCACAGAACACCGCCAAAATCGCCGATTGGCCGCGTAACATTCCCGGCACGCTCCCTGCTCATCTGCCGTGCACGAGGAGCACGATGCAGATTCTCATTGCCGACGACGACGCTATCAGCCGCCGGCTCGCCGTTCACGCGCTCGCGGGCTGCGGCGCCGAGGTGGCGACCGCGGAAGACGGCCACGCCGCGTGGCAGCAGATCCAGGAACGGACGCAGTCGACCGTCATGATTCTCGACCGCATGATGCCGGGCATCGATGGCGTCGACCTGTGCCGCAGCGCGCGGCTCCTGCCGACCTTTCCGCCGCTTTACATCGTGATGGTGACCAGCGCATCGGAGACGGCCGATGTGACGGCAGGTCTCGATGCCGGAGCGGACGACTACGTCGTCAAACCGTTCAAGTCCGCAGAGCTGAAAGCGCGCGCGCAGGTGGGTATGCGGATAGTAGCGCTGCAGGAAACGATGGCGCGCCGTCTGGCAGAGCTCGAACAGGCGCTCGCCAGTGTCAAGCAGCTACGCGGTCTCCTGCCGATGTGCTCCTACTGCAAGAAGATTCGCGTGGACGATAAGTACTGGCAGCAGCTCGAAGGCTACCTGACGGACCACTCAGACGCGGAGTTCAGCCACGGCATCTGCCCCGAGTGCTTTCCGACGGTCATCGACGGAGTCCGCCGCGACGCGATGTGACTTTCTGAATTCGGTAGGGGATAGGCCCTGTCCCCTATCCCCTGTCTAATCCCCCGTCGAGCGCGGAGCGCCGTACGCCACGCGCCAGACCTTCTTCCCGCCATCATCAGACACCAGGGTCTCCACGGAGAATCCGGCCGGCACCTGCAGCCGCGCGCCCGCGGGCGCGTCGACCAGGACGGGACGGTTCGTCGAGGAGGTGGTAGAAAACGGCGGCGGCAGCTGCGGCGCCTGCTGCGCGGCAACCATCGCTCCGCCGATGAGAACGAGCATGGCCATGACGATACGCATTTGCGCCTCCTGGTGGCAGGGCCTGACAAGGCCCGCCCTGCAGTAATTTAGGATAGCTGTAACCGGACGATGAACATACCTCCGATGAGACCGGCGATCGACAGCAGCACAGACAAGCCGATGTAGAGGGCAGCGGCGGCAACGTCGTGCCGTTCCCACATCAGGGTGGCATCGAGCGCGAACGCGGAAAACGTGGTGAAGCCCCCAAGGACACCGGTCGTGAGAAACAGCCGCTCCGCCGCCGTCGTGGTTTCGCCGCGAAACGCGAACCACGCCGCAAGCATGCCCATCGCGATCGATCCCGTGATGTTCACGATCAGCGTCCCGGCAGGGTAGTTGGGACCCGCAAGCGTCAGCGCCGCGCGGTTGACGGCGTGCCGCGCCGCCGCGCCGACGCCGCCGCCGAGGAAGACCAGCAAGTAACCGAACGCAGAACTCATTCGTGACTCCGACGGGCCCG
>Ga0209726_10004436_pt1 | contig 17967 bp, 15 predicted proteins | sample Subgrocontami54m_FD_187453 | JGI IMG/M metagenome (GOLD analysis project Ga0209726, IMG submission 187453) | Subsurface groundwater microbial communities from S. Glens Falls, New York, USA - GMW46 contaminated, 5.4 m (SPAdes) (version 3) | ecosystem: Environmental > Aquatic > Deep subsurface >... | reverse complement strand
CGAGCTGAGAGGGAAAGTCCCGCGTTACAAAACCATTCAGGTCCAGGCTCTGGACCAGAATGGAAAAGAGCTCGACTTTATCGCCTCGGGGTTTCATGCGCGCGTGATCCAACACGAGTGGGACCATCTCCAGGGCAAGGTCTTTCTCGACCGGATGCGCGACTTGTCCACGCTCACCCATCTCAAGGAGTACGGCCGTTACTGGGTCAACCGGTAGCAGAGCGCTGAAAGAGCCTCATGGCTTCGTCGCGCCCGGTGAATTCGGGAAAAGAGTCCGATGAAGCTCGCGGACCGCTTTTTTTATCCCGTCCTGAGCCAGCTCTTCGGCCTTCAGCCATCGAGCGCCTCTCTCGGCGAAGTTGGCTATGGCGAATAGATTTTCGCTTAAGGCCCTTTGGGTCTCTTCAAAACGGCTCTTCCATATAATATCTCCGCGCCGGACATCCAGAAGCTCGAGAACGAAACTCACCGATGCGGGCGTCGTTACTCCCTGGTCCCCCCCGACCCTTTCGCGAAAATAGAGGACCCGGCCAAACAGAACGGCGTCCGCATGGGCCAGCTCACCCAGTTTTTTGGCCCGTTCCCGCTCGTCTGACGCTGCGGGAAGAGCCGGCCGCGCTTCCTCGATCTCCCGCTCGGAGACCACCTGCCAATCCTGAAATTCCGCCAGGGCGAGATAAAGGGCGCGATTGAAGCCGGCGCCGATCTCCTTGGCCGTGATTTTCTTCTCCGCATCCGGGACTGAGCTCACACCCATGACGGCGATCCGTTTGACTTGCCTCTTGGGCAAATCGCCGGCTTGTTGGACCTGTAAATTCGTCGGGGCCAGCGAGCACGACCCCAGAAAAAAAAAGCATGAAAGAAGTAAGGACCATAATCTTGCATTCGCAGCCATCGCCTAAGGCCTCCTCTATTTTTCGACTGTGACCTTTATCCCGAGCTCCCTCAGCTGTCTGGGATCCACCGAAGAAGGAGCGTCGGTCAGAAGACAAACCGCTCTCTGGCTTTTGGGAAACGCGATGACGTCGCGGAGAGAGCGCGTCCCGCTCAACATCATCGCCATCCGGTCAATCCCCAGCGCAATCCCCCCGTGTGGAGGAGCGCCGAAACTCAAGGCTTCCAGAAAGAAACCGAACTTCGCCTCCGCTTCCTCCGGTCCGATGCCCAATAGTCCCAAGATCTTCTTTTGGAATTCCACGTGGTGAATTCGGATGCTTCCTCCGCCGATCTCCACTCCGTTCATGACCAAATCGTAGGCCTGCGATCGAACCTTCAAAGGTTCCCTCTCCAATAAAGGGAGATCCTCTTCCAAAGGGGCGGTAAAAGGATGGTGGACCGCTACATAGCGCTTTTCCTCGGCCTCATATTCCAAGAGGGGAAAATCCACCACCCAGGTCAACGCATATTCACGCTCAGGGATCAGTTTCAATTTTTCTCCCAGGTGGAGACGCAGATTGGCCAAAGCCTCATGCGTTACTTTAATCTCGTCCGCGACAAAAAAGATAATGTCACCGGTTCCGGCCCCGGAGATCTCCACGATCGCCCGGCGCTCCTCGGAAGAGAGGAATTTAGCCAGTGGCGACTGCCATTCCGGTTCCAACAGCTTGATCCATGCCAGGCCTTTGGCGCCGTATTCGCCGGCAAAGGCGGTCAGCTCATCGAGCTCTTTACGGGAAAGATTGGCGCCGCCGGACACGGCGATCCCTTTGACCACGCCGCCGCGCTCCAGAACGGCAGCAAAGACTTTGATCTGGGATGTCCGAAAGGCGGGCGAAAAGTCCTTGAGCTCCAGATCGAAGCGAAGATCGGGCTTGTCCGATCCATACCGGGACGTCGCCTCCTGCCAGGAAAGGCGGCTGAGGGGGAGTTTGAGATCGATCCCCTTCAGCTCCTTGAAAAGGATGGCCATCATTCGCTCCATCGCCTGCATCACGTCTTCCGGCTGGACAAAGGACATCTCCACGTCGAGCTGAGTAAATTCCGGTTGGCGGTCGGCCCGCAGGTCCTCGTCCCGGAAGCAGCGCACGATCTGAAAGTAGCGGTCGAGGCCGCCCACCATCAAAATCTGCTTGAAGAGTTGGGGCGATTGGGGAAGGGCATAAAATTTCCCGTGATAGATTCGACTGGGAACGAGATAGTCCCTCGCCCCCTCCGGAGTGCTCTTGGTGAGCACCGGCGTCTCCACCTCGATAAACCCTAAAGAATCCAAATAATCGCGGATCGCCTTCGTCATTCGAGAACGCATGACGAGCGGAGCGAGACTCCGGGGGCGGCGAAGGTCGAGATAGCGATACTTGAGGCGGGTGTTCTCTGTGGCGTCGGTGTCGTCTTCCACCGTGAAAGGGGGGACTCGCGAGCTATTCAACAACCTGACCTCCTGCGCCACGAGTTCCACGGCCCCGGTGGAGATATCGGAATTCACCGTCTCTTCAGGGCGACGCGCCAGTATACCGCGCACCGCCATCACATCTTCCGCCCGGAGGTGCCCGGCCTTTTCGTGAGCGTCCCGGCTGGTCGACGGATTGAAAACAATCTGGACGATCCCGCCGCGATCTCTCAAGTCCACAAAAATCAGGCCGCCATGGTCGCGGCGCCGTTGAACCCAACCCATGAGGATCAATTCCCGCCCCACGGCCTCCAGCCGGGGCTCGCCGCAATAGCAGCTTCTCTTCCAACTGCCTAACGATTCCAGTTCCATGGGTCAACCACCCGCCGTTCGTTCGAGCATCTCCGTCTCGATCCGGTCCAGGCTCACTTCGAATTGTTGTTTCGCATCCAGGTTTCTCAGAATCGCCTTCCCTTTGTTCAGCTCCTCTTCGCCGACCAGGAGCACCCAGGCCGCCCGTAATTTATCGGCGCGCCTCATTTGACTCTTGAGGCTCTTTTCTTCTCCGTCGATTTCGACTCGGACTCCCCGGCGCCGCAAGCGGCCGATCACAGGAAAAGCCCAGGATTGCGCCTGCTTCCCGACCCAGGCTACATAGAGGACCGGACGGGGCAACTCGCGGCTTTTTTTTATCGCCAGAAGCAGCCCCAACCTCTCCACGCCCATGGCGAAGCCCACGCCCGGAATCGCCGGACCGCCCAGGTCTTCCACCAAACCGTCGTAGCGGCCTCCTGCCGCCACGGTATTTTGAGCGCCCAACTGCTCGCTCGTCCACTCAAAAGTCGTCCGGCAATAGTAATCCAGTCCCCGAACCATTCGCGGATTCAGCCGGTAGGCAACCCCGCTTGCGCGAAGAAATTCCTGAACGCTGTGAAAGTGCTCCTGACAAGCCGAGCAGAGAAAAACGATAATCGACGGCGCATCGCGGGTCGCCTGAATGCATGACTCTTCCTTGCAATCCAGCACCCGAAGCGGATTGCGCTCCAGACGATGCTGGCAGTTGGGACAAAGCTCCGGCTGTTTTCCCCTGAGGAATGTCAACAGATCCTGCCGGAAAGCCGGACGGCACTGAAGACAGCCTAAAGAATTGAGCTCCAGCGTCAAATCGTCCACTCCCATCTTGGAAAAGAAATCGCCCATGAGCAAAAGCATCTCCGCGTCGATCTGGGGATCTTTTCTCCCCAACGCCTCGGCGCCGATCTGGTAGAACTGGCGCAATCGGCCTTTTTGCGGCCGTTCCCTCCGGAACATCGGCCCCATATAAAAGAGCTTTTGGATCGGATCGGTCTGGTAGAGCCCGGATTCCAGGTAGGCGCGCACCACCCCGGCAGTGCCTTCCGGACGGAGCGTCAACAGCGAACCCTTTGCGTCTTTGTCCGCGAAGGTATACATCTCCTTTTCCACGATGTCCGTGGTCTCCCCGAGGGAGCGGCGAAAAAGCTCCGTCCTTTCCAGGATAGGAATGCGGATTTCCGAGAAGTAATACGAGGCAAACACCTCCCTGGCCTTTTCTTCCATGAACTGCCACGTCTCCACTTCCCCAGGAAGGATATCGGCGAATCCCTTGATCGCAGTGATTCTCATGGACAAATCTTTACCAAATCCTTATTCGTGTTAGTGGCTCGTGTTCGTGTAGGAAAAATGAACTATTCTCTCGGATTTTCGTCTTCCGAGCACGAGGAACGAGCACGAGCACGGATTTTCAGGTCTGTTTTACGAGCTAACCAGAGGGTCCTATAAATGTCAACGCTAGGATGTTGAAGAATGAAATTCGGCGTTTTTCTTCCGATCTCAGGCCGCGCCGCCGGCCCCGAGACCCTGGCGACTGCGGCCCAGCAAGCCGAATCCCTGGGATATGAAGCCGTTTGGGCTGCCGACCGGATCGTAATCCCGTGGGAGATCCAGACGCGCTATCCATACAGCGACGAGCACCGCTTCATCGTCCCTCCTGATCGTCCGTTCCTGGAACCTTTGACCTGCCTGGCGTTTTTGGCGGGCCGCACGGAGCGCATCAAGCTCGGAATCAGCGTTTTGGTCCTCCCCTACCGTCACCCGCTCTATTGGGCAAAGGTGGCGACGACCCTCGACTCTCTCACAAATGGCCGTTTCATTTTGGGGGTCGGAGTCGGCTGGATGGCGGAAGAGTTCCAGGCCTTGGGTCTTTCTTTCAATGAGAGAGGCGCACTATCCGATGAACAGCTCCGCGCGGTAGAAACCTTATGGAACGAGGAAAGGCCCGAGTTCCAGGGTCGCTACTACCAATTTCGCAACCTCGCCTTTTATCCCAAGCCTCTGCAAAAACCCCGCATTCCTATATGGGTCGGCGGCGAGAGTATTCGGGCGCAAAAACGCGCGGCCCTTTTCGGAGACGCCTGGTTTCCCTACTTCGTGAAGATCGCTCCGCGAGAGCTGGCTGTCCGTTTCAATGAGATTCGGAGATGGGCGGCCGAGGCGGGAAAAGACGCGGACCGGATTTCTCTGGCGTGCTGTCTTCCCATCGAGCTCACCCGTGAACGTGTTGAACAGGAAGAGGGACGCCTGAGGGGCGCCCCGGAGCAGCTGATTGACGCGCTCGAACCCTTTCGGGAAATCGGCCTGAAACACCTCGCGCTTCAATTTATGGTGCCCCATTGGCCGGAGCGGCGGGAGCAAATCGAGCGCTTCGGGCGCGAAGTCATGCCGGCTCTTCAAAGGTGAATAATAACTCTTGGGCATCTCCAGAAGCCTGGCGGACAGGCTTCCTCAGCCGGCTCTCGCGGGACGGGTGGCTGCTCTTTGTCACCTGCGCCGTGCGCTCATTTGCCTATGGTTTTTTGTCCGTAATGCTCGGTCTCTTTCTCGCTGCGATCGGGCTGGATGCGGTCGCCATCGGCATAGTTTTTACTGCCGCCCTGGCAGGCGGAGCTGTAATGACGGTGCTTCTGACCACGGTAGCCGATCAATATGGCCGCAGGCGCGTCCTGATGGCCGGCGCGGCTTTGATGGCTCTGGCCGGAACGATTTTTGCCTTCACGGATAATTTAATACTGCTTACCCTAGCAGCGGTTTTGGGCACGATCAGCCCCTCAGGCAAGGAGGTCGGCCCCTTTCTATCCATCGAGCAGGCGATGCTGCCGCAAACAACCGGCAGCGATCGGCGCACGAGTATCTTTGCCGCCTATAACCTGGTGGGATCACTGGCCGGGGCCTTGGGCGCTCTGGCCGTTGGTCTGCCCTCAGTCCTCGGCATGGCGCCGCTTGCGGGTTACCGACTTTTAATCTGGGGCTACGTCTTTGCCGCCCTGGTGATGTTGGTCTTATTTGCCCGGCTTTCGCCGGCGCTGGAAGTGGCCGCGGTTAAGATCGCTCCCTCGCGCCAGCGGTATGGCGTGCATCGTTCGCGTGGGGTGGTGGCGCGGCTTGCCGCCCTGTTCGCTATGGATGCTTTTGCCGGCGGTTTTGTCGTCCAAAGTTTGGTTGCCTACTGGTTTTACCTGCGCTACGGAGTTGACGCCAAAGCGTTGGGCGCGATCTTTTTCGGCACAAACTTCCTTGCGGCCATCTCATTCTTGCTTGCGGCGCCGATTGCGAGGCGGATTGGTTTACTAAACACGATGGTTTTTACCCACCTTCCCTCCAATCTCCTGCTGCTCTTGGTCCCGTTCATGCCGAACCTGGAACTAGCGGTTGGGATGTTTCTAGCGCGCCACTTGCTCTCGCAGCTCGACGTGCCCACACGCCAGTCCTACACGATGGCCATAGTGGACCCCGACGAGCGGTCTGCCGCCGCGGGTCTCTTGTCGGTGGCGCGGACGGGTGCTGCGGCCATTGCTCCCGCCTTTACCGGATGGATGCTGGCTGTGCCCGCTCTTGGCCTGCCCTTTTTGTTTGCCGGCGGGTTGAAGATCATCTACGACATTTCGATTTTTGCGCTCTTTCGCCATGTGCGCCCGCCAGAAGAGGTAGGTAGATGGACGAAAGAGTGATGCAGAAAGAAAAGGCCGCGGTTTCTGAAGAAAGCTCCTCGTTGCAGGTGTTGTCGGTCTCCACCCGATTGAGGCTCACCCCTTCGGCGGTCCCATCGCTCATCTGGGCTATTTTTGGAGCTCTGCCTGAAGAAAAGCGTAGAGGGCATCGTAGAGAAAGGAGGCCTTTTCTACTATTTCATTGTCGTTCTTGGCAACCAACGGAAATCCGTGTGAGATAGCCCTAAGTCCAGCCGATTCTTTTGTCAGACCGATCTCTTCTGGGAAGTCGGCCCCTCGAACGATTCGCGCCATCTGTCGAAGCGCGGTATCGTCGGGGCAATACTCATCCACAAGCGCCTCAAAGGAACAGCATCCTTTGGTGTCTTTGTGCGGGTAGGTCGCATGCGGAGCGTCAAAACCTTTTGCCCCCTCACGTCTTTGAACTTTAGCCACATCGTCCGGCTCAACAAAGAAGAACTCGGCTTCGGGATCGATGAACCGACGGATCAACCAGGCAGTGGCCGTTCGATTGACACGAATATTCTTGCGCGTCACCCATTTCATGAAACACTCACGGCTTCACGCCCGGAAAAAGTCCGGGAAGGCCGTCGATACTATTCCGATTCTCCGAGCTTCGGTATTCTTCCAACCCGTTTGATCCCTTCTTTTCAGCCCACTTTCGAAGGGCATCGCGCTCTTTATTTTATCAAGATTCTCGTAGTTTTTCACAGACTTATCATTAGTTCTTTTAACTACCACATGGCTTCTATCTTTTTGCCGTTTCGGTAAGTCCAATAGCGGACGCTTTCTCCATCCGTTTCTACGGTAATGGCGCCGTCGCGATCGGTGCGGAGGATCTTTGCCCCTGCTTTTTCATAGCGCGAGACGACCTCTTCCCGCGGTAAACCAAACCGATTCCGATGGCCCACGGAAAATATCGCCAGCTTGGGGCCGACCGCGGCGACAAATTCCTCACTGCTGGCGCTGAGACTGCCATGACGCGGGACCTTGAGAACCGCGCTGGAAAGGTCGGTTTCACTCATGAGAAGAGCCCTCTCATCCCTTCTCTCGATGTCCCCGGCAAAAAGGAGATTCGTCCGGCCTAGGCTCAATCGCAGGACCACGGAGGAATCGGCGCCTTTATCCTCCCGCGTATAAAGAACGCATACTTTCACCTGCTCGATGGAGCGGCATGGATCTCCGCTGCTCAAAATTACTTTCTTGATCTTCGATCTCTCAACGGCCTCCTCCAGTTCCAGGTAGCGAGCCGTTCGGCCTCTACCGGGTCCCGACCAAAACTCCAAAGGCAAAAATTCCTCCAAGACCGTCTCCATCCCGCCATAATGGTCCACGCGCGGATGCGCCACGAGAACATAATCCACCTTCAGAATCTTCCGGGAGCGGAGAAAAGGAGCAATGATCGCCTCGCCGGTGTCAAATTCCCCTGAGCTTGTGCCCCCGGCATCGATCAAGAGAACCTGAGAGCCGGGAAATTCCACCACCGCGGCGTCCCCGTGGCCGACGTCCAGGTAGGTCACTTTGAGCCCCTTCCGTTCCCATCGTTCCCGCCACCAATAGAGGCCGTCTCCCGCAAGCGCGAGGCCAACCGCACCGAGCGCAACCATAAAATAAAGTCTCCGCCGGAAGAGTAAAAAGGAAAGAATCAAAAGATAGAGCAATCCCACTTCCATCAGGTCGGGTAAAGGCACGGCGATCGTCGCCAGAGGAAGTCGAGAAAAAAAATGAACCATCTCCCGGGCGAGAGACAAAAGCGGCTCGGCGAGCTGGACAAATGGAAGCGCCAGGGCTGGCGCCACCAGGGATAAAAAGCCGATCAGCAGCCCCAGCGGGACGATCACAAAGCCGATCAGCGGAACCACCATTGGATTGGCCAGAAAGCCGGCCCAGGAGAGGTGGCCGAAATGGTGGGCGATCATCGGCCCGGTTCCGACTGTCGCCAGGATGGGAACGACGAGATACAATCCGGCCGGACGAAGCTTGCGCCTGAGCCAGGTCCGTTCTTGAGGGAGCAGATCATGCTTGGGCGCCGGGAGCCATTCCCCGATTTTCCGTAATCCCCAAATAATAAAGAGGACGGCAAGAAAAGAGAGCTGGAAAGAGATATCCAGGATAACCCCGGGCCAGGCCAGGCCGATCAGGAGGGCGGCAAAGGATAGGCTCGTAAACACCTCTTCCTCCCGGTCGAGCAATACCGCCAGCTCATAAACTCCGATCATGATCGCAGAGCGCACGGTGGGCACCATCGAGCCGGCCAGGAGGGTGTAAAACAGCACCGCTAAAAAAGAACAAAAGGTCGCGACCTTGAGCAAGTTCCAGCGCAGCAGCAGCGTGGCGCTGAACAGGCATCCGAACCGGACGAGCCAGAATACGACCAGGCCGAGCATTCCTACATGGAGACCGGAAATCGAGAGGACGTGGTTGACTCCCGCGGTGGTAAACTCGGCCCGCGTCTCTTTTGAAATGCTGCTCATGTCGCCCACGACCAGGGACTTGATGAGAGCGCCGTTTTCCGCGGAAAAGTGGCGATCCATAAAGCGCCGGATCTCCCGGCGGAGACCCTCAACCGCGCTCCATAGACCCGCCCCTTCCCTGCTCAACAACTCCACGCCTTCATCGTTCTCCAGGAAACCGGTAACATAAATCTGCCGGCGCGCCAGAAAAGAGCCGTAGTCGAAACCACCGGGATTTCCCCCGCCGCGGGGAAGTTGGGGCTCTATCCAGAGACGGATACGATCCCCATAGCGCCACTCTTTTGCTGTGTGTCTTATGCTGATGAGGATGTCGCCGGTGATTTTCTGGGCTCCCGTCGGGTGCCAGAGCCGCTCGGCCCGAATCACCCAACGGCTCCGTTGCGGAAACCTCTCGGGCTCCCGGAGCAAAGTCCCTTCCAGGTAAAGCTTTCGACCTTCTTCCGTCAGGGAGCGCAAGTGATTTGGCGGGAACGCAGGATAGAGTATCCGCTGATGGTTCAGATATCCTGCCGAGAAGGCGATCCCGGCCAGCAAAACCAGAGCAGCCAGCTTTCCTTTTTTACAGCCAAAGAGGAGGGCTACCGGAACTAGAAATACCGACAGGAAAATCGCCGGAAAATTCCACCAGGCCGCGCAGGCCTGCCCGAGAAGAAGAAAGAGCGTGGGAACGATCAACCACAGCGAACGATTTCTTTTGAGGGCGTCTTCTCCTGAAGAAGCGGGATCTCCGGACACGCGGAGCCTCAGGAGGAAGCGGTTCCAAGGGTCCGCAAGATTTCTTGGGCGACCTTTTCGTTGATGGAAGGAACTTTTAAGAGATCCTCCAGCGTTGCCTCCTCGATGCGCTTCACGCTGCCGAAAGCGCGCAGGAGCGCCCTCTTTCGCATGCCCCCGATTCCCGGGATCCGGTCCAGCAAGGAATAGAAGGTTTGCTTCCCCCGGAGCTTCTTATGGTAAGTGATGGCAAACCGGTGGGCTTCATCCCGCACCCGCTGGAGGAGAAAAAGGGCGTTGGAATTTCGCCTGAGAAGAACGGGATTCGTCTGCCCGGGTAGAAAGACCCTGTCTTCCGTTCGCTCGACCTCCGAGCTTCGTGGACTGCTCTGGACCTTCATTTTGGCCAACGCGATCACGTCCAGGTCCTCGACCCCGAACTCTTTCATCACCGCGAGCGCCACACCGAGTTGCCCTTTTCCGCCGTCCACCACCGCGAGATCGGGAAGATCGCCGCTCTCAACTCCCCGGCTGAAGCGTCGTTTGAGGACCTCGAACATCATCCCGAAATCGTCCCCGCGCGAATCCAGCGCCACGGTGCGGATTCGATAGTGCCGGTAATGATCTTTATCGGGCTCGCCGTTAAAAAATGTGACCATGGAGCCCACTGCGTGGGAGCCCTGGATGTTCGAGATGTCGTAGCACTCGATTCGCTGGGGGTAATGCCTCAGCCTGAGCTTTTGTTGGAGTTCCAGGAGCATCTTCTCGCGCGCCTTCTCCTGATCGTGGCGCTCGAAGAAACTCAGGCGGGCGTTTTCTTGCGCCATCCCCACCAACTGGCGCTTGTCTCCCCGTTGCGGATACAGGAGCGATACCTTTTTGCCCTTTCGTTCCCCCAGGTATTCCTCCCGGACCTCCTGGTCGCTCAGTTCCACAGGCAGCAGGATCTCATCCGGAACAAACCGGTCCCCCTGGTAGAACTGAGTCAGAAGCGCCTCCATCACTTCCTGGTCGGAAAATTCCAAGTCTTCGAGTGAATAGGCCTGATTTCCGGTCAGTTTTCCCTGGCGGACGAAGAGCACTTGAACCTCGATGAATCCCCCCTCTCGATAGAGCCCGAAGACGTCCTGATCCGACCCCCAGTGCGCCACCATGCGCTGCTTCTCTACGGTCCTTTCCACCGCCTGGATCTGGTCCCGGATCTTGGCCGCGGCCTCGAACTCCAGGGAGTCCGCCTTTTCCCGCATCCTCTGTTTGATCTCGTCTAAAAGCTGCTGGCTCTTTCCCTCGATGAAGAGTATGGCTTGCCGCAGATGCTCCTGGTAATCCTCCGGATCTACCGCCAGGACACAGGGGGCCAGGCAGCGTTTGATCTGGTACTGGAGACAGGGCCGCGCGCGGTTCTTGAAATTATTTTCCGTGCAGCTCCGCAGAAGGAAATGTTTTTCAATGATGTCGATCGTCTCCCGGACCGCGATGGCCGACGAGTAGGGACCGAAATACCGTCCCCCGTCCTTCACGATCTTCCGGGTGGCAAAAATCCTGGGCCAGGGATGCTGCGCGTTGATTTTAATGCTGAGATAGCTTTTGTCGTCCTTCAGCCGGATATTGTAACGCGGCTTGTACTGTTTGATCAGGTTGTTTTCGAGAATGAGGGCCTCTTTCTCAGTGCTCGTCACCAGCGACTCGACATCGGCGACGCGGCGCATCAAAAACTCGATTTGGGAACGGCCGTCGCCGCCGCGGAAGTAGGCCCGCACGCGCGCCCTCAAGTCCTTGGCCTTGCCGACGTAGATGACCTTGCCCGCCCCGTCACGCATCAGATAGACGCCGGGTTGAGAGGGCAAGCCGTCCAGTTTTTCTTCGATTAAAGCCATCGTTGGAATTATAGCAAAAAACGAGACCTGGATTCTCTAAGAGGTTGCCCAAAACCCCTTATCGGAGACTGGTCAAAAAGGTCCCGGATGCAAGGCGCGCGAGTAACCGATCCTTCGGCGGAGTTTATCCTGAACGGAGTCGAAGGGCTCAGGCCAGGTTCAGCGCAGGCGCGCCAACAAAGTCCGTTGGGACAAAGACTCCTCCCGCCCTTTTTCTCAAAGAATTTTTTCGAGGGCGGCTTTCAACGGTGGCAGGTCCTTGGTGACTGTCCGCACTACCTCTTAGCTTCCAGAAGGTTTTCCAGGTTTTTGATAAGAGGGGTTAAGTCCGCAGTCACGATCTCCCACAAGATGTCAAGGTCAACCTCGTCGTAGCCGTGGATGAGCCGATTTCTAAGACCTACAATTTCTGCCCAAGGAATGTTGGAATAGCGGTCCCGATCCGCTTTAGAAATCCGACCAGCAGCCTCTCCGATTATTTCTAGTAGCCGGACAAGAGCGAGATTGAGTTTACGGTCTGTGTCAAGATCCACGCGCGTCTTGCCTTGGACCATGGAGACGGCTTCGCGTGCATGGTCCAGCATATGGCGGAGCCGTACGGCGCCTTTAGGAGGCGGCATACTGTAACTCAGCCTCGGCAAGTACCTGCTCACGAAAATACCGACTGAGAAACTGAGGGGTATTCAAATCCACCTTCCGGCCAAGGATTTCGGAAAGCTCGTTCTGCATGGCAAAAAAAGCCAGCCCCGGCACATGTCCGGGCTCGAACTCAACCAAGAGATCAATGTCGCTGTCCTCCCGAAGTTCTCCTCGTAGCGCCGAGCCAAAGAGGGAAAGTTTGCGAATCCGATTGCGTTTGCAAAACTCGGCAATCTTGTCGCGCGGGAGCCGGATATTGCCCTTCTCGTTCATATTAGGGGTCATCATAATCCGACCATGTATCGGAATCAACGGCCCAGGCAAGACCGCCGCGCCAGAAGATAAATGGAAGCGGAAGAAGGAGGAGCAACAAAGAGAGCGGATGAGGAGGAAGAATCGGACTTGCAGCCAGGGCTTGCCCGGCAAGAAGAGCGAGAGTCGTGATGATGAGCCCGGACGAAGGATAGCGGAACAGAAAACCTTGCGGTGAGGGGGAATCGGCGGAGCGCATCCGGAGCCTACTGAGAAGCCATTTAAATAGTCTGTTGAAAAAGCATCTTTGCAGCCGAGCGGCGCGCGAGAAACCGACGAGCAGAAGCGTACCGAGGTGGTCCGTTGAGCCGTATAAAGATTCCGGACCTCTTTCTTCTTGGAGCAAAAAATCGAGATCAACCTCTCCGCCTAAAGAGCCAAGAGCAGACTCGACCCCTTTACTGTGCGTTGTCAGTTTTTTATCTCCAATTCTCGCAACGGCACCACGATACTATGGCCCTTCAGCTTTTTCACCATTACCTCATCAGCAGTAATAAGCGGGTATCCCACTTGTTCAGCCAGGGCTACATAGAGGGCATCGTAAATCGCAATCTTGTAGGCCCAGGCGATGGCGTTGGCTTTGCGGAGGAGATCAACTTCGGGGGGTTTTGTTTCGAGATGTAGGTCATGAAGCACTTCTAGTGCCGTCTCCCCATCTTCTTCTTTTGCTTTTGGACTGAAACGAACAGCGTTGAGAACTTCCAGGAGTGCAAACTGCGGGATGATGATCGTTGATCGACCCGAGATGTGGAGGTCCCGCAGAGCTAACGCCCGGTCACGGTCTTCTTCCTGTTCGTGAAGGAACCATTTCACCAGAACGGATGCGTCAACTACGTATCCGGCGTGATGGGCAGAAATCACGAGTCGCCCTTCAGATTGCTGTCACGGAATTTCCGGATTGTTGCCTGAGGGTCCCACTTGCCCAACTTCTTCGCCAACGCATCCATTTTGCGAGACGCCTCCTGCATCTTCTTCCGCTTTTCTTCCTCCTCGCGCTGATGCCGCTTTACTTCGATATACCTCTCCAAGGCGCTCTGGATGAGGGCGCTGCGATTGGTTCCCTCATCTTTCGCCTCCTCGTTGATCTCGTCGAGCAATTCGTCCTTTAAGAAAACGTTTACGCGGGCCATGGCTCACCTCCTAACACATCGGTGCAACACACTAGACCAGATAATAAGTATGTTGTCAAGTCTAAAAGTAACCACACAAATCGGGGGCATGATTTCGATAACTGAGCTGGGTTTTTGGGTGGGTTCGGAGTCAGGCATGCGTTGTTGACTTAGTTGCACGCAAATAGGGCAAATTGATATGGAAGGCAACACCAATAGGCGGCGAGAAAAAACTGATCGTGCTCGTGGTCGGGCACGAAATCCGAGCAGAAATGCGAGTTAGGTAAATATGCCCAACGTGGTTTCGACAGGCTCACCGCCCTGAGCAAAGTCGAAGGGAAGCAGATGGGCTTTTTTCAACAGGCTCCCTAGCGGCCGAAGAGTTTCTCCAACCCCTTCCGGATCAATTCTTCCCTCGTTCCTTTGTTCCGCTTCTTCTGATCCGCGGGCGGAGGCTCCTCGGGCGGCGCCGATTCCTTGGAACCGAAAAACCTCTTTTTGAGCTCCTCCGTGCCCTTACGAACCATCCCACGTTGGATCAATTGGCTCAGATAATTGGAGTCGAGTTTCGGCTTGACCTTAGGGAGGGTGCCGGTAAGAGCAAAGGGTATTTCAAATTGATTCTGGTCGTTGAAAAGATATTTCACCTCCCGGGCCGCGTGTCCCAGGTCGGTGGAAAGACGTTGGGAAAAGGCCAGGGTGGAGCGGAAGTCGATCCTCCGGTCGAAATCGACCCAGCCATTTCCCTGCACGGTGTAATCGGCTGCGGTTATCCGGAAGTTTTTGACTTTCATCCGACCATCTTCCAAATCGAAAAGCCCGGTCAATTCATTGAAGACGGTGTCTTTAGCCTCGAAAGTTGCGGGATACTTCTGCCGCACTTGCGGGCTGATCCATGAAGTCAGGCCGGGAATTCCGGTGACGGAGGACGAGACCCCTTCCGCCAGGTTGAAATTTAGCAACGCCCCTTCCAGGACTTCGGCCTGACCTTGGCCGCGGAGAGTCGGCTTGATCTCCTTCCACTCTTTGCCGCTTCCCGAGATCTTCAGGTTGGCGTTGATACGGCCCTGGATATCCCGCGAGGCTTTGGGATCCAGCGCGCGATACAGCTCCTTGAGGTCGAGTCCCTGAACTTTAGATGTGAAAGAGAAACGGGGCACAGAACTGCTCGACGAGTATTCCCCCTCGGCCTGCAGAGATCCGTTGAGCGCGGTGACCCGGAAGTTTCGGATGCTTGTCGTTTTGTCTTCCGATAAAATGGTCGCGATGAGATCCTTATAGCCGATCCGGTAAAGGGTTCCCTGGCTCGAAGTCACCTTCCCCTGAAATGTAAGCTTCCCGTCTTTGGCGGTAAGACTTCCCTCACTGCTCAAGTTTTTGATCACGTCGGCCTTGCGCTCGTCGGGGAGGGAGGCTTGAAAGTGGGCCGGCTTCACTTCCGGAGTGGAGAGTTGGTACGAAAAAGTGAGAGGCGAGAATCGGTTGATTTGAGCGGCCAGGCGAATCCGGGAATTCCCCAAATTGAGGGTTGTTTCCTTGAGAACGGCCCTCTTGAGTGTTCCTTTCACCTGAAGATCTTTGACCCTCAACAAGCCGGTGAGGCGGAAGTCCCGTTTAAAGGAGCGATCCACCCCAGGCATCACTCCATGCAATCGGCCAAGATCCAAGGGATCGACGCTTATCGTAACTTCCAAGGGCGCGTCGGCGAAATCTCCTCCAGGACGAATCGGACCGACATTGCCTTGAAGCTTCACATTCTGCTTTTCCGAAAATAGCGCGGCCGCCAGGTCCACGGAAAAAGGCTTATCGAAGCCCAGCTCTTTCACCCGAAAATCGACGGCTTTGATCCGGAGGTCGATCTCCGCTTTCCGGTCGAGATAATGCACCTCCCCGCGGGAAATATCGACCAGGGAGATCGACGGGAATAGAGCCCCCTTCTCCTCGCCGGAGTCGCGGCTGTTTTTTGCGGGCGCCTTTTCCTTTTTGTCGTCGATCTCTTTCTCGCGCTTTCCGATACCGGAGAAATTGAACTTGCCCTCTTTATCCCTCACGATTTCGATGACCGGATCGTGAAGGATCAAGCGCTTAATTTGGAGCTCTTTTCTTAAAAGAGGCAGAAACTTCACGTTCACCTGGAGATCTCCGGCGCGAATAAAGTCGCCTGAATGAAAGTGCGGGTCATCGGACAAGGCGAAATTTTTGAGGCGCAGGCCGATGCCCTTCCACAGGGTCACTTCGATCTCTTCGACGGAAACTTTGCGCCCGAGCGCCTGCTGAGCTTGATTCAGAAGATAGTCCCTGTTTCGGTTGATCAGCGAATTCAAATTCATTAAGGCCAGGGCGCCCAGCGCACCCAGGGAAAGTAATACGACCCCGGCAATAACCCACTTACGCATGAAACTATTCTAATAGAAAAAGGCGCCGGATTGAAGGAGGGTCATTTCCCGCTCCTTAAATTGACATGGCATAGCCAGATCGACTAGATTGCGATGAAGGCACAAGCAAGGCCCCCAAAGACTGCCGCGAAGGAAAGGAAGCTTCTATCCACATGAAAAACGCACCGCCGCCCCCGATCAGCCGTTCCAACACCGCTCTGGTGCTGCACGACATGCAAAACGATTTCATCAAGGCTTCTCTGTCGAAACCCGAGATGGCCGAGGTGGTCAAACGCACTCGGGCCCTGATCGATCTTGCCCATTCACTTCCGATCCCCGTCATTTACACGCGAGTGGAGAACGATCCAGCGATGACCTACCCGCCCGAGCGCGAGCCCTATCTCCACCGCCATGGATCTCCGATCTGCGTCAAGGGGACTCCGGGGGCGGATGTCATAGATCCATTGAAGCCGGCGCCCAACGACTTCATGGTCGCTAAGGTCAGGTCCAGCGCCTTTTACGGCACAAAGATGGACGCCCTGCTCAGGATCAAAGGAATCTGGATCCTGATCGTGGCTGGAGGGAGCACCAACTGGGGGGTCGAGTGGCTGGCAAGAGACGCCAAGTGCCGCGATATCGTGACCGTCGCTTTGCGAGATTGCACCTATTCGGCAACGGCCGAGGCCCAAGCCGCGAGCCTGGCCAACATCGACGATTTCATCGGCTATGTGATGAACTCGGACGAGGTCACCCGAATCCTATCCCGGGCAAAATAAAGAGAGGAGAGAGACTATGGCATTATTCTCCCGTGTCATGATCGGAGTCCTGGGGCTGAGCCTTATGGCTTCGTTCCCCTCCGGCACAACCGTCTGGGCCGCCGCAGACAAGCCGGTTGCCCGGCAGGCCGAGTGGGATAAAACCCTTCGAGCAGCCAAAGAAGAAGGCCAGGTCAGAGTTTATTCCTTCATCGGCTCCACGATTCCGCTGGAGGCCGGAGTTTTCCAGAAGCGCTTTCCCGAGATCAAGCTGGTCATTGTCCCCGGCGCCCCCGACCCCAACCCGCGCATCTTCGCTGAGCGGCGCGCCGAGAAATATATCGCCGACGTGGCAATCGGAGGCGGCTCCACAGTTTGGGACCTGCATTCGGCCAAGGCGCTCGACCCGATCAGAGACGCGCTGCTCCTGCCCGAGGTAGCCGATGAATCCAAATGGTGGCAGGGAAAGCACCGTTATGTGGACACGGAACGAAAATACGCGCTGAGCTACATCGGCTATGCCCAGGCCGGCGGCATCTACTACAATACCCGTCTGGTGAATCCCAAGGAGTTTCAGTCCTTCTGGGACTTTCTCAATCCCAAGTGGAGGGGAAAGATGTCGGCCCGAGACGTAAGAAATCCCGGAACCGGAACGGCGAACATGCGGATTTTTTATTACACGCCCGATTTGGGGGCCAAATATATCCGCAGGCTTTTCAGCGAAATGGATATGACGATCTTCCGCGATGAGAGACAAGGAGTGGACTGGCTCATCACCGGCAAATTTCCGCTCTGTTTTTTCTGCTCCCGCTCACAAATCGGCAGGGCGCAGACGCAAGGGCTCCCGGTAGGCGCTTTCGGGACGATGAAGGAAGGCGCGGGTTTTTCCACCGGCGGGGGCAATATCGGGCTCGTCAACCGGGCGCCGCACCCGAACGCCGGCAAGGTCTTCATCAACTGGCTCCTTTCCCGCGAAGGACAGATCACGGTGCAGACAGAATACGCGAAGGTCGGCCACAGCGGGTCGAATTCTCTTCGCATCGACATCCCCAAGGACATGATCCCGGCGGACGTGCGGCTCGTCAATGGAGTGACCTATGTCGAAGTCGAGACACCGGAGCGGATGTCGATCGACCCTGTGCTCAGAATCTACAACGAAGCGCTCGCGGAGGCGGAGCAGAAAAGCAAGGCGGCGCGCTGAAAAGCGGCCAACGGACCGTTGAGAATGGCCGCTTTGCCGCCACACCCTGCTCTATGACCTGATCATTTCTAAAAAAGGACAGGAGGAGCTCTCTTAGGAAAATAACGTTCCGGTCCGGGACGACGTCCAGATCCGCGCGAAAGAGCTCGTCAGCAGGATG
>Ga0209726_10004430_pt1 | contig 17992 bp, 6 predicted proteins | sample Subgrocontami54m_FD_187453 | JGI IMG/M metagenome (GOLD analysis project Ga0209726, IMG submission 187453) | Subsurface groundwater microbial communities from S. Glens Falls, New York, USA - GMW46 contaminated, 5.4 m (SPAdes) (version 3) | ecosystem: Environmental > Aquatic > Deep subsurface >... | reverse complement strand
TCGGCCGGCTTCACCGCCGCCGCTTCCTGCGGCTTATTGCCCGCCGCTACCCCCACCAACACCATCAGCCCCAACGATCCGAATTTCAGCGCGCGCTTCATCAGTGCCTCCATTATTCTAAGACCAGTTCCACCCAATTTGAATTCGACCGATGGCGGCCCTGCTCTCCATTGCCGCCATCCCATACCATGACCCCGAACCCGGCCGCCTTGCCTGCCGGCAGCGGCCGCTTCAAGAGGGCCGTCCATTCCCCCTCTTGATAAGAGACGAGCGCGGCCGCCTCCGGCTTTCCCGCCCAACCCCTGAGAGACCCGGCGCTCCAGCGCAGTTTCGGGTCCTCCAGCAGAGCCACGGCGGCAGCGTCGGGAGGGGTCTCCCGGCTCTCGGTGCGGTCATGCCAAGAGAGACGGAAGAGAATTTCCTTTTCATTATACAACGCCTGCACCGAGACCGCGTGGACTGAAGAGGGGACAATCTCTCCGTTCCGGTAGAAGGTATTGCCCAGCCGCAGATCGGCGCGGGGCGCCTTTTCCCAGCCCAAAGTTTCTCTGACCGCTTCCACCTGCCGGCTCCAGCGGGGCTCGGTCTGGAGGGAGCGCACGTAGTAGGCCAGGTCCCAGACCTCTTCCGCCTTCACCGCCTCGGCGTAGGAGGGCATCGGGGTGCCGTCCAGCCCGGTCATCAGCCGGACGAGGACGTCCCGCGGCGAAGAGCCGCCGCGGTAGCTCCATCCCTGCGTCAGGTCGGCGGGGTCAACGTGTTCCCCCCACTGGTCCACCAGGGCCGCCGCGGAGGGGCCGTTGCCCCGGCCGACCGGGCCGTGGCAGGCGTTACAGCCCAGCTGGGTGTAAAGCTCCTTCCCCTTCACTAGATTGGCCCCTTTCGGGCCGGGGTCCTTGCCGAAGGCCAGCGGCTCCGGCTTCTGCTCCTGGAAGGCCGGGGAGAGGGACTTCACGTGGTAGACCAACTGCCACCGGACATCCTCCGGAAGGCGCTGGAAGTCCGGCATCCGGCTGCCCGGCAGCCCGTTGGAGATCGTCTCGAACAGGTCCTCGTCGGTGGGGGGCGTGCCGCTGGCGGTGGTCCGGAACTTGAAGACTCCCTCCGACAGCTTCCGGGGCCGGGGATGCATCCGCTTGGCGTCCCTGCCGTCCCCCTCACCGGTGGGGCCGTGGCAGCGGACGCAGTTGTCGGCGTAGGCCTGCCGGCCAACTTCCGCGTCAGGAGCGGGCTTGAGAGACTGGGGCGTCTGCGCGAACGCGGGGAAGGCCGTTAAGGCAATAGTGGATATAAGGATGAATGCGGTTCTCATGGGAAAAACCTATTCTAGCGGATGGGCCGAGTGCTTTCAAGCGCCCACGGGGTTAAGCAGCTCGCAGACGAGCGAGGTGCTCTTCCAAGCGGTCCATGTCCACCTGGTTGAGCATTTCCTCTGAGACTCCCAACGCGGCCAGGAGGAGCCGGAAAGGATCGGAGGGACTGAGCTCAGCGATATCAATCGAAGTCCCCTTTAAGATAAAGCGCAGCAATTCAGCCAAATCATGGTCGAGCGTGGTGATCCGGGAACCGTCGGGATAGCTCGTGAATTGGGAGGTGAGCAGCTCCGGGTTGCGCTTCTCGAAGATGTTCAGCATCACTTCCGGCCGCAGCCGCCGGAGCCGGTGGGTCAAGGGTCTCCCAACCCCGTAAAAGATGATCTGTTTGAGCATTTGCCCCGGCGCCCGGGCTACCAGCACCGGCAGGGCATCTCGGGATTCCAGATCTTTCGGGCCCAACACCAGAACATTGTTGCCGTGGATCGAATCGGTCAACCGGCGCAATAGCCGGTCGGTTTCCTCCAGGTCAAGCGGGATAGGACCGTCCTGACGGCTGTTCGATTCAAGGCGGGCCAGATCCTGCCGGAGCTGCTGCAATTCTTTCTCTTCTAGGATGGTGGTGTAAGAGAGAGCCGGCAGGAATTGGCGCACCTTTCCGATCAACCTCTCGAGCTCGGCCGGGTCACCCAGCCAGTCGGCCGGCTCGCCGCCCTGCAGCCGGATTGCCAGCGGCACCCAGGGAACCGGGCTGTCTTCGATTGCCCGGCGGCCCAAAGCCCTCCAGTCGGGTTTCCATTGCGCCGGCCGTCGTCCGCTCAGATGCAGCCCGATCGCGTCCAGTTTCCGCTCCACCTCCGCCAAACTCTTTTCTCCAAAATTCTTGCTTTCCCGGAGTTCATCCGGCGTTACCAGGACCAGATCGCCCAAGGTCAAGATTTCGAGACGGTTCATGGTCTTCCTTGCCCGGCTAGAGAGATTGAGCTCAAACACCGGGCGGGAGAGATCCACAGCCCCCGGTGTTGCCATTCCGAACCCGGTTCTCGTGAGGGCTTTATACAAGGGACCTTCCAAAGTGGACCCCCAAGCATTTAATCGAGAGATCGAGGCCCGTATGGCGCGCGCGTCCGCGCGGCTAATCCAGGTTGTTGACTCGAGCCAGGTTGCGGCCGGCTGGAGTTCTTCCGCGAGGTCCGCTTTCTCCAAGATCCGGCGCAGGTCCTCGGAGAGTTCCTCTGCGCCGGCCTGGGTCCGCTCGTGGGTCCGCCGCCGGCTCTCTTCTTCCACCAGCTGCATGAGATCGTGCGGCGCGCGATAGGGGTCCAGCCCCATCTCGGTCACCTCTTCGACGAATCGGTCAATGGGATTCAGTTGTGAGGCCGCGTCCAGGTCCTCCATGCGGACCACCTCGATGTCGGGGAAGCGGGCCTTCAGCAGCTCGACAGTGCGCAGGCGATGCATCCGGCCTCGCGGCACCAGCACCGCCAGCGTCTCCGGGTCCATGCCGGGTTGGAGGGCCAGAGAACTCAACTGGGGAACCAGCAAACCCTCAAACTGCGCCCGGTCCCGCTCGGAGGCGCTGGCGAGCTTTCGCAGGTTGGCCGCGATGAGATTCTGCGGGCCGGCGTCGCGAGCCTCCATTTCCAGTGCCAGCATGAAGTCCCACCACGGTTGAAAGGGGGCCTGCTCCGTGACGAAGCGAATTTGGAACCCCTTCCGGTGTTTATTCACCAGATGCTGCAGCAGCTTGCCCTGCCAGGGGTCGAACTCCATCCCCTCGGGCATGCGGCCGGCCATCACTTGGCTGTGCACGCCGTCGTCAATCTCCCGCACTGCCTTCATCGCTTCTTCGAACGCTGGCCGGGCCACCGTTTCCACCCCATTCGGATCCCGCTTGGCGGCTGCTGCAAGCCCGCCCAGCGTCACCCCCATCTGTGCCAAGCGGTCATTGAGGAACGGGCCGCCCAGCTCATCGGAGATAATCAGCTGGGTGACATTGGGGTGGTTGATCAGGAATTCGTCCATGCGCGCGAAAAAAAGATCCAAGGTGCTCAGATCCTGCTTGGAATTCCCGTGCGAAAGAAACCCGGCAATCACCGGAATCCGGGCCAGGCGGAAGTGGGCGGCAATGGATTTTTTATCAGGAAGTGGTTGAAAGGCGATGAGCGCTTGTTTGAGTTGGGCCAACTGGGCCGACTCAATCGGCTGATCAGCTGGGACCGCTTGCTGGAGCCACCCGGCCAGCGCGGCCAGCTCATTCGGCGAGGTCTCTTGCGGCCAACCGGCCGGCAGGCGCCCAAACAGGGAGATGAACTGAGACAAACGCTGCAGGGTGGTGCCGTGTAGCCGGAACCCTTCCTGTCCCATGGCGATCAGCGCGCCATTCTGCGACATGCGCTGCAGGGCCGCTTCCAATTTCGCCTGCTCCTCCACGCCGGCTGCGATGTCGATCTCGGCGCCGCCCAAGAAGATATCGTCGTCGAAACCGTAGGGTTCTGCATCATCTTGGTCGGCCGGGGAATCTTCCTCGGCCGGGCGCAGAGTCACAACCTGCTTGATCCCATGCGCCCGCTCCTCCTGGGGCGCCTCGAAAGCGGAAATCCTCACCGGGTGGGTAAGCGTATGCGGATCGGGCCATTCCATGAGGGAGAGAATCCTGAGTTCTAGAGTCTCTCCGTGAAGTTTCTCTCCCCCCTGCGTTTGGCCCAGAAGCTCGTCTCCGGGGACGTCGCTTTCACGGCGCGGGTAAAGAAGAAGCCGCATCCCGGCCAAGCCGACTGCCTTATCCAGAAAGTCATGCAGCAATTTCAGGTCCACCGTTTTTTCCAGCCACGCCGGCCCTTTCGGCTGCGTGCCCGGCTGGAACGGAGGGGTGGGGCGCAGCAGCCGGTACCGATCCTGCGCCTGTACCAGCTTTTTGCGCAGTTTTTCCAGGAGCGGATCATCCACCATTTGCGCGGGCTCCACCCTGGCTAGGCTGAGCCACCCGGCCAGCGCGGCCAACTCGTCGTCTTCCTGTGGCCAGCTCAGCGGGTTCCGCTGAAAGAGCTGTTTGAACTGCACCAACCGCTGCAGCTGGGAATTCCGCTGCCGGAATTCCTCGCGTCCCCGCTGCACCCATGCGGTGTTGGCGGCCAATTTCCGGATAGCCCTAGTAAGCCCTAAGAGATGGAGGATCGATTCTTCGCCCGGCTGCTCCAGAGCGGCCAGGACATCCAATCCTTCTTCGACAAGGGGCCAATACTCTTCCACCTGTTCCAGTTGGGCGATGGCCTGAATAAACTCCGCGGGGCGCTCCAGCATCCATTTCCGCAGGCGCGCGGTGGCGACGGCGCTCGTCGAGCCTTTTTCCGCCGCAACGGAGAGAGCGGTCAGCACCTCCGTGCTGAAGGGCTCCTCCTCCCGCTCCTCCACGCCGGCTTGATTCAGGTCGGGGAAGCGCCGGACCATCTCCTGCCAGAGCTCTTCATAGAGGACGGCCCGGTCGGTTGGGGGTCCCAGATATTTCCCGACCCAGTCGGCGATGGCGAAAACCAAATCTTCCGGCTGAGGAGGGAGGTGGTTTCCCAGCGTGAAGATCACCCGGCGGTCCTCCGGATCATCAGGCCGGACCGATTCATCCCGCACGCCCACGGGCTGCCGATGCGCCTGGTATGAGGGGTCGAACTCGGCGGTGAACCGGTAACGGTGGGAGAAATCACCCTGCCTGACAAGGGACGTCCGCGTTCCGAGCCAGCTGTTGAGAACCGGCAAAATCTGGGCCGCGGTCAGGCCGTTCCAGCCGCTTTCCTTTGAGGCAGGAAGAATGAGTGCCGGGGCCGGGGAGGGAGGAGAGACGGATTCTTTCGGGAAGAGATCCTCCTTTAATCTTGCCAGGCGCTCCGGGTCGAGGACGTCATCGGGGAGAACGTCCTGCGAGATCAGCCAGCCGGTCAATACCGCCAGCTCGTTTTCATTCTCGGGCCAGCCGGCCGGCATCTTTCCGAAAAGGGCCAGAAAATGCACCACGCGGCGCGTCTGCGTGTTCTGCTCGGCCAATTCCCTTCGGCCGGCGGAGAGAAACCCGGAGCTTTGCATCAGAAGGTCCAGGGCTCGCCCCGATTCTTCCATGCCGGCCTGTTGCGGCGGTCCGCCGGTCCGCCGCGCGGTCTCCGCTTTGAGCGCCGTCAGCGTTTCGCCTTCCAAGAATTTTTCTGCGGAGACCTTCCGTGTGATCAGCCAGCCGGTAAAAGCGGTCAGATAAAGGTCCTCTGCAGGCCAGCCCTCCGGAGTGCCGCCGTACACCTGCATGAACTGCACCAATCGCTGGGCCTGGGAATTGTTCTGGTCGAACTCCCGCCGGCCCAGCGGGATCAGCCGGGCATCGAGGGGCAGACCCAGCTTGCCGAAGAGATCGAAATTCTCGTAAACCTTGTATAGCCGCTTGGCCCATTTGCCCAGCGGCCCCTTGCCGGCCGAGCCTTCTTCTTCCTCGATCCATCCCGCCAGCCGGTTCACCGTGTCCTGCAAGGCTTTTCGCACTTCCGGTTTCTTCTCCCGCTCGAGCGCATCAAAGAGGGCGGGGATCACCTGGTCGGATGTCTCAATGACTGTTTTGCGCGCGTTCTCCAGGGCTTCCTGTGTGGCAAGACCCACGAAGAAGTCAATGCCCTCACCATCATCGACAGCATCCGGGCTTGAAACTTGCGCCAGCAGCCGGCGATAACCCTCCACCGCTTTGAGGGTCATCTTGCCCAGGGCCTGGGCTGCGATGGCCCGGTTCCGGGCAGACCTGGAGTTTAGTAGCAAGATCCATTCTCCAAGCGTGCGCCTCTTTTTCGGTTGTTCCTCCGCTCCGGCGGCTTGGGGCTGCGCCAGCCAGTTAAGCAGGTGCTGCAAGCGGGGATCGGTGAACAGGGCAGCGGGCATGGGGGTGGGATTGCCGGCAGAGTCCAGGCGCTGCCAGCCCAGGCTTTCTTGCAGCGGGCCGCGCAGGCGCGGGTCCGGCTTAGCCAGGATGGCCTCGCTCACCTCGAGGTATTTTTCCCATGTGGAGCTGGTGAAGAAAGCATAGAGCGTATAAGCAAGCTCCTTGGAAAGAGGGTGTTTGGTGAATTGGCTTGCCTGATGGCTGAGCGCCGCCGACAGGATCGCCCGGACTTGGGTGTCGTTGGGGTTGGGCAGGTGTTTGGAGAGAGCCGCCGCTTGGAAGGCCCTGGCCGCGCGATCGGTTTCCGCCGTGAAGGCCGAGGTCAACTCCGGGATCACCTGCATGCCGAACAGTTGCTTGATGGCCAAGACGGCTTTGGCCGCTTCGGCGCGGGTCTTGGCGTCGGTGTGGCCCAGTCTGGCTTTGAGGGAGGCCAGCTCCGCGGCCGGCGAGGGGTTGATCTGGATGTTCAGGTGGGCTTCAGTCAGCGCCTTGCTGATCGCTTCCGGTTCCCCATCTTTAAGCGGTTTGTAAGCCCGCAGGATCAGGTCAGTGAGACTCACGGCTTGGTCCGGTTCCTGGTCCAGGAAGCCCAGCGCCGAGTAAGTCATCCGCATGTCCGGCGGTTCGTACAGCTCGCCATTGCGATAAAGCGGCCGCAGCACGTTGGCGGCCTTGACCACTTGGTGGATCGCGCCGGGGGAGAGGTCCGGATGGTCGGCGGAGAGGATTTCCACTTCATCCTCTTCGCGCAGCCAGGGGTACCGGTGAATGTTGAAGCGGTCCACGAACTCGCCGGAAAGATCGTACACTTCGTACGGCGGCCGAGGCGGGTTCATGTTGAGCCCGATAATGGTCCCAGGCGGCAGGACAAACTCCTCCCCGCTGGCGAGACGGACGCGGCGCTCTTGGAGGAGGTCGTTGAAAGCCGCCAGCACCCCGGGCCGCGCCTTGTTCCCCTCGTCCCAGATCACGATGGGGGGCCCTTCCGCCAGCACCTTCTCCGGCCGCAGGTAGGCCAACGGCATAGAATCGTGCCAACGGGTGCGCCCCTTCGAGTACCAACGCACCACCAGCATATCCCGCACTTTGAAATCCTGGCTCATCCCCAGCACGATGAGGTTCCTCCGCAGGATTTTGGAAAGGGCCTCCATAAAATAGTTTTTGCCGGCGCCGGCATCCCCCACGTTGAGCAGGGTGATGAGCGGGCTGTCCTCTCCGTACCCGATCGCGACATCCTTCAAGAGATCTTCGAGCAACCAGCGGTTTCTCGGAGAGTTCTTGAAACCGGTTTTCGAAACGAGCGCGCCGGTGCCCGGCGCCACCGGGATGCGGACATCCTTGGGCCAGTGCGGGTAAGTGAGGAACTCCTGCTTGAGTTTCCCGGCCCCCTTCACCTCGATCTTGGGCATCTCCACCGGTTCCCGCCCCGCGGGCCAGCTTTTACCGGCGGGCCAGGCGGCCGGTTTAAAGATCTTCTCCAGCACGTCTTGGAGATGCCTCTCCGTCCCATCCCCGTGCACCGAGTCGTCCACCCAATACGCCTTGAAAAAGAGATCGGTGATCCGCGCCAGATCATCCGGGAACATGTCCAGGTGGCGCACCATCCGCACCAGCGCGCGGGTCGTGACGATGAAGGGGGCCTGTCCCTGCCGCGCGTCCTCCCGGATCAGGTTGGCGAAACGCGCCAGCCCTTCGATGATCCCGTCCGGCACCGCCCAGGAGCCATCCTCCAGCCGCCGGTGGCGGTAGAGCTTCAGCACCTGCTGCTCATGCTCGAAGAATTTCGTGTATTCCGGGTTCGGGGCTCTGTTCGCCAGCTTCTCGGGAGGATAGTCCAGGCTCAGCTTGTCGAAGCGTGTCTGGAACTCGCCCGGCAGCTCTCGCCCCTTGTATTGGCTCTGGTAGGCCACGGCCCCTTGGGGCGGGTTGATCCCCGCGATGAAACGGGCGTTGGGATGGAAACGGACGAGGCGGTCGTGCAGCGCTTTCTGCCGGCTCTGCAACGGGTCGTTCAGCTCCGCCAGCACGCCGCCGGGCGAGCGGTTCACCTCGGAGAGAATAACGGCGTCCCCTAATTCTCCGCCCTCAATGACATCGGTGGCGGTCCAGCCGGTTTCACCGTCCGCCGTCTCGCCGAAGCCCATCCGTTCCGTCAGGTCCGATTTCTTCAGGTTTTCGTTGAAGGTGATCACGCGCACCTGCGTGCGGCGGGCGTACTCCAGCACCTGCTTCTTGACCGCCGGGTCCTTGATTGTTTCCGCTTTGCCCCGCAGCCAGGCGCGATAAAGCTCCCAAAGGTACCGCGAATACAGGCTCTTGCCGATGCCGGCCTCGCCCACCAGCATCAGGTTGTTGCGGTTCCGGGCAGGTTTGCGCAGGGTGTTCCACATCGCCTGCAGTTTTTCGATGGTCCAGTCGGAAAGGACGATGGCCGGCTCTTTCGGCGGCTCAATCCGGATGCCGTCCACCTCGAACCAGGCCTGGTCCCCCTGGCCATGGAACCTGAGCGCCCCCGCCCCCGGCCGGTCGTTGGCGGGGTGCCACCGCGGGAACTCCGCCGGCAGCCCATCTTCCTCTTCCAGCCCGGCCGCGTCGTAGGTGAACTCGAGAATCTGTGCGTTGCCCGCCGCCAGCTCCTTGCTCACGAAAAAGCGGCCCGCATCGAGCACCTTCAAGTCGGAAACCCCCGTCAAACCCTCAACAAGTGGCGTCGCGTAGAGATTGTTGACGGGCTCGGTTCTCTTGATGCTCGGTATCCGCTGTTGATTCCGTGAGCTCAGATCCAGAGAATGCGGATCCAGTCGGAAGATGGTTTGCGCGCCGTGCTCGTCGGTGTAGAGGACCAGGAATCCCCCCAGCCGGTCCGCGACCGGTTTCGAGAAGGAGGTCCCTGAGCGAAAGGGCCCAGTAAAGTCAAAAACCTTGCTGATCACCAACGCACGGCGCACCTCCCCTTCGGTATCATCGTCCGGCTGGAGATCGAAAAGAAAAATTCCACTCCATTCACTCATGTTGTCGGAGAACCAAGCCGCCAGCCACTGCCCGTCGCTGCTCACCGCCGCTGGGTCGGCCTTTGTATCCGGAGTCCCCTCGCCCAGTCTTGTCGGCAAGAAAATCTCGTACCAGCCGTCTAATCCGACTACCTTGATCTGCGAGGGTTCTCCAACGGCTAGCCATTTTCCGTTGGGATCGATGAGGAACGCCTCCTTACCGCTTGTGGGATGTAGATCGGTCTTTTGGTGTTTTCCGCTCTTCAGGTCCACCAGGAGCACGTCGAACGTTTGATCTGTGCTATTCGGCCGATGATACGGCAGCAGCACAGCCGCTTGTTCGCCGGGAAGCGGAAGGAGGCGGCTTTCCTTGCTGAGAATGTCGATTGCGAAGCGGGTCCAATTCGTGTTATCCGGGAACAGGCCCTGGCCGCCCGCCCGGTATCTTATTTGAAGATCAAGATAGTCCTGGCCGGTAATCCGGTGGCGCGGCTCTCCATCCAGAAAGAAGGTCACGGAATCTTCCGCCCAGTGGGCGGTGAGTCCAGCGACTTCCGGCTCCGGAACGCCTCGCAGAGCGGCTCGGATGTAGGAGGGTTCTTCGAGGGATTTGCCGGGTTCGATCGGCATGCGGCCGCCCGCTAGCCAGCCGGCGAACGCAGGGAGCTCCTGGTCATCCTGAAGACCGTCCTTAGGAGGCCGGCCGAACGCATGCGAGAACTGAACAAACCGCTGGGCCCGGACCCCGGCATCCCGTATCTCCGCGCGGCCGGCGGCCAGAAAGCCGGTATTCTTCACGAGCCGTGCCAGCCCCTGCTCGACCTTTTCCTGCTCCTCCAGGCCGGCCTGGTTGCCGCCGCGCTCGGCGGGGGGGATCCAGTTGCGCACCGGCCGGCGGCGCTCGCGCCGAATGATAAACATCCCCTTCTTGACGAGCTGGTCCATGCGGGGGACCCAAATGCCGTACGGCCCGAAGGTTTTGGTGATCTCCTTCATGTCTTTGCCGATGCCCCATGCGAAGGTGCGCACCTTGTGCGGGCCGGCCAGCTGCTTGGCCATCGCCATGGCTCCGCCGCCGCCGGAGAGACCATCGGAGATGACCCAAAGCATCAGGTCGGTGTCCGGGTCGGCCCCATTCTTCATCCGCTCCATCTCTTCGGACACGGCCCGGACGTCGTCGGTGCCGCTGTGCCGGCTGTTGAGGATCAGATCCACCATCTCCGCTTCCTTGGCGTCGTTCCAGGGCTCGTCGAACCGTTTGACCACGCGGGAGACGTGGAGGTTCTTCCCCTTCGGCTCGCCTTGAATGAGGTCCATCAAGTCATGGACACTATTCCGCCCGAGGGATTGGCTGATCGTCCAGTCCGAGAAGATGGTGATCTCCATCTCCTGGTTGGGCACTCCGTGGGCCGCGTTGGCCAGCGTGACCACCAGGTCCAGCGCGTAGGAGAGTTTTTGTTTCGTGATGTCATGCGTCGGTTTGCCGTCGATGTCGTCAAGCATGCTGCCGCTGACGTCGATGAGAATGGCGAGCCGGCGCTTGGGCAGGTCGGGCAGCTCCTCCTCCTTCATGAGGTAAGGGGTCCCGGTTTGGATGAGAGCCAGCTCCTCTTCGTCGAGCTCTCCCTCCAAGAGCCCGGATTGTTCCCGGGCGATGTCGCTCATCTGTTCCGACTGGAAGAGATGGGCCCGTGCGGTGGAGATGAGGGAGCGGCGCGCTTTCTTGAACTGGCGCAAGCGCTCGAGCTGTTGCCGGACGATCTCGGTCCGGTCTTTCATGACCTCTTTTCGGACCTGGCGCGCCGCTTTCTCCCGCCGTTCCCATTCCTGCGCGGTGAATTTGATCTCCCGCTGGGCCTGGGCGTCCGGGTTCAATGGGGCGGAGGCTTGTTTCTCCGGCGCGCTGGTTTCCGCCGGGGCGGGGGTTTCCGGCGGGGCCTCCGGCATGAGCTGTTTCCCCGCGACCCCGAAGCGGCTGTCCGGCGCAATGCCGGCGGAGGAAATGCCGATGACAATCATCGGAGGGATATCGATGCCGGCTTCTTGCGCCTGAGAGAGGGCCTGTTGAGCGGCCCCTTGCGCCCCTTGGGCAAGTTCTTGCGCCTGGGCTGCGGCCTCTCCCGCTTCCGAGGCGGCCTCTCGCGCCGGGCCTCGCGCCTCAGCGGGAAGTTTCTCTGCCAGCACGTCCAATTTGTTCCCCAGCAGCAAGATGCCGGCCTGGATCTGCCCGGCATTTTGACCGGCCTGGCCCATTCCTTCGAGCATAACGATGACCAACTTCGGGGCCTGCGCGGAGCTGCCTCCAGCCGCTTTCCCCAGCTTGCCCTGTTGTTGTTGAAGTCCCGCGAGCGCTTTCAGAAGCTCCTGGGCGGCTTTCTGGAAATCGGCGGTTTCCGATTCCAAGGCTTGCGCTTCTTTATTGAGACCGGGTTTACCTTTGGTCTGCTGGCGGAGTTGGCCCATCTTCTGCAGCAGGCGGCCGAGCGCCTCCGCCAGCGCTTGCTGTTTTTCACGCAGGCCTTTCAGCGTGGGGTCCGCCCAATCGGCGATCTTGCGGGCGGCTTCGTTGATCCGTTCCCAGGGTGTTTTGGCGCGCGCCAGGGCTTGCGCCTCTCTGGCCAGCTCCGCGGCGGTTTTTTCCGCCTGCTCCGCTTGGGTTTGCATTCGCCCGGCCCGGCCGGCGGCATCGGAGGCCCGGGTTTGCATCTCCTGCGCCCGGGCGCGGATTGTCTCCACCTGCGGTTCCGGCTGCCCGACTTCCTGCGCCAGCTCGGACGCCTGCGCGCTTAACCGCTTGGCCGTTTTCTCAAGCTCTTCCGCTTCCTGCCGGCCTTCCTCTACTTGCGTTTCCAACGCTTGGGTCAAGGGTTTAAGCTTCCCGCTCTGCTCAGGGGCCGTCTGTCCCAGTTGGTCCGTTTGCCGGCGCAGTTTTTGCGCTTCTTCCCTAAAATCTTTCCACTCTCGCCGCAGACCGGTCCCTTCATCCGCCAGCTGCCGGGCCAGGTCCGTCAGTTTCTGGAGCTGATCGTTGGAGATCGGCGCTTGTCCCGCCGTGTGCCGAACCTGCTCAGCCTGGCCCTCGACCTGCCGGGCCGATTCTCCGGCGGACTGGGCCTGCAGGGTTATCTTCCCGGCATCTTGCGCCAGTTGTTTGGCCAAATCGCCCGCTTTCTGTGCCCGGCGTTTAAGGTCCCGGTGCATTTTCTCCAGTTGTTGTGGGGCGGGGGTTCCCGGTTCCTGCGGCTGAGTTTCTCCCGTCTGTGTTTGGCTTAAATCCATCGGTAAGATGCCGGTGCCCATCTGCTGGGCGAGCTCATCCAGCGAATCGGCCATCTGCTGGGCCAGCAGCTGATCCAGCGCGGCCTTCGCCTGCTCGGTCATCTGCGCGAGCTCATCCTGCAGAAGCTGTTCGGCCTGCCGGCGCTGTTTCTCCGGCAAATCGGCCAGGTTCAGTCCGCCTTCCTGCGCCTGCGCGGCCTGCTCGCCGCTCAACTGAAGTTTCTTCCGGAACTCCTTCTCTTGTTGGAGTTTTCTGAACAGCTCCCGCGCGACATCGGCCTGCAGAAGGCTCTCTGCCACCGGCCAAAGATGGTCTCGCAGCGCCTCGTAGAAATGTTCCAGATCGAGCCGAAGCATCTCCCGGCGCAGATCGCGCGTATCGGCCAATGCTTGCTTCACCGCCGGGTCATGGATAAAGGAGATCTCCTGCCCGCGCCGGCCCTCATAGAGGATCCCTTCCAGGAACTGAAGAAAAGCCGGATGCTGGGAAAGCCGCTGGGCGGCTTGTTCCGCCGGTTCGGAGTAAAGACTCTCATCCAGCTGCGTGAAATCCGACTGCATGCCGGGGAAGGAGAGGAGCGCTTGCTGGCGGCCCCAGGGGGTTCCAGTCGCCCGCCAGAGAGCCTGGAACGGGCCGTTGTTTTCAAAGGTTTTCTCGACGGTGCCCGGTTTCAGGGTTACGGCCGCGGCGATCGACTCCATCAGGAATCCGGCGACCGCTTCCGGCGGTAGGCGGGTCAAGTCCTCCGGCACAAACTGCAGCAGGTCCAGATCTGGAAGCAAGCGCCATTGTGGCCAGTCTCCCGCCCACAGCGCTTCCCAGGGCACCAGAGTGAGCCGGTATTTCTGAGTGAGCGTTCGGGCCAGCTGCGTCATCCGGTCAAGCGTCCGGGAATCCATCAGCCGTTCCTCCATGCCGGCCCGCTGTTCCGGCCTCTCGAATTGATTTGGGCGCAGGGCGTGGACAGGCGCGGGCAGGAAAAGACTGAGGGCCAAAACAGAGGCCAGCGCGCGGAAGGCGGATTTGGGCGCCTGTGTCATTCGTTGCCTTTATCGGGGAATTTTGTTAATGGTTGCAAAAAGTTAATACTGTATGATTATACCAAATCGAGGGGAGAACGTGGGAAAGCTTATTGAGGCTGTTTTTCCAGATAGGGGCGTCCGAGCATTTGGACCTGCCGCGCGAAAAACCCCCGCACATCCTTCCACGGGATTGGTTTTACCGCGACGACCTCAGGTTCTTTCTCGGCGTCTTCAAAATAACAAAGGGCCTTGAGCGCCTGCAAAGCAAAGTCATTGTAGTTTTTGAACTTGCGCCGGCCCAGCTGGAGCAAGTGCGCCAACGGGACGTGACGGCAGATCTCGTGCAGATCGAAGAAATCCTTGCGGGAACCCCGGCCGATGACCGCGCCGATCTTCATGAGGCCGATATCCTCCAAAGAAGCGATGGGGATTCCGTTTCGTCGCGTCGGCGGTTTCACCAGCGGCTGCGGGTACCAGAAGAAGCTCACCTTCACCCGGCCGAGGCGTCCGTGCAGGGTGCCGTCCTTCTCTTCGACCAAAGTCCAACGCGAAACCTGCTCCAGCGAGGTGATCAAAGCTTGGCGCTCCGGGCCTGTCAATCGGTTGGTGCGGGAAAAAAAGTCGAGATCCACAGACCGCCGGTGCTGAACAAGAAGCGCCAGGGCTGTTCCGCCCGCCAGATAGAAATGGGCCCCTAGAGAGGTCTTCCCAAGCCGGTTCAGAAGCGCCTGCACGGCCGGGGGAACGGTTTCGGGTGTTTTCACGCGATGCCTCCCCATGGGCGTCCCAATCGCCGCCAGGGGGCCCTTTCCTCGCGCTCCTCCGCCATTCCCAGCAGCATGCGCCAGAAATGTTTTGTCCGGGGGGATAGAACTTCGGAGCCGCGGTCCCGAAGAAAGGCGCGCACCTGGGCTTTCGGATAGGTGCGGAAAACCCACGCGACCGCTTCGCGATTTCCCGATTCCAGCAATCGCGCCAGGATGAAGTCCCGGTGATGCCGGACGGACAAGTCCGCCGGCCGCGCGTCCCAGAACAGGGAATTCAAGAATCTCGGCACCCGGCCGCTCTGAAAGGACTGGATCTCCTCGGTTGAGAACAGCCACTGTCCCAAAATGCGGGCACAGGGGCGCAGCCGGCCGGATTTTAGATAACGATAGACATGCCGTCTGGACCTGCGAAGAAGCCGGCAGACATCAGGCACCGTCAAGACGGGCCGGATGGGGTTCGCGGAGGCCCCGGCGTTTTTAGCCGGCGTCAAGCTGTCCGGGCGGTCCCCGGAGCCCCTCAAGACCCAACCCTTGTTCATGTCATATATTATGACATAAAAGTATAAAAAATGAAAGGATCAGTGGTGCGTAAGGTGAAAGCCCGGTGGAGTTTTCAAGACCGCAGCTCCACGACGGACATGCGGGGTCTGCTGGGTATGCCTGTATCTGTAGGTTGAGTTCCACCCAGTCCTACAACCACAACCATCTCCAGGTAATCGCCCGCCGCTAAATCTAAGACTTCGGTGATCGTGTCGCTATCATTTTCTAGTCGGTTGTCATCCCATGAAACGGAGTTAGCAACCGAAGAACCGTTCCTATTGATCCCCACCAGCGTCCACTGCGAATGAGTAGAGCTTTGCCACCAAGAGGCGGTCACGGAATACCTTCCCGCCCTTAAAATCGTAAAGCGATCAGTTGCCGTGCTGGCGATATTCCCGACGTCAAACTCCTCGGTATCAAAAGCAATCTTTGTAGCGGTCTCACTTGGGATATTCTGCACCGCGGCCCGGGCCATCTTGGCCATGTGGGGGTGGAGCTCGTTAGCGCCGGAGATCGTGAACCAGTTGAAGCCATCCGTGATTACGCGCACCATGTCCCCTTGCGCATAGAGCCCGAAGGCCGCCGCCCCCTCTACTAACGCCCCGCCGGCCGCGTTGATTGTCACCGTGCCCGCGCCGGCGTCCGTCTTCTTGATGTAGTAGGTTCTCCCCGTTCGGTTCGTGGCTGCCGGCAGGGTGATCGTGATGTTGCCCGCGCCGTTGGTGAGAATCACGTTGTGGGCGTCGGTGAGCGCCAGGCTCGCGGTGACTACCGTCACCCCTAAGCTCATGGACCCTTCCACATCCAGCCGGGAGTTCGGCGCCGCCGTGCCGATCCCCACGTTGCCGGCTGAAGTGATCCGCATCATTTCGGTATTACCTGAGGCGAAGGCCAAGTTCATTGCGGTCGTCCCCGATGCCCCGATAGTAGTGGTGGCTGTATCTGTTGTGAGGGGCCATAACCCAGTTGCACGTGATCCGACTGCAAAATACAATTGTTTCTCCAAAAAACCATTTGTATCCTGAAAAATAGCAGTTGCTGTGCCACTGCTGCTGGAAGTTGTAGAGCTTACGTCAAGAGGAGAGAGAGGACTCGCCGTTCCGATCCCCACGTTCAGCGTCCCGCCGCCGGTCCCCGGCAGGAACAGCACCTTATCGGCGACGCCGGGAAAGCCGACCACGCGCAGCGCGGCCGGATCCAGATCCGGATTCGTGTATCCTTGGCCGATCCACAGCTTATCGTAGATCGCCGCCACCCCGTCGGGGGGCGTCACGCCGTTGTAGGCCGTCCCCACCGTGAGCGAGGTCACGTGCAGGTCCCCCGTCGTCGCGTTCGAGGGATAGTAGGTCACCAATTCAATGGTTTCGGCCCAAGCTGGAACGGCCAGCCCGCACGCGGCGAGCATCAAAGTGACCCGGAATCTCCAAGCTTGGCTCATAGCCCAATCCCTCCCTTTATGGGTAACCCCTCCGCCGACGACCTTATTCCCGCCGTCATTCTACAATAATTCTATACGAGTCAGAGCCATTTCGTCAGGCCGGACAGGAATTCCCGCCAGGGCAGGATTTGGACGCCGTCTCTCATGTGGGAATGCTCGGCCGTGCAGACGGCGAACAGGGGCGTCCCGGGATGGTCCGAACCAAACGCTCTCAGACCCGAAAGATCGGAACCGCCGATCATGGCCGAGGACTTTATCTCGAAGGCGGCTCTGATCCTCCCGTGCTTCTCAATGATCAGGTCCGTTTCGGCCCCACTGTTGGTCCTCCAATAAAACAGGCGGGCCTCGCTTTCGAGGTAATGGAGCATGCGGTGGGCTTCCAGGACGACAAACTGCTCAAACAGGCGGCCTCTTATGACCGGCTCCAGCCCGGCGGAGAGCCGCCGATTGATGGCGTTGGTCACTCCCAAGTCGAAGAAATAAAACTTAGGGTGTCCCACCAGGCGCTTGCGGAGACTTTTCCTCCACGGCTCCAGCCGCATCCCCACCAGCGTGTCCTCCAGGATCTCGTAGTACGACTGCACCGTTTTGATCGGCAGGAGGCATTCCCGTGCGATGCCGGAAAAATTCACAATCTCCCCCGACTGCGCGGCCGCCATCTCCAGGAACCGGGCAAAGCCCCCCAGATTCCTCACGATCCCTTCCTGCTGGATCTCTTCTCGGAGATAGACTTCGGCGTAGCTGGACAAGGTGGCCTGCTTCACCGACCGGTCTTTCCCGTAGACCGGGGGCAGGGACCCGTACTGCAGGACCTGGTCCAGGTCAAAATCCGGGCGGACCTCGGCATAAACGAGCGGGAAAAGCAGCTTCTTGTAGGCCCGCCCTGCGAGCATGTTCGCCCCGCCGCGCTTCAGTTTCCTGGCGCTGGAGCCGGTGAGAATGAATTGCGCCGCGGGGTAGGCCCCCATAAGGTTCTGAACTTCGTTGAGGAGATCGGGCAGCCGTTGGACTTCATCCAGAAGGACCCGGCGCATGCCCTTTCTCTTGATCTGGGTTTCGGCCTCCCTGCGGAACAGGGAGGGCTCTTTGGCGTAGCGCAGGAACGTGTCGTTCTCAAGGAGATTGACCTTCCACGTCGCGTCTTTGTAGCGCGCCTGGATCAGGGTGCTTTTTCCGGTCTGTCGGGGTCCGAAGAGGAAAAAGGAATGCTTTTCCGGAAGGGAAAGCAGCCGGTCTATCATAATGCTAAAGTGTACAGCGTTCTAGCAACGATGTCAATAGCTGCGGATGAGGAACGCGGTGGCCAGGCCGATATAGGTGCCGGTCAAATTGCCAAAGATCGCCATCAGGAGGCCGACACCGGCCAGCTGCGGCGAGAAGGTGGCCCCCACGATCGGCGCGGAGACCGTGCCGCCGATGTTGGCCTGCGAGGCCGCGGCCATCAAGCCCAGCGGCGCCCGGGCCAGCCGGCCGGCGACCAGCAGCACGGCGCCGTGGATCAGGATCCAGGTGGCTCCCAGCGCCAGAAAGACCGGTGTCTGGAGGATGGACCTTAAGTCGGCCCTCGCCCCGATCGAGGCCAGCAGCAGGTAAAGCAGCAGCGTGCCGGCGCGTGAGGCGCCCGCATCCTCCAGCTTGCGCGCCGGCGTCAGCGAGAGCAGCAGCGCGGCGGTCGTCACCAGAAGCACCGTCCACGTGGAGGCGTTGAACGCCGCGCCGCCGGCCGGCAG
>Ga0209726_10004429_pt1 | contig 17992 bp, 17 predicted proteins | sample Subgrocontami54m_FD_187453 | JGI IMG/M metagenome (GOLD analysis project Ga0209726, IMG submission 187453) | Subsurface groundwater microbial communities from S. Glens Falls, New York, USA - GMW46 contaminated, 5.4 m (SPAdes) (version 3) | ecosystem: Environmental > Aquatic > Deep subsurface >... | reverse complement strand
ATCCAGAATTAATCAAAGTAAATTTTTATATCATCCGAATGATTTGATACAGTTTTTTAAAGAAAAAGGATATGATTGTTTTTTAACAAATGACAATGGATTGCATAAAATTAAAAAGATTACCGAAAAAACTATCGAAACAAATGCTTTCTTTTTACATACAAAAAAACATTCCTCACAAATATCAAAATTTTCATCCAAATAAAAAAATTCTAATTTCTTTAATCTTAAAAATCTTTAATCTGTTATTTTCTATTTATCAAATAATTTTTTCATTTTTTATTTCTAAAATTACATCCTTTAATTTTGAACAAAACGGTGTGGGTTTAAAATTAAATTCCTTTTGAATTTTTTCTATGTTAATTTTTGAAAAAGAATTCTCTACCGCGTCAGATGAAAAATCAATTTTACAATTTGTTATATTTTTTATCTCATTGATAATTTCTATAACTTTTGTATTAGTTCCACTTGCTACGTTGTAAAGATTTTCTTTCCCATTAATTGCAATCTTTTCTAAAATTTTTACCACATCATCAATATGGATATAATCTTTTTCACTTGTAGGTGTAGTATGTAGTAAAACTTTTTTGTTGGAATTAGCATCATGGATCAATGAGTTTAAAAAATCATTATGATTTCCACCAATCCCAACTACGTTAGAAAGTCTTGCAATTCTTATGTTTTGAGATTTTGATGCCAAACAAAGTGATTCTCCCATTAATTTAGAAATATTGTATAAACTGTCTGGATTTGTTGGTTCTACATGTAATCTATCTCTTTCATTTGTAGATGTAGAATTTGAATAAACACGAGTTGATGATAAATACAAAAAAGAATCAAATTTACACGCTTTCAAAATTTTGTGGAGTAAGCAAACATGAGCTTCTACAGTATCAAAAGGTCTTTCTCTAAAATCTGCAGTTAACCCAATACAGTATATCACATTACCTAATGATTGATCAAATATTTTTTCATCATCAGGTTCTAATTTATCACATTCATGATTTTGACTTTTAAGAAAATTTACCATGTTGGAACCAATAAATCCATTTGAACCAAAAACAGAAAATTTCATATTTTTATTTTAATTTTATAATATACATATTCTTTCTCATTGATTATCTCCTATTTTGATAAAAATATTCAATTTTATATGCATTTTAGAAATCCATCTGGACATGATGTGATTAATAACTTTTTTTCAATTTCTTTATCAATTTTAAATCGTTTATTTTGCTTAAGAAATTTTTTCACAGCTGTATGTGGATTATTTCCCTTACCCCAAGGTCTATCTTGAAATGAACCTTTAGGCATAAATTCAATCAAGGTATCAAAAACAACGATATATCCTCCTTTTTTAACAAAAGGAGAGTACATCTCAAGCTCTTGTAATACATGATCATGAGTATGAAATGAATCTAAAAATAATAAAATATGTGTTTTATTTTGTGCAAGTTTTTTTACCTTCTTTAAAATATTTTCATCTAATGAAGATCCTTCTAGCATTGTAATTCTTTTTTTAAGAAGATGTTTCTCAATTTCTTTTTTATTGTGCTCTCTAATGTCAATATCTATTCCTAACACCTTTCCTTTTCCAATTAATTCTAGAATGGATGCAGAAAAAATGAGGGAGCCTCCATGAGCTATTCCAGTTTCAATTATCAAATCTGGTTTTGTTCTCCAAATAATTTCTTGAATAGCTATCATATCTTGTGGAAATTGAATTATTGGTCTACCTAGCCATGAAAAATGATAAGAATATTCATGACCAAATGCTCTGTCAAACCAATCTTTAGTTAGTTTTAACAGTTTCTTGTCTTTATTCATTAAATTAATCATTTTGTTATTTCTTTTCTCAAAATCAGTATTTTTCACAGTCAAACCCTTCTTTGTTTATAATTAAATGTTTTATGTTCAACATCTAAATCACTGCATAAATGATTTGTATTCCTTATCTTTTTGTGATATTACTGAAATTTTCAATGGCCATTTTATTCTAATATCTTCATCATCAAATATAAAACCTCTTGAATGTTCAGGACTAGAAATTTGAGTTATTTCATAATATATTTCTGAATTATCTTCTAATGTCTGAAAACCATGCGCAAATCCCTTTGGAATATACAACATTTTATAATTTGATTCAGATAATTCAACTGAAACCCATTTTTTGAATGTTTTAGAATCCTTTCTAATATCTACAATAACATCAAAAATTCTACCTTTAGTACATCTTACCAACTTTGATTCTTCATATGGCTTAATTTGATAATGCATTCCTCTCAAAGTTCCAATTTTTTTATTAAAAGATATGCTAGATTGAAGAATTTCTGAATCTAATCCTTTCTCTTCAAAAATTTTTTTATCCCAGATACGAGAAAAAAACCCCCTATCGTCTTCTATTTTTTCTGGTTCTATAATATATGATCCAGATAACTTCGTTTCGGTAAAAATCATTTTATTTCTATCTCTGGTATGGGAATCATAAATTTTCCTCCCCACTCACGTATGTAATTCATTTGTTCCATGATTTCTTCTTTTAAATTCCATGGTAAAATTAAAAGATAATCTGGTTTAGTATTTCTGATTTCATCTGGAGATTTTATTGGAATGTGGGTACCTGGAAGATACATTCCTTGTTTGTATAAACTACGATCAACTACGTAATCAATATGATCTAATCCTATATTACAATAATTTAATAATGTATTTCCTTTTGCAGCAGCTCCATAACAAACTATCTTTTTCTTTTCTTTTTTTAAGGAATTTAGAAAATCTAATAATTGTTTTTTTACTTTTAAAATTTGTTTTTGGAAATTGGTATATGTGGCTATTCTTCCAACTCCAAATTCTATCTCTTTTTCTAATAATTTTTTAACTCGTTCATGGATAATCTGAGTAGAGTTATTAATATGAGTTGCATATATACGTAATGATCCTCCGTGAGTTTTTAATTCTTCAACATCAAAAATTTTTAGTTTGTGTTGTTCAAAAATTTTCATAACCGTAAAAAGTGAAAGATATGAAAAATGTTCATGATAAATTGTATCAAACTGATTTTTATTTATTAATTGTATTAAATGTGGGAATTCCATTGTAATAACTCCTTTTTGTTTGAGTAAAATTTTCATCCCTTCCACAAAATCGTTGATATCTGGAACATGAGCTAATACATTATTTCCAAGCAAAAGATCTGATTTGATTCCTTTAGAGACTAACTCATTGGCAGTATTTGTTCCAAAAAATTTTACTAGGGTTTGAATCCCTTTTTGCTTTGCTACCTTTGCAACATTTTTCGCAGGTTCAATTCCAAGACATGGGATATTTTGACTTTGAAAATTTTGAAGTAAATATCCATCATTGCTAGCAATTTCTATAACAAAACTATTTTCATTAAGATCAAATCTATTTGTTATCTGATTAACGTATTTTTTTGCATGTAACATCCAAGTTTCTGAATAAGATGAAAAATATGCATAATTCTTAAAAATTTTTTCTGGACTTTTATACGCTTCTAATTGTACTAGAAAACATGTTTCACAAACAAATACATGTAAAGGAAAAACTTGCTCCTCTTTAGATAAATCAGATTTTTCTAGAAAAGAATTTGATAGTGGTGACATACCAAGATTAGCAAATGTTACATTCAATTTAGCATTACAAAATCTACACTTTCTTTCCATGATTATTACATTAAATTGAAGTCATCTATCTGTTTTTCTGAAATTTTTCTCATATCTCCCCCCTTTTCGTATTCTTTGTACCACTCAATAGTTAATTCAAGTGCTTTCTCTAGATCCATTTTTGGTGACCACCCCAATTTTGTATGTGATTTTGTGCAATCTAATTTTAGAATTTTTGTCTCATGTGGGTTTTTTGATGTATCTGTAACAAAATTACATTTTTTACCATATATTTCTGAAATCTTGTCTATTACCCAAGACACTGATTTATCATTTTCATAGGGGCCAAAATTCCATGCTTGAGCAAATTTTTGTCTATCAAACCACATTTTTTCTGCAAGTAAAATATACCCATTTAAAGGTTCAAGAACATGTTGCCATGGTCTAATGGCATCAAGATTACGAATTTTAATCATTTTGCCATTAATGATTGATTTTATAATATCTGGTACCAATCTGCTTTCTGCCCAATCTCCTCCTCCAATTACATTCCCAGCTCTTACTGATGCTAAAGCAATATCTTGATTGTCCGATTCTGATATATTAAAATATGAATTTCGAAATGCCGTGGTAATTAGTTCTGAACATCCTTTACTACTACTATATGGGTCATATCCTCCTAAAACATCATTTTCTGTATATCCTCTACTGAATTCTTTACTCTCATAGCATTTGTCACTTGTGACATTAATTATTATATGAGTTTTTTTTTGCCCTCTAAGTGCATCAAATAAATTTACGGTTCCCATGACATTGGTCCCATATGTCTCCCTTGGTTCATCATATGAAAGTCGAACTAGGGATTGTGCTGCCAAATGAATGACAATTTCAGGTTCTATTTTTCTTATTATGTTGTTGATTTCTTCAAAATTTCTAATATCGCCTTCAATGGAATTAATTCCATTTTTCACATTAGCTAGTTCAAAGAAACTAGGCGTTGTTGGTATGTCTTTTGAGAATCCAGTAATTTTTGCTCCCATTCTTTTTAACCATAATGTCAACCAACTTCCTTTGAATCCTGTATGACCTGTTAACAAAACAGTTTTTCCATTCCAAAATTTTTTATCCATTACCAGATCTTCCACGGTGCTTTATTTCTATTCCATAAATCTTCTAGATGATTTTTATCACGTAGTGTATCTAATGGTTGCCAAAATCCATCATGTTTATATGCTAATAATTTATTCTCCTTAACAATTTTTTCTAACGCTTGCTTCTCCCAAACTGTTGTATCTCCATCAATATAATCAAAAACTTTGGGTTCTAAAACAAAAAATCCTCCATTTATCCAATTTCCATCTCCTTGAGGTTTTTCTTTGAAATCAATAATTTGATTCCCTTGTATTTCCAAATTACCAAATCTTCCAGGTGGAGATACAGCTGTTACAGTAGCAATTGGTTTATTTTGTTTATGAAAATCAATAATCTTTGAAATATTAACATTACTTATACCATCACCATAGGTAAAACAAAAAGTTTCATCTTCAACAAATTCTTTGATTCTTTTTAGTCGACCTCCAGTCATAGTATCTAATCCAGTATCCACCAAAGTAATCTTCCAAGGTTCTGTGTATCTTTTGTGTATGACAGTTTCATTATTTTTTATATCAATAGTAACATCAGATGTATGAAGGGAATAATTTGCAAAATATTCTTTTATCATGTAACCTCTGTACCCACAACAAATAACAAATTCATTAACATTATAATGTGAATAAATCTTCATTAAATGCCATAATATAGGCATTCCTCCAATTTCAATCATTGGTTTTGGTTTTAAAATAGTTTCTTCAGAAATCCTTGTTCCGAACCCACCTGCTAAAATAACTACTTTCATTAATGAAAAATGATTATTCTTAATTAATATGTTTTAGTATCAAATTAATTATGTGGTTCAGGCGTTTCTTTCCAAAAATAATTAATTTCCAAGTTCTTAATATATAGAATTCATTACAGAATATTTGTGTTACATGTTTCACCTAAAATCAGCATAGGTTTGCCTATACATAATGGTTCAACATTATATAATAATATACCCCTAATTCGTCAAAGACTTGACTCCATATTGTCACAGACATTTACTGATTTTGAATTGATCATTTCAGATAATGCGTCTACAGATTCTACACCAGAAATTTGTCAGGAATATGCAAAAAAAGATAAAAGAATCAAGTATTTTCGCCAAGAAATCATTATGGATTTCATTCCTCATTTTAAATCGGTTTTAGAAAAGACAAATTGTGAATATTTTATATTTTGTGATCATGAAGATAGATGGGAACCTACATTTTTAGAAAAAAATCTTGATATTCTCGAAACTAATAAAAAATTCATAGCTAGCTTTAGTAGAACTAGTCGTATAGGTCCTGGATGTAACAATATTTTTAAAATTGATTCTCACGATACATTGATAAAAAAATATTATAAAAAAATAAGACTTTTTTTTCGTAAGCAAAATAAAATGTGTTCTATCACTGGCTCATATGATAAAAAAATCAGAACATGTCTTCATCAATTTCATGCTACATATTTCATGTATAGTGTATTTAGAACAAAGATCTTAAAAAAAGCAACCCAAACTGATGGCCCATCTTGGGATTGGGTAGTACTCCTAAAATCTTTACAATATGGTGATATCAATTTAATTGATGAAGTTTTGTATTCTCGATACATTAGAAATACTGCAAATCTTACTAATACATATACAAAAGACAAAATTTCTTTAAGTAATTTATTTTTTCATGGACTTCCATTTACTACTTGGTTTTATAGATATTTTGGGGTTTTTCTTTTTTTAAAGAATTTAGATTATTTTGTCATTTTGAACTTAAGCTTCATCTCAATTATTTTTGTGATTATATTTCAAAAATTCCAGAAATATTCTTTTTGGAAATAAATTAATTCTCAAAAGATTCAATTCACTATATTGGAGTAAATAATGTTGGATGAATACATATCTTAATTAATAACTAAAAATTTATCTCCAATTGTGATTGCTCCTAGATTTAAAGATCCTTCAACTAATACAAAAAATGACTTTGATTATCTATTGAGTGTTGAAAAATATTTTGAAGAAAGTCAAGGTACTATATCTGAAAAATTAGAAAATTTTGCAAAATATTCTTCTAGACAGAGTCTAACCCGTTTCATAGATCGATATGAAATGTTTAAACAAATTCTCAATGTTCAAGGTTCTATAATTGAATGTGGAGTTTTGCTTGGTGGGGGATTGATGTCATTTGCACATTTTAGCTCTATTTTAGAACCTGTAAATTTACAAAGAAAAGTAATTGGTATTGATACTTTTTCTGGTTTTCCTAGCGTATCTAAACGTGATACAAAAGGTAAATCTAAATTTGCTAAAATAGGTGGATATAATGCAAATTCATTTGATGACTTGAAGAAATGTATAGAACTTTTTGATTTGAATAGATTTATCAATCATATACCTAAAATGGAACTCGTGAAAGGCGATGCAACTAAAACAATTCCAAAATATGTAAAAGACAATCCACATCTAATAATCAGTTTACTTTACCTGGATTTTGATTTGTATGAACCTACTAAAGTTGCATTAGAAAATTTTGTACCTAGGATGCCAAAAGGAGCAATCATAGGATTTGATGAAATTAATATGAGGGCATGGCCAGGTGAAACAGAAGCTGTCTTAGAAACTTTGGGAATTAAAAATTTAAGAATAAAACGATCTAGTTTCAGTAGTGTTTCTTGTTATGCAGTAATAGAATAATTTTTTAATTGAAAATAACCCTTTCTAATTCTGAGATGGAATCTACAACATATTTACATTGATTGTTATTTTGTTTTTTTAAATAGTATATTCCATTCTTATTTCTAAACAAAATAGTAATAATTCCAAGTTTTTTAGGTCCTTCAAAATCTTTCTCTAAATTATCTCCAATATAACATGCTTGATTAGGTTCCACTTTAAAATACTCTAAAAGTATCTCAAAACCATAAGAGCTGGGTTTCCAGAATTTCTTTTCAGATCCAAGAGAATCTGTTAAAATAATTTTATCTACAATAGATTCCAATCCCAATGATTTTATCTTCAATTTTTGAGAATTTTCTCTTCCATCAGACAGAATTGCCGTAAAAATATTATTGTCTCTTATTTTTTTTAATAATAAAATAACTTTTGAATCTAATTTAATTCTTGGTAAATGTTGTTGATATATCTTTATCAGACTTTCCTTTGTATGTATTTTAAAATCTAAATTCAACTCCGAAAGTTTTAATAATTGATCAAAAACATGTTTAGGATCTTTTTTAAATAGTTTTTCCATAACTACAAACAAATCATTCTGCATTTTTTTGTCATTAGAAATACTATTTGCAACAGCTTGAAAACCACTTTTAATATAATCAATTTCAGAATAAATAACATCATCCAAATCAAAAATAACCAATTTAAATTTGGCCATTTATTTTCAAATTAAATTTGATGAAAGTTTTGAAACCCAAGATAAATCAGGTATGCTGGAAATATTTTTGAAAATTCCTCTTTCAAATCTACTCATTATCAATCCTCTTTTGTAGATACCTATGTAATCTTGTAATTTTTTTCCCTCAAGTAATTTAATAAGAAGCTTTGGAAAATTTGCTCCTGCCGCATCAGATAATGGATATCCACCACCAAACCTTGCGTTAATTTCAGAAAAAATGAGCCCATCATCATTAACAAAACATTGAATGTTTATTGGACCGAAAGGTTTGAATTCATTACATATTTTCAATACATCCTCCCTGAATAATTTATCATCAAGCGTAAGTGCTCGTTCTACTTCTCCGCATCTGGTTTTTAATCTTAATCTTGGAATCATTGAAAAAATATCCCCTGTACCATCTCCAAATACATCTATGGTTATCTCTTTTCCTTCAATATTATTTTGAATAATTGGGTTACTTATTTTTTCAGAAAAAAATCGTAATTCTTTTATGTTCTTACACATTTCAACATTTTTACTATTACTTCCAAATTTTGGTTTAATATATAACGGAAAATTTATTTTTGATGTGATTTTTATTTTTTTTTTATTAACCTCTATTGTTTCTGGAGTTTTTATTTTTATTTTTTTAAAAAATTTATATGTTAAAATTTTATCATTAGCAATTTTTATTGAATCCGAATTTGATAAAATTAATTGAATTTTATTTTCAGTGAATACTTTTCTATTATTTGATAAAATTAATAATTCAGGATCAAGTAGAGGAATAATCCCTTTAATTTCATTATTTTTTGAAATTTCCAATAATTGACATATATAATTTGAATCAAATATATTGGATACAATAAATGCTTTATTTGCAACAAAAAGAGTCGGAGCTATTTCATCCATATCCGCAGCAAAAATTTTTCCATTAATGAGTGATTTTTGTATGCATTCAAGTAACTCCACTCTTCTTCCAGCAGACGTAAGAAGTATGTTCATTTTTTAATTTTTACCTATTACCATGTTTGTTAACTCATTTTTTAATCTTCTATATCATCCCAATTAATTATTGAATCTTCTTTAATACTACGATTAATTTTTCTCCCAATAATATTCTCAATGAATTTTGGAGGAATTCCTGTACCTGGTCTTTTAATTCCAACATTTTGAAAATTTAATGATGTTCCTTTGGGAATGTCAATTAATGCAACTATACTTTTTCTAGCTAATTTTTTAACATTCTCTTCACATGGTAGTGTTTCTTTAATTCCACTTCCTAGTGAGTTTTCAGCATTTCTTATATTTTGAACAAATTGTTGAAATTCTTTTGGTTCCATTGACATTGAATGATCTGGCCCATCTAAATTATGGTCTAATGTAATATGTTTTTCAATTAATACTGCCCCCACTCCAACTGCAGTAATCGAAGAAATCGAATCTATAGTATGATCCGAAAATCCTATTGGAACATCAAAATTTTCTCGAAGAGTTTTGATAACCATCAAATTACAATCTTTTATTTCAGTAGGATAACTTGAAGTACATTGCATCAGTGAAATTTTTTCACATCCACTACTTACTAACCAATTAATAGATTCATTAATCTCCAAAAGATTTGCCATGCCTGTTGACAAAATTATTGGTTTTCCAGTTTTAGCAATTTTTTCTAATAGTGGCTTATTTGTCAAATCACCTGAACTAATTTTGAAACAAGTTATATCTAAATCCATTAACAAATCAACACTTTTAAAATCAAACGGTGTTGAAAGAAAAACTAGACCATAATTTTCAGTATATTTTTTTAAATCCAAAAATTCCTCTTTTGTCAATTCTAATTTTGTAACTAATTCTAATTGAGTCTCAATTGATGAATCATTTTTTTGATAATCTGCTATTGGTGCGTATTTACTAATGTGATCCTTCGAAAAAAAAGTTTGAAATTTTACTGCATCTGCACCAGCTTGAAATGCAACATCAATCAATTTTTTAGCTATCCTTACATCACCGTTATGATTAACTCCAATTTCAGCTATAATGAAAATTTGATTTTTATTTCCACTCATTCCACCTCGTATATTGAAATTCTGCATATTACATTACCAATAATACTTGCATATTGATTTATCTATTTCACTTAACAAATTTGTGATAAATCAATAAAAAATTTGTTTTTGTATCAGGTTTTTATCTATTTTAATTTTTTCTAGAATCCTAACAATTTTTTTTGAAGAATTACCTCTTCCATAAATATAAGAATTTTTTAAATATCTCTTTTTTGTAATTAATGCGTTTTTAATTGCTTTATGAATTAATATTGTGGAATTATTACCTACATTGATCACATTATTGCCTCTTTCTCTACCTTGTTGTCTAATTCCAATATTTACAACGGGTATTTTAAAATACATAGATTCAACTATTCCACTACTTGAATTTCCTACTAATACTTGGCAATATTTTAACATGCCTAAAAAATCACTTCTTGGCAAATTCTTGTACAATTTTATAAATTGATATTTTTTAGCATAATGTTCTAATTTTTGAAATATTTCTTTGTTCCCAGTATCCGAATTTGGTGCAATAGCTATTGTTGTTTTCTTAAATTTGATGATTGCTTTTAATGTATTTTCAATATGTTGATTGGTTAACTCTACTTCAGTAGTAACAGGATGTTGAAGTAGTAAAATTTCATCACCATGAAATTTGATTTTGTATTTTTTTTCTAATTTTTGTTTATTTGTAATTTTCTGTTTTAATATTTCATCAACACTTGGATTCCCTGAAAGAAAAACAAATTTTGGATTTTCACCCATTTTAATTATTCTGGATTTACTTTTTTGCGTTGTTGCAAAATGAATATTTGAAATTTTTGTAATTGCATGTCTGATATATTCATCAATTCCCCCCTTCGTTTTATCTCCTCCTGAAATGTGAGCATTTGGTATGTTCATATGGCTAGCAGCTATTGCTGACGCAAAAGCTTCATCTCGATCACCTAAAATTAGATTAATATCTGGTTTTAATTTGTGAAAAACTTTTGAAAATTCTATTATTCCTTCTCCTAAAGTTCTTGACATAAAATACATTTGATTTCTTTTAGGTTCCATTTTAATTTCAGAATATATTTTAAAGCCATCTTTTTTTATTTCATTAATAGTCATTCCATGTTTTTCCGAAAGATGCATTCCACAAACAATTAAGTAAAGTTCTAATTTTTTGCTATTATTAATTTCTCTTAAAATTGGTCGTAGAATTCCATATTCTGCTCTAGTCCCAGTTGTTACTGCGATTCTTTTCAATTCTTTTACTGTATTTTACTTATATTTTAAATAATTTTATAACCGTATTTAAAAAATAGTTCAACAATATTTTCACAAATTCTTCTTTGATCTAATTTCATGTAAGACTGTTTTAATAAGTCCTTTTGTTCTAAAATCTGTAAAAAATGTAATCAAAACATACATTCCTAAACTAAATCCTACGAGTAATGCTAATCCTGGTAAGAATTCAAAAATATTTGTTTTGTAAATTAATAATTTTTCTGAAAGTAGATATGTTATTCCAAAAATTATGATGCCTATAATTAAATATTTGAAAATAATTTTATATTCAAATATGTTTCCAAACTCTTTTTTTACTAATTTATAAAAATAAATTGTAACTGGTATCTCTGTTAAAAACCAAATCCCTGCCCAGAATAATAATAAATCATTTTGTTGATTTGTTTGTAATGTCATGAACATTAATCCAATTACTAATATACTTACATAAGTAATCATTTGAATTAATCTTATTGTAGGCAAATAGAATAGTTTACTTTTAATATAATCTTTGAATGTTGATGAAATGTTTGTATCTACTTTTTCTATTCCCATCAAAAATTTTTCAAAAGTTCTGTTTATTGTACCTAAAAATAATTGAATTGCTAATAATATTACTACCCATACAGCTGACTGATATATTGGATTCAAAAGAAATAATCCAGGTTTTGCAAAAACAATTGAAATAGCTGTAATAGGAATTATAAAATACATTAACAGTGTTATATTATTCTTCAAATATCCTTTATTTTCATCTTGAATTAATTTTGAATATACTGCAGTTGAAATATTCCCTGCTTGTGATATCATCACAGTTATAGATACAGCTGCAGACCAGAATGCAAGGCCGACAACAGAACCTGTAAAAATAGCAAAAACTATTACATCTAAACGTAATATTATTGCGTAAATTCCTGGATATATTGGTAACCAAAATAATTTAATCCAATTTTTTAAATATTTTATATCAATTTTATATTTAATTTTTTTTTTTGCAAAAATAAATAAAATAGCTATGCTAACTATGTATGATAAACAAACAGCAATAATTACTCCTAATACTGACATTTCTAAATAATAAACAAAAATTACTACTCCTACAATTTTTGATATTCCTAGAGAAAATACGCCATAACTTTCTGCTTGTGGTTTCCAACCTAAATTTATCGATGATAATGTTGAATTTAAAAATATTAATGGTATTAACATAAATCCGAAGAATAACCCTGCCTTTTCCACATCTGAATTATTACCTACAAAAAAAGAAATTATCAAATAAATTCCAATTCCTACTACCGAAAAAATACTGCTAGATGCTATGGCTGTTTTTGCAGATGATATATTTCTGGCTGATTCTCTTATTGCCCAATATGAAATAATTGACTCTAAAATAATCGGATAAGTAATTAAACTCATGACTAATCCCCAAGTTCCAAATTCATTAGTAGATAATGTTCTAGTAACTATAACAAAAAATGCCAAATTTGTAACAATAGAAATAATTCCAATAAAAAATGAAATTAATCCTGAATATGTGACTCTAATTTCAGACATATGTTTTCATCATAATTATTAACATCTTAATTTTTCTTTGATAAGTATATAAATAAAAATTCATACAATCTAATTTAATTATTGACAAAATAATGTATTTCTTGTGAACATTTTAGGTATTATTACTGCAAGAGGAGGTTCAAAAGGTATCCCACAAAAAAATTTGAGGAAAATCTACAAAAAACCATTAATTCAATATACTATAGAAGTTGCCAAAAAATCAAAAATAAATAAATTAATTGTTAGTACAGATGATCCAAAAATTGCTAAATTATCAAAATCATTAAAAATTGAAGTTCCTTTTTTACGTCCAAAAAAAATTTCACAAGATAGCACACCTACAATCGATGTTATCAAACATGCACTCAACTATTTATTAAAAACAAATCAATACTGTCCGGAAATAATTGTTATATTACAACCAACATCTCCATTTAGATCTGTTAAAATTATTAATGATTCTATTAACATGTTACAAAGAACTAATTCTACAAGTGTCGTAACAGTTTCACCTGTTACACATCCTCCATTTACAATGTTTTATTATAATTCAAAACATCTCAAACCATTTTCTAGAAAACATACAAAATATACCCGACGTCAAATGTATCCTACACTGTATTATCCAAATGGCTTGATATACACACTATGGACTAAAACACTATTCAAATATGATTCAATTTATGGTCCTAGGATTAACTCTATTATTATAAATAAAAACGATAGCATTGACATTGATGATAATTATGATATGTTCATAGCTGAAATGACCATGCTGCATTGGAAAAAATATCAAAAATCTTTTGAAGACAAATCTAATAAATTATTAAAAGATAGAACGTAACAATTAAAACTATGATATTAAGAATTTAATTACTGACTTATAAAATTTTTATGCTATTAGAAGGTATTATCAATCTCGGTATTGCTAAATATCTACAAGAAAATTGTGATTGTCAACTTTCTACTTTAATTGATACCAACAATCGTACAAAAAAATTTTTTCAAGATCAAAAAATAGTTAATTTTGATAAAACATGGTATTTTAGAGATCATATTGCTAAATCACACAAAAATCCTGACATTGATTATCTTTCTAATTTTGAAAAGATGTATAATATTCACCTTTGGAAAATAGTTCATGGTGATAGAATTTTTACTAATCATGATGGAACAAATAACTATCATAAATTTCGGAGAGATGAAATTCTTCAAGTTTTAGAACAAGAATGTAAATTATACGAGCAAATACTTGATGATGTAAAACCTGATTTTGCAATAATTAAAAACCCTGATTATAGTCAAAGCCAAATTTTGTTGGAATTATGTCAATCACAAAATATTAAAGTATTAATTTTAGGTAGTGCTAGATTTGGAACCAAATCTATTATTTCGTCTGAAGTTGATATAATAGATAATTTTGATAAAATATTCCAAAATGCTAACGATAAAAAATTTGAATCGTTTGAAGATGTTCAAAAACTACTTTATGGATATAACACTCAAATAATGACCATGCTTAAAAATTCATCAACAACTAAAACCAAAATTCAATCTGGATGGTATATGTTAACGAATGTACTTAATGATGAATATAGAAAATTTTACATAAATTATGGTCGTACTAGATCACGAGTTTTAATAAATGAATCAAAATTAATTCTGAAAAAGTGGATTAGAGAACGTTTTATTAATAAAAATCTTAAACATGAATTAAATTCTGCTACTAAATTTTTTTATTTTCCATTACAACTTCAACCCGAAAGAACTATTTTATTGGATTCTCCACATTATACAAATCAATTAGAATTAATTTCTCAAATAACTAGATCTATGCCGATTGATTTTAAATTATACATAAAAGAACATCCTTCTCAATCGATTCACAACTGGAGAGATCCGTCATTTTATAAAAAAATTCAAAGTATGATTAATGTAGAATTACTTCATCCCTCTGTAAGTTCTGCACAAATTTTAAAACAATGTTCTTTAGTTTTTAGTATTAATGGTACATCCTGTCTAGAAGCATCATTTTATGGAAAACCTTCAATAGTTTTTGATGATGTATTATATTCTCAACTTCCATCTGTTTTTAGAGTTAAAAGTTATGAAATGCTTCCATCTGCAATCCAACATGCTTTAAATACAAGCGTTGATCTTGCTGATCTAAATAAATACGTCGATTCTGTCTTTACAAATTCTTTTGATTTTGACTACGTTGGAATTAATAGTAAAATGAGTAAAAGATTGCCTCACTCTGATCTTGTTCCAGACATTGAAATTTTAGAAAAAGATGTTATAGCAATTTTAGAAGATATCCAAGACGATATAGATATTTTAGGCTCAGAATACATTAAAAAAATTAATCAACATAATAAAACTTCATTACCAAACGAAAACAAAAATAATTTCGATGAAAATAAATGAAAGGCAATTTCTCCCAAATTAATAATATGAATAAAAAAAATGAAAAATTATTAACTTCATTATCTACTGAATTAAAAGATAAGACTATTCTGATTACTGGTGGCGCCGGAAGTATTGGAAGTGCATTAGCAAAACAGTTAATGAAATATCCTGTAAAATCAGTTCGAATTTTAGATGTTGACGAACATTCTTTATTCATTCTCAATAAAAAAATAAATGATCCTCGACTTCGTTTATTATTAGGAAATATTTTAGATAAGGATAGAATTGAAATAGCAAGTTATGAGACCGATATAATTATCCATGCAGCTGCAATAAAAAATATTGAAATCTCTGAATTTAATCCAATGGAAACTATTGATATCAATGTAAATGGTACTGTAAATATGATAAAAACTGTAATGAAGACTAAGCCTAAAATTTTTCTGAATATTAGTACTGATAAAGCAGTAGAATCAACTACTCTATATGGAAATACAAAACAGCTGGGTGAACGAATTACTAGTTGGGCAGGTAAGCATGTTGAAGGAATCAAATTCGCTACAATTAGATTTGGAAATGTAATTGAAACTCGTGGTAATGTTTTTGAAATTTGGAATAATGAATTGGCAAATAAACAATCATTATCAATTACTGATCCAAATATGAAAAGATACTTTTTTCATATGGAGGAAGCAGTAAATTTCATTTTACAATGCATTCCTTTAGCTCACCAAGGTGAAATTTTTGTTCCTAAAATGAAATCCTATAATTTAAAAACTCTCGCGTCTAAAATTTCTACAAAACATAAAATTATTGGGTTAAGACAAGGAGAAAAATTAAATGAAATATTAATTTCTGAATCAGAAAAAAATATATCTAAAGAAAGAAAAGACATGTGGATTATACAACCGTATTAATTTCCTTAATTATTCTTCATTGATCTCAAAAAATTCAGAGATTGATTCTACCAAGTAATTTTTTTCATCAAATGTCATATTGGGATACATTGGTAATGTTAAAATTTCATCTGCGATCTTTTCCGTAACAGGTAATGAATTTAACTTTGTAGGAAATTTTTCTTGATAGAATTGAGTTTGATGTATTGGATTGAAATATACTTTTGAAAAAATTTGTTTGGTTGTTAAATAATTATGTAGTCTATCACGTGTTTTTTTATTTGCTAATCTAATAGAATACATCTGATAAATATGTTCAAAACCTTTAGGGATATTTGGCACTTTTATTTTATCATGCTTTTTAATTCTAGAAGAAATGTAATTTGCATTTTCTTGTCTTTTTTTAATGATTTTATCTAGTTTTGCTAATTGAGAAATTCCTAAACCTGCGGTGATCGATGACATTCTCCAATTGTAACCTAATTGATTATATTGTGGCATTGAAACATCATCAAAATAAGCTGATTTTTTTTCAAATCTGCCATGTGAACGAATAAGTTTAATTTTTTCAAAGATTTCTTTCGAATTTGTGACTACTGCACCTCCTTCTCCAGTTGTGAGTACTTTATTTCCACAAAAACTGAAGATAGATGAATCTGCAATTGAGCCTACTTTAGCTCCTTTTATTGTAGAACCTAGTGCTTCTGCAGCATCTTCGATTAACACTAATTTATTTTCTCTTGCTACTTTCTGAATATCCAAAATATTACATGATAAACCCCCATAATCCATGGGAACTATTGCTTTTGTTTTTTTCGTAATATTATCTGCAATTGCATTTGTATTTAATCCAAAAGTCTGTTCTTCGATATCTGTAAATTTAGGATTTGCTTCTACAAATAATACTGCGTTAGCAGTTGAAATGAAAGAAAAAGATGGAACAATTATTTCATCCCCTTTTCCAAATCCATAAGCCAAAAAAGTAGCATGTAATGCGGAAGTACCAGAGTTAAGTGTTACACAATAATCAACACCTACATAATTTCTAAGATTATTCTCAAATTCTTCTATCTCAGGTCCAATAGCCCAATCTGTACCGCGTTTTATAATTTTTGTAATCAAATTCAAATCTTCATCATCTGTAAAAATTTTATAAAGTGGAAGTTTCCATTTAATATTTTTATTTTCTGTTTGCATTATTGCTCACTCAGAATATTTTCTCTATACCATAAAATAGTATTTTTTAGACCTTCTCTCAAATTAATTTTAGACTCCCATCCAATTTTTAACTTTGCTTTTTCTGTTGAAATCGTTATTTTTGGAATTCCTTCAGGTTTGGATTCGTCAAAAAATGGTTTTTTCTTAGAACCTGTTATGTTAATAATCAAATTTGCCAATTCTTTGATAGATGTAGATTCTTTAGATCCTATGTTGATAGGATCTGCTTTAGAGTATCTTTCCATACATTTACACATAGCATCTACAATATCATTTACATGTACAAAACTTCTTTGTGCATTACCAGAACCCCATACTATGAATTTTTCTTTAGGAGTAAATGCTTTAACAATTAATGATGGTATAACTCTAGCTGATGAAATATCAAAATTATCTTTTGGACCATATGCTGCACCAATTCTAACTATGGCACCTTTAAACAAACCTAAATCATGAAATGC
>Ga0209726_10004420_pt1 | contig 18026 bp, 15 predicted proteins | sample Subgrocontami54m_FD_187453 | JGI IMG/M metagenome (GOLD analysis project Ga0209726, IMG submission 187453) | Subsurface groundwater microbial communities from S. Glens Falls, New York, USA - GMW46 contaminated, 5.4 m (SPAdes) (version 3) | ecosystem: Environmental > Aquatic > Deep subsurface >... | reverse complement strand
GGGGGCCGGGATCGGCTACGACAGCCAGGACATTCCGGGGCTGGGTCTCGCCGTAGCGCCCGCTCAGGCCCTCGGGTGGAAGAAGTGCGACCGCTGCTGGACCTGGAGCGCGGGCGTGGGGGCGGATCCCCGGCACCCCGCGCTCTGCGATCGCTGCCTGCCGGTGGTGCTCGCCCGCTCATGAGGCTGGTGGTGGCGCTGGGCGGGATCGTCCTGGTCCTCGACCAGGCCGCAAAGTGGCTCGCGCTGCGCCGCCTGGGGGCCGGCGTCCCCGTGAACATGATCGACGGCTTCTTCTCGCTGACCCTCGTGATGAACCCGGGCATGGCGTTCGGAATGCTCGGCACCGTGCCGCGCGGCTGGCGCTGGATCGTCGCGCTGCTCTCCATCGGGGCCCTCGGCGTCCTCGCGGCGCTGGCCACGCGCCTCCTGCCGGAGGGCGGGCGCGTCGCGGCCGTCGCCATCGGCATGATCTTCGGCGGCGCGGTGGGCAACCTGATCGACCGCGCGCGGTTCGGGGCCGTGGTGGACTTCCTCGATTTCTACTGGCGCGGGTGGCACTGGCCCGCCTTCAACGTCGCCGATTCAGCCATAAGCGTGGGCGTGGCGCTCCTCGCGGTGCGCATGCTGACTGCAGAGCATCCGCGGGCATGACGGTCGAGGCCGCCCGGCGCGTGGCGGCCACGGTGGGCGCGGCCGAGGCAGGCCGCCGCCTCGACCTGTGGCTGGCCGCGCAGCTGCCCGACCTGTCGCGCACCCGCATCAAGGCGCTCGTGGGCGGCGGCCACGTCAGCGTGAACGGCGCCGCGCGCAAGGCCGCGCACCGGCTCAAGGTGGGCGAGAGGGTCGACGTCGTGGTCCCGCCGCCCGCGCTGGAGGTATTGGCGGCCGAGGCCATCCCCCTCACCATCGTCTACGAGGACTCCCACGTCCTCGTCGTGGACAAGCCCGCGGGGATGGTGACGCATCCGGGAGCGGGACGGTCCACCGGCACCCTGGCCGCCGCGGCGCTGGCGCACGCTCCGGAGATCGCGGGGGTCGGAGGTCCGCGCCGGCCCGGCATCGTCCACCGCCTCGACAAGGGCACGTCCGGGCTCATCGTACTCGCCAAGAGCCGCCAGGCGTACGACGCGCTCACGGCGCAGCTTCAGCAGCGCACCATGTCGCGCCGCTACCTGTGCCTCGCCCATGGCGTCATCGCGCCCCACGACGGCACGATCGACGCGCCGATCGCGCGCGACCCGCGCTCCCGGGTGCGCATGGCCGTCGCGCGCGCGGGCACGGGCAAGCGGTCCGTCACGCGCTTCCGCGCGATCGAGCGTTTCGCCGGCTACACGTATCTCGAGTGCCGGCTCGAGACGGGCCGCACCCACCAGATCCGCGTCCACCTGGAATCGCTGGGTCACCCCCTCGTGGGCGATGCGACGTACGGCGCCAAGCGCGCGCGGCCGCACGACACGTTGCCGGCCGATCTCGTCGAGGGTCTAGGCGGCGTGGCTCTGCACGCCGCCGGGCTGTCCTTTGTCCACCCGGCGACGGGCGAGACCATCGAATTGTCGTCTCCGTTGCCCAATAGGGTCACCCGCCTCCTGTCTCATCTACGCGACGTTCGTTCTCGACCCGCTCCCCGGCACGTCGACCGCAGGCTATAAGGTTGCGTCAACGCGACACTTGCCGGCGGCCGTGCTCCTTCCATGGGTATTGGCACGGCCCGTGCTAGCCTAGTGACGATCATGAGGACGCTCACCGCGGTGATCCTGGCGGCTGGCGAGTCCAAGCGCATGCGCTCGGCGCGTCCCAAGGCGCTCCATCTGCTCGGCGGGCGGCGGCTCATCGACTACCCGGTGCGGGTCGCCCGCGCTCTCGGCGCCCGCGTTGTGCTCGTGGTCGGCCGGGGCGCCGACGACATCCGCGCGGCCATCGGCGAGGCGCCCGATCTCGCCTACGTCGAACAGAAGGAGCGGCTCGGCACCGCGCACGCGCTCCTCCAGGCGCGCGGCGCCTGTGGCGACGGCGCGGGCGCCGTCCTCGTGCTGCCGGGCGATCAGCCGCTCATGTCAGAAGCCCTGCTCCGCGCGTTGGTCGACCACCACCGCTGCACGGCGGCCGCCGCGACGCTCCTCACGGCCGAGGTCGAGGAGCCGGCGGGCTACGGGCGCGTGATCCGCGAGGGCGGCAGGCCGGTCGCCATCATCGAGCACCGCGACGCGACCGCCGCGCAAAGGGCGATCCGCGAGATCGGCACGAGCACGTACTGCTTCGACGCCGGGCGGCTCTGGCCCGCGCTCGATCGCGTGACGCCGCAGAATGATCAGGGCGAGCACTACCTGACCGACGTCGTCTCGATCTTAGCGTCGAGCGGGGCGGCCGTCGAAGCGCTGGCGGCGCCGCATCCCGAGGAGTGCATGGGCATCAACGACCGAAAGCAGCTGGCCGAGGTGGCGGCGGTGCTTCGGCGACGCACCCTCGAGCGCCTGATGGTCGAGGGCGTCACCATCCTGGATCCGGCGGCGACGTACGTGGACGACACGGTCGAGGTCGGGGCCGACACGGTGATCTATCCGGGCGCCGTGCTCGAGGGCGCGACCGCGATAGGCGCCGAGTGCGTCGTGGGACCGGGCTGCCACGTGAGCGGCAGCCGCATCGGCGACCGCGTCACCCTCAGGCCCTACTGCGTGCTGTCCGACGCAGTCGTGGAGACCCTAGCCCAGCTCGGGCCGTTCTGCCACCTGCGGCCCCAGTCGCACGTCGGCGCCGGCGCCAAGATCGGCAACTTCGTGGAGCTGAAGAAGGCGAAGATCGGCCGCGGCGCCAAGGTGCCCCACCTCTCGTATGTCGGGGACGCCACCGTCGGCGACAGCGCGAACATCGGCGCGGGAGCGATCACCTGCAACTACGACGGCGCCGCCAAGCACGAGACCGTTATCGGCGCCGGCGCATTCGTCGGCACCAACTCGAGCCTCGTGGCGCCCGTCACCATCGGGGCGGGCGCCTACGTGGGCGCGGGCTCGGTGATCACCAAGAGCGTCCCCCCCGGGGCGCTGGCCGTCGCCCGCGCGCGCCAGGAAGTGCGCGTGGGCTGGGTCGCCCGCAAGAAGAAAACCCGGAAGGCCTAAGGACTGACGCCATGTGCGGCATCGTCGGCTACATCGGTGACAAGGACGCCGTGGGCGTCATCGTGGACGGCCTCAAGCGGCTCGAGTACCGCGGCTACGACTCGGCCGGCGTGGCCGTGCTGGGGCCCGAGGGGCTCGATGTCCGGCGCGCGGCCGGCCGCATCAAGGTGCTCGAAGGCCTGCTCCGCGAGCGCCCCGTGCACGGGCGCATCGGCATCGGCCACACGCGCTGGGCCACGCACGGGCGGCCCACCGACGACAACGCCCATCCCCACACCGACGGCTCGGGCACCCTCGTCGTGGTCCACAACGGCATCATCGAGAACTACCTGCCGATCAAGGAGCGCCTCCACGCCGAGGGACACGTGTTCACGTCGGAGACCGACACGGAGGTCATCGCGCACCTGATCGAGCGGCACCTCAAAGACACGCCCCGATTGGACGACGCGGTCCGCCGGGCGCTGAGCGAGCTCCGAGGCTCCTACGCCATCGTGGTGCTGTCCAGGACCGCACCCGATCGGTTGGTCGCGGCCAAGCACGGCGCCGGCAGTGTCGTGGTGGGCCTGGGGCAGGGGGAGACGTTTCTCGCCTCCGACATCCCCGCCCTGCTCGCGCATACGCGCGATGTCGTCATCCTCGAAGATGGGGACGTGGCGGTGGTGACGCGGCACGGCGTCGACATCGCCGACCTCGCCGGCGCGCCCGTCTCGCGCACAGCCACACGGATCATGTGGGACCCGATCCTCGCGGAGAAGGGCGGCTACCGACACTTCATGCTCAAGGAGATCTACGAGCAGCCGCGGGCGGTGGCGGACACGCTGCGCGGCCGCGTATCGCCCGAAAGCGGGACCGTGGTGCTGCCCGACATCGGCCTCGACCCGGACGTGGTGGCGGGCCTCCAGCGCGTCGTCTTCATCGCGTGCGGAACGTCGTACCACGCCGCTATCGTCGGGCGCTTCATGGTCGAGCGGCTGGCGGGGCTGTCGGCAGAGGTCGACCTGGGCTCGGAGTTCCGCTACCGCGACGCTGTGCTGGGGCCCGAGACGCTCGTGGTGGCGCTGTCCCAGTCCGGCGAGACGGCCGACACGCTCGGCGCCGTCAAGGCCGCGCGCGACCGCGGGGCGCCCATCGTCGGCATCACCAACGTGGTCGGCTCGGCGCTCGCCCGCGAGTCCACGGGCGTGCTCTACACGCACGCGGGGCCGGAGATCGGCGTGGCCTCGTCGAAGACCTTCACCGCGACCCTCGCGGCTTGCTGTCTCCTGGCGCTCTGGCTCGGCCGCCGGCGCGGGGCGCTCCTGGCCGAGGACGGCCGCAAGCACATCCAGGGGCTGCTCGAGCTGCCCCGGCTGATGGAGCGGGCCCTCGAGAAGGAGCCCGAGATCGCCGAGCTCGCGAAGGAGCTGGCCGCGTACAAGAACTTCCTCTTCCTCGGGCGCGGCATCCACTATCCGATCGCCCTCGAGGGCGCCCTCAAGCTCAAGGAGCTGTCGTACCTCCACGCCGAGGGCTACCCGGCGGGGGAGATGAAGCACGGCCCGATCGCGTTGATCGACGACACGATGCCCGTGGTGGCGCTGACCCCCCGCGATTCCTCCTACGACCGGATGATGGGCACCGTCGAGGAAGTGCGCGCCCGGGACGGCCGCATCATCGCCCTCGCGCACGAGGGAGACCGCGAGATCGGAGCGCGCGCGTCGCGTGTGTTGACGGTGCCGGCCGCCGCCGAGCTGCTCTCGCCCATCCTGATGGCCATCCCGCTCCAGCTCCTCGCCTATCACGTCGCGGTCCGCCTCGGGCGCGACGTGGACCAGCCGCGGAATCTAGCCAAGTCCGTCACCGTCGAATAGTACTGGGCCAATTTACTTCGCCAACCTTACCCAGCCCTCGCCTCGCGGCAGGGCCGCTCAGCTCGAACCTCCACGTTCTCGGTCGCCAGCGACGCTCAACGTCCAACTGTCTCAGCCCTCGCCTCGTGGCTGCGCCCCTCAGCTCGAACGGCCACGTACGCTAGGCAAAGCTGGCTCCCTCGGGCCTCGTCTGGCTCGCAACTTGGCCCAGTACGCAGGCCCGCGCGGCGCGGCGGCGCGGGCGGTGTGATATCGTACGTGTCCATGCTGCGGCCCGCCGTCGCTCCGGAGACCGTGCTCGCCTCGCTCAATCCCGCCCAGCAGCAGGCCGTCCAGGCGACCGCGGGCCCGGTGCTGGTGCTGGCCGGCGCGGGCAGCGGCAAGACGCGCGTCATCGCCCACCGGATCGCATGGCTCCTCGGCGTCGAGGGCGTCCATCCGCGCCACGTGCTTGCCGTGACCTTCACCAACAAGGCCGCGGGAGAGATGCGGCGCCGGGTCGAGGACCTCGTCCTGCCGGCCGGGATCCGCCCGCCGCTCATCGCCACGTTCCACTCGACCTGCGTGCGCATCCTGCGCGAGCGCGCGACGCTCGTCGGGCTCAGGCCGTCCTTCGTCATCTACGACGAGGAGGACCGGCTCACGCTCGTCAAGGAAGCCATGCGCGAGCTCGACATGGACGAGCGGCAGACCACGCCCGCCTCGATCGTCCACCGCATCAGCCACGCCAAGAACCAGATGCTGTCCGTGGAAGAAGTCGAGCGCCTTGCCCGCACGCCCCGCGAGGAGCGGATCGCGACGCTCTACCGGAGATACGACGAGAAGCTGCGGGCCGCGGGCGGCGTGGATTTCGACGACCTCCTGCTGCTGGTCGTGCGGCTCTTCGAGACGTCCCGCGAGGCGCTCGCCTGGTACCGCGCGCTCTGGACGTATGTGCTCGTCGACGAGTACCAGGACACCAACCGCGCCCAGTACCGCATCGTCCAGCTCCTGACCCAGGAGCACAGGAACCTCTGCGTCGTGGGCGATCCTGACCAGTCAGTGTACCGCTGGCGCGGGGCCGACCTGCGAAACATCCTCGATTTCGAGAAGGACTTCCCCGACTGCCTCGTGGTGCCGCTCGAGCAGAACTACCGCTCGACCAAGCGCATCTTGGATATCGCATCTGCCGTTATCGCGAACAACCGCGCGCGCCGGGACAAGCGCCTCTGGACGGAGAACGACGAAGGCGAGCGGGCGCAGGTCTACCGCGCCTGGGACGAGAACGAGGAGGCGGGCTGGGTGGCGCAGACGGTCCGGTCCCTGCACGGCCAGGGCCTGGACTACGACGACGTGGCCTTGTTCTACCGGACCAACGCCCAGTCGCGCGTGCTCGAAGACGCGCTCCGACGCGCGAGCATTCCCTACGTTATCGTGGGCGGCGTTCGCTTCTACGAGCGGCGCGAGATCAAGGACGTGATCGCCTACCTGCGCTTAGCAGTCAACCCGGCCGACGACGTCGCCTTCCGCCGCGCCGTCGCGGCGCCGAGCCGCGGCATCGGCAAGGCCACGCTCGACCGCCTGTCCGACGCCGCGCGGGCGCGCGGGATCCCGCTCTTGGCGGCCTGCGCGGCGCTTCCCGCCGACGTGACGGCGAAGGCGCGCCGCGCCCTCGACGAGTTCGCGCGGCTCGTTGCCCGCCTGGCCGAGCGGCGCGCCACCATGACGGTGCCGGCGCTCATCGACGAGGTGGCGGGCAGCTCCGGCTACCGCGATGCGCTCAAGGCGGAACGCACTGCCGAGGCCGACGCGCGGCTCGAGAACATCGAGGAGCTGGTGGCGGCCTCCGAGGAGTTCGTCGTCGCCCAGGAAGCGGAGGGCGCCGAGGGCGCGCCGCTCGAAGCCTTCCTCGACTCGATCGCCCTGGTCGCTGACGTGGACTCCCTCGACGACACGGACGAAGGCGTCACGCTCATGACGCTTCACTCGGCCAAGGGGCTCGAGTTCCCGGCGGTCTTCCTCACCGGGCTGGAGGAGGGTGTTTTCCCTCACTCGCGCTCCATGGACGACGCCGAGGAGCTCGAGGAGGAGCGCCGGCTCTTCTACGTCGGCGTCACGCGGGCGGAACAGCGGCTGTGGCTCTCCTACGCCCTCCACAGGCGCATCCAGGGCTATGGGGCGGGAGAGCCCTCCCGTTTTCTGCTGGAAGTCCCGGAGGCGCAGCTCGTGCTGCTCAACGCGTCACGGCCCTCGCCTACCGTGCCGCGCGCGACGGCGGCAAGCCTGCCGGTGGCGGTGGAGGACGACGACCTGCCATTCCGCGTCGGCGCGAAGCTCCGCCACGCGCGCTGGGGCGAGGGACTCCTCGTCGGCATCCAGAGAGAAGGCAGCGACGTCATCGCCACCGTCCACTTCGCCAGCGTCGGCCGCAAGCGCCTCTCTTTGCAATACGCGCACCTGGAGGAGCTCTAGGAATGACTGCGGACGGGGGGAGTACGGGGGCCATGTCGGGGCCCCCGTTACCAAATGACCCGAAGATCACGATGAAGGAAGTGGACCACGTGGCCCGCCTGGCGCGGCTCCAGCTCTCGGACGCCGAGAAGGAGCGCATGCGCCGCGAGCTCGACGGCATCCTGTCCTATATCGACAAGCTCCGGGCGCTGGACACCGAGGGCGTGCCGCCGACCTCCCACGCCGTGCCCATGACCAACGTGATGCGCGAGGACGAGCCGGCGCCGTCGCTGCCGCAGGCCGAGATGCTGGCGAATGCGCCCGACCGGAGCGGCGAGTTTTTCCGCGTGCCCCGAATCATCGAAGAGTAGGGGATGCTGACCGACCTCACGATCCACGAACTGGCCGAACGGTTCAAGCTGGGCGACGCGACGCCCACTCAGGCCGCCCGCGAGTACCTCGACCGCATCGCGGCGCTCGATCCCAAGGTCAAGGCGTACCTGACCGTCACGGGCGATGCCGCGCTCGCCGGGGCGGCGGAGGCGGATGCGCGCTTCAAGTCCGGCACGCCCCTCGGCCCGCTCGACGGCGTCCCGCTCGGCGTCAAGGACGTGTTCTGCACTCGAGGAGTCCGGACCACCTGCGGCTCGAAGATCCTCGATGGATTCGTGCCGCCCTATGATGCGACTGTCGTCGCACGGCTCGTTCGAGCCGGCGCGGTCATCCTGGGCAAGCTCAACATGGACGAGTTCGCCATGGGCTCCTCCACGGAGAACTCGGCTTATTTCACGACGCGCAACCCGTGGGATCTCTCGCGGGTGCCCGGCGGGTCTTCCGGAGGCTCGGCGGCCGCCGTGGCCGCCGACCTCGCGGCGGCCACGCTCGGCACCGACACGGGCGGCTCCATCCGCCAGCCCGCGGCTTTCTGCGGCAACGTCGGCCTCAAGCCGACCTACGGGCGCGTCTCGCGCTTCGGCCTCGTCGCCTTCGCGTCGTCCCTCGACCAGGTCGGCCCGTTCGCCAAGGATGTCCTGGACGCCGCGCTGATGCTCCAGGCGATAGCGGGCCACGACCCGCTGGACTCGACCTCGGCCGCGATCCCGGTGCCGGACTACGCGGCGGAGCTCTCACGGGGCGTCCAGGGCCTGAGAGTCGGGATCCCCGCGGAGTATTTCATCGAGGGGCTGGACGCGGAGGTCGAAGCGGCGGTGCGGGCGGCTATCGAGACGTTGAAGGGCCTAGGCGCAAAGACCGAGAGTGTCTCGCTGCCGCATACCGAGTACGGCCTCGCCGCCTACTACCTGATCGCGCCGGCCGAGTGCTCGTCGAACTTAGCGCGCTACGACGGGGTCAAGTACGGCCTGCGCGCCCCCGGCGCGCGCGATCTCATCGACATGTACAGCCGGACGCGCGGGGCAGGGTTCGGCGCCGAGGTCAAGCGGCGCGTCATGCTCGGCACGTACGCGCTCTCCGCGGGCTACCACGACGCCTACTACGGCAAGGCGCAACGGGTCCGCACCCTCATCCAGCGAGATTTCCAGAAAGCCTTCGAGCGCGTGGACGTGATCGTGGCCCCGACCACGCCGACCGTCGCGTTCAAGATGGGCGAGAAGGAAGACCCGCTCTCCATGTACCTCAACGACGTCTTCACCATTCCCGTCAACCTGGCCGGGCTGCCGGGGCTGTCGGTGCCGGCCGGCTTCACGAAGGCGGGGCTGCCGATCGGGCTCCAGCTCATCGGCAAGGCCTTCGACGAGGCGACGCTGCTGCGCACGGCCAAGGCGTACGAGGCGGCCACCACGTGGCGGGAGAGAAAGCCGGGGCTCGCCGCATGAGCGGGGCGTATGACGTCGTCATCGGCCTCGAGGTCCACGCGCAGCTCCTGACGCGGACGAAGATGTTCTGCGGCTGCTCGACGGTCTTCGGCGCGCCGCCCAATACCCAGACCTGCCCCATCTGCCAGGGCATGCCCGGGACGCTGCCGGTCATCAACCGGCGGGCGGTCGAGTTCGGGATCAAGACCTCGCTGGCGATCGACTGCACGGTGAACGCCGACAATCGCTTCGCGCGCAAGCACTACTACTACCCGGACATGCCGAAGAACTACCAGATCAGCCAGTACGAGGAGCCGCTGGCGGAGCACGGCCATCTCGACATCGAGGTGGACGGCGCCGCGCGCCGGATCGGCATCGAGCGCCTCCACCTCGAGGAGGACGTCGGCAAGCTCATCCACGAGGGCAGCCTCGAGACGGCGCAGTCGAGCCGGGTGGACTTCAACCGCGCCGGCGTGCCGCTCATGGAGATCGTCTCCAAGCCGGACATCCGCACCTCCGAGGAGGCGGGCGCCTACCTGCGGGGGCTCCGGGCCATCGTCGTCTACCTGGGCGTCTGCGACGGCAACATGGAAGAAGGGTCCATGCGCTGCGATGCCAACATCTCGCTGAAGCGGGCCGGGGCGACCCCGCTCGGGACCAAGGTCGAGGTCAAGAACATGAACTCCTTCCGGAACGTCCAGCACGCGCTCGAGTACGAGATCAAGCGGCAGGGCCGCGCGCTCGACGCCGGGGAGCGAATCGTGCAGGAGACGCGCCTCTGGGATCCCGACAAGGGGCAGACGGTCTCGATGCGCTCGAAGGAGTTCGCCCACGACTACCGCTACTTCCCGGAGCCCGACCTGCCGCCTCTCAACGTGGAGGCGCGCTGGGTCGAGGCCGTGCGCGCCACGCTGCCCGAGCTGCCGGCCGCCCGTCGCGTGCGCTTCATGCGGGCCCACGCGCTCACCGCCTACGACGCGGACCTTCTGACCGGGAGCCGCGCGCTGGCCGACTACTTCGAGGCCGCCGTCGCCCAGTGCGGCACGCCGAAAGCCGTTGCCAACTGGATCCTCAACGAGCTGCTTCGCGAGCTGCCCGGCGACGACGAGCGCGCGGTCGCCGACTGCGCCGTTTCGCCCGGTAACCTTGCGGGCCTCATCACGCTCATCGAGGACGGCACCATCAGCGGCAAGATCGCCAAGGACGTCTTCGAGAAGATGTACCGCTCGGGTGAGGATGCGCGGACTATCGTCAGCCGCGAGGGCCTGACCCAGGTCGCCGACGCGGGTGCGCTCGGCGCCGTCGTCGATGGGGTCCTGGCGGAGCACGCCAAGGTCGCCCTAGACTACAAGGCCGGCAAGAGGGCCGCCTTGGGTTTCCTCGTCGGGCAGGTCATGAAGGCGACGGCCGGCAAGGCGAGCCCCGGTGTCGTGAACTCGCTCCTGGCTGAAAAACTATCGAAACTTTGAAGGGTTAGATAGAATGGGCGGAGCCCCCATGATACGGCTCCACCGGGTCTGCAAGGTCTTCGAAAGCGGGCCGATGAAGCTGCCGGCCCTCAGCGACATCTCGTTCACCGTCGAGAAGGGCGAGTTCGTCGTCCTCTCGGGTGCCAGCGGGGCCGGCAAGACGACCCTCCTTCGCCTCCTCTACGCCGACGAGCAGGTCTCGGACGGCGAGATCGAGGTCGCCGGCTTCGACCTCACGGCGCTGCGCCGCGGGGAAGTCCCGCTCCTCCGGCGCTCGCTCGGCATCGTCTTCCAGGACGCCAAACTCCTCTCGGGCCGCACCGTCTTCGAGAACATCGCCTTCGTCCTGCGCGTCCTGGGCACCAAGCGCCGCGACATCACGCCGCGGGCCTTCCAGGCGCTCAAGGCCGTCGGCCTGTCCTCGCGAGTCCAGGCCTATCCGGCCCAGCTTTCCCAGGGCGAGGCCCAGCGGGCCGCCCTCGCGCGGGCGATTGTGAAGTCCCCGGCCCTCCTGCTGGCCGACGAGCCCACGGGCAACCTGGACGAGGCGATGGCCGGCGAGATCCTCGACCTGATCAAGGACATCTCGAGCCGCGGCACCACGGTGCTGTTCGCGACTCACCAGGCGCGATTGGCCGCTCAGCTCAAGCGCCGGACGCTGAGGCTCGAAGGCGGCATCTTGGTCAAGGACGAGGGGTGAGCCCCAGATGCTGAGCCCCAGATGCTGAGCCCCAGATGCTGAGCCCAAGGTGCTGAGCTTCATCGTCAGCGAGGCCCTCGTGGACCTCCGGCGCGCGGGCCGCGTCGGCATGAGCGCCATCCTGCTCATCACGCTCTCGCTCACGGCGCTGGGCGGCTTCTGGCTGCTGTCCTTGAACCTCGGGCGGGCCGTCGGACAGTGGCGCGACCGTGTCAGGGTGGTGGTCTTTCTCCGGGAGGAGCCGTCGACCGCCGCTCTCGCCGAGATCACCCGCCGCGTCGAAGCGCTCGATGGTGTCCAGCGGGTGCGCTACGTCGGGAAGGCCGAGGCGCTCCGTTCGCTGCGCCAGTCGCTGGGCACCCAGGCGGGCGTCGTCGATCACCTGCCGCGCAACCCGCTGCCGGCCTCGCTCGAGGTGACGCCGGCCGAAGGCTCGACCACTCCGGAGGCCACCAGCGCGCTGGCCGGGCGGCTCGCCGCCTTCCCCGAGGCCGAGGAGGTTCAGGGTGGCGCGGAATGGGTCGAGGGACTCGCCCGCTGGCAGCACCTCTTCCAGGTCGTGGGTCTGGCGGTGGGCGCCGTGCTGGCGCTGGCCGCCATCCTGACGGTGACGACCGCGACCACGCTGGTCCTGCACGCGCGGCGCGCCGAGACGGAGATCATGAGGCTCGTCGGCGCGAGCGAAGCCGTCATCCGGCTGCCGCAGCTCCTGCAGGGCATGGTCCAGGGCCTGCTGGGTGCCGTCGTCGCGCTGGGTCTGCTCGAGGCGGCCTTTGCCGTCGGGGCGCCACGACTCGAGCCGCTGCTGCAGCTGACCTTGGGCCTGGCCCGAGCGGTCTTCCTCTCGCTGCCGCAGATCCTGTTCCTGATCGTGGGTGGCGCCCTCCTGGGCGCGCTGGGCGGCCTCCTGGCCCGCGGCCGGGTGACGACCTGATGCGCGCCTTCCGGTCCGCGCCGGCGCTCCTGTTCCTCGTGCTGGTTCTCGCGTTGCCCGCGACGGGACAGCAGAAGAAGGACGGCGCGGACCTCAACGAGAAGGAGCGCGCGCTCCAGCGGGCGCAGAAGAGCCTCAAGGAGGAGCGCACCAAGGCTGCGGAGGCGCGCAAGCGCGAAGCCGGCATCCTCTCAGAGCTCGAGACGATCGACCGGGGGCTGAACGACAAGCGTAAGCAGGTCGCGCTGCTCGACGGGCGTATCAGGCATACCCAGGCCGAGATGGGCGATCTCCAGCGCGACATCGCCCGCCTCGAGAACATGCGCTCGGGACAGGAAGACGCCATGGCCCAACGCCTGCGCGCGATGTACCGGATGCAGGTCCAGGGTGGGGCGCTGCCCGTCCTCCTCTCGGGCGACGACCCGGTCGCCCAAGCTGTGCGCCTCCGCCACCTGACCACGCTCGCGACGGTGGACGCCCGGATGATTCGAGAGTATCGTGTAACTTCCGAGGGTTTGGTGGACCGGAAGAGCAGGCTCGAGGTCCGCCGCGGGGAGATGTCGGCTCTCCGGACCGAGGCGGAGGGCGAGCGGGCCGAGGCGGACCGCGAGGCGGCCAAGCGGAGGGCGTTGCTCGCGCGGGTCAGGGACGAGCGGGTTTACCACGACCGGATGGTCGGGGAGCTCAGCGAAGCCACGCGGCGCCTGGAAGCCTTCATCCGGGACCTCCAGGAGAAGCGGCGGGTCGCGAAGGTCCCGCCGCCCTCGTCGAAGCCGCCGAAGGCGGCGCCCGGTGAGGGGACGCCGGGAGTGGGGCTGGGCGCGATGCGCGGGCGGCTGGAGTGGCCCGCGCCGGGGCGGATCGTCGAGGAGTACGGCAGGCGCGTCAACCCGCGCTTCGGGACGAAGACCTTCCGAAACGGGATCGACATCGACGCCGCCGAGGGGTCGAGTGTCCACGTCGTCTTCCCGGGCCACGTGCTCTACACGGGCTGGTTCCGGGGGTACGGGAACCTGATCATCGTGGACCACGGCAGCGAGTACTACACGCTCTACGCTCACGTCGCCGACATGAAGGTGGCCGAGGGGGACGACGTCAGACAGGGACAGGTGATCGGCACGGTTGGGGACACGGGCTCACTCCAGGGGCCGCGCCTCTATTTCGAGGTGCGCTACCAGGGAAAGCCCCAGGACCCCGCTCAATGGCTCAGACCCCGAGGGTAGGGGACAAATAGCAGGACCAAGGAGACCACGATGGGCTCGCTTCGGCACGTGAAGAAGGCGGTAATGATCGCGGCGGTCCTGCTCCTCCTCACCCTGTCGCTGGGCGGCGGAGTGGCGAGCAAGAGCAACGAGCAGGCGGCGACATACGAGAACCTGCGCCTCTTCACCGAGGTGCTGTCGATCATCCAGAGCCAGTACGTCGACGAGCTGCCCCCCAAAGACATCATCTACAGCGCCATCAAGGGCACGCTCCGGGGCCTCGATCCGCACTCCTCCTTCCTCGACCCCGAGATGTACCGCGAGATGCAGGTGGAGACCTCGGGCAGCTTCGGGGGCCTGGGGATCGAGATCACGCTGCGTGACGATGTCCTCACCGTCGTCGCCCCCATCGAGGGCACGCCCGCCTACCGCGCCGGGGTCCAGCCGGGGGACCGCATCGTGAAGATCGAGGGTATCTCGACCAAGGACATGCAGCTGACCGACGCCGTCAAGCGTATGCGCGGCAAGCCGGGCAGCAAGATCGTCATCAGCCTGATGCGCGAGGGGTGGACGGAGCCGAAGGATTTCACGATCACCCGCGAGCAGATCCGGGTGCAGTCCGTCAGGAGCGCCGAGCTCGAGCCCGGCATCGAGTACATCAGGCTGCGCCAGTTCCAGGAGCAGACGGGCACCGACATCGAGACCGCGCTCGAGAAGTACTCCAAGGGCAAGAAGATCCAGGGGCTGGTGCTCGACCTGCGCAACAACCCGGGCGGGCTCCTGACGGCGTCCGTCGAGGTGAGCGAGAAGTTCGTCGAGCCGGGGAAGCTGATCGTCTACACCGAGGGGCGCGTGCGAAACCAGAACATGCGTTTCCAGGCGAGCGGCAAGCGCGTCTACTCGGACTTCCCCATCGTCGTCCTCATCAACCAGGGCAGCGCCTCGGCCTCCGAGATCGTGGCGGGGGCGCTCCAGGACTGGGGGCGCGCGGTGGTGCTGGGGACGCAGAGCTTCGGCAAGGGCTCCGTGCAGACGATCATCCCGCTCTCCGACGGCTCCGGGCTCAGGCTCACGACCGCGAAGTACTACACCCCCAAGGGCCGCTCCATCCACGGCAAGGGCATCACGCCGGACATCATCGTGGAGGCGCCCAAGCCCGTCGGGGGTCAGACGCCCGAGGTGCAGCAGCCGGCGCCGCCGCTCGACGAACAGGCGCGTCTCATGGACCAGCTCAAGCGCGACCCGCAGTTGCAGCGCGCGCTCGACCTGCTCAAGGGGATGAAGATCCTGGACAAGACGACCCGTCCGGTGGGCGCGCCGGCGCAGACCTCGGCGCGCTGATCGGGCGGCATGCCGGCGCGAGTCTGGACGGCTCTCGCCGGTCTCATCGCGGTCCTGCTGGTCGCCGTGGTGGGGCTCGACCAGTGGCAGTCCCGCCGCGGCGAGGCGAGCCTGTTCGGCCTGCCGTGGTTGTCGTCACCGGCTCCCGCAACGCCCTCGCGGGCCCCCGCGGCCCCAAAGCCGCGGGACCCGCTGCCGGTGCCGCCCGCCTCGTCGGCGCCGCCGGTCCCCCTGGCGCCGCAGGCTCGCCAGGCGTTGCCAGGTCCCCAGGCGCCGCCAGCTCCGGTGACCGCGCCGCGCGTGGCCGTCATCATCGATAATCTGGGTGCGCGGCGTGACGTCTTCGACCCGCTCCGGGACATACGGCGGCCGCTGACAGTGGCCATCCTGCCGGGCCTGCCGCTGTCGGAGTGGATGGCGCGCGAAGCCGCACAGGCGGGAATGGAGGTCATCCTCGACCTTCCCATGGAGCCGTACCGTTTCCCCGAAGTGGATCCAGGCCCCGGCGCGCTGCTGATGTCGATGGGCCCGCAGGAGCTGCAGGCGCAGGTCGGCGCGCATCTGGCGAGCGTGCCGGGCGCCGTGGGCGTGACCAACCACATGGGCTCGCGCATGACCGAGGATAGGACACGCATGCGCACGGTGCTGGAGGTGCTGGCGGGGCGGCGCCTCTTCCTGGTAGACGGGCTCGCGAGCAACCTCTCCGTCGCCTACGACGAGGCCAAGGCGCTGGGGTTGCGCGCCGGGCGGCGGCAGATCGTGGTCGACCACGCGGCCGGAGAGGCCGGCGACCGCCTGAGGTGGGACGACGTCGCGTGGTGGGCGGAGCGCCGCGGCGAGGTGATCGTCATCGCGCACGGGCATCCGTTGACGGCGCCGCTCCTGCGCGAGTACGTCCCGCGCTGGGAGGCCCGCGGCATCCGCCTCGTTCCCGTCTCTCAATTGGCCAAGTAGTTGACTTTCGAGCTGAGACGATGCCGAGGAGCCGCAGGCGACGAGATCGGCGAGGCGAGGGCTGAGTAAATCATGATTGTGCTGGGCATCGAGACCTCCTGCGACGAGACCGCCGCCGCCGTGCTCGATAGCGGACGCAAGGTGCTCTCGAGCGTCGTCGCGTCCCAGGACGAGGTCCACGCCCCCTACGGCGGCGTGGTGCCCGAGCTCGCCTCGCGCCGCCACCTCGAGGTGGTCGTTCCCGTCATCCGCCGCGCACTGGCCGAGGCCGGCATGGGGCTGCGCGATCTGGACGGCATCGCCGTGACCCAGGGGCCCGGGCTCGTCGGCTCGCTCCTCGTCGGCTGCTCGGCGGCCAAGGCGCTCGCGTGGGTGCACGGCACGCCCCTAGTAGCCGTGAATCACCTCGAAGGCCACATCTACGCGGCCTTCCTCGAGGACCGCGCCCCCGACTACCCGTTTCTCGCCCTCGTCGTCTCGGGCGGTCACACGGCGCTGTACGTCGCGGAGGCGCCGCGGCGCTACGCCCGGGTCGGGCAGACACGCGACGACGCCGCGGGCGAGGCCTTCGACAAGGTCGCCAAGCTCCTGGGCCTGGGCTATCCGGGAGGCCCCGCCATCGAGCGCGCGGCCCGCGGCGGGGACGCCGCCGCCATCCGCTTTCCCATGGCCAACATGACCGACGGCGCCCTGGACTTCTCCTTCAGCGGGATCAAGACGGCGGTGTCCCTGCACGTTCGCCGCGCCGGAAGCCTGTCGCCAAATCAGGTGGCGGACGTCGCCGCGTCCTTCCAGGCGACCGTGGTCAAGACGCTCGTCCGGCAGACCCTCCACGCCGGGCAGCGGCTCGGCACACGGCGCGTGGTCCTGACGGGCGGCGTCGCCGCCAACACGGAGCTGCGAGGGGCGCTCGAGGGCGGGTGCGTCGATCGCGGCTGGGAGCTCCTGGTTCCCTCCCGACAGCTCTGCACCGACAATGCGGCGATGATCGCCGCTGCGGGCAACGACCGGCTCGAGGCGGGCGAGCGCGCGCCGCTGACCATGAACGCCATCCCCGACCTGGCGTTGGTGTGATGGCCTCTCTGGACTACGAGGCGCTGGTGAGCGGGTTGCCGGACGCGCTCGTCGGCGTGGACGCCGATGTCCGGATCATCCTGTGGAACCCGGCGGCGGAGGATCTCCTCGGCCGTTCCGCGCGGCGCGTGACCGGCCGCGCCCTCAAGGACGTCTTCCCGCCGGAAACCTCCCTCGTGCGGCATCTGACAGACACGCTCGTCACCGGCGAGAGCCGTTCCGAGTCCTCCGCCGTGATCGAGGGTCCCGCCGGCCGCCCCGTGCACGTGAGCCTGGTGACGGCGCCGCTGGCGGGCCGGAGCGGGGCGGTCACCTCCGCCGTCGCCGTCGTGCGTGACATCTCGCGCCTCCGCCAGCTCGAGTCCGACGTGCGCCGCGGCGAGACCCTGGCCGCGGCGGGCCAGATGGCCGTCGGCCTCGCCCACGAGATCCGCAACCCGCTCTCGGCCATCCGCGGCGCCGTGCAGCTCATGCAGCGCGAGCTCGGGGACGAGGCCCGTTGGGGCGAGTACACGGCGGTGCTTCTCAAGGAAGTGACCCGGGTCAACAGCATCATCGAGATGTTGCTGGACCTCGGGCGCCCGGTCACGCTCCGCGCCGTGCCGCTCAATGTCCACCAGCTCCTCGAGCGCGTGGCCCTCCTGCTCGAGGAGGAGGCGACCTCGTTCGGCGTCCAGTTCGTCCGGCGCTACGACCCCAGCCTGCCGCCCATCCTGGCCGACGAGGACCGCATCATGCAGGTCTTCCACAACCTCGTGCGAAATGCCATCGAGGCCATGCCCGGTGGGGGGCGTCTCACGCTCGTCACGCGACTGTCCATGAACCCGCTCTTCGCCAAGGTGGACCTGGGCCAGGGCCAGAAAAGTCTCGCCGAGATCCAGATCGCCGACGAGGGGCAGGGCATACCCGAGGCAACCCGCGACAAGCTCTTCACGCCGTTCTTCACCACCAAGGACCGGGGCATGGGCCTGGGCTTGGCCCTCTGCCACCGCATCGTCGAAGAGCACAAGGGCGCAATACAGGTCACCAGCGACCCGGGGCGCGGCACGGCCGTCTCCTGCTTCCTGCCCATCGCACGATAGTAGGGCGAGCCGCAGGACGTCGCGGGGCTGGGGCCCCGCCGTCCGAGGCGAGCGAAATCC
>Ga0209726_10004419_pt1 | contig 18029 bp, 21 predicted proteins | sample Subgrocontami54m_FD_187453 | JGI IMG/M metagenome (GOLD analysis project Ga0209726, IMG submission 187453) | Subsurface groundwater microbial communities from S. Glens Falls, New York, USA - GMW46 contaminated, 5.4 m (SPAdes) (version 3) | ecosystem: Environmental > Aquatic > Deep subsurface >... | reverse complement strand
GTTAGGTGTATCGTGATTGCCGACAACCAAAACAACCGGGATGCCGCTTTTGGCAATCCTCTTAATTCTTTCCCCAAAACCTCTTTGCTGAGTTGGATTCGGGTCTCTAGTTTTATAGGCATCTCCGGCGAAAACAACAGCATCAACGTCTTCTTTGATAGCCAGATCCGCTATGAAATCAAAAGTTTTAAAAAAATCAAGCAGTCTTGAAGATAATCCAGTTTCGGGGTCCAATTTTGCATAATTTTCCATACCAATATGAATATCTGAGAAGTGAAGGAGTCGCATAGAGTACTCGCGATTTTATCATAGTCCATGCTACAATGTCAGCCATGTTTGAAGGTAAGTTAAAGCAATTAAGGGTTTTTTTAAAAATAGAAAAAATTGATGCAGTTTTTATCTCATCTGTTGCTCACATTGCGTATCTGACAGGATACGGAAACTTTTCCAAAGAAGAAAGGGAGGCATATTTAATTATTGGAAAAGATTTTGAATACATTATTACTGATGGTAGATACTCTGAAGCCATAAAATTAAAAGTACCCCATTTCACTTTATTTGAGAGGGGACAAAGTCAGTCAACGGAAGAGCTGCTGAAAAGCCTTAAAAAACAAATAAAACTATTGGGTATTGAAGAGGATAATCTAACTGTTTCAGAGTATAAACTTATTAAAAAATACTTTAAAACAAAAGATGCAAACTTAGATCATATAAGGAGTATAAAAACTAGCGAAGAAATCAAAAAAATTAAATTAGCGTGTATGTTAGGGGATTTAGCATTCAAATTTATCTTAAAAAAAATCAAGGTTGGAGTAGCTGAAAAAGAAATAGCAATCTTGCTTGAAAATTTTATAAAACAAAAAGGGGGAGAGTTTTCTTTCCCAGCAATTGTGGCATTTGGAAAAAATGCAGCTATTCCTCACCATCATACAGGAGGGGATAAGCTTTCCCGTAAAGACGGATTTGTCCTGCTGGATTTTGGAGTAAAGATAGATGGTTATTGTTCTGATATGACAAGAACCATTTTTCTTGGTAGTCCCTCAGGTAAACAATTAGAAATATATAACACAGTTTTGGAAGCCCAAAAAAAATCAGCAGAGTATCTTAAAGCTGCTATTAAAAAAGGGGAGAAGGTTAAATCCTCAAACGTTGATAAGGCGGCAAGGGACTACATTGTATCCAAAGGTTTTAAAACTATCCCGCACTCTGTAGGTCATGGAATAGGTCTTGAGGTTCACGAACATCCTTATATTTCACCAAAAAGTGAAGACTTGTTAAAGGAAGGAATGGTTTTTTCCATAGAACCTGGGATTTATATTTCTGGGTTTGGCGGCGTAAGAATTGAGGACTTATATGTTTTAGAAGAAAACAAACTTGAAAGAATAACCACTTCCAAGAATACTTTAATTAGTATATAATCTCACTCTTCATGAAAGACTTCAGTCAAATTGCCGATAAAGAATCCGTAGAGAAAGCAATAAATGCCCTAAAGGCTAATAATATTGATGCTAAATTTTTCCAAACAGGTGAAGAGGCAAAGCAAGCTGTTCTTGCACTCATTCCGGAAGGGGCAGAAGTGATGACAATGTCATCTGTAACTTTAGATACTTTAGGGATTTCAAAAGAGGTTCAAGAATCCTCAAATTTTAATTCTGTTAAAAACAAATTAAACAAAATGGATAGAGAATCTCAAGGTCTTGAGATGAAAAAGCTGGGTGCAGCACCTGAATGGACAATTGGTAGTGTGCATGCAGCGACTGAAGACGGTCATTTGTTGATTGCTTCAAATACAGGTAGTCAATTACCAGCTTATGCTGGTGGATCAGCCCACGTTATTTGGGTAATTGGAACACAAAAAATTACTAAAAATACTGACGAGGGAATAAAAAGGATTTATGATTATGTTTTACCCTTAGAATCAGTCAGGCTAAATAAACAGTACAATGTTAATACAGGTAGTTTTGTATCAAAATTACTTATTGTTAATAGGGAATTTATGCCGGGTAGGGTAACTGTAATTTTTGTAGGAGAGAAATTAGGTTTCTAGCGGCGGTATAAACGGAATTCTTCAACTCTTTTAAAAGATTTCCATTTTGGAAAATGATAGGTTTGGGTGATTACAATGCTTCCCTTTTTTAATTCTTTCTTTAACTTCTCTTCCAGTCTTTTTACACCTTTTGGTAAAAGGTAGATATAAACTATATCTGCCGAGGATAAGTTTTTTGAGAAAACATTCCCATGTTCAAACCTAGCATTTTTAAGGCCTTCCTGTTTGGCTTTGTATTTAGACATTAAAACCCGGATGAAAGATTGTTCAATGCCAACTGAGTATGCTTTAAGCTTTGCTGCAGCAATCACTACACGTCCGTCTCCTGAACCCAGTTCAAAAAACTTTTTACCTTTTTTAATGCCGGCCAGCCTTAAAATTTTACGAAGATTCTCTACTTTGGTTGCAACATATGGGGCATCAGTTCCAGCAAACCAAGATAGGGCAATAAAGCAACCTATTAATACTCCCGCCGCAATGATTAATGTAATTTCCATAATTTATTTTCCGATCAGTTTTAATAAAAAAACTTTAAGGGGTGTGATTTTATCAATAGCTGTAAAGAATAAGTATAGAGGATAGTTGAAGACTAAATCATATGTGCCAATATATTCTTCCAAACTTCCTCCATATCCTAACTTAAATCTATGAAACCCATACCAAGGATCAGACTGAGGGGCATTAGGTCCTAAAGCTCCCCACATATCAAATCTTTTTAGCTTTAATCTTTTTCCTAAAATTATAGCCTCCCAAGCAATTAAGTTATTTGCCATTACTTCGGGGTTTTCCTTAGAAGATCCTCCATAAGGATAATAAAGGGTATCTTTAAAATTAAAAAGCATCCAGGCAGTCAAGGGCTTATTCCTATATGAAGCGATTAAAAGTCTAGCCATATTATTTTTCTTCAAAACTTCCCAAACTAATTTATGATAACTTTCATTATGTCCGTGATAACCTTGTCTTTTGGTTGTTTCAAAATAGAGCTTGAGATAAATATTAAAAGCTTCTTCGTCAGTTCTTTCTTCAACTTTTACACCATGTTTTTTGGCAACTCTAATGTTATATCTAGTTTTTGGGTGCATGTCTTTTAGCAGTTGGTCTTCGGATTTAGTAAGATCTAAAATAAAGTTGTATTTAGTAAATAGAGGCTTAGGAGAAACCCTAAAAGAATTTTCAATTCGGGCCCCCGAAGGGGAGTTTAAATTTTCAATAGTGATATTTGGCTCAATTTTTATAAATGCTAAATTTTCTTGGCGGCCGATTTTTTTCAAAGCCTCAGATAATTGTTTATCAGGAACAGGACCCTTAGGTAGATAGCCAACATATTGATTAGTAAAGGGGATAGGGTGTAAAGAGATGGAAAAAGCTTTCAAAAGTCTACCTTTTTCAAAAAGACCATATCTTAAAAGCTTGGTACCAATTGTTTTTCTGAATTCTCCCCACTCAAAAGATTGTATAACATGGGTTACTTGTTTGTTGTATTGAATTTTTTGACTATCCTGTATAAGTTTTAAATCCATGTGGGTAATTATAACGGGATAAAAGAAAAGATGCTAGGACAGGAAGACTAAAATATTTTGATATTGGCTTTTTTACGTAAATCTTGGAACTTTTCTGAAAATATTTGAGAAAGCTTTTGATTTTTAAGTGTATCGTAGGCTTCTTTTTCCTGGGCTGCTGAATCAGTAGCTCGCAAAGTCTCCCTATTTGTTTCTAAAAATGTGCTTACTTCTTCTGCGGAAACTGTGGCCTCATTTGTATAGAGTTTGGTGATAGCAAGCTGGACTTTAATTTGGTCTCGCAGTTGAGTTCTGGTTTGACCTTGTTGGGTCAGCAGGGAATCTAAGGTATCTTTGCCTCCAACGCTTGTTTCAAGCTCTGCAATTTTTTGATTTATTTCCTGATCTGTTGGAACAGCCCCAAATTTTTGTGCTTCTGACATAATAATTTTTTCATTTATTAATTGGTTTAAGGTTTGAGTTTTAAATTGTTCATTGAGTTTTGATTGTAATTCAAAATTGCTTACAGGTGCCCCGTTTACCAATGCTGCAATAAACCAGGATTTTTTAAGTGTGACAAGTAATGCTAAACCAATTACTAAAACTACTATATAAAAAGTTTTTGACTTTCTAAAATCTTTAACTTTATCCGGGAAATTATTTAAAAAGTTGTTCAACTTTCCTCCAGGTAAAACATTGGGATTTGCTACCTTCAATTCCTGGGTCTTACTTTTGGTTGTCTTCGTTTTTTTAACTGCCTTTGCCATTGGCCGATAATAACAAAATGGTTTGTATTTTAGCAATAGTTAACTTATGATTATATTGTGAACCAAAGAGGCTTTGCCCCACCTTTATTATTCCTCGTTGTTGTTTTAGTCTTAGTTGGGTTAGGGAGTTATTTCTTTTTTTCAAATCGTACAAGCCCTAAGATGCAAGTTCCTAAAGTAGTAACTGAAGTGCAAAAATTAGGATTACAGGATTATTCAAATCAGGAACTTGACTTTACCTTCCAATATTCAAATACCTTAATTGTTAAACAGGACTCGGAAGAAGAGTTTAATAAAAGAGGTAATGGAGATTTTAGAAAAAATTTTAAAGGGTATGTTGAATATGAACCAGGAAAATTTTTAGGAGCAGTTGTTGTTTTGGATAAATCCAATGGGTATGACACTAATCCTTTAACCATTTGGATTTTTGATAATCCTCAGGATTTAAAAATTGATGCTTGGTACAAAGACTATTGGTATTATCCTTTTGTTTGGGGCGATTTTACATATAAAGGAAAGGTAGAGCTTGCCCCAAAGGATGAAGCCACAATTTCAGGACAATTGTCAAAATCTGGAATAATCGACTATCAACCAGGTAAACCAAAGTTTGTTTATATCTCCAAAGATAAAAAAATGTATTTGTTTAGAGTAATTGGGGAAGATGGAGAAAAAATATTGCAAAGTTTTAAATTTAATTAAAATGTACTTCAACTTCGCTCAGCACAAACAAAAGGGTAACACAGTAATCTTTCTTCTGATTGGGGTGCTGATCTTAGTCGTGGCGGCTGGTGGAGCATATTATTTTGGTAAATCACAAAAATCTCAAAACCCTACACTAACTTCCAAAGAAGAATCAGCTGTTGCTCCTGAAGAGGTTGTAAAAACCTTTTATAATACATGGTTGGGTTGTGAAAAAGAGTTTACTAAATATACTTTGCAAATGGGTCCAGTGCCTCAGGAAGCAAGTCAACAAAGGGAAGATTGTATTAAAAAATTAATGACTGACTATACTGTTATTCAAACAGAGCATCCTGGAGATAGCACTATGTGGTGCGCCCAAGATTTTCCTTCTAAGGTTGATGTAGATAAGGCAATTATTACAGGTAATACGGCTACTGCACTGTCGCATCATATGTTTGAATATTCAGGCGATAATCAAATCAAGGTTACGCTAACTTTAATTAATAATGCTTGGAAAATTTCAGATACAACTTGTTTGAGGTCTAACTCTTCAAGTTTCGATGAAACTGCGAATTGGAGCACTTATAAAGATACCAAACTGAAATTTTCTTTGAAATATCCTAGTAATGGCAACATTGTTATTTTAAGATCTTTAGCTGAAGGAGGGGTAGAATTAGTTAGGAAAGAAGAAAAGGATAAAGATATAGCAGATATACAACTAAAATTGTCAGTTTATTATAGGGGAGAGACTGGTCTGGATCCTGAACGAGCATTTAGAGAAGGGGAGTGTTCAAAACCTTGTGACGAAAAGACTGAAAAAGTGAATATTAATAATGCAGTAGGTATTACCACTTTAGGGCCTAATTATCCAGGAAAAGATAACTACTATTTAACGGATCAAAATCAAAAAGGACCAGTATTAAGATTATTTTTATCAAATATTTATGATTTTCAAGGTCAATCAGCTCTACATGCTGAAGATATTGCAATCTTCAGAAAAATAATTCAAACATTCAAATTCGAAAGGTAGATTACAATAAATATATATCCACAAAGCGTGCGCTCCAACCGGCAGTTTTGGCATCATCAAAACCTAAATCAATAATATTTCCTTTAATTGCCCCGCCAGTATCTCCAGCAACTGCAACTCCATAACCTGGGATATACACTTTGCTTCTCATTGGGATAACTTTAGGGTCAACTGCAATAACCCCTTTTCCTGCTCTCATCCCTATTGCTGTCCATTCGTTACAGCCAGGACAATGTTGATCATAATGGGTGGCATAAACCCGCATTTTTTTCCAATATTTAATTTCTCCATCATTTGTAGATAAAGTTTTCCAGACAATTTTTGTGCCCCTTAAAATCTTTTTGTCTTTGGCAGGGATTGTTTCAATAGATACAATTTCCTTGTTATATTCCTCTCCGTCTTTTGTGGAAGTTATTTTGATAATTTTTGTTTTTTTACCATCTGTTCCTTCATCTAAAACTTTTTCCTCACCTGCCTCAATTTTCGGATCATCTTGATAAACGGTTTTTTTAGATAGAATCTCGGTCTCTTCTTGTAATTTTTCCGAAAAAGAGGATTCAGTTGTAACAGGCTGATTAACAGGTAAGGTTTCAGTGGGTGATGTAGTGGAGGTGCCAAGTACAGCAGGAGATTGCCAGATATCTCTGGCAAAAAAAGTGACGGCCAGTATTAAAATAATTCCTAAATATCTTTCCATCAGTTAGATCCTTTACTTCGCTCAGGACGCCTTTCAGGCGTTTAGCCAATCATCATCGTCGCGACTAACACTTACATCATCCAAAAATTGCTCGCCTCGCTGAGCAGGTGAAGCGGGATCAGTATCTTTAAAACTGGTATTACTTAAAATTAAATTTTGGGGGATGTCTCCTAAAAAGCGGGAAACCAAATTATTGGATCTGGTACCAAAATATAATCTTTGTCTGGCATAGGTTAAATATAATTTTTCTTTAGCCCTGGTTACTCCTACATACATCAATCTTCTCTCTTCTTCCAATTCATTTGGATTAAGCATAGATCTTGAGTGAGGAAATAATCCTTCCTCCATCCCCACAATAAATACAACCGGAAATTCCAAACCCTTAGCAGAATGAAGTGTCATTAAAGTAACAGCATCTTTTTGTACTGCATTTTTTCTGGAAGGAAGAGAGCCTCCTTCAACTAAAGCTACATTTTCCAAGAAATCTATCAGGTTTGGAAATTCTTCAGCCACAGATCGCAATTCTTTAACGTTTTCTACTCGGCCCTTACCAACTTCTGTACCATCATCTAGGTACTCCAAATAGCCTGTTTTTTGTAAGATTAAATCTAAAAGCTCAAGGGTGGAATATTTATCCATTTGAATTGATGTTTCCTCATAAAGTTCCATCAGTTTTTGCAGCCTGCCTTTACCGATTTTTTCTGCTCTTTTTATTGATACAGAATCTTTAGGGTTTTGCAGTAGTCGCAAATATGACAATACATCTTTAATTTCTTTTCTTTGGTAAAAACTTACCCCACCTACTAATTTATAGGGAGTACCTGATTTTAGGAACTGTTCTTCGAGTGATCTTGATTGGGCATTTGTTCTATATAAAACAGAGTGATCAGATAGGTTAGTTCTATCAATTTTTGACAGAATAAATAATACTTCCTCGATCTCATTTCTGGTTTCAGCTATTTCGATTTTTTCTCCACCGTCACGATTAGTCCAAAGTTTTAAAATTGGGTGGGATTTATTCTTTGAAATAACGCTGTGGGCGGCATCCAAAATATTTTGAGTGGAACGATAGTTTTGCTCTAAATTAAAAATTTTGGCATTCGGATAATCTTTCTCAAAATTAACAATGTTTCTAAAATCTGCTCCTCTAAATGAATATATAGATTGGGCAGCATCCCCAACAACACAAATATTTTTATGATGATTTGTTAAATATTTGGAAATTAAGTATTGGGCAGGGTTAGTATCTTGATATTCATCGATTAAAATATAACGGAATTGAATTTGATAGTGTTTTAAAATTGAAGGTTCGACTTGAAATAACTTAATTGTTTTTAAAAGTAGGTCATCAAAATCCAAGGCTTTATTTCTGTCTAAAATCTTTTGATATTCCAAATAAATTTTTGCCACGTTTTCCTGGAAATATCCTCTGGCGTATTGAGGATATTCCAAAGAAGAGATTAATTCGTTTTTAGCTCCGGAGATAGTGCCTCGTACGGCATAAGGGGAAGTTTTTTGAGGGGAAATACTTAGATTTCCCATAGCCTCTTTGATTGCATCTAATGCATCTGATTCGTCATAGATTGCAAATCCAGGAGGTAGCCCTAAAACTTTGCCCTCACGGCGCAATATTTTAGCGCAAAAAGAATGGAAAGTGCCCATCACAGGTTGGGTGGGTAGATTACCCACTAATTTTTTAATTCTTTCAACCATCTCACCACTAGCCTTGTTAGTAAAAGTTAAAACTAGGATGCTTTCTGGGGGAATTTTTTTCTCAGCTATTAAATATGCTACACGATATGTTAAAACACGGGTTTTGCCTGATCCTGCACCGGCTAAAATTAAAACAGGTCCTTCTGTAGCTTTAACAGCCTCTTGCTGAGTAGGATTTAAATCATCGAGAAGAGTGGGCATTTCGCTGCATATATTATCATACCCCACAACATTTAGTGGCTTTTAAAAACTGTTTTTAAGTAGTATTATTCTTGTCCTATGGTTAAACTATTAGATTTTTGGGCTCCTTGGTGCGGACCTTGTCGGATTATGAACCCTATTTTAGATGAGTTAGAAAAAGAACTAGGGGATAAAGTGGCTATTGAAAAGATAAACGTTGATGAGAATCAAGAGATGGCTTCAAAATATGGGGTTATGAGTATTCCGACGTACATAATCTTAAAAGATGATCAAGAAGTAGGTAGAAAAATTGGTGTAACTGCAAAATCTGATCTGCTTAAGTTATTAAGTAGTTAAGATTTATCCTTCGAAACGTTAGTTGAGAAGTTCTCGCTAATCACTCGAACAATAATGGGTTTCAAGAACAATGTTATTCAAATTGTTAAAAAAATTCCTTATGGTAAAGTCACAACCTACGGAACTGTGGCTCTATTAGCAAGTCTACCAAGGGGGGCAAGATTTGTAGCCGGGGTTTTGCACTTCAATTCTGAAAAAAATAATCTTCCTTGGCATAGGGTAATAAACCGCAATGGTTTTATTTCCATCAGGTCTTTGGAGCATCCAAAAGCTTTACAAAAAGCTTTGCTTCAAGAAGAGGGTATTCAGGTCAGTGATGATTTCATGATAAACTTAAAAAAGTACGGTTGGTCCGGTAACTCAGATGAAAAATATTTGGATCATAGCAAATTGGAAAAGCAATAAAACAATCGCTGAAGGCTTGGATTGGGTTTCCAAAGTCGGGCCAAACATTCCTAAAAAAGAAAATTTAAAAGTAGTAATTTGTCCAACCTTTAGCTCCTTATCAGAAATAAAAAAGATAATTCAGGTTAATGGTTTTCCTATCATGTTAGGTGCACAAGATTTATCTCCATACCCGATTGGAGCATATACTGGAGCGGAATCTGCTTTTTTATTAAAAGATTTAATTGATTTATCAATCTTGGGTCACTCCGAAAGAAGGAAAAATTTTTCAGAAGATGATGAAATGATTGCCAAAAAAGCTGAACAAGCAAACGAATCTAAAATTATTCCGCTTGTTTGTGTTCAGGGTGAGGAGACTCTGGTGCCTCAAGGTTGTAATATGATAGCTTATGAACCAATCTGGGCAATAGGTTCAGGTAATCCTGATACTCCGGAAAGTGCAAATAAAGTGGCCGGAACTTTTATACAAAAACACGGAGATCAATTGGAGGTAATTTATGGAGGGAGTGTTAATTCACGAAATGTTGCAGGATTTGTTACCCAACAAAATATAAGCGGAGTACTTATAGGTAATGCCTCTTTGGACGCTGATGAGTTTATAAAAATATGTCAGATTGCTTCGGAGAATTTTTAAGTGAATCAAATAAAACCTTTAAGATTTGGTAAGAGTGAAAAAGATAATCCTGTACGGGTAAAAAGAGTGAAGCGGATTTTAAAAAAACTTTTACCCCTAGTTCTAATAATTGCTATTTTAAGTGCTTTGGCAATTTTTTTAACAACTATGTCCGGTTCCTCATCGGTTGTAAATTATATTCTCTCCACAAATAATCTTAAATCCACAAACAATAGGGTAAATGTCCTTCTTTTGGGGATTGCCGGGGGCGCTCATGATGGGCGGGATCTGACAGATACTATTATGGTTGCCTCCTATGATTTAAAAACTAACCAGTTGTATCTGTTTTCCTTGCCCCGGGATTTATGGTTGCCTGCTTTAAAAAGCAAAGCAAATGCAGTTTATGAAATTGGTTTATCCCAAAATAATGGTCTGGGTTTGGCAAAAACAATTATGGGAAATGTTTTAGGTGTACCGGTTCATTATGGCTTAAGAGTTGATTTCAGAGGGTTTGTCCAAGCCATTGATGCAGTTGGAGGAATAGATGTATTGGTTGATAAGTCTTTTGACGATTATTTATACCCCATAGAGGGTAAGGAAGATGATATGTGTGGAAATGAAGAAAAGGAGATGGATTTTAACGAAGAAGAAGCCAAAAAATTAAATATAGAGCCTGGAAAGAAAAAAGTGTTAATAACTCCTGAAGGAAAAATTGCTACAGATTCAGCCTCGGAAGATCAGGGGATTAAATATTATAGTTGTAGATATGAACATATTGTTTTTGAAAAAGGAAATATGAAAATGGGTGGTGCCATTGCTTTATCTTTTGTTCGTTCCCGTCATGGTACAAACGGTGAAGGTTCAGATTTTGCCCGGTCAAAAAGACAACAAAAAGTAATTGAAGCATTCAGGAATAAAATTTTATCTGCTAGCACCTTATTTAATCCAGCCAAAATATCTGATTTGATTAAGGTTTTAGGTAAGAGTATAGATACTGATATTTCCTTAAAAGATACAACAGAATTTTATAAACTATCAAAGAAAATGGAAAATACCTACAACTTTGTAATAGACGATTCACCAAAATTAGATCTGCCAAATGGTAGAAAATCTTTATTAATACACCCTAGCGCTCAGGATTATGGAGGGGCATATGTTTTGATTTCCCAAGATGATGACTTTTCTATTGTCCAAGGATATGTTAAAAAAGTTTTAACAGGGGAGATCACGGAATATGAAGCTACTGCTGCTGCACGGAAACGCTAAAATTGCCTCAAGAAAAAAATTAATTGATCAAAAGCTAAAGTTTGATCCTAATAATGTTGTTATTTTTGAGGAAGGCGCTGATTTGCAAACAATATTAGGTAGTATATCTACACCGTCTCTATTTTCAGATGAGCGTTTAATTATTCTGGAAAACTCTTCTGAAGATTTTGCGGACTACCTACTACCAGCTACCGACTGCCAACTAATTTTCTGGTTTGACCATGAAGTATCCTCAAAGAAAAAAGTTTTAGATTGGGTAAAAAAAATCAAAGGTGAGATTATTTTTTTTCCTGAAGAAAGGGAAGTTTCAGTTTTTCCTTTCCTAGATTATCTTGCGAGTCAAGATAAAAGAGCGTATCTGGAGCTTCAGAAATTGAAAAATTCTAATTTTGATATTCAATATTTCATAACTATGGTTTTTTATCTACTAAGAAATTTAGCTGTTACTCCAAAAACCGCCCCTCAATTTGTGAAAGATAAGTTAAACAGACAAAGAAGAGATTTTGACAGATCAAGAATAACTAACTTATACAAAGAGGTTATAGATTTAGATTTTAAAATTAAGAGCGGGTTACTTGAAAAAGACCAAGCAGAGTTTTTACTGGTGGATAAATTTACAACTTAGTATTTTGTTGTGATAAAATTATTTTAACTATGGCGGAAAGAGTTGAAGTAACAAGAAGGAGGCTTTTGGCGGTTGGTGGTGCTGGAGCGGGAACAATGGTTGGAGGTCTTGCTGAGAATAGTATAAAAGCGACTGCTATTGGTGCAGCTGTATTGGTAGGATCCATTGTTTTTCAACATATAAAATTTCTAAGAGCAGATGTAAATATTTCTACCAACGTACAGACAACAAAATCTTAATAGGATTTTTATTGAGAGCCCAGGTCTTTGATTTTTTTGGTCATTAGATCTAAATCTTCTTGATCAACTACCCCGTCCCTATTTAAATCAGCCTCTTTATCTTTGGGGTTTTTACCCTGGTTTCCTTTGACAATAGAATAATCTGCTGCATTTATTTTTTTATCACCATTTAGATCATAGATATCAAAATCGCCATTAAATGGAGGGGGAGTAGGTTTGAAAGTATCAGTTAAATCTACATCTTCCCCAAGTATTAAAGATGATAAACCATTTTCTGCATCTTTTAGTCTAAAGGTGGCAGAAGCTTGGCCTTTGGGAGAAAGAATTGTTAACCTTGCTAAAGAATCTTCAGTTAAGGGTAGGTTATCTGACAGGTCGCTTTTTCTGAGTTGGGAAATAGGTATCAAAAAATTACCTAATGTTTTAATCACTGCAGATTGGGTAATAGCATCGTTGATAGAAAGATAAACCAAACCTTCCTCCAATGGTTTATCGCCATCTTTGACATAGCCATTTATTGGCCTAAATCCAGTATTAAAAGTGGCAGGCGAGGCAGTTGTAAAATTATTTATTTCTGAGGAAAATTTACCAGCAACAATCTTATATTGGTAGGTGGTTTTAGGGGTAAGATTCTTGATGGTCATATGGTGGGTTGAAAAAGGGGTTGGTCCGCCGGTTGGCGGATTAGTATCTCTGTCGTCCAAGACAGTTGTTTCATTTGGGCCAATCTGACCAAAAGTAATAAAAGAAGGTGTAGGAATAGATGTTTGCCAGGAAATAGTAACTTCAGTATCAGTGATATTAGTTAAGGTTAAATTTTGTGGAGAGGTGTTGGTTGAAGCTTGGGATATTAAAGTTTGTTCTCTTAAAGTAAGAAAAACTCCGCTGACTATTCCTAAAACTATAATTCCTAACCCAAGGATAGTTGGAATCTTAAGTTTACTTAAAAAATCTTTCATGGTGCAAGGTCAAATGCCTTAGTATTGAACTCAGGGCTAATCGGTTCAATAACTTCCTGGGTTTTGGGGGGAATTTCCACCGAAGCCCGTGTGTGAAGTATATCAAATATAACCCAAGCGCAAATGGTAATAAAGGTCAAAATAGCTGCAATTAACCAACCTCTTTTTGTCATTTTATATAATAAGCCTTTCCTGATATTGACATAACCAGCCCTGATTCCAGAGAAGTTGATAAAGTTAGACCTTCTATTGAGATTAACCTACCACTACTTTTTAGATCCTGCAACATGGCAATCAGATCCTGATATTTACCAGCAACATTAAAATTAAATGCAATCTGGGTTAACGTGCCTAGTACGTCTTCATTTTTGCTATCGATTACTAAAGGCTGAACCTGTAGAGCTGAAATAGAAGCTTGGTGCTCAAGGGCGCTTTTTTCAAGTGTTTGAATAACTGATCTTAAATTAACCGTGTCAGGGATGGCTGTATCAAATCTTGACTTAAAATTTTCCTCCAAACCTTCGTAGTTTTGTTTGGCTTGTGATAAATTTCTTGCCTTAAGGTTTACTTTCTCTAAAACTGTTGTTGAATCCTCAAGTTTTTTCTGTAAAACTAAAATCGTTTCTATGGTTGGCTTTACCGCATAAAAGATAAAAAAGGTAATGATAAAAAGACTAAAGATGATTGAGCCGTATGTTTTGACAACTGGTATTTTGGCAACAGGTTTTATGTAGGTGAAATATCTTGAATATATTTTAGATTTTGGTTTCAAAGGTTTGTACCTCCTAGTTTCGCTTGGGCGTTTAGAGAAAAGTTCAAATTTCCTTTATCAAAGCCTACACTTCCAATTTCGACATCTGAAAATAGCTGATCCTGCTTAAGACCGCCCAGAAAAATAGCCAAATCATTGTTATTTTGGGCTTGGGCGTTAATATTAATTGCTACTTTGCCCACATCTTTTTCCATAGTTAGACTTATGATTTTGATGCTGGCAGGTGTTTGGCTGGCAATGTGTTTTAATATTTCACTGTAGTCAGGATAGGTTTTGTAAAAAGAATCAATGGTTGCAAGCTTAAGTTGTGTTTGTCTTACCAATATTTCATAGTTTTTGAGACTTTCTATATAGGGAATTTGTTGTTCGATCGCTTCTTTTTTAGAAGCTAAATCTTCATCAAGTTTAAATCTGGCTGCAAAAGCGATTAAAACTATAGCTTCTACAAAAATAAATATATAACGGCCGCTTTTTAACAGCCAACGAACAAGTTTTGTGAGGATTTTTTCAGGATCTGATTGAGGTCTTAACAAGTCCAGATTAATAATAAGTTTTGGACTTTGGACTTTGGGCATGAGGTCATTATACTCTAGGGAATAGGGTTTAGGGTATAGGGTTTAGAAGAATCTTCCTCAGGGTTTAGCCACTGCTTTTTTAACAGCTGCACCCTTGGCCAGTCTTGATTTCAGTCTAGCTGCTTTATTTGGGTGGATAAGTTTAACTTTGGCAGCCTTGTCCAGAGCTGAAAATGCAGATTGTAAATCTTTGGCAGTTTTGGAAGTTCTAGCCTTTTTAATTAAGGATTTTAAGACTGCCCCGCGTTTTTGATTGCGCGCAGTTCTGGTCTTATCTTTCCTAACTTTTTTTATCGCTGACTTAATAATTGGCATACAAGGAGCTCCCTTAGGAGCTGCGATATGTTAACATAGCCTCTACCTTTTTAGCAAGCTGTAGTGCTACTATAAATAAAATATGGTTAAAAACCTCTTTTCTTTGCTTTACTCAAGACAAACCTCAATTCTTTCCGGGGCAGCAATAATTGCAGTAACCCTGATGCTTTCAAAAGTTTTAGGTTTGATCCGTGATAGGTTGCTGGCCCATGTTTTTTCACCTGATAAAATAGATATTTTTTGGGCTGCTTTTAGGTTGCCGGATCTACTATTTCAAATAGTTATTCTGGGTGCACTATCCGTGGCTTTTATTCCTGTATTTACGGAAAGATTTGAAAATAACGGAAAAGATGATGCTTTTGAGATGGCAAGATCTGTTTTGAGTGTATTTTTGGCAATTTTTATTTTTGTCACAGTATTAATATTTATCTTGGCTGAACCGATAATTTCAACTTTTATAGCACCTGGTTTTACTGTTGATAAGCAAACTCAAGTAGTTTCTTTAACCAGGGTAATTTTGTTCGGACAGGTTATTTTGGTCCTAGGATCTTTTTTTATTGGGATCTTGCAATCTTTTCAAAGATTTATTGTGCCATCCCTATCTCCAGTTTTTTATAATTTAGGGATTATTATCGGAATCGTGTTTTTTTCCAAATACTTTGGCATTATGGGGGCAGCACTTGGAGTTGTACTGGGGGCTTTTTTGCACGCTTTGGTACAAATACCACTTATCTGGTCCTTGGGTTTTAGATTTAAGCTTCCTACTAAGTTTTTCCACCCTGGGGTCAGGGAGATAATTAAATTAATGAGTGTTAGAACAATAGGATTGGCAGCAGAACAGATTAATGAAACAGTTGGGCTTGCTTTGGCATCTTTAGCCTCAATAGGTTCAGTTACATATCTTACCTTTGCCCAACACTTACAAGTTGTGCCGATTGGATTGTTTGGAGCAACTCTGGCTCAAGCTGCTTTGCCTATTTTGTCATATGAAAAAGCTAGGGGAAAGATTGAGGAGTTTAAAGAAACTCTGCTCACAACACTACATCAAATTCTTTTCCTGACCCTGCCTGCCACGGCAATCCTGATTGTACTTAGAATACCTGTTGTCAGATTGGTTTTTGGAGCCTCTCAATTTGATTGGAAGGCAACTGTTTTAACAGGTGCAACCTTGGCTTTTCTGGCCATAGGTTTGGCCGCGCAAGCAATTTCCCTGCTTCTCGTAAGGGGATTTTATGCACTTAAAGATACAAAAACTCCGGTTATGGTTTCTTTAATTGTAGTTGTACTTAACATTGTTTTGAGCACATTTTTCATATCTATTTTGAAGTTTGATGTATGGAGTGTGGGACTTGCCAATTCTATATCTGCCTTGGTTTCAGGTGCTTTGCTTTTTTTGACATTGCATTTTAAGGTAGGGAAGTTTAACTTAAAGGTGGTTTTGACCCCTTTTTTGAAAATGCTGATGGCAACAATTATTATGGGTGTGGCGCTTTATATCCCGATTAAACTTCTGGACCAGGTTATTTTTGATACTACGAAAACAATTAATTTACTGGTTTTAACTTCTATTTCTTCGGTATTTGCCTTATCAATATATGTATTGTTGGTTTGGTATTTAAAAGTAAGACAATTAAATACTTATGTGGAGCTTTTCAAAAGAATGGGAAACTTCAGAACAAAGCTTAAATCAAAAGAAATTCTGCCTGAAACTGTTTAACCTGCTACAATAAACGCCATGAATATCCGTAATTTTTCAATCATTGCCCATATTGATCATGGCAAATCAACTTTGGCTGATAGACTTTTAGAAATAACAGGTACTATCCCTAAGGATAAACTGCAGCCACAACTGTTGGATAGTTTGGCATTGGAGAGGGAAAGGGGTATCACAATCAAGTTGGCCCCAGTACGACTAAGCTATACCCTAAACTCTATACCCTATACCCTGAATCTCATTGATACCCCTGGACATGTTGATTTTTCCTATGAAGTATCCCGTGCTTTGGCTGCTGTTGAAGGAACAATACTTTTAGTTGACGCAGCTCAAGGTATACAAGCCCAAACTTTAGCGCACGGGTTAGCTGCCTTGGAACAAAATCTGATTTTAATTCCTGTAATTAATAAGATTGATCTGCCACATGCCGATATTGAAAACGTAAAAAAACAATTAATTGATTCTTTTGGGTTTAATGAAGAAGAAATTTTACTGGTTTCCGGTAAAACTGGACAAGGTGTAGATAAACTTTTGGAAGCGATAATTACCAGGGTGCCCGCACCAAAGCAGGAAATAGAAAAGCCTTTAAGAGCACTAATTTTTGATTCTTTTTATGATTCATTTAAAGGAGTTATTGCCCAAGTAAGAATAGTTGAAGGTGAGACTCCCGCAGTTAACCAACCTATATATTTTTTACAAACAAGGTCACAAGGACATATTTTAGAAACAGGTTATTTTTCCCCTAAACTCGTTGCAGGAAAGGCTATAAAAAGTGGTGAAATAGGATATATTGCAACAGGTATTAAAGTACCGGATAAAGTTCGAGTTGGAGATACAATTGCTTTATCTTTTGACACCGCGCCCCTTCCCGGGTATAAGAAAGTAAAACCAATGGTTTATGTTGGGCTTTATCCGATTGATCAAGATGAATTCCATGATATTAAAGAGGCTTTAGAAAGATTTAGATTAACTGACCCGGCTTTTACATACGAGTTGGAGCATTCGACAGCTTTAGGGGCAGGATTTAGGTGTGGGTTTTTAGGATTGCTTCATGCAGAAGTTGTACAGGAAAGATTATCTAGCGAATTTAATGCTGATTTACTGGCAACTGCACCGTCTGTTGAATATATGTTGGGAGAAGAGTTGGTACACAATCCTTCTGATTTACCTCAGTCAGAGGGTTTAAAGGATTTAAGAGAGCCTTGGGTTAAATTAAAAATATTCGTTCCCCAACAATATATTGGTTCTGTAATGGAGCTGGTTCAAGATAAAAGGGGAGTATTTTTGAATATGGAACACTTCGGGGTACAAGTAGAATTAATTTATGAAATGCCGCTTGCAGAAATGGTGACTGATTTTTATGACAAATTAAAATCTGTATCATCTGGTTTTGCTTCTTTGGATTGGGAATTTATAGAATTTAGAGAAGTGGATGCTGTAAGGGTAGATATTTTGGTAGGAGGAGAAAGAGTGGATGCTTTATCAGTAATTTTAGTAAAACAGAAGGCTGAATTTGTAGGCAGACAGATCGTAACAAAGTTAAAAGAAGTATTACCAAGACAGAATTTTGAAGTA
>Ga0209726_10004415_pt1 | contig 18052 bp, 18 predicted proteins | sample Subgrocontami54m_FD_187453 | JGI IMG/M metagenome (GOLD analysis project Ga0209726, IMG submission 187453) | Subsurface groundwater microbial communities from S. Glens Falls, New York, USA - GMW46 contaminated, 5.4 m (SPAdes) (version 3) | ecosystem: Environmental > Aquatic > Deep subsurface >... | reverse complement strand
CACGAGGAAGCCCCCCCGCTCGAGCGGGTGCTTGGCGGGGTCGATCGCGATCCCGACGAAGACGATGACGCGCTCCGCCCCCTCGTCGGCCAGCTCCCCCATCGTCTCGTGGAAGACCTCCGCGGCGGGGCGGCCCCCGATCTCGGTGATCACGTGCCCGCGTCCCTTGGTGATGACGTAGGTGCGCCCGATGGGGCGGCACCCCTGCGCGACGCCGAGCGTGACGCGGGCGGTCGAGGGGAGGACGAGCCCGGCGACGGCGCCGCTCTCGGCGCGGATCCCCTGGACCTGCCAGGTCCGCCTGAGCATCGGGAGGCTCGAGGAGAGCCCGCCGACCACGGGGACGCCCGGGAGGGACTTGTCGAAGGCCGCAAAGACGTTCGGGGGGGAGAAGGTGAACGGGTCGCCGAAGACGGCGACGGTCCCGCCCTTCGCGTGCGGCGCGACGAGCTCGGCGAGGTGCTGCCCCTGCGCCTCGCCGACGTTCTCGAGGCCGGGGAGGAGGAACGGGTGGAACCCCTCGACCCCGGTGAGGGCGAGGACAGCCACGCCGGGCCCGCGCTCGATCTCCTCGTCCTGCGTGAGGACGCCGAGCCCGCTGCCGCCGGTGATCCGCCCGCAGCCGGTGGTCACCTGGAGGGCGCGGAGCATGTCGCCGTACGCGGCGCGGTAGGTCCCCGAGAGGAAGGTGACGACGAGCTCGGCCCGGGCCTCGCCGAGCCGCTCCATCGCGCGGCGCGCGGCGTCGCGCGCGGCGTCGATCGGGTCGGGGAGGGTGGAGCTGGCGGCTCCCGCCTTGATCATGGATGGGCCTCCGGTCCGGGCATTCTAGGTCGGCCCGGCCCGCGGCACAACGATGAATCGGGCCAAAGGGGCGGCGCGCGGATGCCGATGAAGGGAATGGCTACAACGCCGGCGATTCCTCCCGGATCGGCGAGTGGGACGAAGGCGAGAACGTGCGCGGACTCCGTCCGCCGGGTGAGCTCGCTCCCCGTACTGCACCGCCTCGCCCGCCCGTGGGTCCGGGAGGCCCGCCGCGCGACGGGAGGGGAGCATGTCGAAGGAAGAGCGCGTCCTCGGATTCTCGCTACTCGTGCTGGCGCTGGTGTGCTGGTCGATCAGCGCACAGGTCCTGAGCCTGTAGCACCGGCGGCGCCCCTTCGGGTCGTCCGTACAGGGGATCCGCTTCAAGCCCGCCCGATGAGGCCCTGCCCTTAAAGAGAATCTGCGCCCCGCGGCTCTCGCCGCAAGAGGGCGCAGTCCATATGTGGCGGATTCCGCCAGGCGGGCCCTAACGACCCGCGGCGAAGTTGCCGAGGCCCGGGTTCGCGGCGGCCTGCTGCTCGAGCTGGTCCACCTCGTCCTGGCAGACGGCGTTCTTGTCCGGGTTCACTTCCGGGGCCTGTACGTTGCGCGGATAGCCGTCGGGCACGCTCGGGCTCTCCTTCTCGGGGAGGATGACGAGCCAGAAGAGCGTCACGACCGCGACGACGCTGAGTGTGATGATCACGACCAGCGGGATGACCGCGCCGGCCTCGAACTGCTGCAGGGTCGGGGCCTCCATCTCGGCGAGGCGCATCTCGGCAAGCTCCTGCTCGCTCGGGAGGACAGGCGAGGTCCTCTGCTCCTGCTGCATCGGCGGCGGGGCGTCGGCGCAGGAGACCTGCGGGATGGTCGCATGGAACAGCGCGACCGCGAGGACCATCGCAACGAATTTTCCGATCCGCCCGAACGGCATGGCATCCTCCTGTGGACCCGAGCCCTGGGACTCACGCCCTGAACTCATTCCTTATCGACGGTCCGAGGAGATTTCTACAGCGGGATCCGGCGGCGTGCCCGCCTTCGGGTCCGGGGCGACGAGGAAGGTGAACCACTGCGCCCCGCCCCAGATTTTCGTGAATTCGTCGAAGCCGATCCGTCGGCCTCCCCGGGCGGGATCGTCGACGAGGAAGTAGCCCCTGCGGTCGTGGTAGCCGATCACGGCGAGGTAGTGGAACGTCTGGTCGGGGTTGATCGTCCCGACGATCATCGGCCTCCCCTTGTCCACGCCGTCCATGAGGCGCTTGTAGGTCCCCTCGAAGATGACGCCGACGTACCCCTTCGACTGGACGTAGGCCTGGAGGTCCTTCGCGACGATCCCGTCGGCCCCGGGCTTGAGCGTCACCGCGGCGACCTCGTCGGAGGTCGAGGGGGTCCCCCAGTAGGACAGCACGCCCGCGACGACGGCCGCCCCGCAGGTGACCTCGTCGTGCTGGGCGACGTGGAAGTAGTTCGGAATCTGGTGGAGCCCGCGGCCGTCCTCCTCGGGGGGAAGCTCGGCCGGCGGCGGGAGGAGCCCGCGGCAGCCCAGGAGCGCGATGACCAGGAGTGCGGCTGCGAACGGTCGCATGAGAATGGAGTGGAGTCCGACAATGCCCCCACCTGGATCATCGGAATTCGCCGGAATCGGCATGAACCTTTCCCGTCGGCCGCCGCTTTTGACGCGCACTCGAATCGACCGACGGACGACCTGGAGCGTGCTGCCTCGGTGGGGCGTGACGCCCTACCGGGGACGGTGGGTGCGCAGCATGGCCTCGGCCAGGAGGAAGTCCTCCTCGCGGTCGATGTCGACGGCGCGCTCTCGAGGCATCACGTAGCAGCGCGTCTTGCCCTCGAGCACCGGTGTGCCGCGGAAGAGGAACGCGCGGCGCAGCGCGTAGATCGCCCCGTTCAGGACGTAGACGGGCGGGAGGAGCTGACCTGGCGTCACGAACTGCCGGGGCCGGCGGACCACGGGGCGGGGGACGCCTCCCTTCCCCAGAGTCACCATCCACCACGGCGGGGGCTCCGCGAGGGACACCGAGACGACCGCATCGGCCTTCGACCGCGAGAGGAGCGCAAGGGCCGCGTCCACGTCCTCCGAGGTGCGGAGCGGCGAGGTGGGCTGGAGGAGCACCGCTACGTCCACCAAACCCCGGTTCGCCTCCCACCACAGCACCGCGTGCCGCAGGACGTCGTAGCTGCTGGCGCGATCCGTCGAGAGCGACTTCGGACGGAGGAAGGGGACCTCGGCGCCGTGCCGGCGCGCGACGTCGCTGATCTCCGCCGAGTCCGTGGAGACGATCGTCGCGCCGATGCGCTTCGCATTCTTGCCGCACTCGATCGCGTAGGCGATCAGCTCCCTCCCCAGGAGCGGGCGGACGTTCTTCCCCGGGAGGCGCTTCGACCCGCCCCGCGCGGGGACGACCGCGAGCGTGATGCCGCGCTTCATCGCAGCCTCTCCACCGCCTCGCGCGGCAAGCCGAGCCCCGCGAGGCGCGGGCCGACCTCCGCGAGGAAACGCTTGCCGTCCAGGCCGTAGCCAGCCGTCTCCGCGACGTCGGGCGCCTTCTCGACCCACCAGGCACGGAAGCGGGACATGAGGGCCTCGCGCAGGTACTTCGCAACGAGCGAGGCGAGGGCGATCTCGAAGAAGGCATCCTCGCCGTCGCGGACGAAGGCGATCCGCACCGGGGCCCCCTCGCGGGCAATCTCGTAGTCCGAACGATGCGGCTGCTCGTCGCGGACCCACAGGAACGCGCCCGGGAAGGCGCGGTGGAGGGCGGACTCGTACTGGACGCGCATCCCCTGCTTGCCTGCGAGCACCCGCACGTCCGCTCGCGCGTGCGCCGCGGCCGTTTCCGACAGCAGCCCGCCCACGAGCCACGACAGCCAGCCGAAGCGGCCGTCGAACTCGCGGCTCCCCGCGTCGTAGCCGTATCCCTCGGAGGCGCGGGCACGGGCGCCTGCGAACGAGACCTTCGCGGCGCGCATCGACCGGGCCAGGCGGTCCGTGCGGTCGGTGATCTCGTCGGGGTCGGCGGCGAGGGGGAGGCGGACCTCGGTTAGCGGCGGGGATTGGTACCACGGATACCGCGCGAGTTCCTCGCGGCCGGGCACGGAGAGGACCTCCAGGAGCGCGGCGAGCGACATGCCGCGCTCGACGCCGAGGAAGGGGAAGAGGGAGCGCTCGAGCGGGGCGACGCCCTTGTCCTGCGAGAAGAGCCGCTTCGAGTCGCAGACGACGATCCGATCCCTGTCGGGCGTGGCCGAGACGGCGTCCGAGAGGGCCTCCCAGAGGTTCGTGGCGGGGACGGGGACCTGGAAGGAGACCAGGCCCACCGTGAGGGGCCCGAGTACGGGGCCGAGGCCGGCTTCGTCGATTCCCGCGCGGACGATCACGCGGCGGAGTATACTGGCGCCCTTCCAAGCGTGCCAGCGATGGCGGACCCGATCGACAAGCTGTACGTCGGACCTGCCGGGTGGTCCTACCCGGATTGGGAGGGGATCGTCTACCCGACGAGGCACCCCTCGCGGTTCAAGCCGCTGGAGTACATCGCGCAGTACTTCGACTGCGTCGAGGTCAACAGCTCCTTCTACCGCATCCCCGATCCGCGCACCGTGCGGAATTGGGTCTCCGTCGTGCGCGGGATGGAGCGGTTCCGCTTCACCGCAAAGCTCTGGCAGCGGTTCACGCACGAGCGCGGGACGCACTTCACCGCCGAGGAGGTGAAGGCGTTCCGCGGCGCGATCGACCCGCTCGCGGACGCGGGGAGGCTCGCGGCGGTCCTGCTGCAGTTCCCCTGGTCGTTCAAGAACGGCGAGGACGAGCGGGAGTGGCTCGGAGACCTCGCGAAGGCCTTCGGGGACTACCCGCTCGTCGTGGAGGTGAGGCACACCTCGTGGGACCACGAGGAGATGCGCGCCTGGATGCGCGACCGCAGGCTCAACTGGTGCAACATCGACCAGCCTGCGCTCAAGCAGTGCCTCGGGCCGAGCGCGCACGCTACGGGGCCGGTCGGGTACGTGCGGTTCCACGGGAGGAACGAGGCAAACTGGTTCGCGCAGGAGGGACGCGACGCAAGGTACGACTACTATTACAGCGACAAGGAGCTGGAGGGGTGGGTCGGGAGGATCACGACGCTCCTCCAGGAGGCCCAGAACGCGTACGTGATCGCGAACAACCACTTCCGCGGGCAGGGGCCGGCGAACGCGCTGCAGCTCAGGGCGAAGCTGACGAAGGGCCCCGTGCTCGTGCCAGATCCGTTGCGCAAGGCGTTCCCCGATCTCGAGGCGATCGCGAAGGCTCCTCCCGGGCAGAGGGAGCTGTTCTAGAGTCTTGTCACGTCCAAGTCCATGGGTTGGGTACCCTTCCCCTTCCCGTTCCCCTTCCCTTTCCCAGCGTGTGCCAATGCGCTGGGAAAGGGAATGGGAAGGGGAACGGGAAGGGGAACGGCAACCAACGCACGGGGTAGACCTGGCCGGAACACTAGGCCTCGGCGGCGGGGACGAGCACGGGGAAGCACTGCCGATCGACGGTGATGGTGATGGGGAGGAAGCCGTGCGGATCACCGTCGACCTGGAGGGGGGCGCGGTCGGGGCTCGAGAGGGCGACGTGCCTCCCCGTGGCGTACCCAGTGTCCCCGATCTCGAGCGCGTAGCGGAACATCCCGGCCCACAGGATGCGGAAGACGTCGCGTGCGAAGCGTCCGCGGAACCACATCACGTCGAGGATCCCGTCGTCGTGCCTCGCGTGCGGCGCGAAGACGAACGGTCCGCCGTACTCGCGCACGTTGCTCGCGACCACGAATGTGGCCTTCTCCTCGACGACCCGCCCGTCGACCTCGACGCGGATCCGCGGGGCCTCGTAGTCGAAGACCGTCAGGAGTCCCCAGATGAAGTAGGTGAACTGCGTCATCCGCCCGCGGCGCTCATGGTGGCGATGGAGGATCTCGGCGTCGAAGCCGGTCCCGACCATCATGAGGAACCGCTCGATCTTCGCCTCGTCCGCGATCGGGGCGCGCTCGATCCGCCCGCAGTCCATCCAGCGGACGTTCCACTCGTCGAGGAGGCGGCAGACGGCCTCGGGGCCGCGGCCGAGCTTCAGCTCCTTCGCGAGGACGTTGCCGGTGCCGAGGGGGAGGACGGCGAGGGGGACCTCGGCGCCGCGCGGAAGGCCGTTGACGATCTCGTTGACCGTCCCGTCGCCGCCGATGGCGACGATGGCATCCCAGCCGGCGATTTCGGAGGCCCACCGTCTCGCGTCGCCGCGCCGCCGCGTCTCGAGGACGTCCACGAAGTGCCCGCGGCGCCTGAGCTCGCTCGCGACGGCGGGCGCGTACGACCTTCCCCTCCCCGCGCCCGAGATCGGGTTCAGGATGACTCGGATCCGCCTGGCTGGCATGGTGCGAAGGGTAGCAGATGGCCGCGCAAAGTCAATTCCGCGATTCCTTGATGCCCCACCCGCACGCCGCTACCATTCGCCGCCATGGCCACCGTCCGCAGGCTCACCGTCGTCCCCGAATTTCGCCTCTGCGAGGAGATCCAGAGGAAGGTCTGGGCGTTCCAGGACCGCGAGATCATCCCCTCCAACGAGCTGATCGCCATCACCCGCGGGGGCGGCCTCGTCCTCGGCGCCTTCGAGGAGGACCGGATGGTCGGCTTCTGCTTCGGCTTCACGGGCTGGGCGAACCGGAAGGCCTACCACTGCTCCCGCATGCTCGCCGTCCTCCCTGCCTTTCGCGACAAGGACGTCGGCGCCGCGCTCAAGTGGGAGCAGCGCCGCTGGTGCCACAAGGAGGGGTTCGACCTGGTCCGCTGGACATTCGACCCGCTCCAGAGCCTGAACGCCTACTTCAACCTCGAGAAACTCGGCGTCACCTCCCAGGAGTACATCGTCGACCTGTATGGCGACAGCTCGAGCCACCTGAACCGCGGCGTCGACACCGACCGCTTCGTGGTGGACTGGGAGATCCACTCGGACCGCGTGGAGCGCCGCGCGAGGGGGAAGAAGAGCGAGACGCCGACGCTCGCCGAGGCGGCCTCGATCCCGCGCGTGAACGCCACGGGCGTCGACGCGATGGGGCTCCTGAAGTGCGAGGAGCCCGAACTGTCGAAGAAGGAACCGCGGCTCCTCGTCGAGGTCCCGCCGAGCATCCAGGCGCTCAAGGCGGCGGACATCGCGCTCGCGAAGGACTGGAGGGCGAAGACGCGCGCCGTGTTCCAGATCTACTTCAAACGCGGGTACCGCGTCGACGGGTTCCTCACGGGACAGGAGGGGGACGCGCGGCGGAGCTTCTACCTCCTCTCGAAGGAGGCCGCCCCCAAGAAGAAGAAGGCGCGCCGATGAAGCTCGAGCAGGTCGAGCTGCGACACCTGCGGCTCCCCCTCGTCCACCACTTCGAGACGAGCTTCGGCCGCGTCCACCACCAGGAGGTCGTCCTCGTCGAGGTCCAGGCGGACGGCGTGAGCGGGTTCGGGGAGTGCGCCGCCGGGGGCGGGCCGTACTACAGCGCCGAGGATGCGCAGACCTGCCTGCACGCGCTCAAGGACTTCCTCGTGCCGTGGGCCCTCGACCTCGAGTTCCGTTCGCCGAAGGACCTCGCGCCGATCGCGAGACGAATCCGGGGCCACAACATCGCCAAGGCGGGGCTCGAGATGGCCCTGTGGGACTGGTTCGCGCGGACACAGGACATGCCCTTGTCGCGGATGTATGGAGGGACCCGCGAGGCGATCGACGCGGGGGTCTCGCTCGGGATCGAGGACTCTCACGACGAGCTGCTGGCGCGGATCGGCTCGTTCGTCGAGAAGGGGTACCGGCGGGTCAAGGTGAAGGTGAAGCCGGGGTGGGACCTCGAGGTCTTGGAGAAGATCCGCGCGCGCTTTCCGACACTCCCGCTCATGGTCGACGCGAACGCGGCGTACACGCTCGCGGACGCGGACACGATCAAGACGATGGATATGTTCCGCCTGACGATGATCGAGCAGCCGCTCGACCACGACGACCTGACGGACCACGCGGCGCTGGCGAGGATCGTCGAGACGCCGATCTGCCTCGACGAGAGCATCAAGAAGCCTGCGGACGCGCAGAAGGCGATCGCCCTGGGGGCGTGCCGGATCATCAACATCAAGGCCGCCCGAGTCGGCGGGCCGACGAACGCGATCGAGATCCACGACCACGCCCAGGAGAGGGGGGTGCCCGTGTGGTGCGGGGGACTCCTCGAGAGCGGCGTGGGGAGGCTCCACAACGTCGCCCTCGCGAGCCTGCCAGGGTTCACGCTGCCGGGGGATATCTCGGGGAGCGACAGGTATTGGGTGGAGGATATCATCGACCCGCCCGTCGTCGTCAGGGCCGACGGGACGATCGCCGTGCCGACGGGCGCCGGCCTGGGACATGAGGTCGTCCGGGAGAGGGTCGATCGGCGGACCGTCTGGACCGAGCGGATCCGCCGGGCGTGAGGGATCCCGCCCCGGGCCCCGTCTATACTAAGTGGTGATAGATGGAGGGCCGACCATGGACTGCCCGAGGTGCCGGAAGGCCGCGCCGGACGAGAGCCGCTACTGCAACCACTGCGGCCTGCCCCTCGCGTCCTATGCCCCTGCGGCCGAACACGAAGTCGAGCTGTGGAGGGGGAGGCCGAGCGTCCGGGCCTTCGTCACGCCCTTCCTGCTGTGGTCGCTGTGGAGCGCAGGGGTGCTCGTCGCGGCCCTCCTGGCGTGGAGCAGCCGACAAGCGTGGGACCCGAGGGTCGGGTGGGGCGCAGCGCTCCTCGTGCTGGCACCGGTGGGGTGTCTTGCGACCGAGATTGTCGCGAGGAAAATGGCCGTCCGGTACGCGATCACGTCGAGGAGGCTGTTCGTCGAGGAGGGGTTCCTGATGAGGCGGCTGCAGGAGACCGATCTGCTGAGGGTGGATGAGGTGGTCGTCGTGCAGAGCCTGCCGCAGAAGCTCGCCGATGTGGGGGATGTCGTGCTGTATTCGAGCGATGCGACGACGCCGAGGGTGAGGCTGATGGGGGTGGAGAGGCCGATGAGCGTGAAGGAGACGATCCGGGAGAGGGCGGCGGAGCTGAGGCGGGGAGTCATGCAGGTGGGTGCGGTGTGAGCGGGGGATCGAGCACGAGTACGAGCACGAGTACGAGTACGATTGCGAGCACGAGCACGCTGCCGAAGGCGGGGCGTGGGTGGGAGGGAGCAGCGTGAAGATCTACACCAAGACCGGGGATGGCGGGGAGACGGGGCTGTTCGACGGGAGCCGAGTGCCGAAGCATGATGCGCGGGTGGATGCGTACGGCGAGGTCGATGAGACCAACGCCGCGATCGGCGCGGCGCGGGCGTTCGTCGAGGACGCCGAGATCGCCGGGATGTTGACGTCGATCCAGCGGGACCTCTTCGCCGTGGGGGCGCAGCTCGCAGACCCGAAGTACGGGCAGCGCGCCGCGAAGGACAAGACCGTGATCACCGAGGGACGAGTCGCCGAGTTCGAACAGTGGATGGACAGGTTCGACGCGCAGCTCCCGCCGCTCAAGGGGTTCATCCTGCCGTGCGGGACGAAGGCCGGCGCCCTCCTCCACCTGGCGCGATGCGTCTGCCGCCGCGCCGAGAGGAAGATCACCGCGCTGGCGACGAGCATCCCGATTCCGCCCATCGTCGTGGTGTATGTCAACCGCCTGTCGGACCTCCTGTTCGTCCTGGCCCGCGTCGCGAACCAGCGCGGCGGAGAGGAGCAGGTTCCGTGGTAGGAAGGCCGGGCAGAGCGTATCATCACGCGCTTTCCCGAAGCCGCACGGACGAATGATGACGGAATCCGTCGAGCCCCAGGTCGCCCCGCCCCTCCGCGCCCTGGATCGGCCCGCGCGCGGAGAGGGCGCGCCGCTCGCTGTCCTCTCGTTCGTGACCGTCGTCTGGGCCGTGAACTTCCCCGTGGCGAAATTCGCCGTCGGCCAGATCCCCCCGATTCCGCTCACGCTGGTCCGCGTCGCGATCGCCACGATCGCATATGCCGCGTTTCTGGCCGGCGGGAAGTGGCGGAAGCTCCTCACGCGGGAGGCCCTCCTCGCGGTCCTCCCGCTCGCGGCGCTCGGGATCGTCGCCAACCAGCTCCTCTTCATCGCCGGGCTCGAGCGGACGACGCCGGCGAGGTCCGCGATCGTCGTGGCGCTGATCCCCGCGTGCGTCGCCCTCCTCGCCCACCGCTTCCTGGGGGAGCGCCTCAACCGCGCGAAGTGGGTAGGGATCGCCATCGCATTCGTCGGGGTCGCCATCGTCGAGGTCCCCGCGCTCCGCGAGGCGACGTCGGCGAGGTACCTCCTGGGGGACGGCATCACGCTCCTGGCCGTATTCGCCTTCTCCTCGTACACGGTGCTCGCGAAGCGCGCGCTGCCGAGGCTCGGGCCGCTCGTGGCGATGGCGGGGTGCTACATCGTCGCATCGGTCCTCCTGCTGCCGCTCGTCCCCACGGCGCTCTCCCACGACTGGGCGTCGGTGTCGCTGCGCGGGTGGGCGGCGCTGGGGTATATGGCCGTCGCGGCGACGGTCTTCGCCTACCTCGGCCACTGCTGGGCCCTCTCGCGCATCGAGAGCGGCCGCGTGGCGGTCTTCACCTGCCTCCAGCCCGTGCTCGCGGGGCTCATTTCCTGGGGTTTCCTGCACGAACCGCTCCCCGCCCCCCTCCTCGCCGGAGGTGCGGTGGTCCTAGCCGGCGTGGCGCTGGTGCAGAGGGGATAGCGACACATGAAGGTGCTTGTCGCGTACAAGAAGAGCACGTTTCAGATCTACGCGCGGGAGCGGCGCGACCCCAAGCTCCTCAGGCTCATCCGCGAGCGCGACATCACCGTCTCGAAGCTGAAGAGGACGCACGATTCGCACGAGCGGACGATCGAGGCCGTAAGGAAGGCGCTCGACGACCTCGGTTGCACGGCGACGCTCGTCTACCGCGCGAACATGAGGACGATTCGGGAGGTTGACCTCGTCGTGACCGTCGGGGGGGATGGGACGATCCTCGAGGTTGCGAGGCATGTGGCGGGGGTCCCGCTCCTTGGCGTGAATTCGGCCCCGGGGACGAGCCTGGGGCTCTTCTGCGGTGCGGACCGCGCGACGGTGCGGGAGCAACTGGCTCGGCACCTCCACGGGGAGCTGCCCGTCACCCCGCTCGCCCGCCTGGCGCTGGAGGTGAATGGGGCCCGCCTTTGGGTCCTGAACGAGGTCCTCTACGCCCACCGCAACCCGGCGGCGACCTCGAGGTACATCCTCTCGATCGGGGGGAGGGGGGAGGAGCAGCGCAGCTCGGGGATCTGGGTCTCGACCGCGGCGGGGTCGACGGGGGGGATCCACTCGGCGGGCGCTCCGGTCCTGCCGATCACCTCGAGGCAGGCGCTCTACTGGGTCCGCGAGCCCTTCATCCAGGGGAAGGAGAGGCCCCGCCTGTTGCACGGGAGGATCCCGCCGGGTCGCGAGATCGTCCTCACCTCGAAGATGAGGCAGGGGATGATCTACGTCGACGGCGCGCACCACTCCTTCCCGCTCGGCTTCGGCGACCGCGCCCGTCTCCGCGTCGGGGCGCCGCCGCTCCTCGTCCTTGGCCTCGACGCCGCGCGGCGTCGCCGGCTGTTCGGGGGGTAGGTGCGGAAGGGCCGCCCCGAGCGACGATGATCCTGGATGGGCCGGCAGTCCAGGGAGTCCTCGGATGGCGCGCAAGGGATGGGGAGCAGCGGGCCTGCTCTTGGCTATCACCCTCGCGGGGTGCGCTTCACGCCCTGAGACCTCCTGTATTGCGCCGTGGGACTACCCGCTTCCGGCGGAAGCGCATTCGACCCACGCCCGGGTCCTTGCAACCTGGCCCGAACTACGGGGACTGATCCTCAGCGCCCCCGAACGGACCGCCGAGATGGAGATCGAGTCCCGGAGGAAGCGCCCGGCGGAGGTGCCCGATTCGACCATCCTCCCCGGGCAAGCGATGTCGGTGGAAGTCCTGGGCGAACCGGAGTTCACGCGTCTCCTGTCTGTCAACGTCGACGGGGCGATTGAGTACCCTCTGCTGGGTTGCATCTCCGTAGCGGGTCGGACGCGCAACGACGTCAAGGCCGACCTCACTCAGAGACTCAGAAAGTACCTCCGAGATCCCCAGGTCTTCCTCAACCTCGGCCGTATCGGCTGCTCTGGCCCGGCGCCCTCGCCCTGGAGCAGGCATCGGGTTCGGGTGTTGGGAGAGGTCCTGCGCCCCGGGGATCTGCAGCACGAACCCGGGCTGCGGGCTTCGGGCGCCATCATGTTGTCGGGGTGGTTCACCGAGACCTCGGAGCGGCGAGAGGTCTGGGTCATCCGTCCCCGCATCGGTAGACGCCGCGCGTCCCTAGTCGTCTGCGACTTTCAGCAACTGCTCATCCACGCCGACCTGGCGCAGGACGTGCCGCTCGGCGAGAACGACATCGTCTACGTGGCAGCCCATTCGACGGCGGCGCCCCACGAGAGACCCGACTGGAAAGCGGCGATCCGCTACCTGGCGGGCCAGACGGCGACCTCCGACCTGCTTGCGGCGCTTGGCGGCGGATGCTCGAGGACGACGACGCCCCCACCTCTTGACGATGAGTCCGCCGCGATTCGGCTGATCGAGCGCCTGCCGGAGACTCTCTCCCTACGAGCACGATTCTCAGGTCCGAACGGTACCAGCCGCAAGACGGGGGGAACGCTCCACGTCGCTTCGCACGGCGAGGAGAAAGGCCTCTGGACGATCCAAGTGTACGAGGACGTCCCCGGGGACGAACCAGGCGAGGGACACACGGCGACATCCCAGTGGTACGAGGTCGATCTCTCGACGAGCACGGCACGCCCGCTCCTCGACTTCGAGCCTCCATCGAAGCGATGAGGCGCTTCGCCGCTCCCCTTCGGGGGACACCTATCCCACCACGCTGCCCTGGCTCTTTTGAGGCGCCCCTTCGGGGCTCGGTCCGTTGCAGCGAACCGTCTTCGCCGGGGGGTAGGGGCCCGTCACGAAACAACCTATCCGATCCGGGACTGCAGGACAGAAGTCAGGCATCCTATCGAACAGGCCCCGAAGGGGCCGAGAGAATGTAGCCAGGGCCGTCAGGCCCTGGATCCAGCGTCGGGAGGCGTCGGAGCCCCGAAGGGGCGACAGAACGCGCGTTCTGTCGCCCCTTTGGGGCTCCGAACCAGGCTCAACGCTGTTTCCCAGGCCTGCGGCCTGGACTACATTCTATCGGCCCCTTCGGGGCCTTCCCGACCTTCTCGCTACAGTCTCGAGTTGGATAGGTTATTTCGTGACGGGCCCTAGGCCGGCAGAACAGGGGCGTCTCCGGCCGATGATCCGGTGTCCTACCCTCCCGGGGGATGTCGGAGCGCGGAATGAAGAGACGGTTCACCCTGATCCTGATCGCGGGCGTCGCGGCCGGCATGGTCGCGACGGCGTGCCGGCATACCGGCGTTCCTGCGATCGATCGCCTCTTCATGTCGGAGCAGGAGAAGAGCGTCTCAGACACGAACGACGAGTCGGCCGAGGCCCTCGATCTGGTCAAGGCGCGCGCCGAGGTCGCCGCGTGGCTCGCGAGGTTCTCGGGGAGCGGAGGGAAGAGCCCGAAGACGGGGGGCGTCGCTCGCTTCTCGGTCGAGGGGGCTGGCGCGAAGAAGTGGACGATCCACGCCTACGAGGACGTCCCGAGCGCCAAGGGCGTCGAGGGGCACATCGCGACGTTCAACTGGTATGACGTCGACCTCACGACGAAGACCGCCACGCCGCAGTTCTGATCGCGGGTATCGGTGGCGGTGGCGGGCTCGGGATCGTACTCGAGATCGTTCTCGGACGCGTTCTCGGTCTCGTACTCGACCGGCGCGCTGAGGCCGAGTACGAGACCGAGAACGCGTCCGAGAACGATCTCGAGTACGATCCCGAGCCCGCCACCGCCACCGATCCGGGCGGGCGCCTACCCCTTGAACAGGTGCGGATTGACCCCCAGCTCCTTCAGCTTCTGCTGGAGGCTCTGGCGGTGCATCCCGATCGCGGTCGCGGTCCGGGAGATGTTCCCCTCGTTCTCCTTCAGCTTCGCCGTCAGGTAGGAGCGCTCGAACTCCTCCAGGACCTGCTCCCTCGCGTCCTTGAAGGGCAGGTCTACGGGCGCAGCCGTGGCCGTAGCGCCCGGGGAGGAAGGGATCGTCCCCACGAGGTCCGCCTCTTCCACCCGCGCGCCGTTCGCCAGGACCACGGCCCGCTCGACGACGTTCCGCAGCTCGCGGACATTCCCCGGCCACGGCCGCGAGACGATGGCCCGCTCCGCCTCCTGCGTGAACCCCTCGACCCCCTTTCCGTGCGTCATCGTCGCGGCCCCGAGAAAACGGCGCGCGAGGAGCAGGACGTCGTTCCCGCGCTCCGCCAGGCTCGGCAGGCGGATGTCGACGACGTTCAGACGGTAGTAGAGGTCCTCGCGGAACTTCCCCTCCTGGATCCCCTTCTCGAGGTCCCTATGCGTCGCGCTGACCACGCGGACGTCCACCTTCAGGGGCTTGTCCGACCCGAGCGGCTCGATCGTCTGCTCCTGCAGGACGCGCAGGAGCTTCGCCTGCGTCCCGTGCGGCATGTCGCCGATCTCGTCCAGGAAGAGCGTCCCCCCGTCGGCCATGAGGAATTTCCCCTTCCTCCTCTCCGTCGCCCCCGTGAACGCCCCCTTCTCGTGGCCGAACAGCTCGCTCTCGATGAGCGTCTCCGGGATGGCGGCGCAGTTCATCGCAACGAAGGCCCCCGCGAGGCCGCTGCGTCGGTGCAGCTCCCGCGCGACCAGCTCCTTCCCAGTCCCGCTCGCGCCGCGGACGAGGACGGGGACCTTGCTCGCGGCCACCTTCTCGATCCGGTCGTAGACCATCCTCATCGCCGGGCTCTCGCCGATCAGCTCGCCGTACCCCGAGAGCCGCATGACCTCCGCTTTGAGGCGCCTGTTCTCCGCGACGACGACCGCACTCTCCACGGCCTTCCGCACGACGACGCGGAGCTCCTCGATGTCGTATGGCTTCGCGAGGTAGTCGAACGCTCCGGCCTTCATCGCCCCGACGGCGACCTTCTCCGAGCCGTGCGCGGTGACGACGATGACCGGCGGCCGCGCCTCGAGCTTCTTCATCTCCTTGAGCGTCGCCATGCCGTCCATCACCGGCATCGCGAGGTCGAGGAGCATCGCGTCGACGGCGCCCTTGCCGAGGACGTCGAGCGCCTCGCGGCCGTTAGCGGCCTCCAGGAGCTCGTATCCGTCCTTCGCCAGCGCACGCGACATCGCGTAGCGCGAGGAGGCCTCGTCGTCGACCAGCAGGATGGTCGCCATCACTCGATCCTATCCGTGTGCATCCGTGCGTATCCGTGGATCAAAAGGGAAACAGGATCCCCTTATCCTTCAGCTTCTCGAACCGTTGCGCGCTGAAGCGATACAGCCTCGCGGGGCGGGGCAGCCCCTCGCGCCGCTGCTCGCGGAGCGGCTGGAGGATGCGGAGGACCTCCATCTTCCTGCGGAAGTTCCGCTTCTCGAGCTTCCTCCCGAGGACTGCCTCGTAGACGCGCTGGAGCTCCGTCAGCGTGAACTTCCCGGGGAGGAGCTGAAAACCGACCGTCGTGTACTCCAGCTTGTTGCGCAGCCGTTCGAGGGAGTACGCCAGGATGCGGTCGTGGTCGAATGCGAGGGGCGGGAGGGCGCCCATCGGGTGCCAGGCCGCCTCGCGCGCGTCGGAGCCCGCGACGGCGGGGGACGCGGCGGGGAGGAGCGCGAAGTACGCAACGGTGACGACGCGCCCGCGGGGGTCGCGGCCTGGGTCGCCGAACGTGTAGAGCTGCTCGAGGTAGACATCGGCGACGCCGGTCTCCTCCTGGAGCTCGCGCGCGGCGGCGGCCTCGATCGTCTCGTCGGGCTCGACGAAGCCCCCCGGAATCGCCCACTTCCCCTCGAACGGGGGCCTCCCGCGCCGCACGAGGAGGACGTGGAGGGCCCTCTCGCGGACCGCGAAGATCACGACGTCGACGGTGACGTGGACGGCCATGGCGCTAGTTTACGACCAGATGGGCCTTGCGTCCCGCCGCGCGGATCCGGGCGATCGCGCCGGAGTTGAAGTCGAGGAAGTCGGCCTCGACGCCATCGCTGAAGATCACGCCTCCCGAGGGCATGCGCGACTCCAGGACGAGCTCGTGGCCGGCCTCGATCATCCCCATGACGATCCCCGCGCGCGAGTGGCGGCTGACGAACGGTTCGCGCACTACGAATACCAGACGGGGGTCCTCCCACGCCAGCGTCATGCCCTTCCGTGCATCGGCGGCGGTCGTGGCATCCTCCCCGCCCGCCGCGAAGGCCGAGACCCCGGCGGCCATGTTGAAGATCGAGGAGAGCCACCCGGTCGACCCGGCGCCGGTGGAGACGACGATCCCGCTCGAGCTGTGCGGCTCGTCGCGGCCGTCCCAGGCGATGCGGTAGCGCGCGGAGACGTGAGTCTTCGCGCCGAGGAAGAGGTCGTTGAACGCGACGAGGCGCTGGCCGTCCTCCAGGGCGGCCTCGGCGAGCGTCACGCCGCGCAGATGCGCTTTGCCCTCCAGGACCCGCGCGACCGTCGGACGCGCCTGGTCCGGGAGGAAGGGGAGCAGGACGCCGTCGAAGCGCCCCGGGTCGGGGTTGACGCCGACGATCGGCTGCTCCCCCACGTACTTCGCGGTGTTCGCGACGAGGCCGTCCTGGCCCACGGCGACGACGAGGTCCCGCCCGTCGAACTGGTAGGTCGGGACGAACGAGCGGTCCATCACCTGCATCTTGAGGCCCAGCTCGAGGTCGCGCCGCACGCGGTCGAGCGAGCCGCGATAGGCGGAGTCCTCGCGCTCGTAGTCGGCGAAGTCGCCGCCGGCGTGCTCGATGTAGAACTTCGCCTGCGCCTTGCTGTTGAAGCGCGCGATGAGGTCCTCGAGCCGGGTCTTGCGGGAGACGATGACGAGCTTCTCGAACATGGGGCGGCTCCTTTTCCGCTTTCCTGCGGGGGCTCGCCTCGCGCCCCGTGCGGGGGCGCGAGGCTCGCTCGCAGCCTCACGGCTGCGACTCCCTGGGCGTCCGCTACTTCGACGAGATCAGGCTCTTGAGCAGGTCGGGGGTGATGTTCAGCTCGCCGATCTTGGAGGCGTTCTCCGCGAGGTCGCGGAACGCCATCGAGATGAGGACCTTCGGGTCCGCCCCTCCGGCGCTTGCGGCCATGAGGATGCGCCAGTCCATGTCCCTGAGCGGCTTGAGCTGCGCCTCCAGGGCGTACCCCTTCGCGTCGGCGTCCTTGCGGTCGTTTTTGACGCGTTTGTCGATCAGCGTCGCGCGCTTCTCCTCCACCGCGATCTCCGCGGCCATCTGGGCCTCGCGGATCCCGCGGCGCTTCTCCTCGACGGAGAGCTCCGTGGCCAGCTCGCTCTCCTTGATCCGCCTCTCCTCCTCCACGGCGGCATTGCGGCGGGCATAGATCGCCTGATCGGCGTTCTTCTGCAGGGCCTCCCGCGCCTCGGCCTCGAGGGCCTTCGCCATCTCGGGCGTCGGCCTGACGGAGAGGACGGTGAGCCCCAGGATGGAGACGCCGAGCGTCGCGACCGCCTCGGCCAGGGCGAGGACGGGCAGGGCCTCCTCGCCGATCCGCGCGGCGGAGACGAGGGCCTCCTTGAGCGTCATCCCCCCCGTCAGGGAGCTGACGACGGCGTGCGTCGCGGCGATCAGCCGCTCGGACAGCGACTCGGGGTCGTCGGAGACGGACGCGCCCTTCGCGTCGACGCTGTAGTCGAGGACGGAGGCGAGCTTCTTCGGGTCGGTCACGCGGTAGGCGAGCTGGCCCTGGACGGTGAGGGTCTGGAAATCGCGGGTCACCTCGCTGAAGACGAACGGGAGGTCGACGCCGGCCACGGGGACCGCGACGAGCGTCGACGTGGGGGCGTAGTAGAAGAAGGAGAGACCTGCGCCCTCGCGGACGACCTGCCCGTTCTTGTAGTGGAGGACGTAGGTCGTCGGGGGGAACTTCGTGAAGCGGATGCCCAGCATGGCGGCCTCCTCTCTATAGGTGTCACTCTGACACTAGTCTAGTGTCTCCGACACACCCCTGTCAAGGCGCCGAACAGATTCGGGAGAGGAGGGAGACAACTCGCAGCGCGTCTAAGCAGGTAGCACTAGGTTTCACGGGATGCCGGAAGTAGATCCCTGGAGTCGCGCGCGTGAGCGCGCGGTGGATGACGCCCGTAAGGGCGTCCTGGGCCGCTCCTGAC
>Ga0209726_10004406_pt1 | contig 18092 bp, 16 predicted proteins | sample Subgrocontami54m_FD_187453 | JGI IMG/M metagenome (GOLD analysis project Ga0209726, IMG submission 187453) | Subsurface groundwater microbial communities from S. Glens Falls, New York, USA - GMW46 contaminated, 5.4 m (SPAdes) (version 3) | ecosystem: Environmental > Aquatic > Deep subsurface >... | reverse complement strand
GCCGTGACCGCGAAGAGCGCGGAGCTGATCGCCAGGGCGGCGCGAAGCCGCTCGGGCGCAAACCAGGATGGGAACAGGTACACGATCACCGCCCCGAGCGTCATGCCGAACATGGCGATCGACACGGCGACGAAGGCGAGGTGATACCAGAGGGTAACGCTGAAGATCCGCGTGAGTAGGATCTCGAGCATCAGGGTCGCCATCGCGACCAGAAAGAGGGCGGCGTAGTCCCGTGGGCGCGCGGGTTCAGATGAGGTCACGCGCGGTAGTGTACCCGCCTTCGCTGCCTTCGCCGCCTTCGGCGACCAGCATCAGTTGGAGCCGTGGAGGGGCTGGTCTGCGCTGGGGCGCGTCGGGCCACGACGCATAACCGGCCTTCGGTTAACTGTCGACCCGGCTAATGCTTCCTATCGTCACAAAACGGAATGATGCTTTGAATAGGTTTCGAGAAATGACGGAGCAGTGGAGGCTCCGGTACTATCCGGTCTGGCTTCTGCGGCAGCGACGGGGGGCTCAGCTACGTTCGGCCAGGAAACTCAAGTGTGTGATGGCGCGCGAAAATGAAACCCGGTTTCATTCACGTCGACAATGCCAGCCGATGCTGACGTCCTGATCGTCGGGGGCGGTCCCGCAGGCTCGACAGCGGCACTCCTGCTCGCGCGCGCCGGCGTGCGCGTGCGCATCCTCGAGCGCGCCACGTTTCCTAGAGACAAACTGTGCGGCGATACGCTGAATCCAGGCACGCTGGCCCTGCTTGACGGCATGGGCATCGAGGAGGACGTTCGCGAACGCGCGCTCGCGGTGAAAGGCATGGTCGTGACCGGTCCCGGTGATGCGCGGGTGGTCGGCGATTACGGCACCGGCGTGCGGGGCGCGGCGATGACGAGGCGCGAGCTCGATGCGCTGCTGCTGGAGGCCGCGGTGAAGGCCGGCGCCGTGGTCGAGGAACGGGTGGATGTGCAGGCGCCCCTGGTCGCCGAATCCCGTGTCATTGGCCTGCGAACAGCCGAATTGGACGGCGGACGTGACAGAAGGGCGCCCCTGGTGATCGCCACAGACGGCCGCCACTCGCGCGTAGCGTTCGGGCTCGGCCTGTCGCATTTTGCCGCCCGGCCGAAGCGATGGGCGTTCGGAGCGTACTTCGCTGGCGTGGACGCTCTCACGGAATACGGAGAGATGCACGTCCGCGGGCGCGGCTACATTGGGATCGCGCCGGTGCCTGGCGGAATCGCCAACGTGTGCGTAGTGAAAGAGTGGCGCCGCGACGGCCAGGACGTCCGCGGACCCGACGTGATCGCAGAAACGGTCGCGTCAGAGCCGGACTTGCGCGGCCGTTTCCGCCATGCGGAACGGGTGAGTCCGATGACGGTGCTCGGTCCGCTCGCGGTCGAATCCACCGGAGCCGGGATGTCTGGATTACTTCTTGCGGGCGATGCGGCGGGCTTTATCGATCCCATGACGGGCGACGGTCTGCGCTTCGCCATCCGGGGGGCGCAACTGGCTGCCGAGGCCGCCCTGCGGGAGCTGGAAGACGGTGCTCCCGCATGCCACGACCTGTTTCAGGCGCGCCGCCAGGAATTCTCGGCCAAGTGGCGAGTGAACCGTGCCCTTCGCGCGCTGGTGGGATCGCCGCGCGGCGTGCGTTTCGCGTCGATCATTGCCTCGAACTGGAGCGCCCCGGTTGAGGCGTTGATCGCGTTCGCCGGCGATGTACCGGCGGCGACGCGCGCACGCTGAGAACAAAACCAAACCACGAAGGACGCGAAGATCACGAAGGCTCTTCGATATGACGCGGAGTGCACCGTGAAACTCACCACTGTAAACGTCTTCGTGCTTTTCGTGTCCTTCGTGGTTGATCTTTTCTGAGGTGCTTCAGCTCGAGCGGAGACATGACACATCTGGCCCTCGTGGCGGTCACCCTCGTAGTTGTCTATGTGGCGATGCTAGTGGAGATGCTCCTCTCGCGTGCGCACGAACGGGTCCTGCGCGCGCGCGGAGCGACCGAGCCGCTGGATGACGTCTACCCGCTGATGGCGTGGGCCTATCCTGGCGGCTTCGTAATGATGGCGGGGGAGTCGGCTCTTACCGGCGCGCCGCCAATTCAGGTGACCTTCGCCGGCGTGGCCGCGTTCCTCGCTGCCAAGGCGCTCAAGTACTGGGCGATCGCCGCCCTCGGGGAGCGCTGGACATTCCGGATTCTCGTCCCGCCGTCAATGCCGCTCGTGCACCGCGGCCCTTACCGCTACGTTAGGCATCCCAACTATGTAGGCGTCATGGGCGAAATCGCGGGCGTGGCGTTGATGGTCGGGGCGCCACTCACCGGCGTCGTCGTGTTTCTGGGATTTGGTGTGCTGCTGCGCCGTCGGATTCGGGCCGAGGAGCGCGCGCTCGGGTACCGGCCTTGCCACTGAACCCCGGCCGGCGCGCAAGGCCGGCATGTATACTGGCATCAATTCCATGAACGCTGATCGCTTGCACGGCGGCCGGCTGGCGATCGTTCTGCCGAAGGGACGGCGGTTCGCGGGGATCTGCGCGATGGTGCTCTTCTCCGTCGCCGTGCCGTCCGCTCAGGCTCCGAACGCCGACGCGATGGCATCCGCCGTCCGCGCGCTGAACCAGGGACAATTCGAGCAGGTCGACACGTTGCTCAGGTCGTCGACCGACCCGCGCGCCATTGCGCTCCGCGCCCGCGCGGAGATCGATCGCGGCCGCTACGCCCAGGCGGAAAAGCTGCTCGTCGGGCCGGCAGCCGCGTCACCGGCCAGCGACGCGGCCCTCGAGCGGGGCCTCCTTCAGCTCCGGCTTGGCCGCCGCGCCGACGCAACGCGAACGCTGACCGCCATCCTCGACCGGAGCGGCAACGCCCGGAGCGCCGCCGATTTCGTCAGGCTCGGCCTCGCGGCGCGGGCGCTGCGCGATTTCGACGACGCGAACAGCTTCTTCCGCGAGGCCATCTCGCTGGCCCCGGAAGACGTGGCCGCGAACACCGCGTGGGGCGAGCTGTTCCTCGACACGTACAACAATCAGGAAGCCGCCAAGTCATTTCAGCAGGCGCTCAGCGCCGATCCCGCGTGGGTGCCCGCGCAAGTCGGCCTTGCTCAGGCGGTTGCCGCAGAGAACCCGCCGATGGCGCGGCAGCTCACGGACAAGGCGCTCGCGCACAATCCCAACTACGTGCCGGGGCTGCTGTTTCTCGCGGAGCTCGATCTCGACGACACGAAGCGCCCCGAGGCGCGCGCCAGGATCGAGCGCGCCCTCAAGGTGAACCCGAACAGTCTGGAAGCGCGGGCGCTGGCGGCTGCGATCGAGTATCTGGAAGACCGCGTGCCCGCCTTCGACGCCGCCGCCAAAGAGGCGCTCGAGATCAATCCGGTGTACGGCGAGTTCTTCCGGATTGCCGGCGAGCTTGCGGCCCGCAACTATCGGTTCGAGGAGGCGGTCGCGCTGACGCGCCGCGCCATCGCACTCGATCAGAACGGCCCGCGGGCGTGGTCGGACCTCGGAATGCACCTGCTACGGACCGGCGACGAGCCCGCGGCCAGGCGTGCGCTCGAGACCGCCTTCAAGGCCGATCCCTACAACATCGTCACGTTCAACCTTCTGGCGATGCTCGATACCCTTGATGCGTTTGAGACCATTACGGCTGGCGACGTCGTGATGCGCCTGCACAAGGACGAAGTGGGCGTGCTGCGGGAGTACGCCATGCCGCTGGCGCAGCAGGCGCTCGAGACTCTGTCCAAGCGGTACCAGCACAAGGTGCAGGGGCCCGTGCTGATCGAGATCTTCCCGAAGCACGACGACTTCGCCGTCCGCACGTTGGGGCTGCCCGGGATGGTCGGCGCGCTTGGCGCCTGCTTCGGCCGCGTGGTCACGATGGATTCGCCGAAGGCGCGTCCGCCGGGCACCTTCAACTGGGGTGCCACGTTGTGGCACGAGGTCACCCACGTTGTGACGCTCCAGATGTCGGGCCAGCGGGCGCCGCGCTGGCTCAGTGAAGGGATCTCCGTCTACGAAGAGAAGCGCGCCCGCCCGGCATGGGGACGTGAGAGCGAGCTGAGCTTCGCGCAGGCGCTAGGACAGGGAGAAATCCTCAAGCTGAAGGACTTGAACGCCGGCTTCACCAATCCCGAGACGATCTCACTCGCCTACTACGAGGCGTCGCTCTTGGTGGAGCACATTGTCGAGGCCTTCGGCGAGCCGAAGCTGCACGACCTGGTTCGCACGTACGCCAAGGGGCTGGACAACGAGGCGGCGTTGAAACAGGCGCTCGGCCGCACGATCGAGCAGCTCCAGATCAGCTTCGATCAGTTCCTCGACAAGGCGTTCGGGCCGTTGCTCCTCGCGCTCAAGCAGCCGGAACTTCCGGCGCAGGGTGCGACGGCAGCGGAGTTGAAGGCGCTGATCGAGAAGCACCCCCAGAGCTTCGCGCTGCACATGATGCTCGGCCAGGCGCTTCACAAGCAGGGCGATGCCGACGGCGCCATTGCGATTCTGGAACGCGCGGCGGCGCTCGTGCCGGTGGCCACAGGTGCAGCCAGCCCGCATGCGGTGATCGCCAAGATTGCGATGGAGCGCAAGGACACACCCCGCGCCATCAAAGCGTTCGACGCGCTGATGCAGGCGGACCACACTGACGTGGAATTCGCCCGGACGCTGGCCTCGCTCGTGGCGCCGCTCGGCGACCCGGCGCGCACCGCGGCGGCGTACGCGCGGGTGGTGGAGGTCGACCCGTTCGATGCCGACGCGCAGGCGGCGCTCGGCCGCGCGGCGATTCAGCTGCGCGATGCCTCGACGGCCATTCGCGCCTTTAAGGTGGCGCTAGCGATCGGCCCCGTGGATCGCGCGACGGCACACTACAACCTGGCCGAAGCGTACGTACTGGTTGGTCAGATCGGCGACGCGAAGAAACAGACGCTGGCCGCGCTGGAGATCGCGCCGTCGTTCGAACGCGCGCAGGATCTGCTGCTCAAACTGGTCGACGGTGCCAATCGCTGACCCCGACATGCGCCGCCTTCTTCTGATTACGTTCAGTCTCGCGTGCGTGCTAGGCCTCATGACGCTCAGTGCGCAGCGGCGCGATTTCGACTTGAGTGAGCTCTTCCGACCACAGCCTCGGATCGGCGGTGTCACGGGGTCGCCGTACGACGGTTCCTTTCGCTTTTGCCGGTTACGTTTCCGGAATTCGCCGCAAGGTGACGGCGGTGGCTGGTTCGTGGACTACCCGCGAGCGGACCGGAACCTATCCACGCGCCTGTCAGAAGTCACCAAGACTCCAGTTCGTCTGGATGGCAACGGCAACCCACCCCATATCGTGGTGACCCTGCTCGATGATGAGCTGTTTCGGTGTCCTTTCATCATGATGACGGAGCCGGGAGGCGCGTACTTCGACGCTCGGGAAGCCGAGCAACTGCGGACGTACCTGCTCAAAGGGGGCTTTCTGTGGGCGGACGATTCGTGGGGGAGCTTGGCATGGGACTGGTGGGTGCGGCAGATTCAGAAGGCGCTGGCGCCGCACGAGTACCCGATCGTCGATTTGTCGATGGACCATCCGATCTTCCATTCATTGTTCGATATCGACGACGTGCCTCAGACGCCGAACGTTGGGCTCTGGGTGACTGCTCATAGGACGAGCGAGCGCGGCCCCGACAGTCCGAAGACCCCGCCCAGAGGCATCCTTGATCGGGAGGGCCGCGTGATGGTCTTCATGACTCACAACACCGACTTCGGCGACTCCTATGAAGAAGAGTCGGTCAGTCCCGATTACTTCAGGAATCACTCGATGACGGGGTACACCATCGGCATTGATGTTCTGTTGTACGCGATGTCGCATTGAAGCGTACGCTTCTTACGCTCGGTCCCACCACTCGACGCGCTGTCGCTCAGGCCTGCGGAATACGAGAACGGCGCTCACCCCGGTTACGAACCCTGCCACGTGCGCCCAAAATGCGATGCCGCCAGCCGCTTCTCCAGCCGTAGCCGAGGTGACCGAGCCAACCCCGCTGAGAAACTGCATCAAGAACCAGAAGCCGAGGAAAAAAATGGCCGGCACTTCCACAATCTGCCAGAAGACGAGAAACGGCAGGAGCGTCACGATCCGCGAGCGCGGGTAAAGCACGAAATACGCGCCCATCACGCCGGCAATCGCACCGCTGGCGCCAACCATCGGAACGACCGAGTCTGGCGTGGATGCAGTCTGCGCCAGCGCGGCGGCCCAGCCGCACAGGAAATAGAACGTCAAGAAGCGCCCGTGCCCCATGCGATCCTCGACGTTGTCGCCGAAAATCCAGAGGTACAACATGTTGCCGGCGAAATGAAGGATCCCGCCGTGCAGGAACATCGAGGTGGCCAGCGCTACCCAAGAGAAGGCCGCCGGGATCAGCCCGAAGTACAGAACGAAATCGTTGACAGTTGATCCGAGCGAGAGCTCGTACGCGAAGACAAGGGTGTTCGCCGCAATGAGTGCGACCGTGACGAATGGTGTGGTCCTCGACGGGATGACGTCGCGGAGGGGGATCATGGAAGGCTGCGGGCTACGGGCCACAGACTGCGGGTACTGTAACCTACCAGTGCAGCCGTGGCCGCCTGCAGTCGGCAGCCTGTCGCCATTCATGCTCTGCAAACACTGCGGCACCGAGATCGCCGAGAAGGCGCTGATTTGCTTTAAGTGCGGCACCGCGACGGCGGAGCGCCGGATTGCCCCGCCCGCCAGGCGGCGCCGCCGTTCCCGATGGCCCGTCGTCGCGATTCTCATCCTGCTGCTGGTGCTGCTGGCCGTTTGGTGGCTCGACCTACCGTTCTTTGACTCCTTCTGAGATGCTCTGAAGCGCGTCACCGACCCGGCGATCGCTGCCTTCCTTGACGGCGATGTCGCCGAGCGACACGATGCCGACGAGCTGGTCGTTCTCGACGACTGGCAGTCGCCGTACCTGATGTTCGCTCATCAGCTCGGCTGCTTCTCGTGTAGACATCTCAGGCGTTGCGGTCACCAGGGAATCCGTGACGATTTCATGCACTGGGCGGTTGAGCTGTCCATCTGCCACCGCGCGCACGACAATATCGCGGTCCGTCACGATGCCAATCGGCCGACCGTTTTCGACAACGGGCACCGCCCCTGTGTCCTCATCGCGCATGATGCGCGCCGCATCTTGAATCGGGTCGGTAGGCGAGACCGTCCGTGGGTTGCTTGTCATCACATCTCGAATATTCATGGGCTGCCCTCCAAATCTTCGTTTCGCTCCGACGCCCGCTCGGGCGCTTCGGTTCGATGGTGGTATGTGCGCGAGTCCGATGAAGCAAGACGCACGCCGGGCTGATGTGGTTGCCAGGCCGGCCATATAATTGCGACGTCTCCGCTTCGCATGTCTACCTCGCGCCATATGCTCTTCACCGGCCTCCTTGCGTTCGCGGTCTTCTGCATCGTCCAGGATGTCGCGACCGTCGCAGGAGCACGGCGATACGTCCGGCTGCAGCGAGAGGCGTTGGCGGGGCGAGGCCCGGCGGTGACAGTCGATGAAGTCATGGAGGCGGCGGTAGATCGGTCCGTACGGCAGGGACTCGTGTACGGCGGGATGACAGCCGCGATTGGCGCCTTGCTGGCGCTCCGCGCGAGACGGCGGCGATCAGGTCAGGAGCGGCCGAAGGTCCTACGCTGACAGCCGCTTCTGCAGCGTGTGAAGCGCCCACGCGCTGAAGAGAGCTGTCCCCATGCCGATGGTCACCAGCAGCGTCACCTTTCGTTCAAGGAAGCTGGCACCCAGATAGACAGTTGCAATTGCGAAGGGAAACTCGGCGATGCTGAGCGCGATCATGAACTTCGCGAAGGGGTACCGTACGAGTCCCAGCAAGTACCCGGGAATTTCGGATGGCACCGCCATCTGAAACAGCAGGACAAGGCCGAACGGCAGGCGGGCCGACATGCGGTGCTCGAGGCGTTCGAGCATCGTCACGGACACGAACCAGCTGACGACCGGCCGGCCGAGACCGCGGCCGACGCCGTAAGCGAACGCGCCGCCGAGCATCCAGCCGAGCCACAGCAGCGCCATAGTGACCGGCTTTCCCCACGTGACGACGGCCGCAGGAACGACAATCGCCGTCGAGAAGAACGCGAGCATCGCTGACAGCGCCGAGATGACCACGAACACCGACACACCAAGCACCGGGTGGCGGGCCATGATCGACCCGGCCGCCGTCAGCAGGGTGAGCAGGCCCTCATGAAGCGCGTCGGACGAGGCCGCGACCGCGAGGCCGGCGCAGACCAGCGCCAGCACCAGTCCGCGACGCCAGGCAGGGGGGAGGAGTTCAGCCAAAGGTCACCGATGTTCCACGAGAGAGTTGCCGTGATGTGCCGGTCGAGCTATCTGGATTGGGCGACTCGCTTTTCGATGTGGGGCAGCGCCTCCAGAACGACGTCGCCGACGATTTGCAGGCTGCGTGCGGTCACAGCGTCGAGCGTGTCTGCCGGCGTGTGCCATGCGCCGTAATTGAGATCGATGATGTCCACGGACGGTATGCCGGCGGCGAGAAACGGAAAATGGTCGTCTCCGCCCACCGTGAAGTCTTCCTGAAGGAAGTACCTGCCATAACCAAGGCGAGCCGCGGCGCCCCAGATGATGTCGGTCAGCCACTTCGTGGAATTGGTCTCACGACGAATCGTGAGGTCGCGGTCGCCGATCAAATCGAGGAGCACCAGCGCCTTCAGGGTCGCGAGCGTCCCGCCCCGCTTGGCTGCCTCCACATAGTGCCGGCTGCCATAGGTATTGTCCGGGTCCTGCCAGTCCGGACGCACGGCTTCCTCGCCGTCGAAGAACAGCAGTTCGATTGTGAACTCGTTCTTGCGCCCCTTGAGGACGCGTCCAAGCTCCAGCAGCGCCGCGGTGCTGGACCCCCCGTCGTTGGCGCCGACGAATCGGAACTGCTGGAACAGCTTGGTGTCGTAGTGGCTGCCGAGCGCGATGCGTTCGGGCCGGCGGCCGGGAATAGTGGCGACGACGTTGACCATGTTGATCGGACCGATCGGCGTCTGGGCCACGAAGGCCTGCTCGCGCGCCTCCAATCCCGCGGCCTTCAGGTTGTCGATCAGGTACCGGCGGCACTGCGCAAGGGCGGAGGATCCCGCTGGCCGAGGACCGAATGCGACCTGCCGGCGGAGGTGTTCCCACGCCTTCGAGCTGTCGAATGACATTGCGGCTCCGGCGGTCGGTTTCGTCTGTGTCTGGCCGGCTTCGGGCTGCGCGCCGGCGCAGGCGATCAGCGCCAGGACGCACGCCGCCGCGCAGGATCGAGCCATGGCCTAGCGTTTCTCGCGCGGCACGTAGTCGCGCCGAGCGTGTCCCAAATAGATCTGCCGGGGACGCGCGATCTTCTGTTCGGGATCGAGGAGCATCTCCTCCCACTGGGCAATCCATCCGACCGTGCGGGCGAGCGCAAACAGCACGGGGAACATCGCCGGGGGGAATCCCATCGCCTGATAAATCAGCCCCGAGTAAAAGTCGACGTTCGGATACAGCTTGCGCGAGACGAAGTAGTCGTCCTGCAGAGCGATGCGCTCCAATTCCAGGGCGATATCGAGCAGCGGGTTCGTTCCGGTGACCTTGAATACTTCGTCAGCCGTGCGCTTGATGATTCTCGCGCGTGGATCGTACGACTTGTAGACGCGGTGACCGAAACCCATCAGCCGCCCCTCGCCCGCCTTCACATGTGTGATGAACGCCGGGACGTGATCAAGCGACCCGATTTCCGTGAGCATCCGCAGCACCGCTTCGTTGGCCCCCCCGTGTAGAGGGCCTGACAACGCCGCCACGGCGCCCGCCATCGACGAATACGGATCCGCGTGGGAGCTCCCGATCGCCCGCATCGCACTCGTGCTGCAGTTCTGCTCGTGGTCCGCGTGCAGGATGAACAACACCTCGAGCGCCCGCTCCAGGATGGGCTGGGGCTCGTAGCCGCGGTCCGTGTCGCCGAACAGCATCGCCAGGAAGTTTCCGGTGAATCCCAGCGCCGCGTTCGGCGCGACGAACGGACGGCCGTTCGCATGACGATAGCCGTAGGCCGCGATCGTCGGCATCTGCGCGGTCATCCGGACGACGTGCGCCCTGCGCGCTTCCTGGTTGAAGAGATCTCTGGCGTCAGGATACACAGTGCCCAGCGCTCCCACCGCGCTCAGATACACGCCCATCGGGTGCGCATCCTTCGTGAAGCCCTTGACAATCGCCTCAATCGGCGCGGCGACTGCCCGTTCGCTGTTCACTTGCGCGGTCCACTCGTCGAGGACCGCGCCCGACGGAAGCTCACCGTGAATCAAAAGGGACGCCGTCTCCAGAAACGTGGAGTGATCGGCGAGCTGCTCGATAGGATAGCCGCGGTACTCGAGGATGCCCCGGTCCCCGTCGATGAACGTGATGCGGCTGCGGCATGCGGCCGTGTTCATGAAGGCGGGGTCGTAGGTCATCAATCCACCGTCGTTCGGGCCAGCCTTGATCTGGCGGAGGTCGGTGGCCTTGATGGCGCCTTCCTTGATGGGAAGCTCGTACTGTTTGCCGGTGCGGTTGTCGGTGATCGTGAGGGTTTCGGGCATCTGCGTCGACAGCTGGTGTTAGGGAGTAGGCGGCGTGCGGTTAGTCGGCCTAGGAGTCTGGTTCGTCGTCGATGTCGGGTCGTGGGAGCGCACTGCCTGGGACGCGATACGTTCCTGTCGCCCATCGCGCCAGGTCTTCATTGCGGCAGCGTTCGCTGCAGAAAGGGCGCCACCGCGGATCGACCGGTCGAGCGCGACACACGATGCACAACGCCCCTTGGCCCATCCGAACCATTGTAGAACAGGAGCGGCTTTCGGCTTTCGGCTCTCGGCTCAGAGGGCCAAGGCGTGAGGCGAACGCCGAAAAGCCGACGGCCGAAGGGCTATACGTCCGATTCCGGCATCGCATGATGCCGCACGTCTCGTGCAGACACCATGAAGATGACGTCCTCCGCGATGTTGGTCGCGTGATCGCCGATGCGTTCGAGATGCCGGGACACCAAAATCAGGTCGAGCCCCGGCTCCACCGTGACCGGATCGTTGAGCATGTAGGTGAGCAGCTCGCGGAAGATCTGCGTTTTTAGACTGTCCAGCTGATCGTCGGCATTCAACACCTGCTGCGCCAGTTGCGTGTCCCTGCGGACGAATGCGTCCAGGGCGTCGCGCAGCATCGCCTGCGCGATATCCGCCATGAGCGGGATGTCGATCCATTTCTTGACCGGAGGGTGGAGCACGTAGCGGTTGGCGGCTTCCGCGATATTGACGGCGAGATCGCCCACGCGTTCGAGGTCAGTATTGATCTTCACCGCCGCGACGATCGCGCGGAGATCCGCGGCCATCGGCTGATGCAGCGCGAGGAGCTTGAAGCAGCGGTTGTCGATCTCGATGTGCAGCTCGTTGATCGGCTCGTCGCTGCGCAGGACCTTCTCGATGCTGGCGACGTTGCGCGTCGTGAGCCCATCGACGGCGAGTCGGACACGTTCCTCGGCGAGCCCGCCCATTTCGAGCAGGCGCTCCTGGAGCATCTGTAGTTCATCCTGGAAGTGCCTGACGCCTCGTTCCACTTGCTGCCTCCAGCGAGCCCGCTCGCCGACGCTTACCCGAACCTGCCGGTGACGTAGTCCTCGGTCAGTTTTTCGGACGGTGCGGTAAAAATCTTGTCAGTGCGGTCGTGTTCCACGAGCTTCCCCAGCCAGAAGAACGCGGTGAAATCCGACACCCGGGCCGCCTGCTGCATATTGTGCGTCACTATCACGATTGTGTAGTCGCGCTTGAGCACATAGATGAGCTCTTCGATGCGCTGGGTCGCAATGGGGTCCAGCGCCGAGGCTGGTTCGTCCATGAGCAGGATGTCGGGGCGAACCGCGAGGGCGCGTGCAATGCAGAGGCGCTGCTGTTGGCCCCCGGACATCGCGAGGGCCGATTCCTGCAGCCGATCCTTCACCTCGTCCCAGAGGGCCGCCGCTTTCAGGCTTTCTTCGACCCGGCCGGCCACCTCGCTCCTGGTGCCCGCCATGCCGTTGATCCGCAGCCCGTAGGCCACGTTCTCGAAGACGGACTTCGGAAACGGATTCGACTTCTGAAACACCATGCCGACCCGGCGGCGGAGCTGCACCACGTCCGTGCCCGGCGCATAGATATCCTCGCCGTCGATCAACACCTGACCCTCGACGCGCGTCCCCGGAATGATGTCGTTCATCCGGTTGAGAGTGCGGAGGAACGTGCTCTTGCCGCATCCGGACGGGCCGATGAAGGCCGTGACGAGGTTGGGATGGATGTTGACGCTGATGTCCTGGAGCGCCCGCACGTCGCCGTAAAAGAAGTTCAGCCCGTCCACAGCGATTTTCGGTGGCTGGCTCGGGACGGTCGGCGTGCGATCTCGGGTGGCAATACCCGACAGCGAAGGCATCGAGGGCCCCAAGGGACGCGAGGGCGTGCTCATAGGAGGCCTCGCTTCTGATACCGATCCCTCAGCCAGATCGCGAGTGCATTCATCGTCAGCAGCAACAGGAGCAGGATGATGATGCCGGCTGCCGCATTGGCCTGGAACTCAACCTGCGGACGCGATACCCAGTTGAAAATCTGAATCGGCAGCACCGTGAAGGGCGACCACAGGCTGTCGGGCGCAAACGACACGAACGTCACCGCGCCGATGGTGATCAGCGGAGCTGTCTCGCCGATGGCGCGCGAAAGCGCCAGGATCAATCCCGTCAGGATGCCCGGCATCGCCACAGGGATTACTTGATTCCAGATGGTCTGCCATTTCGTGGCGCCAAGCGCGTAGGAGCCTTCGCGGAGGGACATCGGGACGGCGCGAAGGGCTTCTCGCGTCGAGAGAATCACGACGGGAAGCGCGAGCAGGGCCAGCGTGGCACCGCCGGCCATCACGCTGCGGCCCATCGCCAGCATGCGGACGAACAGGCCAAGACCGAGCAGGCCGTAGATGATCGAGGGCACCGCGGCCAGGTTGGTGATGTTGATTTCGATCAGCTTGGCGGCGCGGCTGCGGGTCCCGTACTCCTCCAGGTAAATCGCGGCACCGACGCCGAGCGGCACCGCGATCACGGTAGTGACCGCGATGACGGAGACGCTGCCCATCAATGCGTGCCAGATCCCAGCCTGTTCCGCGCGCCGGGAGGGAAAGCCCCGCACGAAGTCCAGCGAGAGGCGCGAGGCTCCATCCTGCCAGACGTCGATAATCAACGCCGCCAGCGCGCCGAGCGCCAGGCACAGCACGAGCAGTGCCACGGTTTGAAACGCGAGATCCTGGGCCCGGCGGCGCGCCGTTCCCGAGATCACGAGTACTCCTCCCGATACCGCTCGCGCAGCCACGCGCTGATGAGGTTCAGGACGAACGTACCAAGGAACAGCAGCATGCCGACGGCGAAGATCGTTCGATACTCGAGCGTGCCCTGTGGCGTGTCGCCGAGGCTGACCTGGACGATGTAAGCCGTCATGGTTTCGATGGGCACCAAAGGGTTCCCCGTGAGCCTCGGCTGCTGGCCCGCCGCGATGGCCACGATCATTGTCTCCCCGATCGCCCGGGATACGGCAAGGATGAACGCCGCCGTGATGCCGGAGAACGCCGCCGGCACGACGACCTTCAGGCTCGTCTGCATCTTGGTTGCGCCGAGCGCATACGAGCCTTCACGGAGCCCACGCGGCACTCCTTGCATGGCGTCTTCAGAGAGCGACGACACCAGCGGGAGGATCATGATGCCCATCACGATGCCCGGGCCGAGCGCGTTGAAGCCGGCGAGGCCGGGGATCACGCGCTGGAGGAGGGGGGTCACGAACAGCAGGGCGAAGTAGCCGTACACCACGGTCGGCACGCCGGCGAGTACTTCGAGTACCGGCTTGACACCGCGACGTACGCCCGGCCGAGCATATTCGCTGAGATAGATCGCGCTGAGGAGTCCGAAAGGGAGCGCCACCAGCATGGCAATGGAAGAAACGAGCAGCGTGCCGACGACCAGTGGAAGAACGCCGAAGCGGGGTGTCGCAAAGAGCGGCGTCCACTCAGTGCCGAACAAGAAATCCAGCAGAGGAACGGCGCGGAGGAATTCCCAGGTTTCCACCGCGAGCACCAGAATGATGCCAGCGGTGGTGGCGACCGAGAGGGCGGCGCAGGAGAAGAGTGCCCACTCGATCGCCGGCTCGAAGCGTTTCATTGCTGCCGCGTCAGCAGCGCCTCGAGCGTCATTCCGACCTGCGACCCGCCTTCGCCGAACGCGGTGCCAACCTTGCGCTCCGCGAAGTGCTTCTTGGCCAGATCGTAGATCTGCGGCGTCAACGCGACATACCCGACCTCGTCGATGAGCGCGGGACCTGCCGTGAAATGCGAATCCACGAACTGCTGCACTTCAGGCCGGTCGGCCGCCTTTTTGGCGACATAGATGAAAAGGGGACGGGCGAGCGGCTGATAGGTGCCATCGCGCACGGTCGTGGCGGAAGGAGTAATTGGGCCGTCGCCGTCTTCCTTCTTGCCGTTGTCCACCGGAACGAGTTTCAACGCTGACTTGTTCTGCTCCACGTACGCGATGCCCATGAAACCGAGCGCGAGCTCGTCGTTGGCGATGCCCTGGACCAGCACGTTGTCATCTTCGCTGGACGTGAAGTCCCCCCGGCTGGCGCCTTCTTTGCCGACGATCGCTTCGGTGAAGTAGTCGTAGGTGCCGGAGTCGACCCCCGCGCCGAAGAGGTGAATTTCACGGTCAGGCCAAGACGCGCGGACCTGATTCCATCGCCTGATCTTGCCCTGCGCTTCCGGCTCCCAGACCTTCTTGAGCTCCTCGACCGTCATTGACGTCGCCCAGGTGTTCTTGGGATTCACCACGACCGCGAGACCGTCGTAGGCCACCGGCAGCTCGACGAATTCGATCCCGTTCTTGGCGCATGTCTCGATTTCGGTCGGCCTCACCGGCCGCGAGGCATTACTGACATCCGTTTCACCGCGGCAGAACTTCTGAAACCCCCCGCCCGTGCCAGACACGCCTACGATCACGCGATAGCCGGTCGCCTTCTGGAATTCCTCGGCGACGGCTTCGCTGATTGGATAGACGGTGCTGGATCCATCGATTCGGATCACAGCGCTTTCGGCGTTTTCCTGCTGCTGGGACGGCTGGCTTTCACCGCCGCACGCGGCGAGGAACACGGGGAGGAAGCACAGCAGACCGCGGAGTCGTATCAGCATGGGGCCACGCTATCGGACAGCGGTTTCGCGGCTGTTTCCGAGATGTTAAATCCGCGTTAATGCGCCTCGAAACGCACAGGTTTGCCGACGAGCTCCTCGAAGGGCTCCCGGTGCCGATGGGCCGCCCAAAGCTCGAGCTCGGCATCAGCAGCGGCGCGGAGTTGCAGCACCGTCTCCTTGCCGTCATCACGGATTTCGAGCGCGGAAATCACCTGCGCATGACTGCGGTCCAAGCTTTCCGCCAATCGGAGGATTGACGCCAGAAGTCGTACGGTGCGGCGTAGCGGCGGGGAGAGCGTTGCGTACGCCTCGTGCGATTTCTTGGGTGTTCCACGGCGATGGTACCGGGCGACCAGGGCAATGACCTCGATCTCTTCCGGATCGAACCCGCGCAAGGCGCCGTTCTTGATCAGGTAATAGGAATGGCGGTGATGGGCCTCGTAGCTGATGTGCACGCCGAGGTCGTGCATCAAGGATGCATATTCGAGCCACTCGCGCTCGCGGTCGGTCAGCCCGTGGACGCCTCGCGTCTGGTCGAACAGCGCGAGCGACAGCCGCGCCACTTGCTGAGCGTGCTCCGCAAAGTAGTTGCAGCGCTCCGCCAGCTCAATCGTGCTGCGGCGGCGAATGTCGGGAATGCGTTCAGCCTGCGTGATCTCACGCCGGTGGCGGCGGATGTAATCGAGCACGAGCCCCTCACGCAGGGCGAGGTTGCACAGCGTGAGCTCCTCGGCGCCGAGTTCGCGAAGGATCGTGTCCAGGAGCACCGCACCCGCGACGACGAGATCGGCACGCCGTGGATCGAGTCCCGGGACCGCCAGCCGCTCCTCGAGATCGAGCGACACGAGGTCCTTCCGGAGCCGCCGAATCTGCTTCGCGGTCACGCGAAGGTTCCGCAGATCCCCAGGCGGGGTGCCGCGCGCGGCGGTCACCGCGACGGCGCCGAGGCTGAGGATGGTGCCGGACGTGCCGATGACCCGATCGAAGCCCGCCGCCGCAATCTGCTCCGTGTGGCGGCCAATCTGATCGGAGATGTGCTTCACCAGCTTCCGTTCGTCGCGATCCGACAGCGGGTCCGTCCTGACGAACTTTTCGGTCAGACGAATCACGCCGGTCTTGAAGCTGGCTGCCGCCTGAATGGAGGTGGCAGTGCCATTCGTAATCTCCACGCTGCCGCCGCCGATGTCGATCACCACGGCGCGCGCGCTCCCGACGTCGACGCCGTACACGGCGGCCTGATAAATCAGTCGGGCTTCCTCGGCACCGGAGATCACTTGCGGCCGAATGCCGGTCTCGCGGCCGATCGTCGCAAGGAACTCGCCCCCGTTTCTCGCCTCGCGAGTGGCGCTCGTGGCGGCGGCGAGAATCTCGTCCACGCGGTGCGACTCGGCAATGCGCTTGAACTTCGAGAGCGCCTGCAGCGCGGCTGTCATCGCGTCCGGCGTCAGCGCGCGGCCGCCGAGCCCTCCGGCGCCAAGGCGCACCATGGCTTTTTCGCGATCGATGACCTCGAAGGAGAAGTCCGGCCGCACCCGTACCACGATCATGTGAATCGAATTGGTACCGATGTCGATCGCAGCGACGCGCATGCCTGCTGACCAGCTCCGTTCTGCGTCTTCTGGCCGGACGCATTAAGATCGAGGCGGAGTTCATTGTAGTCGTCACCCCAGGCATCTCATGAAGCGCCCTTCCGCTCCCGCCCGCCCGCCCGCGTCCGAGCTGCTGATCCGCACGCGTTTACAGGCGCTGGTGAAGGCGCTCCCGGCCGCCCGCAACGGCGATGTGTTGGCGCTGCACCAGGCGCGTGTCGCCTCCCGAAGAATGCGAGAGGCGCTCCCGCTGGTGGCGTCTGGCGGCGGCGCGGCGCGCAAGGTCGAGCGCCGGCTCCGGCGGATTACCCGGGTCCTCGGACCGGTCCGCGAGCTGGATGTCGCGCTGCTGATGCTCGATCAGCTGGTCGAATCTGGCGGGGCGTCCCCGAGGGTCGTCAACCGCCTCCGTCAGGCCGTGGCCAACGAGCGTCAGCAGCTGCAGCGTGAAATGCGACGACGTCTCGAACGGTGCGACGTCGGCAAGCTGCGGAAGCGAGCGATCGCGGTGTCGCGGCACCGGGCTGACTCGAACGCGCGAGAGACAACGTCTGTCGAGCGGCTCGCGAAGGCGCGAGCGCGTGCAGCGCGCCGGGCAGAGCGCCTCCACGCGGCGATGGAGAGCGCCTCTGGTATTTATTTGCCCGACCGACTGCACGAGGTACGCATCGCTGTCAAGAAACTGCGGTACTCTCTCGAACTCGTACAGGGGCTTGGACGATCGCGCTCGACCGGACACGTGAGAACGCTCAAGCGCGCGCAGGATCTCCTGGGCCGCATGCACGATCTCGAGGTGCTCATCGCGCGCACCAGGGCGTTGCAGAGCTCCTCCAACGCGCCGACGCTCAAAGTGTCAGCCGAGCTCGATCGGCTCGTCCGCGGCTTCGAGACGGAATGCCGGCAACTGCACGGGCACTACATCACCGAGCGTGCAGCGCTGCTCGCCGTCTGCGAGCATGCGATCGCGGCAGCCGCACGACACGACAGGAACGCAGCGTAGTGGTGTGTCCTTCTTGAATCACTACCGGGAGCTGCGTTGCTGCGCCCGGAATATCGCGCTCGGAGGCTGGTTGTGAGTGGTACTCATTCGATGCGGACGGTCCAGTAATCGTGCCTGGTTACGAGCTGTACCTTGTTCGGCATGCGATTGCCGATGATCGTGGGCCCGATTGGCCGGACGATGCCAAGCGCCCCCTGACCGAACACGGCATCGCACGGTTCAAGGAAGTTGTGGCCGGTCTGAAGCGGGTGGACACCGAGGTCGAGGAGATCTTCACCAGTCCGCTCGTCCGCGCTC
>Ga0209726_10004399_pt1 | contig 18113 bp, 19 predicted proteins | sample Subgrocontami54m_FD_187453 | JGI IMG/M metagenome (GOLD analysis project Ga0209726, IMG submission 187453) | Subsurface groundwater microbial communities from S. Glens Falls, New York, USA - GMW46 contaminated, 5.4 m (SPAdes) (version 3) | ecosystem: Environmental > Aquatic > Deep subsurface >... | reverse complement strand
GGCAGCAGCGCCGGGTGGATGTTGAGGATCCGGCCGCGGAACTTGCCCACGAACCACGGGGAGAGGATCCGCATGAATCCGGCCAGCACCACCAGGCGGGCCCCGGACTTTTCTATCATACGGGCCATTACCCGGTCAAAGGCCTCGCGAGAGGAATAAGAGGCGGGCGAGATGAAGACCGCGGGGACCTTGGCCTCGCGGGCCCGGACAATCGCGAACGCTTTAGGGTTGTCGGTGATCATGGCGGCCACGCGGGCGCGCAGTTTCCGGCGGCGGACCGCGTCAACGATGGCCTGGAAGTTGGTCCCTTGCCCCGAACAGAGGACGGCGATCGCGGGGGCGGACACGAAGGGGGGAGACTAACCGGTGAGCTGCTGGATCTTGGCTTCGAGTTGGGATTTGGGCTGGGACCCGACCACCCGGTCCACCTCTTCGCCGGCCTTGAAGAAGATCAGCGTGGGGATGTTCAGCACACCGAACTGCGCGGCCAGCTCGGGGACCTCATCCACGTTCACCTTGGCGACGGTGAACTTGCCCCTGTACTTTTCGGCCAGCTCGTCCAGCGTGGGGGCGATCGCCCGGCAAGGCGCGCACCAGGTCGCCCAGAAATCCACCAGCACCGGCGTCTTGGCGCCCAGCACTTCGGTCTGGAAGTTGGTTTGAGTGATTGTGACGGTCGCTTGGCTCATGATTTTTCAGTATATCACGGCTTGGCGCGCTTCGCCAAAAGGGCCGCGCCCGCGGCGGCGAAGGCCGCGCCGATCAACCCCAGCAGCAGCCCCCTCCCGCCCCGGTCGGTGAGCCAGCCGGCCGCCAGCATGGAGAGGATCAGCGACAGGTTGAACACCACGCCCAGCGAGCTGAAGATCCTTCCCTGCAGCCGCTCGGGGTGGGCCTCGTGGACCAGCGTGTTGGTCACGATCCCGACGGGCGCCACGAAGAAACCGAGCATCCCGGTGGAGAAAGAGGCGGAGACGCCGGACTTGAGCGCAAGAACGGCGGCAATGAACAGCCAAACGCTGAACCCGCAGCCCAAAAAGGCCGTGCCCAGCGCCCGCCGTTTCGGCCAATGGGTCCCGTACTTGCCGTGGGCCAGGGTGCCCAGGAAAATCCCGATGCCGAACCACAAGCTCAGGAACCCGATGTCTTTCGTGACCGAGTGGAGGGCGCTCTGCACCATCACGGCCCCCACCACCATGCTGGCCCCGGCCCCTCCCACCAGCAGGGCCAGCAGGGCCACGATCCGCCGAGTGTTGTCATGCAGCCAGAGCTGCCGAATTCCCTCCCCGATTTCCACCGCGATCCGGTCCGGCGGCGCTTCCTCTGAGGCCGCCGGCCGGGCCGCCCGGTTCCGAAGTGGAGCGATGGCAAGGGCGGAAGCGGCATAGGCCAGCCCGTTCAGCCAGCTGGTACGCGCCGCGCCGAACCGCTCCACCAGCAAAGCGCCCACCAGCAGGATCAAGGCGGAGCCGATCATGCCGGAAGTGGTAAACAGCGCGTTGGCCTTGCCCAACTGATCGGATGGAGCGATATCCGGGATCGTCGCGAGCCGGGCGGGGACGAAGAAGCTGCCGACGGAGAAAATCAGAAAGATGTCCAGGTAGAAGGGGATCCGCCCGGCCGCCGCCGCCCAAGGCAGCGCCAGGATGCCGCCCACCCGGACCAGGTCGCAGGCAATCATGGTCCTTTTCCGGTCCCAGCGGTCCACGTAGACCCCGGCGAACGGCCCGAGCAGGAGGGCTGGCAGCGAGGTCATCACCATCACCTTCGCCAGCGTGAAGGTGGAGCCGGAGGCGTGGGTGGCCGCCAGGCCGATTAGGACCAGCTGCGTCAGCCGGTCGCCGAACTGAGAGCAGAGCTGGCCGATCCAGAGAAGGCGGAAGTTCCGTTCCCGGAGCAGTTCAAGCATGCGAACAGCCTACAACCTTTCGCTCATCGGAGCCAGCGCAGGCCCCGGTCCCCTCGACGCCGCGCGAGGAACCGGTCCAACTGGCGCAGCGACAGCGGGGGCGGCAGGGGCAAGCGGATGGGCATCTTCTTCTTCAGGTCCAGGTGGAACCGGAAATAAAGCCCCAGATCGTAGGGGTAGGAGGCCTCATCCACGCCGACGAAAGCCCCTTTCTCCCGGGCCCGCCTCAAGATCCCTTTCCATTCCCGGACCGGCGTCAGGTCGATCCCTTCCACCGAGTTGGCGAACAGCGTCACGTAGATCTCATCGAACGGCCCGCGCCGCCGGACGTAGCGCCGGAGCTCGTCGGCGGAGGAGCCGGTGTTGAACACCATCCAGAACGGCAGCGCCCCCGCGCGCAGGCACCACCAGGGATCCATCAGCAGGAAGGATTCCGCGAAGAGGCGGCGGGAGCGGATGCCTCGCTGCTCGTACCACCAACGATATAGATCGGCCGTGAAGGGGCTGGGATCGGCCGGGTCTTTATAGACGATGCGGCGTACTCGCCAGCCGTGCTTCTTGGCGACCCGCCGCAGATCTTCCAGCAAAGGGGGCTCGAATCCCCACTCCGCCTCCGGCATCCGGACATCCGCCGGCGGCACGTCCCATTTCCGGACGGCCGATTTGTGCCGCCGCAGGAACGCTGAGATGCGGGGGCTTCCGCGGAGGTATTCGGGGCCGTCGACGCCGCCATACCCGCCGACCTGAAAATAATGGCGCGGGCCCACTCGCGCCATCGGCCAGGACAGAGTGCATTCGGAGGTGAAGATTGTGCCGCCCCGCGGCAGGCGCTGTTTTAGAAATCGCTCGTATCTCTCTCCCAGCCGCAGGCGCTTGATCCGGAAATAACCCATCTGCTGGACCATGAGCCGGTCTTGGATCGGGTCGTGCATCTGGTTGACCTGCAGCTCCGGGTTGCGCTTAAGAAAACGCTCGGCCGGTTCCCGGAATGCCTCCATGTCCCCTTTGAGCTCATCGGGAGAGATCCGGCCGCGGCGGCGGACCGGCACCAGCACCGTCTGCGGCAGCCAGGGGATGCCCAGCGCCGCGCAGAGATGGACCAGCGCCCCATTAGCCGAGCCGACCATCACGGCCGGATATTTTCGATGCGGGTACTGCCCCACCGCCCACCGGGAGATCTCCTCCGCCCTCAGCTCGGGGATCCGGTCCGGCGGGACCGCCTCCTTCCTGCCCCCCAGGATGTAGACGAGCTGCCGCAGCTTCGGCGGCGGGGCGTTGACCAGCGTGCCCAGCACCCGGCTGGAGGGGACGAAGGCCAGGTCCGAGAGGTCCTTGCCGTGCAGGAAATTGGCCGCCGCCCGCAGCATCGTGGAGGCGGAATCAATCCTGGCGATAAACCGTTCGGCTGTCATGGAGCCCCTCAATGGAATCCTCCGTTGGCGCTATACTGTACATTATCACCCATGCCTAAGAAAATTCTGATCATTGAGGACGACCCAGCTCAGGTCCTCATGCTGCAGCTGCGGTTGAGGGAGGAAGGGTTCGAGGTCCTCTCCGCGACGGATGGGAAAGAAGGCCTGCGCAAAGCGGCCGAGGAGACCCCGGATCTTATCCTGCTGGATGTTGTGCTGCCCGGCATGAGCGGCATTGACGTCTGCATCGCGCTCAAGGACGACCCCCGCGCGAAGGAGATCCCGGTGCTGCTGCTGACCGCCTCAGCCATGCGGGGATTGGAAGACCGGGTCAAGACGTTCGGAGTGGCCGGCTGCCTGGTTAAACCCTACGAGATGTCCCAACTCCTCGAAATGATCGGCGCGATCCTCCAGACGTAACCGTTACGCGATGCGCTTGTGTTCCGGCTGGTGCTCATTTTTCGTCCGAACGGATAGAGTCGTGCGTGGACGCAATCTTGAGGAAGCGATTGCCGGGAAGATAATAAAGTTGCACCTTGTCCCCTTTATGGACACGGTCTTTCCACCGGTAATCCCAATTCTCAAGCAACGTTTGCTTGCCGGGAGTGCCTGGCATTGCATATTCGATCGTAACCCCCACGTGCCGAGAAACAGACGGCCCGTAAACATCCCCTTCCCTGGGGTGGACTATAAATTCGGTGTAGTCGCAGGAAACAACGGTCCCTTCCAAGACTTGACCTGATTCCATTAAGCGTTGATAGTCCTCTTGCCTGATGCTGCTGGATCGATCTTCCAAAAAAAATGCGCCGGTCCACACGAGAAAAAGCAACATTACGCAGGAGAAAACCGAGAAAGGGGCTTTCGCGTTGAAGAAAAACAGTCGTAAGCGTGATTTGAGGTTCATCGGGCGAAAGAAAAGCTGGCGAGAGGACTTGAACCTCCGACCCGCGCTTTACGAAAGCGCTGCTCTACCAACTGAGCTACGCCAGCATTGATGAAAAGATTATACCGCGGGACTCCGGGTCGGCCACTCGCCGGACTGACGCTCGGCCGGACGGCCTCGCTTTTCCTCGCTTCGCTCGGCGCCGGCTCACCTGGCCTGCCGCATGAGGAGAAGGACTTCGGCAGGCCAGCCTCCGACCCGCGCTTTACGAAAGCGCTGCTCTACCAACTGAGCTACGCCGGCTTAGGGAACATTATACGCCAGGCTCTTGCCGGATCATGTAGCGCTTGCCGTCGTTGAGCAGGATGGTCCACTTTTCCCGAACCTTCGGGTCGAGCAGCGCCCAATCGCTGAAGCCGATCAGGCAGTAGCGCCGCACGGTCGGAGTTTCCCCCAACTTATCTTGGAAGCTCGGCCAATGGTGCGCGCTGGTGACCCGCGTCACCTCGCCGGAGTAGAAGAGCAGCGACGCCACATCGCTGTTGACGACGATGAATTCCCCGGCCGGCGCGGCGCGCAAGATCGGGTCCAGCCGGGGGACCAGCGCGATGTTGTCGGCGTAGCGGGGCTTGTGGACCCGGATCGGCAGGAAAGTGATTGCAGCCGTGACGGCCACCGCCAGTAAGACCAACCCCTTGATGAGTCTTTCCCGCCAGATCCCCTGAATCCACCGCTCCCCCGCCAGCCCGACCAGCAGCGCGGTTGCGGCATATGACGGCAGGATGTAGTAATGGATCTTGTTGCTGGCCAAGCTGAAGCCGATCGGGAAAGCCGCCGCCCAAAGCAGAACGACCCACCAGAGCGGCTCCTCTTTGCGCCGGATCCGGCCCCAAGCGATCCATCCGCCGGCGAGTGCCAACGGCAGCAGGTACCAGTACTTATGCCAGATCGCCCACCCGTAATACCACCACGGTTTGGCCAGGTGCTTGGCGTACATCAGAAGCTCGTAGTTCTGCGCCCGGTATTGGTGGAAGAGGGTGTCGCCATACAGCTTCTGCTCGAGGCAGATCCACCCGACGACAGGAAGGATCGCCAGCGCCCAGGCGGCCAAGAAGGCCGGGTGGAACAGCTCTTTCCATTTGCGCTGCAGCAGAAGGTAGGCGACACCCACCACCAGGGGGACGAGGCCCACCACCTCTTTCGTCATAATGGCTCCCAGGCAGGCGGCCCCGTACAAGAGGTACCACTTTCTCGACCGTTTCTGCGCCAAGATGAACCCGAAGAAAGCCCAGATCACGAACGCGGTGACCGGAAGGTCCACCCGGCATTGCCGGGCGATCTTCAACACGTGGTTGGTCAGCAGAAAGGCGATGCCGGCGCACCAACCGGCCCAAGGGGTGGACAGTTTTCTGCCGATCAGGAAGAGGCCGGCCACCGCCGCCAAGGTCATCAGCATTGAATACAGCTTCGCCGTCAATGGGGAGACCCCGAACAGCGCCATCATCAGCGCGTTCGGCCAGAGGCTCATCGGGAAATGCCAGTAGTATGGCCCGTTCACCACCGGGTCGAACGGGTAGAGCAGCCGGCCGGTGCGGGCCATCTCTTCCGAGACCGCCGCGTAATGGACGCCGTCAATGTCGAGCGACGGGGCGTTCGCCTGCGCGAAGATCAGGAGGACGGCAATCCCCAGCAGGCTGGCCCAAAGAAGCCACAGGTTGGGCTTATCTATCTCCACCGAATTCTTCAAAGGTTCTTGAGTATCCAGATGACGCCCAGGACGATCCCCGCGGCCGAGGTCAGCGTCACCAGCCAGCGGTAAACCCGCTGCCCCTGTTCGCTCGCCTGCCGGTAGAAATGCCCCGCCAGGTAGCCGTAGATGCTCATGGTGAGCGCGCAGCCGAGGCTGAAGAGGCCGATGTAGAGATAGGCCAGCCCCCGCGACGCCATCAACGTGATCGGCAGCAGGACGAATACCTCGGCGGTGCCCGAAGCGCCGTGCACCATCCCGACCAGCGTGGGGGCGAACCCGTGCACGTGCGGGCGCAGCGGATCGTGCGAATGGGAATGCGGGTGGCCGGGCACGCGCCATCGGTCTTGGGCCAACAACCCCAAGCGCCAAACCCCCAGCACAATGAGGGAAACCCCCACCGCCAGCTCGGCGTAACGCTCGAACGCCGGGTCAAATTTCAGCTTGAGCAGGATGATCAGGGACCCCAGCGACAGCACGGTGATCGCGTGTCCGAACGCCCAGCGGAAGCCGAACCACGCGCTCTTGAGCGGGTCCGGCTCCAGGGAAATGAAATGGGTGACGGCCGCCACGTGGTCCCGGTCAAAAGCATGGCGCATGCCGAGAAACAACCCCGTGAGCAGCAAAAGCGCCATCCCCGTCTCGTGCGTCATGGCCCCATTCTACGAAACGGCGGAGGTTCGCGCTACGAGGATCGCTGCCGGCAGAAAGCGCTCTTCACGGTCCCGACGGCGAGCAGGACCAGGCCGAACGCGCAGACCACCGCGGCGCCGGTGGGAAGATCCAGAAAATAGGAGGCAGCGATCCCGATCACACTCGTCAGCGCCCCGATCCCCCAGCCGATCCAGAGGCGCCGGCCGATGCCGTCGCCGCCCAGCAAGACGCCGCAGATTGCCGGCACGATCAGGAAGCTGAAGACCAGCAGGACGCCGGCCAGCTCCACGGAGCTCGTCACGACCACGCCGAAGGTGATGTAGAAAAAGAGGTCCCACCAGCGGACCGGCACCCCCTGATCGAACGCCTCGCGCGGGCGCTGCGAGATGAAGAGCAGCCGGCTTCGGAAGAGCCAGTGCAGGAAGCCGATCACGCCGTAGATCGCGGCCATCTTCCCCACCTCAGGCCAGCTGACAAAAAGAAGGTGCCCGACCAAAAGACTCTTGAGCTCCTCGCTGCCCTCGGCGGCCCGGCTCAAGACCAGGATCGAGGAAGCGGCGGCCACCGCGTAGACCACGCCGATGATCGCCTCGTGCGGGACCTTCTCTTCTTTAAAGCGGGTCAACGAGAAAACGGCCGCACCGAGAAACGTGAAACCCAACGCGAACAGGTAGTTCTCGCTGTGGTGCAGCCCGAACCCAAATAGGAACCCGACCGTCGAACCCAGCGCCGCGATCTGCGCGAGGGCCAGGTCCACAAAGATCACCTGCCGTTCGATCACATGCAGGCCGAGGTAGGCGTGGATCCCGGTCAGGACAAGGCAGGCGGCAAAGGGGGCCGCCATCAGGTGAAGGAACTCAGCCATTGCCTCCCTCCAGCGCTTGAACCATCTGCCGGATATTGTAATCCACGAAGGCGATGTAATCGGAGGCCTCCGGCAGCTCCTTGACATTTTGGCAGAGGATCGCCGCTTTCGCCCCTGTCCGCTTGGCCAGCACATCGGAAGATGAGCGCGGGAAGTAGGTCGGCTGAACGATGACCCGGATGCCCCGCTGCCTCATGTGCTCCTCCAGGAAGCCAATGTGCTTTGGCGAAGGAGGGACTCCCGGCTTGGGCTCCAGGAACTGCTCCATCCGCAGGCCGGTGAACCGCATCAGGTAGGGCCACTCGTTGTGGTAGCCGATCACCTCTTTGCCCTGAACACTGGAGCAGAGTTGTTTCCACTCGGCGATCTTCCCATCGAGGCGGCCGAGGAAATCCTCCAGATTCTTCCGATACTCCTCGGTATGGGCGGGGTCCATCTCTGATAGTTTGGCCGCGATCGCCCGCGCCATGATCCGCCCGTTCTCGGGATCGGTCCAATAATGGGGATTGCCGAACAGGTGAATGTCCCCCATCAGCCGGGAAAGGGGCTGGTCCGGCACCTCCAGCAGGGAGATCCCCTTCGACAGGTCCAGTTCCCCCGGCTGGTTTGGAAAATGCCGGGGGTTGCCGGCCGCGTCCAGCAGGGGTCCTCTCCACGCCTCCAGGTCAAGCCCGGCATGGACGAACAGATCGGCCTTCTTGACCTTGAGCACGTCGCTGGGCCGCGGCTCGATGAAATGCGGGTTGAACCGGGGCGGCGCGATCGTGGAAACCTCGACCCGGTCGCCGCCGACCTGCTTCACCAGGTCGGCGAAGGAAGAGAGGGTGGCCGCCACTCTCAGCTTCTCCTCCGCACGGGCCGAAATCGGCAGCATCACGATTGCCAACGCAACAGTCATTTCGACGAGCGAAGCGAGGAGAAATCCCGCTTTAAGAAAATTGGATTTCTCGGCCTGACGACCTCGAAATGACGACGAGAGTAAGTTTTTCATCATTGGCTCATTGGATCTTGTGCTTGTGGGTGCCGATGGCGAAGGTACCCTGGAGCATGACCGAATCGTCGGTCTCCCGGGGGCCCCTCTCCTCGTGCCGGAACTGCAGGCGCCATCTTGCCCATTCGCTCTGGTAAAAGGTCAGGAAAGCGCTTAAGCCCTGGTCATACTGCCGGGGACCGGCGGTATCCACCAATTTGACATGGTCGGCCCGGGCGCCGACCGCCCACTGCGGCGCGAACCGGTACTCCGCCAGCGCGTAAGCGCCCCACGGGTGCCGATCGAATCGGGTTTCCTCTCCTGTGGTGTCATTGACCGTGAAGTTCTCCCTGCGGTGCTGGGCGAACACCTCGCTCTGCAGCAGCAGCTTACTGGTGGGAGTCAGATTATTCAGGTAGGTCGCGTCTACGCCAAAAACGTTCACTTCAAACTGCGGGTCGGCATCCTTGGACCCCACCAAATGGGTAGCCCCCAGCTCGAAACTGGAGGAATCGCTCAAATCTTTGTACGCCTTGAGATGGCTGTATGCCGTCGGGCGGCGCCGCGTGCTGCCAAAAACGGTTCCCCCCTCTCCGGTGCCTCCCTCGAGGACCCCCAAGGAGGGTTGGAACACCCAGCCGGCCGGCCCCTCAAAAATCCGGGTCAAGTCCGCGCCGGTCCGGAAATACCCTTCGCTGCCGAAGTACCGCCGGATCACCAGCGGCTCATCCACAGTCGGAACGGAGTCGCGGTGGATGGAAGCCTGCTTGCCTACCTTGGGGAAAAACCGCCCAAACCGGGCCGTCAGGTCACCCGGCAGACCCCAACGCGTCAAGTACGCCTCCTCAACACCGGCCGCCTCAAAGTCCGAATAGGTCAGTGAGGCATCAAACCGTGAGTAAGGATCCACGTTGCTGCCGAGCACCAGCTCGACGTGCCGCACCGCGACACGGTCATTCCCGTCGGTATCATTGTCGTCTTCCGAAGAGGTGGCCACGATATCTCCCACTGCGCCGATCTCCGGCAGGAGGGAGCCGATCTGGCCGGGCAACGCGCCCGGCCGGGTCCCGGTGGGAGCGGGCGGCTGGGCCATGGGCGAGGTTGCTACCTTTCGCTCCAGCTCTTCGATTTTTGCCTGCTGCTTCTGGATCAATTCATTCTGTTGCTTGAGGGCCTTCCTCATCTCCCTCAGCTCAGCCACCACTTCATCGTTTGACGTCTCGGCCCGCACAGAAGCCGGCGCGGCCACGCATAGAGCGCAAATCAAAACCATAATCCAAATGGATGAACGCATGGAATCTCTCCTTTAAAAGGAAATGGATGAATAATGGGAAAATCGATCCTCGCCCTCGATCAGGTCGAGGGCAGGCCTTTCGCGAGGATGACGTTTTGAAACGTGTTCTAAAGCTGGGGAGGGGCGCGGGCTTCGGAAAACAGGAACGAGGATTGTGATTCAAGAATGGCTGGAGCAGATAAAACCGAGAAGGCCGCGATCTGAAACGCGGCCGGCCGCGGAGAAACTTCCGGGGGCGAGACCCCCACCGCCTTGGAATGGCAAATCCAGCAGGCGTGATGCGCGGTCTCCGAGGCGTGGGAGTGCGGCAGCACCATCGCCACCGCCATCAGGAGGAAGGCGGCAACGACACCGAGCGCCAATAGCTTACGGAACGAATGTTTCATGGTCGGCAGCATTAGAGCAGATCGGCCCAGCGGCCGAAGACGGCGGCGCCGATCTTCTCGGTCACCGGCAGATATTCAGACCCTTTCTGGATCATCCAGCCGCTGTCCAGGTTATGCTCCAGCAGGTCGTCCGAGAAGGTCCGGATCATCTCCCGGATCATGTTCTCGGTCATCTCCAGATGGAACAGCAGCCCATAGAGTTTCCGCCCGTGCCGGAAGGCCTGGTGCGGCGTCATGTCGGAGGAGGCCAGCGAGACGGCGTCCGGCGGCAGGTCGAAGACGTCGCCGTGCCAATGGAAGGCCGGGAAGGAGGCGGGGACGCCGGCCCAAAGGGGATCCTGCTGGGCCTGCGGGGAGAGGCGGACCGGAGCCCACCCGATCTCTTTCTTGGCGGCGGTCACGCGGCTGCCAAGGATGCTGGCCAGCAGCTGGCTGCCGAGGCAGATGCCGAGCACCGGTTTCTCCTCCTTGACCGCCTGCTCAAGGAGCCGCATCTCGTCCCGCAGGTAGGGGAACCTTCCCTGGTCCCGAACCCCCATCGGTCCCCCCATCACGATCAAGCCCGCAGCGCCGTCGAGCGCCTTGGGCACCGGCTCATCCTGGAACGTGCGGATGTATTCGACGGAGACCCCTTTGGGCTCCAGCGAGTCGGCGATGGTGCCGATCGTCTCGGGGGCGGTGTGCTGGAGGACCAGAACTTTTTTCAGGGACGGTTCTTTACTCATCGTCCCTATGATTCACAGCGCGGCGAGGACCTCATCCAGGTGGCCGTCCACTTGGACCTTCGGGAAGATCTTGGAGATCTTTCCTTCCTCGTTGATCAGGAAGGTGGAACGCTGCAGCCCCATGTACTTGCGGCCGTAGAGGGACTTCTGCTTCCAGACGCCGTAGGCCAGCGAGATCTTTTTCTCGGAATCGCTCAGCAGCGGGAAGTTGAGCGCGTATTTTTGCTTGAAGCCCTTATGGGTGGCGACCGAATCGGTGCTGACCCCCAGCACCACGCTCCCCCGGCGCTTGATCTCGGTGAGGTTGTCCCGGAAGGAGCAGGATTCCTGCGTGCAGCCGGGAGTGTTGTCCTTCGGGTAGAAATAGAGGACCACCTTCTTGCCCTTGAAATCCGACAGCGAGACCTTTTTCCCATCATCGCCGAACACCGTGAAAGCCGGAGCCTTGCCGCCGATCTTTGTTTTAGCCATAGGTCCTCCTTAGGACTATTGTAACAGCGGAAGCTGGAGCCACAGCAGGAGGAACGCCAGCGCCAGCGTCGGCAGCGTCACCGCCAGCCCCGGCCCCAGCCACCGAGAGAATTGGGTTTTATGCCCTTCCTTCTCCAGCATGCCGATCGCCACGATGTTGGCCGTGGAGCCGATCATCGTGGCGTTGCCGCCGAGCGTGCCGCCGAACAGCAGCGCCCACCAGAGAGAGCCCACCGCGGTGCCGGAAGCGGCCAGGTCCGCGACGATCGGGATGAAGGTGGCCACCACCAGGATGTTGTCCAGGATCGCCGTGAGGGTCGCCGAGATGCTGAGCACGAGGGCCAGCAGCAGCGCCGGGTTGGTCCCGGCCACCGCTTTGAGGCCCCCGGCAATCCGGTCGGTCACACCGACGTAGCGCAGCGTCCCTACCGAGGCAAACAGCAGCAGGAAGAAGGAGAGCGTCCACCAGTCCACCCGTTTCTCCACCAGGGCCCGGGATCTCTCCCCCTCGATGAAGAGGCAGACGCCGGCCATCAGGAACGGGAAGCCCAGCAGCAGCGTGTTCTTCTCCAGCCCGAGGTGGTGCTCCACCGCGTGATGCAGGATGAGGCCCAGGATCGTGAGCCCGAAGATGAGCCCCGCGAGCCGGAATGCCTTGCGGGTGGAATGGGTCTCCTCGATCGCTTTCTCTCTGGTTTTAGCGATGCCGGCGGCCATCTCCCGCAGCGGTCCCCGGAAATAGAGCATGCAGATACCAATCGTCAGCACGAGACAAGCCAGGGAGATCGGCGTCGCCCAGCGCAGGAAATCGCCGAAGGCCAGCCCCGCCCGCATCGCGATCAGCACGCCGATCGGGTTGCCCACCACGGTGGCGCTGGAGCCGACGTTGGTGGCCAGCACGATCATCACGATGAACGGGAAGGGGTCGAGCTTGAGCTTCTTGGTCAGGTGCAGCGTGAGCGACGTCATGAAGAGGATCGAGGTGACCTCGTCCACGAGCGCCGCCGTCAACATCGCCAGGGCCATCATCACCGGGAAGAAAAAGGCGGCCCGGTGGCTGACCCGGTCCAGCAACCGCTCCATCAGCGTTTCGAAGAACTTCCGCTCTTCCAGGAAGCCGATCACGATCATCATCGCGATCAAAAAGAGGATGATCTCCACGTTGGCGAATTCGATCAGGTGCGGGATGTCGAGGAGCCGGGTGGCCAGCAGCGCCGTGATGCCGGTCAGCGCGAAGGCCAGCCGGAACTGCCAGTAGAAGAGGGTGCCCAGGATGAAGCTGGCAAAGATTGTCACCGCGAGGATTTGGGGAGAAGTCAGGCGGGCCGCCGCGGCGCATCCGACCACCGCCGCCAGCAGCCCGAAGAACCAGGGGAGAGACTTCAAACGGCCCCCTCGGCGACATCGTCGAGCAGCAAGAGGGCCTGATTATGCTGGACCTCCAGCAGCCCCTCGCCGGCCGACTGCATCACCCGCGGGGCGCCGCCGGCCGGTTCCCGGAAGGTGACCTTGCCGGGGACCAGCGTGGTGACCAGCGGCGCGTGGTTGGAGAGAATGCCCAGATACCCCAGCCCGCCCGGCGCCACCAGCGAGGTGACGGGCCCTGAGAAGATCCGCTTGCGCGGCGTGAGAATCTCTAATTTAAATGAGTTAGCCATAAATTCCGTTCACCCTGAGCTCGTCGAAGGGTGAACCGTTTGTGCTTCGACAGGCTCAGCACGAACGGGTTCCTCATTTCGCGCCGACCGCCGCCAGCTTCTCGGCGGCTGCTTGTACGTCCTCAATGGTGCCCTGCATGTAGTACGCCTGCTCCGGCAAATCGTCCAGCTTTCCTTCAACGATCATCTTGAAACCTTTGATCGTGTCGGAGAGCTTCACGTACTTGCCTGGCTGGCCGGTGAAGGCCTCGGCCACGAAGAAGGGCTGCGACAGGAACCGTTGGATCTTTCGGGCGCGCGCCACGATCCGCTTGTCCTCCTCAGACAGCTCGTCAATCCCGAGGATCGCGATGATGTCCCGCAGGTCCTTGTACCGCTGCAGGATCTTCTGCACCGCCCGGGCCACCGCGTAATGCTCCTCCCCCACGATGCGGGGGTCCAGGATGCGGGAGGTGGACTCCAGCGGGTCCACGGCCGGGTAGATGCCGAGCTCCGCGATCTGCCGCGAGAGCACGGTGGTCGCGTCCAGGTGGGAGAAGGTGGTCGCCGGCGCCGGGTCGGTCAGGTCGTCGGCGGGCACGTAGACCGCCTGCACCGAGGTGATCGAGCCCCGCTTGGTGGAGGTGATCCGCTCCTGCAGCTGCGCCATCTCGGTGGCCAGGTTCGGCTGGTAGCCGACGGCCGACGGCATGCGGCCCAGCAGCGTGGAGACTTCCGCCCCCGCCTGCGTGAACCGGAAGATGTTGTCGATGAAGAGCAGCACGTCGCGGCCTTCCTCGTCACGGAAGTATTCCGCCATCGTGAGGGCCGAGAGGGCCACCCGCAGCCGGGAACCGGGCGGCTCGTTCATCTGCCCGAAGACGAGGGCCGTCTTCTTGACCACGCCCGACTCGTTGAGCTCCAGCCAGAGGTCGTTCCCCTCCCGGGTCCGCTCGCCGACGCCGGCGAAGACCGAGACGCCGCCGTGCTGGGTGGCGATGGATCGGATGAGCTCCTGCAAAATGACCGTCTTGCCGACGCCCGCACCCCCGAACATGCCGACCTTGCCTCCCTTGACGTAGGGGGCCAACAGGTCAATCACCTTGATGCCGGTCTCCAAAATGCTCGTCACCGGCACCTGCTCGGTGAACGGGGGCGGGTCCCGGTGGATCGGCAGCCGCTTGTTTGGCTCCGGCATGGGGCCCTTCTCATCAATCGGGTCCCCCAGCAGGTTGAAGATCCGGCCCAGCGATTGCGGGCCGACCGGCACCGAGATCGGGGCGCCGGTGTCCTTGACCTTCATGCCGCGCACAAGCCCTTCGGTGGACCCCAGCGCGATGCAGCGGACCGCGTTGTTGCCGGTGTGCTGCGCGACTTCCAAGGTAAGGTTAATTTTCCGGGCCGCGTCCTCGATTTTGACGGCGTTGGTGATTTTGGGGAGGGCCTCATTGGGGAACTCGACATCCACGCTGGGCCCGATGACTTGAATGATGAATCCTTCGGCCATGATAGGTTCTCCTATTTCAGCGCTTCCGCGCCGCTGACGACTTCGATGAGCTCTTTGGTGATCGCCGCCTGCCGCGCCTTGTTGCGCACCAGCGTGAGCGACGAGATCATTTCATCCGCGTTCTCGGTGGCGTTCTTCATCGCCACCATCCGGGCGCTGTGCTCCGAGGTGAAGGCCTCCAACAGCACACGCGCGAACTGGGAGCGCAGCTGCCGCCGCAGCAAGCGGTCGGCGAAGGTGGCGGCGTCCGGCTCCACGATCACCTTCTCCGGAAAATCGGTACCAGGTACCGAACTTTGAAGATCGGTACCTGGTACCGATTTTGGATCTCGCTCCGCCGGAAGCAACCGCTCCACCACCGGCTTCCAAGAGAGGGCCGAGATGAAGCGGGTATAAGCCACATTCCAGGAGGAGACGCGTCCACCCAAGTATTCCGATTCCAGCCAGTCCAGCAGCGCGTGGGCCTGGGTCACCTCATACCGGCCGCCCCAGGTGACGATCTCCTTCACGGGCCGGGGGCCGCCGCGAGCGCTCAGCGAGCGGGTCCCCTTCTTCCCGATCGCCACGACCACCGCCGACGGGAACTCCATCCGGAACTTCGCGGCGGCGGAGAGCACCTTCTCGTTGTAGGTGCCGCAGAGCCCGGTGTCGGAGGTGATCAGCAGCAAACCCGCCGGCGGCGGAGTTGACTCGTCGTCATTTCGAGGCAAAGCCGAGAAATCCTCTTTTAAAACCGAGATTTCTCCTCGCTCCGCTCGTCGAAATGACCCGCGATCCAACAGCGGATGCTGCAGCCCCGGGTGGGCGGAGAGGAACCGCCGCGTCACCTGGCTAAGATGCTCCGCGTAGGGCCGGAAGGAGAGCATCTCCTCCAGGGACCGGCGCAGCTTGGCGCCGGCCACCATCTGCATCGCCTTGGTGATCTTCTGCGTGTTCTGGACCGAGCGGATCCGCTGTCTTAAGCTGCGTAAGTTTTGCATGGTTTAAATCGGTACCAGGTACCAAACGGTACATCGGTACCTGGTACCGTTGTTCATTTGAACTGCTGTTTGAACTTATCGAGGGCGGTCTTGAGCTTCTGCTCGAGCGCCGGCTCGATGAGCTTCTTCTGCTGCAGGTCGTGCGGGATGTCCGGGTAGCTCTTGTCGAGGAAGGCGAGGAACTCCTTCTCGAAGGCCTTCACGCGGGCCACCGGGACATCGTCCAGGTAGCCGTTGACGCCGGCGAAGATGCCGGCTACCTGGTGGGCCAGCGGCATCGGCACGTACTGCTCCTGCTTCAGGAGCTCCACCATCCGCTCGCCGCGGGTCAGCTGCGCTTGAGTCGCTTTGTCCAGCTCGGAGCCGAACTGCGCGAAGGCGGCCAGCTCCCGGTACTGCGCCAGGTTGAGCCGCAGCCGGCCGGCCACCTGCTTCATCGCCTTGGTCTGCGCGTTGCCTCCCACGCGGGAGACCGAAAGCCCCACGTTAATCGCCGGACGGACGCCGGAATAGAACAGGTCCGCCTCCAGGTAGATCTGCCCGTCGGTGATGGAGATCACGTTGGTCGGGATGTAGGCCGACACGTCCCCCGCCTGCGTCTCAATGACCGGCAGGGCCGTGAGAGAACCGCCCCCCAGGTCGTCGCGGATCTTGGCCGCCCGCTCCAGCAGGCGGGAGTGCAGGTAGAAGACATCGCCGGGATAGGCCTCCCGACCCGGTGGGCGGCGAAGCAGCAATGACAGCTGCCGGTAGGCGGCCGCGTGCTTGGAGAGGTCGTCGTAGACCGCCAGCGCGTGCCCGCCGTTATAGAGGAAGTGCTCCCCCATCGCGCAGCCGGTGTAGGGGGCCAGGTACTGCAGGGGCGCCGGCTCCTCAGCGGTGGCGCTGACGATGATCGTGTGCTCCATCGCGCCGTAGCGCTTCAGGGTCTCGGCCACGGCCACCACGGTGGAGAGCTTCTGGCCGATCGCCACGTAGACGCAGATGACGCCGGTCCCCTTCTGGTGGATGATGGCGTCGAGCAGGATCGCCGTCTTGCCGGTCTGGCGGTCGCCGATGATCAGCTCCCGCTGGCCGCGCCCGATCGGGATCATGGCATCCACGGCTTTGAGGCCGGTCATCAGCGGCTCCTTCACCGGCTGCCGCTGGATCACCGACGGGGCGTTGCTCTCGATCGGCCGCGTGGCCTCCGCCGCGATCGGCCCCTTGCCGTCGATCGGCCGGCCCAGCGCGTCCACAACGCGGCCGACGAGGGCCTTGCCCACCGGCACCTGGGCGATCTTGCCGGTCCGCTTCACCTGGTCGCCGTCCTTGAGCGACCGGTCGGAGCCGAGGATCACCGCGCCGATCGAGTCCTGCTCCAGGTTCAGCGCCAGCCCCATGATGCCCCCCGGGAACTCCAGCAGCTCGCCGGCCATGCACTCGTCCAGGCCGTAGATGCGGGCGATGCCGTCCCCCACCTGGAGGATCGTCCCGATGGATTCCAGCTTCAGTTTGGTCTTATAGCTCTCCAGCTCCTGCTGGAGGATCGAGGTCACTTCTTCCGGTCGAATGCTCATGGGATCAGTTCACCTTTGCCGCTTTGAGTTGTTCACGCACTTTTTCCAGTTGGGCCCGGACCGACCCGTCCAGCAGGGTCCCGCCCACCGACACCCGCGCGCCGCCCAGCAGCGACGGGTCCACCTGCCGTTCCAGGATCACCCGCTTAGCGATCGCCTTGCCGACCGCCTGGGCCAGCCGCTGGGTCTCCGCCGAGGAGATCGCGTGGGCCGTGGCCACCCAGCCCCGCACCACCCCCTGCCGCCGCTCGGAGACCGCCTTGGCCTCTTCGTTGACCGCGGGCAGATTCTCCACGCGGTCTTTCTTCAGCAGCAGGCGCAGCAGCCCCATCGTCTCCGGGGCGGCGCCGGCCGACAGCGCCCGGTCGAGTGTGCGCTCCTTATCCTCCGGGGCAATCTCCGGAGAGCCCAGGAACCTCTGGAGCTCTTTGGATCCGCCGTACATCCGGGCAATCTGCTCCAGATCCTCCAACCCGGCAGCCAGCCGGTTCGATCCCTCGAGCGAGTTCACGAAGGCCTCGGCGTACCGGCGGGCGACCCCCCGGTCGATCATTTGTTGCCTACTCCATCAATCTCCTTGATGAAGGCCTCGATCATCCGCCGGTCGGTCTCCTCGTCCAGGTGCTGCTGCAGAATCTTGTGCGTGGCCTGGATCGCCAGGTCCACCACCTGCTCCTTCAGCTCGATGCGGGCCTTGGCCACCTCGAGGGCGATCGCCTCTTTGCTCTTTTCGATCGCCTCCCGCGCGTTGGCCCGGGCGGCCTCCTCAACCTCCGCTCCGACTCGGCGGCCCTCGTCCACCGCCTGCTGGATCTTAGCGCGGGCCTCCTCCTCGATCCGGTCCAGGCGCTCCTGGTAGTCGGCCTTGAGCTTCTCGATCTCCTGCTTGGCCCGTTCGATCGCGGCGAACTCGTCCGCGATCCGCTTGGCTCTGGCCTCCATCGCCCCCAGCAGTGCGCCCCAGGCGAACTTCCTCAGGATCGCCAGCAGGATCAGGAACCCGATGGCGTGGATCAGGATTTGTTTCGGATCAATTTCCACGGAAACCTTCTTTCGGGATTAGTGGATCCGCCCCTGCAGGATGAAGACCGCCACCAGCGCGTAGATCGTCAGC
>Ga0209726_10004397_pt1 | contig 18118 bp, 18 predicted proteins | sample Subgrocontami54m_FD_187453 | JGI IMG/M metagenome (GOLD analysis project Ga0209726, IMG submission 187453) | Subsurface groundwater microbial communities from S. Glens Falls, New York, USA - GMW46 contaminated, 5.4 m (SPAdes) (version 3) | ecosystem: Environmental > Aquatic > Deep subsurface >... | reverse complement strand
CGGAAAATCAGCCGACCACAACGGTCGCGCTGTTCAGCAGCCGTTTCAGCGGGTCATTTCTCATTAGCAGCGGTGGGTCAATTCTGGTTAGCGGCCACAGGCCCAGGCCGACCCCGGAAATAATCCCGAATTCCGCAGTTGAACATGAGCGAGGGGCGAACCCTTCGACTGCGCTCAGGACCGGCCTGGAGCGGCGAAGACACCCAGGGGTGCTGTTGCAAAGTCTTTTCTGCCGCTTGGCACAACGCCTTATTACTCCGACTAAATTCGCACAGCAGCGAGATTTGTACTTAGCTCAGGAGTAGGAAAGCATTGTCTTCGTTGCGCAAGGTTTGCCCCTCGCTCACAGCGTCACTTTCCCACTACGGAATCCGGGATAATTCAAGGCGATTTGATGCTCTTCTGCAGGTGAACGGGGGAGCGATCCCGGGCGGATCAATAGCGAGCGAGCGGAAATTTCGCTGCGTGGGGGATGCGTTCTAAAGATTCTTCATCCCCCGTCCCATCCCAACTTTCGAGGGCGGGTTCGAGCTCCGAGCTAAGGTGATCTTTTCTCCGAGCTCTAGACGCCTCGGGTTGCAACTCGAAGGAGAACCCGTCGGGATCGAAAAGTGTAACGGCGGAGTTATGGTCGCGCAGATGTTGCAGCAGGGTTTGCCGAATATTGTCCGAGTCACCGATATAAAGGCAGCGAGATGAGTTATGCAGCAGATATACGCCCGACTTCGCCGGTGCGTGCAGGAAGATCGACAGTCTATTGAGCGAATAGCTCTTCGGATTCATCCACACCATCGCCTACTCCTTTACTCCCGCCCCGCGGTCGCAAAGAGAAACCACGTTGGCGTTCTCGATCCGTTCTAGTGTTTCAGGCTGACGATGCGTCCCGCAAACTTCACGCTCATCGCAGGACACCTGTTTGGTATGTGAAAATACTCAAGAATCGTGCCACGCGTAAGGAATCGCCAAATCACTCGAAATACGCCTCATTTTTCTAAATATTGTAGTCTAATTTCCAAATTGTTGCATGAATATGACTGCAATGGTGTAGGGCTTTGAATACATTCACCGTTTCCTGGTGCCGGTAGTAGTTCGGGCGGCGGCGATAAATCTCACGTCGCATCTTGGCTGGATTACGGCTACGAAAATAGATCTGATTGTGCAGCTAGTGGGTTCGGCGCAACACGAGGCGCCGGCGCACAACTCATCCCGAATTCCGCAGTTGAACATGAGCGAGGGGCGACCCCTTCGACTGCGCTCAGGACAGGCATGGAGCGGCGAAGACACCCAGGGGTGCTGTTTCAAAGTCTTTTCTGCCGCTTGGCACAACGCCTTATTACTCCGACTAAATTCGCACAGCAGCGAGGTCTGTCCTTAGCTCAGGGGTAGAAAAGCATTGTCTTCGTTGCGCAAGGTTTGCCCCTCGCTCACAGCGTCACTTTCCCACTACGGAATCCGGGCTCATAGGAAAAGCCGTGCGGTTTGTAGGGGGCTTGCCACGTAAAAGGCAACGTGGGCAGGCGCCGAACGTGCTCGCGTTGTGGGTCGTGAATCGGGACGGGCATACCGAGGTGACCGCCAGCGCCAGTTCAAGCGACGGCGACCTCGGGAAAACTCAACTCTTTAACAGCGCGGGTTCGCGGCGCGGGGAGGCGGTGCGGGTTGTTTCACGGGAGATCGCGATGCGGCCGGTGCGAATGAGTTCTTTGATGCCGAGGGGCTTTAGCAGGTTGATCAGCGCTTCGACTTTGTCCACGTCGCCGGTGATTTCGATCGTATAAGTCGTCTGCGACGAGTCGACGATCTTGGCGCGGAAAATATCGGCGATGCGGATCGCCTCGTCGCGGTGTTCGGGTTTGGTGTGCACTTTGATGAGCGCGGTTTCCCGGTCCAGAAAACGGGTTTCAGTTAAGTCCACGACCTTGAGCACCTCGACCACTTTGTTGAGCTGCTTCATGATCTGCTCGATAATGCGGTCGTCGCCGATGGTGACGATTGTAATCATCGAAGTCGTCGGGTCTAAAGTCGGCGCGACGGACAGACTTTCTATATTGTAACCCCGGGCGCTAAAGAGGCCGGCGACTCGGGCGAGAACGCCGAATTTATTTTCCACGAGAACCGATATGATATGTTCCATTCGACGACGAAATCAGGCAGGAAGAACTCCCTCCCCTTCATCCACCTTTCTCTTGTGTGCCCGGCCCTTTCTCGCAAGCTTTAGTTCGGGGGGATCTTCAAGCATCATCTCATGCTGCGCGCCGCCCGCGGGTATCATCGGGTAACAGTTCTCGAAAGGATCGGTGTGGATATCCATCAGCACCGGGCCTTTATGTTTAAGGCCCTGTTTGAGCGTGGCCTCGACCTCGCCCGGCTTGACCGCGCGCAAGCCGAGGATGCCGTAGGCGTCCGCCAGCTTCACAAAGTCGGGCATCTTCCCCAACACGCTCGCCGAATACCGCCCTTCGTAAAATAGATCTTGCCATTGGCGCACCATGCCGTGAACACCGTTGTTGAGCAACACGATCTTGACCGGCAGTTTATGCTCCGCAGCCACCACCAGCTCCTGGAGATTCATCTGGAAGCTGCCCTCGCTGGTGATGCACACCACCATTTTTTCCGGGAACGCCACTTGCGCGCCGATGGCGGCGGGAAAACCGAAGCCCATGGTGCCGAGCCCGCCCGAGGTGAGCCAAGTACGCGGCCTGTTGCCCTTGAAATATTGGGCGGCAAACATTTGATGTTGGCCGACATCGGTGGCGACGATCGCTTCGTGCTTGGTCAACTCATACAATTTCTCAACGACGAATTGCGGCTTGATGATCTTATCGTCCTGCTTGTAGCTCAACGGATGGGCCTTTTTCCATTCCGCGATCTGCTTCATCCAGGGCGCCTTGAGCGCCTTCATCTCCGCCGGATTTCCATCCATGGAGCGCAGCATGACGTTTATCTCGCGCAGCACCGTTTTCACGTCGCCGACGATAGGGATATGGGCGTGAAAGGTCTTTTTGATCGAAGTCGGGTCGATGTCGATATGCACCACCCGCGCTTCAGGGCAGAATTCGGAGAGCTTCCCGGTAACGCGGTCGTCAAAGCGCGCCCCCACGGCGATCAACAGATCGCATTGGTGCATCGCCATGTTCGTCCAATAGGCGCCGTGCATGCCGAGCATGCCGAGCGAAAGCGGATGGTTGCCCGGGAAGCTTCCCAAACCCATCAGCGTCATGGTGACGGGAATCTGGGTGATCTCGGCCAACCGGCGAAGCTCATCCGCGGCGTTGGAAAAAATGGCGCCGCCGCCGACGTAGAGGATCGGCTTGCGCGCCTTCAAGATCTCTTCGGCGGCCTGCCTGATTTGATACTTGTTGCCGCCGATAGTTGGATTGTAACCGCGCAGGTTGACCTTGTCCGGGTATTTGAAGTCAGCCTTGGCAGTGCTTACGTCCTTCGGGATGTCCACGAGGACTGGGCCGGGCCTGCCGCTGGTCGCGATATAGAAGGCTTCCTTGATCGTTTGCGCGAGATCGTTAACGTCCTTGACCAGAACATTGTGCTTGGTGCAGGGCCGGCTGATGCCGACGTTGTCCGCTTCCTGAAAAGCGTCGTTGCCGATGAGATCCGTCGATACCTGACCGGTGAAAGCGACCAGTGGAACCGAATCCATGTAGGCGTCGGCGAGTCCCGTGACGATATTGGTCATGCCCGGTCCCGAGGTCACCAATGCGACGCCGGCTTTTCCGGTAGCTTTGGCGTAGCCTTCCGCCATATGCGCCGCGCCCTGCTCGTGCCGCGTGAGGATGAGTTGAATGTCCTTCTGCTGGCACAGAACGTCGAAAATTTTCAAAACCACGCCGCCGGGAAGACCGAATACGGTTTTCACCCCTTCCTGCCTGAGGGATTCGCAGAAAATTTCGGCGCCGGTCTTTTTCATTGGTTGTCCCTACGGGTTGCCGCCCGTCTGTTTGTGCTTCTCAAGTATTTCTATCATTTTATCTTTGCCGACGAGTTTGAGCTTCTGAATCCGCTTCATCTCGATTTCTTCTTCAGCGGAGAGATGATGTTTATGCTGGTATACGGAAAGTTTCTTTTCGAGATCCTGGTGTTCTTCGTAGTATTTTTTCAATTCCGGGTCTCTATCCAGTAGGGAGACAATCGCCTGCTCCTCTCTGCCATCCATAGGCCGGCCTCCTTTTGTGTGGTGAAGTGTTTCGAGCGGAACTCAATTTACCGTACGGTGGAATTTTTGTCAATGCAGGTTTCCAGCAAATTTCCCACGAGTTAGATTCGATTGCTCCGTCTTGCTTCGGCCTCCGATGGGCGCAAATAAACCGGCACCAATTTGCCCAGATCATCCGCTTCGCAGCGACGCAAACGCGCCATGCCCAGGCGAGCCACAGCGGCGGCGCAGGAGGAAACGGAGTCTTCGGCGCACAGCCGCGCCTTGCTGCCGAGAGCGTCCAGCAGCAGCTTTTCGTAGCGGCGAGCGCCGTCGCCGATGAATAGACAAGGCATGTCGCCGGTGGCGCCGCGCACTTGGTCGATCACACCCTCGACGGGCGCGAGAAAATCCTCCGTCAAACGCGCCAGCTCCCGCTGCCGCTTGCGAAACAGCGCCGCATAGACCTCATTCTTGCGCGCGTCGAGAAGCGCGCAAATCACGCCGTCGAATTCGCCGACCCGCGCCGCCTGGGCGAGCAGCGTCGATACGCCGACGACCGGAATTCCCCAGCCGTAGGCAAGCCCTTTCACCGTGCTCAGCCCGATGCGCAGTCCGGTAAACGACCCCGGGCCGATGGACAACGCGATGCCTGAAACCTCTGGGAGCGAAATCTGCGCCTGCCGCACCACGAACTCGATCAGCGGCAGCAGAATTTCTGCATGGTTTGACTTGAAACCGGTCAGGCCGGCAGCGTGTCCCGCGATGGAGCCTGGGTGGCACTGTTCCGCGATAAGCTGCCCATCTTCGAGTAGAGCTACGCTGGCCGTCGCGGACGAGGTGTCAATCCCGACAATCCTCATCCCCCGACCTGCTTCTCAAAGAAGCGGGCAATGTCGTTATAGAACGCGTAAACCATGAGCAACATCAGGAGAAAGATGCCCACCTGCTGGGCGCGCTCACGATGCTTGACCGCCACCGGCCGGCCGATGATCGCTTCAACCACAAAGAAAAGTAAATGGCCGCCGTCGAGAACGGGGACCGGCAGCAGATTGAGCACCCCGAGATTGATGCTCAACACCGCCAGGAAAGCCAAAAAATTACCCAATCCCTCCTGCGCCTGCTGTCCCGCCATCTGCGCGATCATGATCGGCCCGCCGAGGTTGCGTGGCGAAACATCGCCGTTGATCATTTTGTAGAGCGCGAGCAGCGTCAACTTCGAATATTCATAGGTTTGTTGAAAGGCGCGCACCACCGCCTGGCCGGGGTTGCCTTTCTCAATCGACACTTGACTACCGATGCCAATCACCCAGGTATCTATTTCCTCCCCAAAAATGTTGCGCGAGGCTTTTTTGATCGGCTGCACCGTCAGCGACAATTGCTGGGAGTCTCTCTGGATCTGTATATTAAGAGGCGCACCCTGACTCTCCTTGATCTTTCCAGACAGCTCATCCCATGCGTCCACGGCTTGCCCGTTGACGGCGACAATCCGGTCGCCCTTACGAATGCCCGCTAGTTCGGCCGGCGAGCCACTTTCGACACCGCTGATCCGAGTCGACAAAACCGGCACGCCATAAAAAAAGTACACGACCATCAACAAGACCACCGCCAGCAAGAGATTAAATCCCGGTCCGGCGGCGACGATGGCAATCCTTTTCAGCAGTCCCTTGTGGGAGAAGGACCTATCGATATCATGCTGCGGCACATCCTCGTCGGGATCTTCTCCTACCATTTTGACATAGCCGCCCAGCGGAAAAGCGCTCAAGGCATATTCGGTCTCGCCCTTTTTGCGCACCCACAGTTTGGGCCCGAAGCCGACGGAAAAAGTCACCACTCCGACCCCGGACCATTTCGCGACGAGAAAATGGCCGCACTCATGGACCACGATCAACAGACCGAGTCCGATGACAGCGGCAGCGACCGCGTAGATGATGCTTTCCATTTGTTATCTCCTTTGATTGCCGTTAATTAATGCACTCGCCTTTTCCCTGGCCCAGCGGTCGACCTCAAGTATTTCATCGACTTCTTTGGGGCGTCGGCTCGCATGTCCCTGCATCGTATCGGCGATGACGCGATGAATCTCACGGAATCCGATCCGATACTCCAGAAATGCGGCCACCGCTACCTCGTTTGCCGCGTTCAACACGGCGGGCATCGTGCCCCCTTCGTCTATGGCCTCGTAGGCCAGCTTCAGCGCCGGATACCTGCGCTTGTCCACAGGGAGAAAGTTTAACTCTTTTTGCCGGGTGACTTCCAGAGGCTTCCAGTCGCCCTTAAGCCGGTGCGGGAAGGCAAGAGCATAGGCGATGGGGATGCGCATATCGGCGATGCCGAGCTGCGCGATGATCGAACCGTCCTGGTAGCGCACCATCGAGTGAATCACGCTCTGGGGATGAATCACGACCTCGATGCGAGCCGGTTCCATGTCGAACTCCCAGCGGGCTTCCACAACCTCCAACCCTTTGTTCATCATCGTCGCGGAGTCGATGGTGATCTTTTTTCCCATCTTCCAGTTGGGGTGCTTGAGCGCTTGTTGGACGCTGACTTTGCCCAAACGATTCATCGGCGTGCGCAAGAACGGCCCGCCCGACGCCGTGAGGATGAGCTTGTCAACGTCATCGCGCCGATTGCCCTGCAAACACTGAAAGATAGCGCTATGCTCGCTGTCCACCGGCATCAGACGCACGCCTTTTCGCTTGGCCGCGGTGACGATGATCTCGCCGGCCATGACCAAAGCCTCCTTGTTGGCCAGCGCGATTTCCTTCCCGGCCTGCACCGCCATCAGCGTCGGCATCAGGCCGGCGCCGCCGACAATGCCGGCCAGCACGACGTCGACTTCACCGGCGGTGGCCACCGCAATCGCGCCTTTCTCGCCCGCGAGAATTTCCACCCGGCGCCGGCCGAGCAGGGCGCGCAAGCGCGGCACATCTTCTTCGTTTTTGATCGCCACGCAACGCGGCGAGAACTCTCTGATCTGGTCAGCCAACAACTGCAAATTGCGCCCGGCCACCATGCCGGGAACTTTGAAAAGGTCCGGAAAGCGGCGCACCAGAGCCAGGGTGCTGACACCGATGGAGCCGGTCGAACCGAGCAACGCGATGGATCTCATGGATGAAACACCTTGAGATAAAGGCTCGTGAAGACGGCGGGAAAAATCAAACTATCCAGGCGGTCCAACAACCCGCCATGACCGGGAAACCATGCCCCAGAATCCTTGACGGCGGAGAGCCGCTTGATCCAGGACTCGAAAAGATCGCCGATCTGTCCGAGAACGCTCAGCGTGACCGATAGGAAGAGAGCCTCAGGCCAAGTCAGCTCGCGCACCAGGAAAGCCGCTCCCAGAAAACCGGCAACCGCGCCGCCACCGAGGTAGGCCCAGGCGCCCTCCACGGTTTTGCCCGGACTGATTTTGGGCGCAAGTTTTTTCGAACCAAATCGTTTGCCGATGAAATAGGCCGTCGTATCACCCATCATGACCACAAGCAGCACGAAACAAACCCAGCGCCTGCCGTTCGGCATGCGGAAAAGCACGACCCAATGCGGCAGTAAATAGCCGAGATAAAGCGCTCCGACCAACGTCCATACCAAGCGAATCAGTTTCACCTTCAACTGCCCCTCGGTAAAAACATAGAGCGAAAAACAAAGAACCACACCGATGCTCAAAGCGAATCCGACTCCGGGGGTCCCTGGGAAAAATAGCGGGAGCGATAGCACGACTCCGAAAACAACCCCGAAAAGCCGTTCCAGGCGCCGCCCGGGGAAAACCATCATGAAATACTCGCGCAGTGCCGCGATGGTCACAATGAAAAATACCGCGGCGAAGAACCATGGGGAGCCCCATCCAACCAGTAGGATGAGAAGCGGGATCGCGACGAGGGCCGTGCCCACGCGCGCTTTAAGATTTGCTTCCACCGGCCCCCACCGCCGACGGTAGCGCGTCGACGAGCTGTTCATCCGTCCTACCGAACCTTCTCCGTCGCTTTTGAAAATCGATGAGAGCCTGCAGGTATTCTTGCTCCCGAAAATCGGGCCAAAGGGTGGGGGTGACGTAAAGTTCGCTATAGGCGATCTGCCAAAGATAAAAATTGCTGATGCGCATCTCCCCGCTGGTGCGAATCAGCAGGTCCGGGTCCGGCACTTCCGGAGTATCCATCCGCGCAGCAATCGTCCGATCATCGATCATATCGGGATCCAACTGCCCGTCGCGGGCGGCACGGGCAAGCCGTCGCGCCATTCTGACGATTTCGTCCCGCCCGCTGTAACTCAGCGCCAGCACGACCGTCATCCGACCGTTGTTGCGCGTCGCCTCGATCACCTGTTCCAGCGTGCGCCGTACGCTCTGCGGCAGCCGGCTGCGGTCGCCGACGGCGAGCAGCCTGATGCTGTACCGCATCATTTTGGCCTGCTCGGCGATGAGATAATGTTGCAACAGCCCCATCAAAGCATCGACTTCATCGTGGGGCCGCAGCCAGTTTTCCGTGGAGAAAGCGTATAAGGACAGAAAGCGAATACCGATTTTGCGGCTCAGCTCGACGATCACGCGCACCGAGGTCTTGCCGCGGCGGTGCCCCTCGATGCGACTCTTGCCTCTGAGCTTGGCCCATCGGCCATTGCCGTCCATGATAATCGCGACATGCCGGGGCAAGCGATCCTTGTCCAATCCATTGAGCTTCATCGTCACCTGGTTGCGTTGATTCTGCCGGCCGAATCCGTTGGCTCATTCGACCGGCGATACCCCGCTCAGCGGGGACCGGGAGGCTGGAACCGAGGCGGGGCGAACTAAACCTCCATCACCTCTTCTTCTTTGGCTTTGACGACCTTTTCGATGCGGCCGATGAAATCATCGGTAATTTTTTGCACGCGGTCCTGGCCATGTTTGTGTTCGTCGGCGGTAATCTCTTTTTTCTTCTCCGCCTCCTTGAGCTGTTCGACTGCGACCCGCCGATGATTGCGCACCGAGACGCGGAATTCCTCGGCGATCCGTTTGACGTGCTTTACCAAATCTTTGCGCCGCTCTTCGGTGAGCTGCGGGATCGGCACGCGAATAACCTTGCCGTCGTTGTGCGGCATGAGGCCGAGATCGGATTTGAGAATCGCTTTTTCGATGTCGCCCATGGCGGTGCGGTCATAGGGCTGGATCACCAACAGACGCGGCTCCGGCGCGCCCAGGGTCGCCAGTTGATTGAGCGGCGTAGTGGCGCCGTAGTAATCGACCACGATATGTTCGAGCAGCGCCGGCGAGGCCCGGCCGGTGCGGAGCTTGGCAAGCTCTTTACGCAACGCGCCGACGGAATGATCCATATCTTTTTGCAGCTGAACAAAAATGGCTTCGTTCATCGCCCGCCTCCGCTGACCAGAGTGCCGATAGGTTCGCCCGCAACGACCCGCTTGATGTTGCCCTTCTCCATGATATTGAAAACGATGATCGGCAATTGATTGTCCATACATAGGGAGATAGCCGTGGAATCCATCACTTTGAGTCCCCGGTTCAGGACTTCGATGTAGGTGAGCTGCTCAAATTTCTTGGCCCCTTCGTGCCGGAACGGGTCGGCGTCATAGACCCCTTCGACTTTGGTGGCCTTGAGAATCACTTCGGCGCCGATCTCCATGGCCCTGAGGCTGGCCGTGGTATCGGTGGTAAAATATGGATTGCCCGTGCCGCCGGCAAAGATCACCACGCGTCCCTTTTCTAAATGGCGCGTCGCGCGCCTCCGGATATAGGGTTCGGCGACCTGGCGCATGTCGATCGCCGACAAAACCCGCGTTGAGACGCCCAATTTCTCCAGCGCGTCCTGCAACGCCAAGCTGTTGATCACCGTCGCCAGCATCCCCATCGTATCGGCGCTCGCCCGATCCATGCCGATCTCGCTGGCCACCGCGCCGCGGAAAATATTGCCGCCGCCGATCACCAGGGCCAGCTCACAGCCCATCTCTTTAACCTCTTTGATCTCTTGGGCGAAAGCCTTGACGGTTTTGCCGTCGATGCCAAATTTTTGCTCTCCGGCGAAGACTTCGCCGGTCACCTTGAGAATGATACGCTTGTATTTGGGAATCCCGCCAGCCATCGAAATTCGCGCTTGACCGCCTATGATTTTCCAATCCCCTCGCCGAGATGAAAGCGCGCAAAGCGCCGGACCTGAATTTTTTCGCGCAAACGAAGCGCGGCGTCATTGACGATATCCAAAACCTTTTGGTCCGGGTCCTTGATGAAGGCCTGTTCCAGAAGGCAAGCTTCGGAGTAAAAACGTTCCATTTTCCCTTCGATAATTTTGTCAACCACCTTTTCCGGCTTGCCCGACTCCAGGGCCTGCTGACGATAGATCGACCGTTCCTTTTCCAATTCTTCGCCGGACACTTCTTCGCGGCGCAGAAAACGGGGACTGGCCGCGGCCACCTGCATGGCGATATCTTTTAACAGGCTCTGAAACTCGTTTGTGCGCGCGACGAAATCGGTTTCACAATTGATTTCCACCAAGACCCCGATTTTGCCTCCGGGATGCACATAGGCGCCGACGGCGCCGTCGGTTGCGATCCGGTCGGCTTTTTTCGCCGCTGCCGCAAGCCCCTTCTGGCGCAGATAATCGACCGCCTTTTCCAGATTACCGGCGGTTTCAGCGAGAGCCTTTTTGCAATCCATCATTCCCGCGCCGGTTTTTTCCCTCAGCTCCTTGACCAAGGTTGCGTTAACTTCCATGAAAATCAAACTCCTCCCGCCGCGGAAGTTTCCGGCACGCCGGGCGGCGGCTCGGCCGCGGTCTTCACTTCCTCATTGCTTTTCACGAGCGACTGCTCGTAGAGCCCCTTGCCGGCTAGCACCGCATCGGCGATGGCCGCGCAGAACAGCCTGATAGCGCGAATCGCGTCGTCGTTGCCCGGCACTTTGTAGTCGATCATGTCGGGATCGCAATTGGTATCGATGACGGCGATGACCGGGATGCCGAGCTTGCGCGCTTCCTTGACCGCGATTTCCTCCTGCTTGGGGTCGACCACGAAAACCGCGTCCGGGAGCTTGCGCATTGCTTTGATGCCGCCCAATGACTGTTCGAGCTTATCCTTTTCACGCTTGAGCCCGAGCATCTCCTTTTTTGTCAGCGCTTCAACGATCTTCGGATCGTTTTCCATCTCTTCGAGTTTTCTCAACCGGTCGATGCTCAGACGAATGGTGGAGAAGTTAGTAAGTGTCCCGCCGAGCCAACGGTTGTGCACATGGAACATGCCGCAGCGCACTGCCTCTTCTCGCACCGCATCCTGGGCCTGTTTCTTGGTGCCAACGAACAGAACCTGCCCCCCCGAAGCGGCGAGATCGCGCACCACGACTTCGAGATCCTTGATCATTGCAACGGTCTGCTGCAGATCGATGATGTGAATGCCGTTACGGGCGCCGAAGATGTAGGGTTTCATCTTTGGATTCCAGCGGCTGGTTTGGTGCCCGAAATGGACTCCCGCTTCGAGCAGTTGTTTCATCGAAATATCGCCCATAAATTTTCTCCTTCGGTTTGATCCTCCCCTCTCGTCGTTTCCCTCCCGTATCCGCGAGGACACCGCGGGAGGGATCGGAAAGGGTGTGAAATGACAACAAAAAGCCGTCGCTAGATCCGATAGTCACCGGTTAGCGACGGGATGACGGCCCCCGGACGCCGTAATACGCTTGATAATCTTGAGTTTTTAACAGAGATCGGCGCCCCACGCAAGGCAGACGAATGCAGCGGAGGGGACTTATTGGTTCATGGCATCGAGAAACTCTTTATTGCCCTTCGTTCCGTGCAATTTATCGAGCAAGAATTCCATCGCCTCTACGACGCTCAACTGCGAGAGAACCTTGCGCAATATCCAGATACGCTTGAGGTCCTCTTTGGCGATCAACAATTCTTCTTTTCTGGTGCCTGACTTGTTGATATCGATGGCCGGGAAAACCCGCTTATCCATCAAGCGTCGATCCAGATGTATCTCCATGTTGCCGGTGCCCTTGAACTCTTCGAAAATAACTTCGTCCATCCGGCTCCCGGTGTCGATCAAGGCGGTCGCGATAATCGTCAAACTGCCTCCGTCCTCGATGTTTCGCGCCGCGCCGAAGAACTTTTTCGGCTTATGGAGCGCGTTGGAATCGACGCCGCCCGAGAGAATCTTGCCGCTGGGGGGCACCACGGTATTGTAGGCCCGCGCCAGCCGCGTGATACTGTCGAGCAGAATGACGACATCCTTGCCATGTTCCACCAAACGCTTCGCCTTCTCGATGACCATCTCGGCGACCTGAACATGCCGCGTCGCCGGCTCATCGAAGGTCGAGCTGATAACTTCGCCGTCCACCGAGCGTTGCATATCGGTGACCTCTTCCGGCCGCTCGTCGATCAGCAGGACGATGAGAATCACTTCTTTCTGATTATAGGCGATCGCCTTGGCAATGTGCTGCAGCATCATAGTCTTGCCGGTGCGCGGCGCGGCGACGATCAGACCGCGTTGACCCTTGCCGATGGGCGTCAGTAAATCAACGATGCGAGTCGTGTAATCGTCGGGCTGAAACTCCAGGCGCAAACGTTCGTTGGGATAAAGTGGAGTCAGGTTATCGAACAGGATTTTGTCTCGGGCCCGCTCGGGATCCTCGTAGTTGATGGATTCAACCTTGAGCAGCGCAAAATAACGCTCGCCCTCCTTGGGCGGGCGGATGTGACCGGAGATAATGTCGCCGGTGCGCAGATTGAAGCGCCGTATTTGGCTGGGGGAAACGTAGATATCGTCGGGGCCGGGCAGGTAGTTGTAATCCGGCGCCCTGAGAAAACCGAAACCGTCGGGCAGGGTTTCCAGAACGCCTTCGCCGTAGATGTGGCCGTTCTGCTCAGTCTGCGCCTGCAGGATCGCGAAAATCAACTCCTGCTTGCGCATGTTGGCGGCACCCTCAATGTTGAAATTCTTGCCGATGAGAGCGAGATCCCCGATCTTTTTTTCTTTGAGGGCCTTGAGGTTCAACCCGTCCTCTTCGACCCCCTCCGCTTCGGCGGTTCGAGTTCTGCCACGGACCATAAACTATGCCTCTCCTTTCATCACCTTGGAAACTTACCTAACAATTTGTTTTCAACGCGCCCGCGCAAACGCGATCGCCCCACTCACTAATAATAAGCGGGCCGATTGACTGTAGGGGAAAATTTGCGCGGGAGACATTTCAACGCGATCAGCTTGACGATGCAGATAGGACTCTCGTTAGGAAAACCGGTTCAAATTCAGAACGGACAATACTGAGCGACTTTGTGTGAGCGCGGGGAACGATTCAATGTGGTTGCTGAATTGACCAATATCTAAACTAATAGTAAGTAAAGATCCCCGCTAAGTCAACCCCTCTCAGTTCTAGAAACAATTTTTTGAGCCGTGCTCTGCTCGCTCAACTGCCGTAACAGAGCGCCTATATCGTCGGGCAGCGGCGCGTAAATTTCCATGCGTTCTCTCGTACGAGGGTGATTAATACTAAGTTTTTCGGCGTGTAGAACCTGCCGCGGAAAATCCATTACGTAAGCCGGGATTGAGCTTTTGTGCGACGCCGGCTTTTTCTTGTGACCGTAAAGCCGATCTCCTACCAACGGATGACTCAGATCCGCGAGATGAACGCGGATCTGATGCGTTCTTCCCGTGCGCGGCTTAAGCCTCAACAAACTCACCCAACGGAGCTCTCGGCCGTCGCCGTTGAGTGAAAAAACGTCTGCGACGCGCCATTCGGTTACCGCGTCTCGAGAGCGCGACGAGAAACGCACGCTGGACATGCGCTTTCGGTCCGAGCGGTGCCGGCCGATGGGCCGGTCGATGACTCCAGCATTCGACTTCATTTTTCCCCAGACCAGCGCAAGATATTCCTTGTTTACGCTCCGTTCCTTGAACTGGGCGGCAAGCCGCTGCATGGCGAATGAATTCTTCGCGACGATCATCGCTCCCGAAGTGTCCTTGTCCAGTCGATGGACGATGCCCGGGCGGCGCTCGCCGCCAATCCCCTCGAGGCTTGGACAGTGGTGCAATAGCGCGTTGACAAGAGTCCCGCTATTCCTCCCGCCGGCCGGGTGAACCGTCATTCCCGGCGCCTTGTTAACCACCAGACAGTCATCGTCTTCGAACAGGATTTCTAAGGGCAAGGCTTCAGCTTTTAGTGAAGTTTCTTGCGGCGGCAAGCTCTGCATCCGCACCTCATCGTGGAGGCGCAGCCGGGCGCTCGACTTGGCCCGCCGGCCGTTGATCGTCACCTGCCCCGCAACGATCAATCGCTGAATTCCCGCGCGACTCGGCGCGGAAAAGTTTGAACTCGAATCCAGATGGCGGGCCAGAAACAAATCCAAACGCATGCCCGCGGCGCGCAGGTCGATAACGACTTCATGCGGAGTCCCGCTCATGCAGCCTTACCCGGCGCCGCCGGCGCGCAAGCTGCTCTTATCGAAGATCACCCGCGCCCGCGCCACATCCTGGTGCATCTGCGCCACGAGATCATCGACCGAGGCGAATTTTTGTTCCGCGCGGATACGCTTCACGAAAGACACTTTGACCGGTTCGCCGTAGAGATCGCCGTCAAAATCCAGGAGAAAGCTCTCGACGGTTCTCGGTCCGTCACCGAAAGTCGGGTTGGTTCCAATACTGCTTGCGCTGAAATATCTCTTGGCTCCGCATTGAAACAATGTCGCGTAGATTCCATCCAAGGGAAGAACCTCGGTGCGGCTGGAAATATTCGCGGTCGGAAATCCCAAATCCCTGCCGCGCTGCTGACCGGCTACCACCCTTCCGGAGACGAAATGGCAACGGCCTAACATGGGCGCCGCTTCATCGACCCGGCCCTCTTCAACGAGTCGCCGCACCAGCGAGCTACTGATTCGAACGCCGCCGAGCAGGATGGGATCCACGATGCCCACGTCATATCCATCCTCGCAGCCCCACTTAAGGAGATCATCGACGCACCCCTTGCGCCCCTGGCCGAAGCGCAAATCCCTGCCCACCCAAATCTTTCTAATCGCTAATCGCTCCATCAGCACCCGAGTCACAAAATCCCGCGCGGGGACGCTCGCGAAAGCAGCATCGAATTTTTGAATGACCACCACATCGACGTCGAACGACTGAAGCAGCTCCATCTTGTCCTTGTGCGACAACAACAATTTCGGCGCGCGCGCCGGCGCGAGGACTTTGAGAGGATGGGGCTCGAATGTGAGCACGACCGAAGGAACGCTCAACCGCCGCGCGTCCTCCACGGCGCCCCGGACCAGGGCTTGATGACCGAGGTGCAGGCCGTCGAAATTACCCAGGGTCGCCACCGATCCCGACGACCAGGGCGTACGATCATCCAGATGCCGAAAAATCTCCATGGATATAACCGTCGGAGGCAGCTTTCCCGGCGCCACCTTTGGCCATCTCACCGGAAAGAATGATCCGCGGAACCTTTATATATATCTTGATCGGGCGGTGGCTGCCGACCGGTTCATGATTCGAGAGCTTTTAGCTTGAGTTTGGCTTTGGCCGCCTCGGAGGACTGCGGGTATTTCTCCACCACTTCCTGAAGAATCAGGCGCGCGTTCACCTTCTCCCCCAACTCTGCGAACGCGTAACCTTGTTTCAAGAGTGCCGCCGGCACTTTGTCTCCCTGGGGATATTTCCTGCGCACGGCGTCGAATTCGATAATCGCCTGATCGAATTCCCTCAGCGCATAGTGGCATTCGCCAAGCCAATACTGGGCGTTGACCGCCAGCTTGCTTTTAGCATGCTTCTTGAGAAATTCTTTGAAGCGCCCGACGGCTAGCTTGTAGTCTTTTTTCTCCAGGGCTCGCCAGGCTGCCTCGTAATCCCGCCTCACCGGCTCGCTTTCCACCACCATCACTTCGGGGGCCGCCTCGGAAGGCGGGACTTCCGCTAGCGCCTTCTGAGTCGTTTGTACCGTATCGCGGAGTTGTTTGAGCTCATCGTCGCGGGCCTTGAGCGTTGCCTCCTGGGTTTTTAAGGCATCGCCCAGTTTGGCGACACGCCCTTCCAGATCCTTGATCCGCTGGTCTCCTTCGCGGCTCGATTGACCAAGCTGGCGCCCCATTTGAAAGCGAGTTTCCTCAACACGCTCTTTGAGCGCGCTCAATTCCCGCTGCTGCTGCTGCTGCGTGGCCCGGGTATCTGCAAGGCTCGAACGGGTCGCATCGATGTCAGAACGCATAGACCCGACATCGGACTGGACCGTAGTGTTTTCACTGCGCAGACGCCGCTGCTCGCGCTCGATGAGATCGACCTGCTGCGGCTGAACGCAGCTCGACAGCCATAAGAGACAGGAAACAGGTAGATATCGCCTGAGAATTTTCATGCGGAACTGAAGACCACGCCTCAAAGACAATGAGCAGCCAGCTAGGAAGCAGGCCGACTCGGGATGATCACAAAGCGGGCGCGGCGGTTTTGCCGCCAGCAATCATCAGTGAGTTGCTTGCAAACCGGAATCTCCTCGCCGTAACTGATGGTCGACAAGCGGTCGCCGGCGATTCCCAGCGTCGCCAGATAATCCTTCGCGGATTGAGCACGCTTGGCGCCTAGAGCCAGGTTATACTCACTGGTTCCACGCTCATCGCAGTGGCCTTCGATCTCGATCTTCGCTGACGGATTTTTTTTGAGCCAGTCGGCATTTGCCCTCAGCACTTCCCTGGCGTCGGCCCGCAAGTCATAGCGGTCGTAGTCGTAGAAAACATCCTTGAGCGGGCTTGACGCGGGCGTCGCGGTGCTCTCACCTTTCCGCAGGGCATCGAGCGATCCCGGGGCCGTCGGCGATTCCCGCGTGCCGGCGCCTGGTCCCACCCCCGGCTGTTGACCAGCAGGAGACTTGGACCCGGAAGCGGAAGCAGACGGGACATCAGTTTTCGTCGCCGTCGACGGGGCGCACCCGGCTACCGCGAGACAGCTAACAGCGACCAGCCCCCAGCACCCTAGAGTTAATTGAGCCATGACGACAACCTCCTTGTCGGGAACTCTGCTGATCCAAAACGTTGAGGCATGAACTGAAAAGAAATCAGTCTAATCGAGGGGACCAGTTAGGTTTTGTATCATCTCCCCCCGAGCCTGTCAATCTACGTTGGTTCCCTCCTGTCGCTTGCGTGATGTATAATTGATACTTGCCGGCGCGGTTGGAAGTAAAAGCGATGAATCTCCCGTCCGGTGACCAGGTCGGGTCTTCACTGTCCGACGATTCTGATGTCAGTTTGCGTGGATCGCCGCCGTCCGCGCTGATTGTGAAGACAGCGAAACGACCCCCGACTCTACCCGTATACACGATTCGATCCCCCTTGGGCGACCACTCGGGTGAAGTGTTGTAACTGCCGCTATAGGTAAGCCGCCGCGATTTGCCGCTCGCGACGTCGAGAACATAGAGCTGCGGCGAACCGGCGCGGTCCGAAACATAAACGATTTGCCGGCCGTCGGGCGACCAGGAAGGAGACACTGCGATGCCCGTCTCTTCGGTAAGCTTGCGAATGACGTTGCCGTCGAGATCCAACAAATAAAGATTGCTATTGCCGCCGGATTCGATGGTCGCGGCGACGGACTTTCCGTCGGGAGACACTTTGCCGCTGATCAATCGTCCCGCCCGCGGCGAGAATTTTGTTTCCTTGCCGCTATAGAGCTCGAATAGAAACAGAGTTTGGACGCGATCTTTGAAAGACGAATAGAGAACCGCGCGCCCGTCGGGCGTCCAGGACGGAGAGAGATTAATCGTGCGATTGTTGGTGACTTGAAATTTTTCCGTTCCGTCCAGGTGAGAGACGTGAATTTCCTTGAACCTCCCGCCGCTGGTCGAAACGTACGTCAGTCTGGAATTAAATATTCCCGGCACGCCGGTGAACTGGTTGATGATCTCATCGACGAATTTATGCGCGATGCGGCGATAGTCTTTGACTTTGCCCGTGTAACGCTTTCCGACTCGCTCCTTGTTCTGGTAAACATCGAAAAGCCTCAACTCCACCGTAACCTCATCGCCTTGGACGGAAA
>Ga0209726_10004394_pt1 | contig 18124 bp, 18 predicted proteins | sample Subgrocontami54m_FD_187453 | JGI IMG/M metagenome (GOLD analysis project Ga0209726, IMG submission 187453) | Subsurface groundwater microbial communities from S. Glens Falls, New York, USA - GMW46 contaminated, 5.4 m (SPAdes) (version 3) | ecosystem: Environmental > Aquatic > Deep subsurface >... | reverse complement strand
GCAGACGCTTTCATATATTCGCCTTGACGAATATAGCATACCGTTCTATATTCGCCTTCGCGCATATAGGAGATTGTGAATGGACACCACTATCAAAGACATCGTCCGAGAAAAGTATGGCGAGGCAGCGCTCAAGGCACGAACCGGCGTGGCGGGGTGCGGGTGCGGCACGTCCTCGGGCTGTGGGCCTGATCCGATTACGACCGGCTTGTACGACAATCGGGAGCTGTCCGAGCTCCCGACCGAGGCGGTGAACGCATCGCTTGGGTGCGGCAATCCGACCGCTCTTGCGGACCTGCACGCCGGCGAAGTCGTCCTCGACCTCGGCTCGGGCGGTGGCATCGACGTGCTGCTCTCGGCGCGGCGTGTCGGCCCTACAGGCAAAGCCTATGGCCTCGATATGACCGACGAGATGCTGGCTCTCGCGCGGGAGAACCAGGCGAAATCCGGCTTGACCAATGTCGAGTTCCTCAAGGGCGAGATCGAGCAGATCCCGCTGCCCGACAACAGCGTGGACGTCATCGTGTCCAACTGCGTGATCAACCTGTCGTCGGACAAGCAGCAGGTGCTGCGCGAGGCGTTCCGCGTGCTCAAGCCGGGTGGCCGGTTTGCCGTCTCCGACGTGGTCGTCCGAGGGGCCATGCCAGAGGACATCCGCAAAAGCATCGAGCTGTGGGTGGGATGTGTGGCTGGCGCGATGGAGGAACAGGAGTACATCGAGAAGCTGGAGCGCGCCGGGTTCGATGACATCGGCGTCGAGCCCTGGCGGGTCTACGACGCATCCGATGCCCGGACGTTTATCGAGGACGCCGGGCTCGACTACGACCGCATTGCCACGTCCGAGGGGCGATTCATGAGTGCCTTCATCCGAGCGCGCAAACCTATCCACGAGTGAAGGCCAAGGCCAAAGGCCCAAGTTTTTGCCTTTTGTCTTTCGCCTTTTGCCTTGTATGCTCCGTCCCGAATGGAGCTGCGATTCGCGGCCGCTTCCGACTGCGGTCGGGTGCGGCCGCACAACGAAGACCGATTCGTGGCGAACGGCGACCTGCGGTTTTTTTTGGTCGCCGACGGCATGGGCGGTGCGGTGGCGGGCGAACTCGCCTCCTCGAGCATCGCCGAGACAACCACCGCCTTCATCCGAGACACGGTCGACGACCGCGACCGAACGTGGCCGTTCGGGCTCGACCCGAAGCTCTCGCTGGCGGCCAATCGCCTTCAGGTGGCCATTCGCGGCGCCAATCGCGCGCTCGGCGCCATGGTCCAGGGCGACGCCACGCTGAGCGGCACGGGCGCCACACTGGCTGCCGCGCTTTTCGCCGACTCGCAGGTCTCGGTCGCCAACGTCGGCGACTGCCGCGCGTACCTGCTCCGCGGCGGCGCGCTCACACAAATCACGCAAGACCATTCCCTTGTTGCCGAACAGGTGGCGCTCGGTCTGCTGAATGCGGAGGAGGCGCGCCGCCATCCGCTGCGGCACGTCGTCACACGCGCCGTGTCTGGTGACGCGTCGATGGTCGTCGACATCCAGGAGCTTGCCATCCTTCCCTCGGACCGTCTCCTGCTCTGCTCTGACGGGATCCACGGCGCGTTCACCGACGAGGAGTTGGCGACGATCATTGCTCCTGCCGACGCCGGCATGGAGGAGACGTGCCGGGAGCTGATCGCGCAGGCGAATGCGCGCGGCGGTGCCGACAACGCGACCGTCATCCTGATCGAGGCCGGCGGGGCAGCGACATAATCCGGCTTTTCCAGGCGAGGTTTTGTGGGCACGCTTCCACCCCGAATAGGCAACTTCGCGATCGTCCGCCAGCTCGGCGTCGGCGGCATGGGCACGGTGTATCTCGGACGCGATCCCGAGCTCGGACGGCCTGTCGCCATCAAGGTCCTCCGGGATCAGGTGCACGACCAGGAGCTCCTGGGTCGATTCCTCCGCGAGGCCCAGTCGGCCGCGGCGCTGCGCCACCCGAACATCATCACGATCTACGCCGTCGGGCAGCACGACCTCCAGCCGTTCATCGCGATGGAGCTCGTCGACGGCGACTCGCTCGCGGACGTCGTGCGCGAGCGCCGTCCGCTGACGCTTTCAGAAAAGCTCTCCTTGATCGAGCAGATCTGCGCCGGCCTCCACTTCGCGCACCGCGCCGGCATCGTTCATCGAGACGTGAAGCCGGCGAACCTGATGGTGGATGGCGATGGCGTCATCCGGGTGCTCGATTTCGGCATCGCGCGCGTCGAAGGCTCCGGGATGACGCGCGAAGGATCGATGATCGGCACGCTCAATTACATGTCGCCCGAACAGATGCTCGGCCGCCCTGTCGATCATCGCAGCGACATGTTCTCGGTCGGGGCGGTGGCCTATGAGCTGCTGTGCTACAAGCAGGCATTTCCCGGTGCCCTGAACGACGGCCTGCTGCAGCGCCTGCCGCACGAGGATCCGCCGCCCCTGATGCCGCTCTGTCCGGGCCTCTCGGACCAGATCGAGCAGGTCGTGATGCGCGCGCTGCGGAAGGCGCCGGACGCGCGGTTTGCCGATCTCGCGGAGATGCGTCTCGCGCTCGCCGCCGCACGCCTCCAGCTCGATGAAGCGTCGAGCCTCGAGACGATCGTCGTTCGACCCGGAACGCCGCGGCCATCGATTCCGGGGCGCCCGCCAACGCGCCCTGGAACATCACCCACCAACCGTGATGCGCTTGGATTGCTGAACGTACCGCGGGAAACCCGTGAGCTGACGATCAGGCACCACCTGGCCGACGCGCAGTCGCACCTTGACCAGGGGAACAGCACCGAGGCGAGACGCGCGCTGCAATACGTGATGTCACTCGACCCGGGAAACCGCACGGCGACCGACCTGCTGGCCCGCGTCCCGCCAGCCGCCGGCGACGGCGCTGTGCCGCCAACCACTCCTGGCTCAGTGACCGAACGCGCGTTCAGCGCGAGAACGATTGCCGTAATGGCCGCCGGCGTCTTGGTGCTGATTGCGCTCGGGGCGGTGGCCGTGAGCATGCGACCCGTCGCCGACGACGCCGCATCGGCCTTGGCTACGCCACCGCTGCCGGAGCCAGAGACGACCGCGCCGCAGCACCCACCATCGTCCTCAGTGCCGGAGCGATCTGCAGAACCATCTCGCACGGGCAGTTCCCTGGCAGTTGGGCCTGCGGCCGTCCCGCCAGCGCGCGCCATCGTCCAGCCACCGGCTCCTTCCGCGGCCATCGCCACGCCAAGCCCTTCTCAGCCAGCCGTCGCAATCACCCCTCCTTCCGTGGACGTCGCCGTGGAGGATCTGCTCGCCCGCGTACGGGGCATGTATGCCGCCGGCGACTTCGGCGGCGCTCTCGAAGCACTCGAGGAGAATCCCGCCGGCTCCGCTGATCAGCGCGTCAACGAAGTGGCCGGGCGGGTGGCGCGTGCGGCCTACGATTCGATGCGCTCGGCAGAAAAGAACGCGGCGTCACGCCCCGCGGCGGACCTGGATGCCGAGTCGATGCGCGATGCGACGCTGGCGAAGGGACGAGCCGACGCGGCGCAGGAGCGCCAAGCATGGGTCGAGACCGGGCAGCAGGCGCTCCTCGCGCGGGATGCCTTCCAGAAGGCGGTGGGCGAGGGATTGGCGCGCCGGGCCCAGGCGGCCGCCAACGCTCCGCCTCCGGCGGCGGCTCCGGCGCCCGCGCCGAACGTGCTCGATCGCGAGCGCGCCGGGGTCGCCGGAGCGATGGGTCGGTTTCAGGCAGCCTATCGCAGTCGAGATATCGCCGCGCTCATCCAGGTGTTTCCGACGCTACAGGGTGCGGCGCGCCAGCAGGTCGAGCAGGCGTTCCGCAACTGCGGCGCCTACGATCTGCTCTTCGACGACATGGCGATCGACCTGAACGCGGCCGATCCGACTCTCGCTCAGGTGAAGGTTCGCAGCACGTACGTCTGCACCCCGCGTGCCCAGCGCGGGAATAACAAGCTGGCGCTCACGCCGTTCGCGGCACCGCAGCGCGACGTGTTCAGCCTTCGCAAGCGCGGCGACGTCTGGGTCGTGGAGCGCACCGGTACCGAGTAGGGCGGGTCCTGTTCTTCCGCCTTCGCTGAAGCTACGGCGGACCGCCGAAGCCTTGGCGGAGGCTGGTTGGACCCGCCGGCGGGCGTCGCCGGGTCTACAGAGCAAGACCCGGCCTACGTACTGAGGTGCGGTTCCGAAAACGAAAACCCGGTTTCATTTCCGGACGCGGATTTGCCGGGTCCGGGCCTACGTGCGTTTGGCCGCGTTTGCCAGCTCTGAGATCTCTCCCTCGACGGAATCGAACAGCTCGATCGCAGCGGATTCGAACTGGCGGCCGCTGTCGGCGCGGAGCCGGCGCACCGCCTCCTCTAATGGCAGCGCCGGCCGGTAGGGACGTGCCGAGGTCATGGCGTCGAATGTGTCGGCGACCGCCATCAGCCGCGCATCCGCGGGAATGTCGAACCCGGCCAGCCGATCTGGATATCCCCGTCCGTCCCACCGTTCATGATGCCCGCGCACGGCGGGGAGCGCCTTCTCGAGGAACGGAAGCGAAGCGAGCATGTCGTAGCCAATCGTCACGTGCGCTTCGATGGCGGCGCGCTCGGCGGGATCGAGCGGCCCGGGCTTGAGCAGGACGGCGTCGGGCACGCCCACCTTCCCAATGTCGTGAAGCATGCACGCGCGGCGGAGGATCTCGAGCGACTCCGCTGACGTGCCGCGAGCGCGCGCCAGCACGAGGGTGTAGGCGGTCACGCGTTCGGAATGGCCCGCCGTGTAGTGATCCCGCGCGTCGATCGCCTTGGCAAACGCCTCCAGCGTGGCGCGGAAATGCCGCTCGCGATCATCGTAGAGTTGCGCGGTCTCGAGGGCCGCTGCGGCATGCCCCGCAAACGCCGCCGCGTAGTCGGCGATGTCTGGCGCAAACTGCTCCAGGCCGAGGCGATCCGCATACAAGGCGCCGATCGGACCGGACCTGCCGAAGAGCGGCACGCAGATGACCGACTGCACGCCCGCCAGCATGACGCTCGCCGCGTGCTGGAGCCGCGCATCGCCGCGGATGTCGTGGACGACGAACACATCGCGTGAGGACAGGGCTTCGCGAACGACCGTCGCGCTGGCGAACTCCGAGACCGAGGCGTACGCGCCCGACGGCCGCACGGCGCGCGGCACGAGCTCGCCGGTCGCGGCATCGACGAGCAGGATGGCTGCCCTGGCCGGCTTCGCGACGGTGCAGAAACGATCGAGCACCCGATCGAGCAGCGCCGGTAAATCGCTGAACGCCATCAGCTCGCGGCTCGTCGTGAGCAGGGCTTCGAGCCCGACCCGATCGACCCGCGGCGTGCCGGTCACGGTTACGCGGCGGATGATCGTCTGGGACGCGAGCGGCTCGGCGGTCAGCGGCCCTTCATCGGCTAGTGCCACTGCGAGGTACTCGATCTCGCCGAAGCGGACGAGATCGCCCCGCTGCACCATCGCCGTGAGCTGCGCCTCGCCGTTCACGGTCATCCCGTTCGTGCTGCCGAGGTCCTCGACCCTCAACATTCCGGTTCCGTCGAGTGAGAGTCGGGCATGGAGGCGGGAGAGGCTCGGGTCGTTGATACGAACGTCGGCGTGCTCGGCGCGGCCGATGGTCTTCGAGTCGCCGGGACCGACGTCGATGGCCGGGAGGTGCGGAGAGACAGGTTCTAGCCTGAGCCCCAGCATGGCGCGCCAACTATACCGGAGCCGGGCACCGGCTCCCTACCCAATGCGCCCGCATCATTCAACCCAGACAGTCCACTAACCCCAGTGCTCGCGTGAGTTGACGAGCAATTACAGGTGGAGCAGCCCTTTTAGGGCTGCTGGCGGCGACAGGTGGAGCAGCCCTTCAGGGACCCTTCAGGGCTGCTGGCGAACGCAGCGCTAAAGCGCTGCGCCACCCTCAACTCAAGTGATCCTCGCTGATCCTCGGGATTAGTAGTTGGACGTACGGTCGATCAGACCGTGATCGCGGGCGCGCTCATCGCACCACCGAAACGTCCCAAGCGCCAAAACGGCGAGGACGGCCGTGAGCCCTGTCAGCATCGCGAACAGGACGCCGCGGTCCAGACGGTCCAGCATCGGAGAGGCCTGCGCGGTCTGGCCGGCAATCGCGCGCCGAAGCAGCTCCAGCCAGTAGGTCAGCGGCGTTGCATACCCGACTGCGCGCAGCGCGGACGGGAGCACGTCAAGCGGGAACACCGCTCCACTGAACAGAAACAGCCCGCCGGCTACGGCCTCCCCGACCTGCCACGAGTGGTGTGGGAGCAGCAACATGACGCTCGACAGCATCAGCCCGAGCGATGCCAGCATGACGATTCCAATCGTCAGCGAGGCGAGGAGCAGCCCCCAATCGATACGCGACCACTGCAGATCGAGACCGAGGATCACAACCCCCGCGGCGATGGTGACAGCCACAGACGCCGAGCCGGTGAGGAATCGGACGACTCCTCGGCCGATGAGATACAGCCGGACGTCAATGGGCGCGACGTAGATTCCCTTCAGCGTCTGATATCGCTCGCGATCGTCGACGACAGCGTACGCCATGCCCGTCATAACCGCGCCCACGTACATGTAGAACGCGTTGCCGAGGAACATGTAGGCGAACAGGGGAGACTCGAAGTTGCCGCGAGTGACCGCCGCGTACATCACCACGAGAATCCCCGCGAGCGAGAGTGGCTTCACGATCGAGTAGATTGCGAACAGCACCGGGCTCGTCCAGTTGGATTCGATCTGCCAGCCCAGCCACGTGGCGGTCGCAAACGAACGCCACGCCCGTGCAGGCGCCGCTGTCAGCGCCGCCATCGGCACGCTATCCACGGCTCTCCGTCAACTTCCCTTCAGCGGCGCCAAGCCGCTCCATCTGCGACAGTGCCACCCGCGCACCGACGATGAACAGCACGGTCAGCCCGGCCAGCGCGCCGGCCTCGATGGGAACGGTGAGGAACCCGAGCACCGTGCTGTCAGGAAACAGGAGCTGCCGCATCGCGTCTAGGCCAAGCGTCAGAGGAATGAGCGAGGCTGCCGTCGCGGTCCACGCGCCCAGCGTCCTGACCGGGAAGTACATGCCGGAGAGCAGGTTGACAGGTTCCTGCGAGAGGCTGACAAGGTGCCATGCCGCGCGGCCGAAGAACAGGAACACGGAGGCGAACATCATGCCCATTCCGTAGAGCGCCGTCAGCGTGAGCACGAAGACCGCCGCCAGGAGCGGCGCGCTGGAGACCGTGTATTCGACGTCGAACAACCAGCTGCCAACGAGCAGGATGGCCAGCGCGCGGATCGTGGCGACGACCATGCCACCGAGTGCCATGCCGAGCAGGATAGCCATCATCGACGTCGGCGCCATGATGTACAGCGCCAGGTTGCCCGTTTCTCGCTCCCAGAAGAACTGATTCGACATGCTCCAGAGGACGTTCATCCAGAACGAGCTCATCGCCCCGCCAACGATCACGAACCCGATGAAGGCGTCCGGCGCACCAATCGCGCGGTACACGTACACGTAAGACGACAAAGCAATCAGCGGCAGAAGGACGTCGAATATGAGCCCCGATTTTTCCCGCTGCATGCCGATCACGCGCGGATAACCCCGGCCGACCACAGTCCTGGCGAACAGTCGCCAGCCCGCGTCCTTAGGTACCCGCAGGCTCACCGGTGCCTTCCCCGTTCAGACCGCGGCCCACGAGATCGACGAAGACGTCCTCGAGGGTCGGCTCACGCTTCGTCAGCGTCAGCAGTCCGACCTGCCGCGATTCCAGCATCGCGATCACGCTGCCGATGACGCGCTCCTCGTCGAGCCGCAGCTCGAGCGTGCCCCGGCCGTCGAGCGCGCCCGCGACCGCCGCACGGACTCCGGGCAGGGCCGAGCACATCGCCCCGGCCTCGTCGTGCAGCGGGGTGGTTTCGAGATGAAAGATCGACTGCCGCTGCAGCCCGCGCTTGAGCGCCGCAGGGCTGTCGCAGGCCAGCACGCGTCCGTCATTGATGATCGCCACGCGATCGCACAGTTCGTCAGCCTCCACCATGTAGTGGGTCGTCAGCAGCAGCGTCCGCCGCGCATCCTCGATCATCCAACGGCGAATGAACCCGCGGACATCGCGGGCCGCGCCCACGTCGAGGCCGAGGGTCGGCTCGTCAAGAAACAGCACCTCCGGATCCGTGAGGAATCCCCGGACGATGTTCATCTTCTGGCGAAGGCCGGTGGACAGCTGTGAGGACTTCGTGTTGATCCGGTCGCTCATCTTCACGACGTCGAGGAATTCGCGGATCCGCTGGTTCGCCACGTCCGAGGCGACGCCGTAGAACTGCGCAAACATCCAGAGGTTCTCACGAACGGTGAGCAGTCCGTAGCCGGAGACCTCACCGCCGGACACCATGTTGATTCGCGGCCGCACCCGGTGCGGCTCTTTAAGAACGTCGTACCCCGCAACCCGCGCGACGCCGGTCGTCGGCGCGAGCAGCGTCGTCAGGATCTTGATGAGCGTGGTCTTGCCCGCGCCGTTGGGACCGAGCAGCCCGAAGAGTTCGCCCTCACGTACCTCGAGGTTGACACCGTCCAGCGCCACACGCGCGGACTGCTCGCGGCCGCGGGTGCGTGCCCGGTACACGCGGCCGAGACACTCGGTTTCGATCGCAGGCATATCCCTTGTTAATTGTGCACGCCCGGCGCTTCGTGGCCGGTGCGTGCCACGTACTCGACATAGGATCCCGGATACGTATGCGGCTGCGTCTCGGTTCCGCTTTCGCCGCCGAGCTCCAGGACCCGGTTGCTCAGACCGCGCAGGAACGCCCGGTCGTGCGACACGAACAGCATCGTCCCCTCGAAGTCCTTCAGCGCGGCGACGAGCATTTCCTTCGTGGCCAGATCCAGATGGTTCGTGGGTTCGTCGAGCACGAGGAAGTTCGGCGGGAAAAGGAGCATGCGTGCCATGACGAGCCGGGTCTTCTCGCCGCCCGACAGCGACCGGATCTTCTTATCCACGTCGTCGCCCGAGAATTGGAACGCACCGGCCAGGGTGCGCAGCACGCCGATCGATTCGTTGGAAAAATCGCGCTGTAGCTGCTCCTCCACCGTCAGGTCGGGGTCGAGCAGATCCAGCGCCTGCTGCGCGAAGTAGCCCATCTTCAAGCTGGCGCCGAGGCGCACGTCGCCCTCGTCGGGCATCACCGCGCCGGCGACCATCTTCAGCAGCGTGGACTTCCCCGCTCCATTCTTTCCCATGACGCACCAGCGCTCGCCGCGGCGGATATTCAGGTTCATGCCGTCGTAGATCACACGCCGGCCGTACGCCTTGTGCAGGTTCTCGATGGTGACGACCTGATCGCCGGAGCGCGGCGGCTGGCGGAACTCGAACTTCACGACGCGGCGCTTCTTGGGGAGCTCGACCCGCTCGATCTTCTCGAGCGCCTTGACGCGGCTCTGTACCTGAGCGGCTTTGGCGGCGTGGGCCGCGAAGCGCTCGATGAACCGCTGCTCCTTCGCGAGCATGGCCTGCTGCCGCGCATAGGCCGCTTCCCGGTTGGTCTCACGGATCGCCCGCTCGCGCTCGTAGAAGTCGTAGTTGCCGGAGTACGTGGTGATGTCGCCGCCGTCGATCTCCGCAATCTTCGAGACGACGCGGTTCATGAACTCGCGATCGTGGGAGGTCATCAGCAGCGCGGAGGGCTGGGACGAGAGAAATCGTTCGAGCCAGACGATCGACTCGATATCAAGGTGGTTGGTCGGCTCGTCCATCAGTAAGACGTCCGGCCGGCCCAGGAGCACTCTCGCCATCGCCACGCGCATCTTCCAGCCACCCGAGAGCGCGCCCACGTCTCCATCGACCTGGTCGTCATCGAAGCCGAGGCCGTGGAGCACCTCGCGCGCCTGACTCTCGAGCGTGTAGCCGCCAAGGTGGTCGTATTCCTCCTGCACCTCCCCGAAGCGGGCGAGGGTGCCGTCCATCTCCCCCGCCCGATCCGGATCTCCCATCGCGTGCTGGAGCGCCTCGAGCTCATGGTGCAGATCTCCGACACGGCCGCTGCCGGCGATCGCCTCGTCGAGCACGGAGCGACCCGTCATCTCCTCGACGTCCTGACGGAAATAGCCGATCGTCAGCTTCTTCGGAACCGACACCTCCCCATCGTCCGGCGATTCCTCGCCGACAATCATCCGGAAGAGCGTGGTCTTCCCTGCGCCGTTGGGGCCAACGAGGCCGACCTTCTCGCCGGGGTTGAGCTGAAAGGAGGCGTCCACGAAGAGCACTTGCCGCCCGTACTGCTTGTTGATGTGGGAGAACGAGATCATGAGGGTCCATGCATTGTGGAGCACCGGATGGCCCGAGACAACCGCGCCGGCCGCCGAGGCATGATAGGTGCGATCGATGGACGAGAACCTCACGGCCGGCGTAGCGGTGCAGACGCCACTTGGCAAGGGCATCGTGCGTGAAGTGCGGAATGGTCGGCGGGTGCTCGTGGAGGTGCAGGGCCGCGCCGTGGTGTTCGCCGAGCAGGAGCTGTCCGTGCTGCCGGGAGCGAAACGCGCCAGGGCGGCGCGACACACCGGACCAGGCACGGAGGCCGACTTGATTCCGCAGTCGCGGCGGGCTGGCACAGTGCCCGCCGAGGTCGATCTTCATGGGCTTACCGTCGAAGAGGCTCTCGCACGCGCGGAGGACGCCTTGAACGATGCGCTGCTCGCGGACGTGGCGGAACTGCGCTTCATCCATGGACGCAGCGGTGGCCGCATCCGCGGTGCCCTACATCAGCGCCTTCGGGACATTGTCAGCGTTCGCGCGTTCCGTCTCGATCCTCGGAATCACGGCGTGACGATCGTCACCCTGTAGGAGGCCAGCGGAATCAGTGGCGGATGATCAGTGGACAGTGGACCCGGAATCTGCCGGATCACGCCTCGACAAATTCCTGGCAGCGCCGGATCGCCTCGGTTCGAGAGGACGTGCAGCGGCGGCGCTGGAGCGTGGGAAGGTCTTTCTCAACGAGGTCGAGGCGGTGATCGCCGATGCATCGAGAAAGGTCGCGGCCGGCGACGTTGTGCGCGTTTGGATGGATCGCCCCGGCAGCGCGCGCCGCCCTCGACCGACGACGACCGGCGACCTGCAGATCGTCTACGAAGACGAGATGCTGCTGGTCTTGAACAAGCCGCCCGGCCTGCTCTCGGTGCCGCTCGAGCGGCAAGGCGGCTCGTCGGTGTACGAGCAAGTGAAAGACTACTTCCGCTCACGGGGTCGGCGGCGCCCGTTCGTCGTCCATCGGATCGACCGGGATACGTCCGGGCTCGTCGTGTTTGCGAAGGATGCCGAGACGCAGGCGCGGCTGAGGGATCAATTCCGACGGCGCGAGCCGGAACGCGTGTATCTGGCCGTCGTGTACGGCCATCCGGGCCCCGGTGAGGGCACCTGGCGCGATCGTCTCGTCTGGGATCAGAAGGCGCTCATTCAGAAAGACACGCACCCGGATGATCCCTCCGGTGCCGATGCCATCAGCCACTATCGGGTGCTGGAGACGTTCCGCGACGCGTCATTGATTGAAGTACGGCTCGAGACGGGGAAGCGCAACCAGATTCGGATTCAGGCACGGCTGCGAGGACACACGCTCGTCGGTGAGCGCCGTTACGTATATGGGCCGGACACCCTGCGGCCGATTCCGTTTGGCCGTCAGGCGCTCCACGCGTACCGTCTCGCCGTTCGGCATCCTTCAGACGGCCGGTCGCTGCGGTTCGAAGCCGACCCGCCGGCGGATTTCCAGGCACTGCTGGATTCGTTGCGGGCTCGCACGTAGGGCTCGCACGTAGGGCGGGTCTTGCTCTTTAGACCCGCCGGATGCCGGGTCCAGAGAACAGGACCGGCCTACGTACTGCTCCAGTCGTTGCGGGGTTCTCGCGGGGCCTCTGCCCCAGGCAGCGCTAGTACCGGTGGCGCAGCGCTTTAAACTAGCGCTGCGTCGAGCCGCCCTGAAGGGCTGCTCCACCTTGAATCCGCGACTCCGCCTTCGGTGACACGGGTCTGCAGGAGTTTGCCATGCGGACCTGTGATCCAATGCTGCTGCCGGCACGGGGTCGCACCTCGTCCGTCCGCGTGAGCGTTCGCGATCAGGTCTCGTGACCAGCACGGCCGCGCAGCTGCTTCACCGTGGCGCGCCGCTTCTTGGTCGCCAGCCGCTGCTCACGCGCCGCCGCACGCGGCTTCGTGGCCCGTCTCTTTTTGGGTATCTTGGCCGACCGCTGCAGAAGATCCGTGAGACGGGCGCGCGCGGCCTCGCGGTTCTGGGCCTGCGTCCGATGCTCCCGGCTGTCGATCAACAGCACGTCGTCCGCGGTCACCCGATTTCCGGCGAGCGTCCGCAGCCGTGCTTTCACAGGTTCCGGCAGGGTGGACGCGGCAATATCGAACCGCAGCTCGACGGCGGTCGACACCTTGTTGACGTTCTGTCCCCCGGGTCCGGAGGCGCGGACGAACCGCTCCTGAATCTCGCGTTCGTCGATGGCGATGTCGTCGGTGATGTGGAGCACGGTGCAGTGAGATGCGGCGACGTTACATCCTGAGCGAATACTGAACCTTCGCCGAGACCTTGCTGTCCTGCGAGGTGAAGCGGGCGCCGCCGTCGCGATCCTGCAGCCAGCCCTGGCTAAAAACGAAGAACACGTCGTTGCCCGGCTCCAGCGTCCAGCGCACGCGGCTCTGCCAGCCCAGATTGCGGGAAAGATTGTCGTACTGAATCAGGTTGGAGAAAGAGATAAAGGTCGACGCGGTGTAGCTCACCTGCGAGCTCAGGATTCGTGCGGTGAAGTGCCCCTCCGGCAACCGCGCAAACGTCTGGTTGGTGCTGAAGGTGGCGGTGAACCGTGGCGGCAGCTTGACCGTGAGTCCGGTCTGGAGGGTGCGCGCGTGGCCCGACCAGTAGCGGCCGATCGACCAGCTTGCGCTCCCCTGGAGTCTCCGCTTGGTGGCGGTGGATACGTTGTTGCGAAAGCGCGTGAAGCGGTACTCGCCGGGTGGGAGCACGACGCCGGGCGCGATCGCAAAGGGGACGAACAGCCGTTCGTACGCCGGGTTGAGATCCATGACCGCGTGAATGTTGTCTCCGGACTTGAGGTGCCAGTCGAACAGCGTGGCATACAAATCCCAGCTCTCCACCTCCCCAGTATCCAGACGGGTGAAGCGCGTGTAGTAGATGTCGTGGTTCATCTGCTGCACGCCCGGAATACGTGCAGGGCGCGGGTTGTAACCGCCGCCGATTCGGAGCAGCCGTACGTTCCTGCGCTGGACGAAACCCAGTGCGGGCGCGAAGTTCTCCTGCATCTCCCGCACGATGACCACCGGATTGAACAGGTCATTCGGATAGTGCGCGGAAAGCCCATAGGACCAGTCCCGGCCCGACCTTCCTTCGTTCACGCTCCGCAGTCCGTAGGCGTTGAATACGAAATTCCGGCGGCCGCCGAGGAAACGTGACGTGCCCAGCCGAATGTCGGCGCCGAACGTGCGGCTCGCGATGGGAAGGGCGGGATGACCATCCGTGAAGATCGCGCCGATATAGGATTGCTGCAGAATGTTTCGCCGGACGCGGCCCACGAAGAAATTCTTGTCGCTCGCGAGTGGAACCTCGCGTGTCCGAACGTCGAGCATGCCAAGGTCGGTGCGGCCGACCTTGCCAGTCAACTTGAGTCCCACGTCCACCGGCACCTCTTCTCCCGAGAGCAGTCCGACCTGACGACTGAAGAACGGAAAGACTTCCGCCCCGGTGGGCGGTATGCCGCCGGGCGGGTTCGGACCGTTGCTCGAGAAGCTGAACACACCGGCATCTTCCAGGAAGAACGATCGCTTCTCAGGGAACAACAACGAGAACCGCGACAGGTTGATCTGTCGTGCATCCACTTCGGTCTCACCAAAATCGGTGTTGACGGTCGCCGTTAACTTGAGGCTCGGCGTCAGGTTGTAGAACATGTCCAGGCCGGGCTTGCCGGTGACCGTATCGCGTCCGGCCGTTCCAAGGTGCAGCCAGCGTCCGCTGAGGAACGGTCGCACATCGAGACCGACGCCCTGCGTGAGGCCAACCAAGTTCGTGATTTCACCTGCTTCGGATACCTGAAGGAACTGCAGCTCCAGGCGTGCGCCTGACCACCGATCCTCCTCCAGCTTTCGCTGAATGTGGCGGGCCACATTGAAGCCCCAGACCGTCCGCCCATCCGGAAAGCTCAGGCTCTTGAATGGAATCGCAAACTCCGCCGCCCACCCCTCGGGGGTGCGGCGCGTACGCACGACCCAGATGGCATCCCACTCGTTGTTCACCTGTCCGTTCGCGAACGCCAATCCGTCCACGAGTGCCCCGGCCGGATTGGTCGCGAAGTAAAACGCGTTGGTCTGATCGCGGAAGGTATCGAGCACGATTTCGATGCGATCATCAGAGTTCAGCGCGGCGTCCCTGGTCATCTGCGTACCGATGACCCGTCGCGGCTCCGAGTCGTAGCACATCACCCCGATGTACAAGAAATCCGTGTCGTGAAGGAGAGTGACTTCGGTGCGTTCGGTAGGCGGCTGTCCTGTTTGCGGCTGTCGTTGAATGAGATCGCCAATCCTTGGAGCCGAGGCCCATGCCGCCTCGTCGAGCAACCCATCGACGACGATCTCCGAGGCAATCGATGCGACCGGCGTCGACCGCGTGGGGGACTCTGCCGGAGGGATCTGCTGCGGAGCTGCGGCGGCTACCGCAATCGCAACGTAACCCCACATACCTGCCACCGCCGACAGAACACACGTATACCGCACTGATTCCTCCCGATGACGGCCTTATCATGCAGCATCTTGTGACCGAGCGGCTGGGTAAGCGCGCTCGGCCCGGCAGGCGTAGTATCAGGGGACATCGCGAAGCAGACCGCAAGTTCACATCTTCGAGGAGGCCAGTATGCGCATGCGCGATCTTGCAGTGGCGGCGGCCCTTGGCGGCGTTCTGGTGGCAGCCAACGGAAGCTCGGGCATCTCCGCGCGAGCCTCTGTCGAGGTCGTTTTCGACGAGTGGACGGTACCAACGGCGAGATCCCGGCCCCACGATCCGGCCTTCGCTCCCGACGGTTCGGCATGGTGGACCGGTCAGATCGCCAACGTGCTCGGACGGCTCGACCCGGCGACCGGAGCCCTGAAGGAGTTTCCTCTTCCAACGGAGAAATCTGGTCCTCACGGGCTGGTCGCCGATCGCCAGGGGAATATCTGGTACACGGGTCAGAGCGCTCGCCTGATTGGCAAGCTCGAGCCGAAGACCGGCAAGGTGACCGAGTACAAGATGCCCGATCCGCGCGCCGATCCGCACACGCCGATATTCGATCAGAAGGGGACGTTGTGGTTCACCGTTCAGGGCGGAAACTACGTGGGTAAGGTCGATCCGGCCAGCGGCATGGTCACGCTGAAGGAAGCGCCAACGCCGAACTCCCGGCCCTATGGCATCGTCGTCAACTCCAAGGGCGTGCCCTTCTTCGATCTCTCCGGGACGAACAAGGTCGGCAGCATCAATCCGCAGACGATGGAGATCACCGAGTACACAGTGATTGAGGGCGCGCGTCCGCGGCGCATCGCCGTCACGGCCGACGACATCGTCTGGTACACGGACTATCAACGCGGCTTTCTCGGACGGTTGAACCCGGCGACGAAAGACGTGAAGGAGTTCGCCTCGCCCGGCGGGCCGAGGTCGCAACCCTACGGCATGACCACGACAGCAGACGGCGCCGTCTGGTACAGCGAGTCCGGTATTCAGCCGAACACGCTCATCCGGTTTGATCCAGCGACAAACGCGCTCCAGACATGGAGGATTCCGAACGGCGGAGGCGTGGTGCGGCACATGGTCACCGCTCCGAATGGCGATCTTTGGCTCGCGTATAGCGGTATCGACAAGATTGGGCGCGTGCGGGTGAAAAAACAAACGTAGCCTGAGGTCGTGCAGGCACGTGCAATGCAGGATCGAACAGCTGGACAGCGCTCATGCGAGTGCTGTCCAGCGAGTTGAGTCTTGCGCAGCTCAGTTGCCCTCTCCGTACTTCTGATTGCTACGGTGGTCGCATGCGACTCACCGCGGGTCCCCACGGCACCAACGCCTCCGCCAACACCGATCCCGTCCGATCCGGCTCCCACTCCTTCACCGGGGCCTCCATCAGCGGCCACACCGGGCGCGCCGGGCGATGTCGAAGGCGGTTGGGTGCTCAAGGAACCCTGCGGGCGTCGAGGGTCAGGCGTGCGCCCATGACTTCCATCCAGTGCTGACGGGCGTGGCGATGTCCCGCCCCAACCAAGGGAGAGCCCCGCGGTTTCCACGATGCTCATCTTGGCCGCCGGCAATGAAGTCAGCAACGTCGAAGAAGACAACGGATCGTACTCCGACGGGCTCGCGGCGACACAGCTCGCCTGGGAATTGGGCTACAACGTGAATGATGTCAATGAAGAAGGCAACACGCCCCTGCACGGTGCCTCGTTCATTGGCAACGTAGGCGTCATTGAGTTTCTCGTGAGCAAAGGCGCCAACATCGACATCGAGAACTTCCACGAGGGAGTTGACGGAAAGGGATGGACGCCGCTGGCCATGACGCTCCAAACGCTGAGCTCCGGCGCGCAACCCGCGGCCGAGAAGCTGCTGCGGACACACCACGCAGCGCAGGGCATCCCCGTCTTCTGGGGAGATGGTCGAGGCCCGGGGGTGGACGTTGGATGTCGGGAAGGTGCTGGCTACTTCCGCTTCTCGACAACCACCCGCCCCGCCGCATTCAGGTAAACGCGATACTTGTTTTCGTCCTTGCACGACACGGCGTAGTCGTTCTCGGCCTGCACCGTCACGGCGACGACCTGGCCGCACGGCAATCCCTGAAGCGCGATCACCGCCGTCAGGTCCTTCTTGAGCGCTTCCTCGTCGACGGCAAACGACGGCACGGCGAAGAACACCGCCACGAAAAGCGATTGGGCCAATACCACGGTGCGTGTGTTCATGGGTTCTCCTGCGTTCAGCTTTGGAGGGCGGCGAATTTCTTCGGGTCCGCGAGCAGGTCCCAGATCGCCTCGCGTGAGGACACCACTGCGGACGCGAGCTTCTGGTCGGCATCCTGCAGCAGCGATAGCACCTTCATCATCAGCAGGTTGTAGGACTGGCGCAGCTCCGTCATGGTGATCGTGGCCTTACCCTTGTAGTACTCGCGGAACTGATCCAGCAGGGTCGGCTGCGTTCGACGACGATCCTGCCCGGACTTGTAAGCCGCGGGTCGCGGGGTCGAGTCCTGCCTGCGCGGCTTCATCACCTATGCGGGGACATACACGAACACCTCAAGTGCTGGCCTGCGCTGGCCTTTGAGGTGTACGCGTCGCAATTTCTCAATTCTTCTGAGCCGCCGTCGGATGGCCAGCGTCGATCTTGCTCTTCCAGTACGCCGCTCGTGCGGCGCGGCCATTGCCTGGGTCGGCCTTGCCCCACGACTCGTAGAGCGTCACCAGGGCTTCGAGCGATTGCTGGTGCCGTCCCTTCGGCACGCCCTGGGCGGTGGAGAGCACGCGCTCCGCCTCGACGAGCACGGGCTCGGCCTCGGCGAGGCGGTTGAGGCCGGTGAACGTCCGGCCCAGCCCCACGCGTCCTTCGAGCGCGGACAATGGAAGTCTGCCGGCGGCGGGAAGCGTGAACGAACGCGCTACTCTCGCTACGCGAAGGCGACGTTTCGCAAGGACCGTCGGCTGAACATCCGGCTCTCGAGCAAGGACCTTGAGGCGATCCAGAAGCGTGCGCTCGCCGAGGGACTACCCTATCAAACCCTGATCTCAAGCCTGCTGCACAAGTACGCGTCGGGGCGTCTCAAGGAAATCTAGAGAACGCCCCGCCGCGCCGCTCGATGGAGCGCAGCGCGTCGACTGGGAACCGGCTCGAGGCGACGTCGCAATCGACCGGGGAGATTACCCTCTCGGCGAGGTGGCTGCCGGTCGGCGGCATCAAGGAAGAGCTGCTTGCCGCCCGCGGTGTTGGAATCCGCGAGGTGATCCTCCCCGAGCAGAACGAGAAGAACGTCAACGAGGACCTCACGCCGGAGCTCCGCAGGGAACTCAAGATCCGCTACTTGCAGTTCGTGGTGACGTATTGAAGCGCGCGCTCACCCCGGCCTCGTCGAGCCGA
>Ga0209726_10004391_pt1 | contig 18130 bp, 19 predicted proteins | sample Subgrocontami54m_FD_187453 | JGI IMG/M metagenome (GOLD analysis project Ga0209726, IMG submission 187453) | Subsurface groundwater microbial communities from S. Glens Falls, New York, USA - GMW46 contaminated, 5.4 m (SPAdes) (version 3) | ecosystem: Environmental > Aquatic > Deep subsurface >... | reverse complement strand
AACCGATCAGCGCTTGCGCTGCCAGTAGCAGAGAACCGGCCCGATTTCGCAGTTCACCGATCTCGGTTTTTCGGCGTGAATCTCGCCGAAAAACCGAGACTCGGGAGACTCCAAAAAGTCACGACAAGCGAATCCCCGCGCGGACTTGCTCGAGGGACCGATCGGCACCTGCGATGCCGCCGGCACGCAGCCATCGATCGCGGCCTGGCACACGCACATGCCGGTCGGCCGGTTGCGGCGAACGTAAGGAAGCTGATATATTTGATCCGTGATAAAGAAACGCGTCCGGATGCTGCTTGCACTGCTGGCAATGGTTGCGATGCCGATGCAGGGCCTCGCCGCGATCAGTGCCGGAATGTGCATGGCACTCGGACATGCGGATGGACTTGCTGCCGCAATGCACGGTCCGGACGCCGCGCACGAGGTACACGCCGTCGCAGCCGCCAGCGACCACGTTCACGAGGGCGGTGTTGACGGCTCGGAAGTCGCGCACTGCAGCCCCTGCGTCGCGTGTTGCGCCGCCGCGGCAATACCGGTCGCCGGCTCGATTTTTCACCCCACCACCGTTTTCGGTGATCGCGTCGCGTTCGTCGCCGCCGCGACCCCGGAATTCCTGCCCGAGCTCCTTGATCCTCCTCCTCTGACGTTGAGCGCCTGAACCGCTCGGCGGCGCGCTTGCGCGCCGCTGTCAGACGCTGTATTGGGCCGCCCGAGTGGCGGCAATCAGAGGAGCAGAGGAGCACCATGAATTCGATTTCCTTCTCCGCGCTTGCGTTGGCAGGCACGGTTTCGGCTGCATGCGCCGGCGAAGTCAAACCTGCACCACCGGCATCGGCATCGGCATCGGTATCGGCCGTGCCGCAACCGTCGGCTCTCGAAGGCTATCGCCGCTATGAAGAGGCGCCGGCGATCGGCTGGCGACAAGCCAACGAGGAGGCCGCCGCGCTCGGCGGGCATGTCGGACAGATCCGCGGCAAACCACCTGCTCCAGCGCAAGAACCGGAGGCGTCGCGCGAGGGTGCGCGAGGAGCGCGCCGATGAAGCCGATGTCATCGGAAGAATCGCCGGCGCCGCGATCGCTGCTCACGGCGGCAACCCTGGTGTTCATCGGCGGCTGCGCGACGTTTTCGCCGGACGGCGGATTCTCGGTGGTCGAGGAGGCGCTGCGAACGCGCACCGGGGAGCAGGCCGAATGGGTGCGCAGCGAGACCGACGCCGGCGCAGTCGCGGCCGAGGTGAAGCGGCTGCTCGCGGCGCCGCTCGGCGCGAGCGAAGCCGTGCGTATCGCGCTGCTCAACAACCGTGGACTGCAAGCGGCGTACGCCGAACTCGGCATCGCCGAAGGCGATCTGGTGCAGGCCGGACGCTGGATCAATCCGACCTTCAGCTACGCGCGCCTGAGGCGCGGCGATGCACTCGAAATCGAGCGCTCGCTGCTCTTCAATGTCCTCGCGTTGCTCACGATGCCAAGGCGTGTCGAAATCGCCGAGCAGCGCTTCGCGCAGGTGCAGTTGCGCGCGGCCGCCGAAGCGATGCAGCTGGCCGCCGATACGCGCCGCGCCTGGACCGAGGCGGTCGCGGCGCAGGAGAGCCTGCGCTACTTCGGCCAGGTGCAGGCTTCGGCCGAGGCGGGCGCGACGCTCGCGGGGCGTGCTGCTGCGATCGGAAACATGCCGCGGCTGCATCACATGCGCGAGCAGGCCTTCTATGCCGAAGCAAGCGCACAGCTCGGGCGCGCTCGCGTGGCGGCGGGTGCGGCGCGAGAGCGGCTGACGCGCCTGCTGGGGCTGGAGGCAGCCGATTTTCGCCTGCCCGAGCGCTTGCCCGATCTGCCTGCGGCGCCCCGGGAACTCGGTGCCGCCGAAAGTGCCGCGCTGCAGCAGCGGCTCGATGTGCTGGCCTCGAAGCGCGAGACCGAGGCGCTCGCGGCGACGCTCGGCCTGACGAAGGCGACGCGCTTCGTCGACGTGCTGGAGCTGTCCGCGATCCACAAGTCGGAAGCGCCCGGATTGCCGCAGAAGGGCTGGGAAGTGGAGCTTCGCCTGCCCATCTTCGACACCGGGGACGCGCGCCTCGCGCAGGCGCAGCATCGCTACCTGCAGGCGGTGAATCGCACCGCGCAAGTGGCGGTGAACGCGCGCTCGGAAGTTCGCGAGGCCTACGCTGCGTACCGCGCGGCGTACGAGCTTGCGCGTCACTACCGCGACGAGGTGGTGCCGCTGCGCAAGCGCATTTCGGACGAAAACCTGCTGCGCTACAACGGCATGCTGATCGGCGTGTTCGAGTTGCTTGCGGATGCGCGTGAAACCACGGCAGCGGTCAACGCCGCGATCGGTGCGGCGCGCGAATACTGGTTGGCCGAATCGACCCTGCAGATGGCGTTGACGGGGCGCTCGCCCGGATCGCTCGGTGGGCGCAACGCGGTAACGGCCATTTCCGCCGGCGGCGCCGGCGCGGGCGAACACTGATGCCTCGCACCGCAGACACATCCGTGCCTACACGCAGGCAATTCCTGAATCGCGCCGCGGCCGGACTGTTCGGCGCGGCGCTTGTATCGAAAGTCGGGGCCGCGTCGCTGCCTGAAGCAGCGCTCCAGGACAAACCCGGAATGCAGCCGCCGCTTGCGCCGCCGAACGGGCGGCCCTACCAGCCGGTGGCAACGCTGAACGGCTGGACGCTGCCCTGGCGCATGAAGGACGGCTGGAAGGAATTCCACCTCGTCGCCGAGCCCGTGCGCCGCCAGATGGCACCCGGCATGACCGCGCACCTCTGGGGCTACAACGGCCAGAGCCCAGGTCCGACGATCGAGTGCGTCGAGGGCGATCGGGTGCGGATCTTCGTCACCAACAAGCTGCCCGAGCACACCACCATCCACTGGCACGGGATCCTGCTCCCGAACGGCATGGACGGAGTGGGCGGACTCACGCAACCGCACATCCCGGTCGGCAAGACCTTCGTCTACGAATTCGAGATGAGGAAATCCGGCACCTTCATGTATCACCCGCACGCCGACGAGATGGTGCAGATGGCGATGGGAATGCACGGTTTCCTCGTCGTGCACCCGAAGAATCCGAACGTGATGCGCGTCGACCGCGATTTCGTGTTCCTGATGAACGCGTTCGACATCGACCCGGGGAGCGCGACGCCGAAGGTCAGCACCATGCTCGATTTCAACCTGTGGTGCTGGAATTCGCGCGTCTTTCCGGGAATCGACGCGCTCGCCGTGCGCAAGGGCGACCGGGTGCGGATCCGCATCGGCAACCTGACCATGACCAATCACCCGATCCACCTGCATGGCTACGACTTCGAAGTCACGGGCACCGACGGCGGCTGGGTGCCGAAGGGCGCGCGCTGGCCCGAGGTGACGATCGACGTCGCGGTGGGGCAGATGCGCGCGATCGAGTTCGTCGCCGATGCACCGGGCGATTGGGCGTTCCACTGCCACAAATCGCACCACACCATGAACGCGATGGGGCACAACGTGCCGACCATGATCGGGGTGGACCACCGCGGCGTGGCGCAGAAGATCCTCGAGCTGGTGCCCGATTACATGGTGATGGGCGAGCGCGGCATGGCGGACATGCAGGAAATGGAAATGCCGCTGCCGGACAACACGCTGCCGATGATGACCGGCAGCGGGCCGTTCGGCGCGCTCGAAATGGGCGGCATGTTCACGGTGGTGAAGGTGCGGGAGGGGCTCGCGCGCGACGATTACCGCGATCCCGGCTGGTACCAGCACCCGCCCGGCACGGTTGCCTACGCGCTCGAGGGCACGGCGCCGCTCGCCGTGCAGCCGGCCCCCGCCAAGGACGACGGGCGCGCCGTGAAGGTCCGCAAGCCGCGCGGCCATGCAGGCCATTGACGTGGGCGCGACGTGGACCGCATGAATCCCGGGCGCACTGTCCTTGCAGCGCTTCTGATGCTGGGTGTCGGTGGCGTGTTGGCGCATGGCGGGCATGCCGGCACGCACGCCGACGCCGTTGCGATGGGGGCCGCGGGTACGCCATTCGGCCGTCCGGGAGAGGCGCAGAAAGTCTCGCGAACGGTGGCCATCGACATGAGCGATCGCGCGTGCCAGACGCCCGGCGACGTGGCGCTCAGGGTCGGGGAAACAGTCAGATTCCTTGTCAGGAACTCGGGGCGGGAAATGCACGAGTTGGTGATCGGCACCTTGTCCGGATTGCAGGAGCATGCGGCGGCGGCCAAGAAACACGCGGACGTGGATCACGACGAACCCTACATGGCGCATGTCGAGCCGCAGACGAGTCAGTCGATCGTCTGGCAGTTCACGCGCGTCGGGATTTTCTACTACGGCTGCCATGTCCCGGTCCTCCCTGGGCCGGGTGTGATCGGCAGGATCACGGTTGCGCGCTGAGTCTGATGCATCGAAGGCCCTTTACAGGACAGGAAGGAGAAATTGCAGATGAGGTTGGTCACGACATCGGCTGCCAGAGTTCTGTGCACCATCACTTTGCTGCTGCTCGCGCCGCCGCTGCTTGCCGATGGCACGTTGCGTGACGCGGTGGAGCGGGCCTGGCTGCGGCAACCGGCGTACCAGGCCGGTGCGGCGCGTCGCGAGGAGTTCGCGGCGAAACGCGAAGCGGCGCAAGCGCTGTTTCCCGAACCGCCGACACTGAGCGTCGGAAACCGCAACGATCGCCTCAACCGCAATGATGGAGCGCGTGAGTGGGAAGCAGAAATCGCGTTGCCGCTCTGGCTGCCTGGCGAACAGCGACGCCAGGGCGCGATTGCTCTCGCCGAGCGCGAGCAGTACGACAGCGGGCTTGCGGCGGCGAAACTGAAGATCGCCGGCGAAGTGCGCGACGCAGTCTGGCAGGCGCGGCTCGCCGACAACGAGCTGGCGCTCGCACGGCGCAAAGTGGCGGAAGCGGCGGCGCTCGCGGCCGATGTCGAACGCCGCGTCAGGGCTGGCGATCTGGCGCGCGTCGATCTCAACCAGGCGCAGGCTGCGGAACGCCTGGCGCGCAGCATACTGGCCGAGGCCGAGTTCAAGCGGTTCCGAGCGATGCAGGGGCTCGATCTTCTGACCGGGTTGGCCGCGCTGCCCGGCGGCGAGGAGACCCTTTCGCCGGACGCTGCCAGCATCGACGATCATCCGCTGCTCGCGCCGCTGCAACGGGCGGTGGCAACGGCTCAGGCCAGGCTCGATCAGGCGGCGAAGAATCGACGCGACAATCCTGAGCTCGAGCTGGGTGCGCGGCGCGAGCGCAGTTCTTTTGGCGACACCTATGCCAACTCGCTTCAGGTGCGCTTCCGGCTGCCATTTGCGACCGACGCTCGCAACCAGCCGCGCATTGCCGCCGCCAACGCGGAACTGATCGAAGCGCAAGCCGCTCTCGGACTCGAACGCACCAGGCTCGCAGCAGAAATCGAGGGATCGCGCCGCGAACTGAGTCAGGCGCGCGAGCTGCTGGTTTTGAGCGAGAGCCGCTCCGCGCTGGCCGCAGACACGCAGCAGCTGCTGGCCAAGGCGTTCGCGCTCGGGGAACTCGATTTGGTCGCGCGGCTGCGGGCCGAGAATGACCGGTTCGAGGCCGAATTGAATTTTTCACGCGCGAAGCTCGAGGTTGCGCGCGCCGTCTCACGTCTGAATCAGGCCCGGGGAGTCGTGCCATGAATTGGTTTGCCCGAATTCTGTTCGCGCTGGCGCTGTCGGCGTCCACCGCGCTTGCCCATGAAGGCGAAGATCATGCCGCGCCGCCGCCGGGATTGCCCGGCGCACTCGCGCCGCGCGTCGAAGCGCACTCGGACAGCTTCGAGCTGGTCGCGATTCTGGAGGCCGGAAAACTCACGCTCTACCTCGACAGATTCGCCAGCAATGAGGCGGTCACCGATGCGGCGATCGACATCGAGAGCGGGACGTTCAAGTCGAGCGCACAGCCGACCGGCGCGGGAACCTACAGCGTGCCCGCCGCCGGACTGACCCGGCCCGGTCAGCATCCGCTGGTGTTCACCATAAGGGTGTCTGGCGAAACCGACCTGCTCAACGGTACGCTCGCAGTTCCGCAGCCGCCGCAGGCGAGCGCTCCGCACCAGGGTTGGTCCGAGTGGCGGCTAGGGATAGCCGCAGCGCTTGTCGTGCTGATCGGCGCGGGCTGGTTGCTGCGACGCAGGACCGCGTCCAAAACGCGCGTGCTGACGGTGATCGCCGCCGGCGTCGTGCTTGGGCTGACTGACGTTGTGCCAGCGGTGTACGCGCATGAAGGCGAAGACCACAGTGGCGACGGGAAGGGCGCCTCTGCGGTCGTGCAGTCCGCAGCTGGCGGGACCGCCGTTGCGCAGCGCCTGGCAGACGGCAGCGTATTCATGCCCAAGCCCGGGCAACGCCGCCTCGGCCTGCGCACCGAGCTCGCAGAGATCCGTGCACTTGCGCAGAGTATCGAGCTGAATGGGCGGGTCGTGGTGGACGCGGGTTTCGGCGGTCGCGTGCAGGCGAGCCAGACTGGCCGCATCGAGCCCGGGCCGCATGGACTGCCCAACATCGGTCGCAGGGTTGGCAAAGGCGAGGTCCTCGCTTACCTGCGCCCCGTTGGGAGCAGCATCGAGCTGGGCAACCAACGCGCGCAGCTCGCGGAACTGAACTCGCAACACGCGCTTGCCGAGAAAAAGCTCAAGCGCCTGGAGGCGCTCGAAGGCAGCGTGCCGCAGAAGGAAATTGACGCAGCGCGCGCGGAACTGGCGAGCTTCGCCGAGCGAAAGTCAGCCGTGGGCGCCAGCCTCTCCAGCCGTGAAACCCTGATCGCGCCAGTCGCGGGCGTGATCAGCGCCGCGTCGGCGGTTGCCGGCCAGGTGGTTGAGGCGCGCGAGATCTTGTACGAGATCGTGGACCCGCAGCGTCTCATGGTGGAGGCGCTCGCCTACGATCCAATGCTCCTCGCGGACATCGGTCCCGCGAGCGCCCTGCTGCCGGGCGACGGGGCGCTGGCGCTTGTCTTTGTCGGTGGCGGGCAGCAGTTGCGCGAGCAGGCGCTGCCGCTGCTGTTTCGCGTCAAGCCGCCGCTGCCGCCACTCGTGGTGGGTCAACCGCTCAAGGTGGTGGCGCAGACCAAGCGCACCATCAAGGGAGCGTCCGTGCCGCTCGCGGCACTGTGGCGCACCGCCTCGGGCGACACCGTGCTGTGGGTGCACACCGGCGCCGAAAGATTCGAACCGCGGAGAGTGCGTCACCAGTCGCTGGACGCGACCCGCGTCGCGGTTACCGAAGGCGTCGCCGCCGGCGAGCGCGTCGTTACCCAGGGTGCTGCAGCCCTGGCGCAGGTGCGTTGAGTCCGCGCCATGTTCAACCTGATCATCGACGCGAGCCTCAAGCAGCGATTGTTCGTGATTGCGGCTTCGCTGCTGCTCGTCTTCTACGGCGTTCTCACCGTCCGGCAGATGCCGGTGGACGTGTTCCCGGACCTGAACAAGCCCACCGTGACCCTGCTCACCGAGGCGGGCGGCATGGCACCGGAGGAAGTCGAGCAACTGGTGACCTTTCCGGTCGAGACGGCGATGAACGGCATGCCCGGGGTGACGCGCGTGCGTTCGGTATCCGGGATCGGGCTCTCAGTGGTGTACGTCGAGTTCGACTGGGGAACCGAGATCTGGCGCAACCGCCAGCAGGTTGCCGAACGTCTGTCGCTGGTCAAGGAGCAGCTGCCCGAAGGCATCGCGCCGCAAATGGGGCCGATCGCCTCGATCATGGGCGAAATCATGCTGATCGCCCTGCCCGCGGACCCGGCGCGCGTGAACCCGATGCAGGTGCGCGAGTACGCCGACTGGGTGATGCGTCCACGGCTGCTGACCGTGCCGGGAGTCGCGCAAGTGATTCCGATCGGCGGCGAAGTCAAGCAGTACCGCGTCGAGCCCGATCCGCCGCAGATGCAGGCGCTGGGCGTGACGCTGGAGCAGATCGAGTCCGCGCTCAAGAATTACGCCACCAACACCAGCGGCGGATTCCTGGAGCAGAACGCGCGCGAGTACCTGGTCCGCAACATCGGGCGCACTTCACGCCTGGTCGACCTGCAGAACGTCGCGGTCTCCGCGAAGAACAACCAGCCCATCCTGCTCAAGCAGGTGGCCGAGGTGAAATTCGCGGCTGCGGCGAAGCGCGGCGACGCGAGCTACAACGCCAAACCCGCGGTCATCCTTTCGATCCAGAAGCAGCCCGCCGCCGACACGGTGAAGCTCACGGGCGACATCGAAGCCGCGCTCGCCGATCTCAGCCGGTCCTTGCCGGCGGGCATGTCGCCGCCGCAGGTCATCTTCAAGCAGGCGAACTTCATCGCCGCCTCGGTGGACAACGTCGAGGAGGCGCTGCGCGACGGCGCGATCATGGTCGCGGTGGTGCTGTTCCTGTTCCTGCTCAACATCCGCACCACGCTGATCTCGCTGACCGCCATTCCGATGTCGATCCTCATCACTGCGCTGACGTTCAAGCTGATGGGACTTTCGATCAACACCATGACGCTCGGCGGTCTGGCCATCGCGATCGGCGCGCTGGTCGACGACGCCATCGTCGGTCTGGAGAACATTCTGCGGCGGCTCAAGCGAAACGTCGCCGATGGCGCCGGCAAACCCGCGCTGGAAGTGATCGCGGCGGCCACCAAGGAAGTGCTCTCCGGCATCGTTTACGCGACGATCATCATCGCGCTGGTGTTCGTGCCGCTGTTCGCGCTTTCCGGCATCGAGGGGCGCCTGTTCGCGCCGCTGGGCGTGGCGTTCATCGTGTCCATTCTCGCCAGCATGCTGGTTTCGGTGACGCTCACGCCGGTGCTGTGCTACTACCTACTCGCGGGGCACTCTGCGCCGCCCGCCGGCGAGGGGGCATCGATTCCGTGGTGGTCGCTGCGCTTCGACCTGCGGGCAAAGGAGGAGTACAGCCCGCTGGTAAGGAAGCTCAAGGCATGGGACACGCAGATCCTCTACTGGTCGTTCGAGCACGCCAGGCTGTTGCTGGCGGCCGCGGTGGTCGCCGTGCTACTGGCGGCTGCGACGGTGCCGTTCTTTCCGCGATCGTTCCTGCCCGCGTTCAACGAGGGCACGCTCACGATCAACCTGTTGCTCAACCCCGGAACCTCGCTCAACGAGTCGAATCTCATCGGCACGCAGGCCGAGGAGCTCATCGCCCAAGTCGGGGAAGTGACGCATGTCGGACGGCGTACCGGGCGCGCCGAGCTCGACGAACACGCAGAAGGCGTCCACTACACCGAGATCGACGTCGATCTGAAGCGCTCGCCGCGCAGCCGCGATGCGGTGCTGCAGGACATTCGCGACCACCTGAGCACGTTGCCGGCGGTGGTCAACGTCGGGCAGCCGATCTCGCACCGGCTCGACCACATCCTGTCGGGCGTGCGCGCGCAGATCGCGCTCAAGGTTTACGGCGACGACCTCGATACCTTGCGCGCCCTTGCCACTCAGCTGCGCGACCGGCTGGCGGTGATTTCCGGCATTGCCGACCTGCAGATCGAAAAGGCCGTGCTGATCCCGCAGCTCAAGGTGCGCCTCGATTACGAGAAAGCGGCCGCCTATGGCGTAACGCCCGCCGCGGTGCTGAAGGCGCTCGAAACCCTGCTGGGGGGCGAAAAGCTCGCGCAGGTGATCGAAGGCAGCCGGCGCTTCGATCTGGTGGTGCGGCTGCCTGATGCCGCGCGCGGCCCGCAGGCGCTCGCGCGGCTGCTGATCGAAACGCCGGGAGGCCGCGTGCCGCTCGCGCAAATCGCGGAGATCGAGGATGGCGACGGGCCCAACCAGATCTCGCGCGACAACACGCGCCGGCGCATCGCCATCTCGGCGAATTCCGATGGCACCGACCTGGCGACGATCGTCGCGCACATCCGGGCCGAGATCTCCGCCAGCCCGCTGCCGAGCGGCTATTTCACCAGTCTCGAGGGCCAGTTCCAGGCGCAGGAGGATGCCGCGCGGCTGATCGCCCTGCTCTCGGTCATGTCGCTGCTGCTCATCTTCATCGTGCTCTACACCCGATACCGTTCGATGGCGCTGTCTCTGATGATCATGGGCAACATCCCGCTGGCGCTGGTCGGCAGCGTCATCGCGCTCAAGCTGGCCGGCCAGCCGCTGTCGGTCGCCTCGATGATCGGCTTCATCACGCTCGCCGGCATCAGCACGCGTAACGGCATTCTCAAGGTGAGCCACTACATCAACCTGTGCGCGTTCGAAGGCGAGTCCTTCGGCAAGCCGATGATCGTGCGCGGCTCACTCGAGCGCCTGACGCCCGTATTCATGACGGCACTGGTGGCGGCGTTCGCGCTGGTGCCTTTGATGTTGGCGGCGGACCAGCCGGGCAAGGAGATCCTGCATCCGGTGGCGGTGGTGATTTTCGGCGGCCTGGTGAGTTCCACGCTGCTCGATACCATCGTCACGCCGGTGATGTTCTGGTTGTGGGGGGAAAAACCACTCAAGCGCCTGCTCGCGGAGCACGCGCAACAGGCATTCTGATCGACTACTGAAAGAGGAAAAAGCCGTGCATGCATTCACAGCAACTCACGCCGCGCTGCGACGCTCAACGATGGGCGCGCTCGCGCGTCTCGCCGTCGTAGCCTTAGCGCCGGTGATCGCGACCACAAGCTACGCGGACGAACGTGGAACCGGTCCAAACGGCGGCCAGGTAAAGGACGCGGGAAAGTTTCATGTCGAGCTGGTGGTGAAGGGAAACGCGTTGACGGCCTACGTCACAGGCGCGAAGGACGTCAAGGTCTCGACCAAAGGTGCAAGCGGCAGCGCAACCGTGCTGAGCGGCAAGGACACGACCAGCGTCAGGCTGGAACCCGCCGGCGAAAACGGGCTGGCGGGTACAGGAACGTTCGAGTCCGCGGCCGGCATGAAGGTCGTCGTGTCGCTGACGCTAGCCGGGCAGAATCCGGTGCAGGCGCGCTTCACGCCACTGGACAAGGGCAAGGCTGGCAGGTGAGGGCGTAGCGGTTCTGGAAAGGGAACTTCAATGGCAGCTTGATGTTCAAATGATGCTCGCGGCGCTGGCGCGCACGCAGCACGCCGCGAGCGCGAAACGGATCTTCGTTTACCGGCCCGCCCGGTTTGGGAGGTTGGAAGAGCGATCCCTGCGACCTGAGGCGTTTCCACGTCCCGGGACGCACCCAAAATTTTCCAACGATCGTTGAACGACTGAGGACCAAGCAATGAAACGCATGCTGACTGCAGTTCTGATAGCCATTCTTTCCGCCGCGCCGGCGCTCGCCGACGACAAGCATCACCAGGTCGGGCTCTCCGACGGCGAGGTGCGCAAGGTGGACAAGGACGCGAAGAAAATCACCATCAAGCACGGCCCGCTGCAAGGCCTCGACATGCCGCCGATGACCATGGTGTTCCAGGTCAAGGACCCGGCGATGCTCGATCAGGTCAAGGCGGGCGACAAAGTGAAGTTCCAGGCCGAGAAGGTGGGCGGCGCATTGACGGTGACGAAAATCGCGCCGGCGAAGTGACCGGGCGTGCGGCGGCTGCGATCGGCGCCGCGCGTCGTTCGGTGCCGGGCTGCGGTTGCGGGCGCGTACCGCGGAGCTTCTCGGCAGCGAGTTCCGCCTGCTGGATCGCGGTGAAGTCGCAGTGCGGGGGTTCGACGCGCCGTTGCGCGTCTTCGAGCCGTTTGACCTGAGTCAATGATTTCCCGGACAGGCACGGCATCCTTGCACGGTGCTATGGTGAATAGACCGCTGACCGTTTCCCGCGCGGCGTTTTTCGCGCTGGCGCTCGCCGCAGTGACCTTGCTGTCGCTGCGGTCGGTGTGCGATCTTTGGTTCACGCATCTCGGCGGCGTTGCGACCTCGATACACGCGACGACGCTGGCGCCATACTCGCCGCTGCAACACGACGCCGATCCGTCGGTGCAATGCTGCGCCAGCGTCAGTAGTCCTGACGCGACCGCGCCCCTGCAGGCTGCGGTGTTCGCTTCGCCGTCTTCCTTGGGGCTGGCGCCGGCGGCGTGGGTCGCGGTCGCCACAAGCGCAGTTCTCACCCGGCAGTCGCATTGGCTCCGGGCGCCACCTCGCAGCCCGCAATCCTTCTACCTCCGCTCGGCGCGCATCCTGCGCTGAGATCCTGACTCGCGCGGCACGGGGCGCGCATGCGCGCCCGATGCACGCACGCCGCAAGCGATTCCGCCATGGCGCCGCCGGTTCGGCCGCGCACCTGGCAGCCGCCCCAACAGTTCCGCAGGGACCGTGAAGGAACAGACCATGCAACCGCAAGCCATCGACACTGCAGTCGCGCCCGGGTCCGCGCCGAGTCGGCGCTGGCCGTACCTCTGGCCGATCGCGATCTTTGCGATCATCGGCGTGTTTCTCGGCATCGGTCTGACGCTCGACCCGCGTCTCGTGCCTTCGCCGCTCATCGGCAAGCCCGTGCCGCAGTTCCAGTTGCCCCCGGTGCAGGGCCGCACGCTCGGACTCGCCACCGAAGACCTGCGCGGCGAAGTGTCGGTGGTCAACGTATTCGCCTCCTGGTGCGTGGCATGCCGTGACGAGCATCCGCTCTGGATGGAACTCGCCCGGCAGCGCGCGCTCCCCATCCATGGTCTCAATTACAAGGACCGTCCCGAGGACGCCGAGCGCTGGCTGGGCGAGCTGGGTGATCCCTACACGCGCACGGGCGCCGACCGCGACGGTCGCGTCGGCATCGACTGGGGCGTCTACGGCGTGCCGGAGACCTTCGTCATCGACAAGCAAGGCGTGATCCGCGACAAGATCATCGGCGCGATCACCCGCAAGTCGGTCGAAGAGCGGCTGCTGCCGCTGGTGCGAAGGCTCCGGGCGGAATGAGTCCATGACCGACGCAACCACGATCGGATTCCTCGTGGCCTTCGGCGCGGGCGTGATTTCGTTTCTCTCACCCTGCGTGTTGCCGCTGGTGCCGGCGTACGTGTCCTACGTCGCTGGGGAAAGCGTATGGCGCAAACGCCGACTGCACGCGCGCGACCGGCTCATGGCGCTCGGCATGAGCGCGCCGTTCGTCGCCGGCTTTTCGGTGGTCTTCATCGCTTTCGGCGCCAGCGCGAGCGTGCTCGGGCAATTGCTGCTGCGCTACCGCTTTGAGGCCAACCTCATTGCGGGGGCGTTCGTCATCGGCTTCGGCCTTTTCATGCTCGGGCTGTGGCGCTGGGTGCCGTGGCTGCAGCGCGATCTGCGCCTGCACTTTCGCCTGACGGGCGGAAATCCGGTCGCGGCATTCGTGCTCGGCGTCGCTTTCGCCTTCGGCTGGACGCCCTGCATCGGCCCGATCCTCGGCGGGATCCTCGCCGTCAGCGCGACGAGCACGAGCGGCAGCGGGGTTGGCCTGCTGAGCGCCTATTCGCTTGGCCTGGGCGTTCCGTTCCTCGCCACCGCGCTGTTCATCGACCGTGCCGCAGGAGTGCTCGGGAGGCTGCGCGGCTTCGGCGCCGCGCTGCAGATCGGCGGCGGCGTCGTGATGGTCGTGCTCGGAATCGCGATGGTCACGGGACAGCTGGCGGTATTTTCGGTCTGGCTGCTCAACGCCTTTCCCGCGCTCGGGCGGATCGGATGAAGCGAAACCTGCATGAATTGGAGAGCTGACATGCCAACGAAGAACTCCGTCGACAGGCGAGGTTTCTGCTTGCGCACGGCTGCCGCCGTGTTCGCGCTGGGGCTCGTGCCGCAGGCATTCGCGCAGCGTTCGGAGGTCGTGACGGTCTACAAGAGCCCGACCTGCGGCTGCTGCGGCGACTGGGTCAAGCACCTGCGCGAGAACGGGTTTCGGGTCGAAGCACACGACCTCAATGACGTATCGCCAATCCGGCGGCGCTACGGCGTACCGAGCGCGCTCGCCTCGTGCCACACCGCGATGGTCGGCGGTTACGCGATCGAGGGCCACGTGCCGGCCGCTGACATCAGGCGGCTGCTGCGCGAGCGGCCGAAGGCCGTCGGCCTTGCGGTTCCCGGAATGGTGATCGGCTCGCCGGGCATGGACCAGGGCAAGCCGGAACCCTACGAAACACTCGTTTTCGACGAGCGCGGCCATCGCGTCTTCGCGCGGCACTGATTCGGCCATCGATATTCACTTACATCGCAAAAGCACGGAGGATTCATGACACGCAGCGCAGCCATCCAAAGCAAACGGTCGAATGCAATGCCGCTGATCGCGGGCCTCTCGCTGATCATCCTCGCGATCGTGATCGCAGTCATTGCGGCCATGCCCGAATCGAAGTCCACCGCACCCGCGAGCGCCGCTCCGCCAGCCGCCGCGGCATCCACCCCTTCGGTGGCGCGCCAAACGGGAGCCCTGCGCGCCAAGGAAAGCAATTTCGAGTTCGGATCCATTTCGATGGCGGCCGGAAAGGTGAGTCACCGTTTCTGGTTCAGGAACGAGAGCACGACTCCGGTGCTGATGCAGCGGGTTTACACCTCGTGCATGTGCACCACGGCAACGCTCGTGAAAGGGATGCGCGTCATCGGCAGCTACGGCATGCCGGGCCACGGTCCGCTGCCCGACGTGAACGAATCGCTCGCCCCGAACGAGGCCGCATATCTCGACGTGGTGTTCGATCCGGCGGCACACGGTCCGGCGGGCCTCGGGCGCACCGAGCGCGTGGTCACGATCGAGCCCGCGCGGGGTGAGCCGCTTCAACTCGCCTTCGTCGCCAACGTGACGCCGTGAACTCATGGACCGAAAACTGACGTTTCTCATCGCGGCGGGAATCCTGTTCGCCGCGACCGTGGCGCTGTTCAGTTTCGGCAGCGCCGGCACTGCGGCGCTCTGGAGCGTGAGCGAGGGCGGCCGATGGCTGTTGCCGCTCGTGCTCGTCGCGGCGCTCATCGACAGCGTCAACCCCTGCGCGTTCTCGATCCTGTTGCTGACCGTGGCTTTCCTGTTGAGCATCGGCAAGCTCCGATCGAAAGTGCTGCAGATCGGGATTGCCTACATCGCGGGCCTGTACGGCGTGTATTTCCTGATCGGCCTCGGGCTGCTGCAGGCGCTGCACCTCTTCGAAACTCCGCATTTCATGGGCAATCTGGGCGCCGGGCTGCTGGTGGTGCTCGGACTCATCAACATCACGAACGAGTTCGTTCCCGCGTTTCCGATCAAGTTTGCGATTCCGCAGTCCGCGCATCGCCACATGGCGGTGCTCATGGAGCGGGCTTCGGTGCCTACCGCCGTCGTGCTCGGGGGATTGGTCGGACTGTGCGAATTTCCCTGCACCGGCGGCCCGTACCTGATGGTGCTCGGTCTGCTGCACGATCAGGGCACGTATTTCACCGGTGTCGGCTACCTGCTCCTGTACAACGTGATCTTCGTGCTGCCGCTGGTCCTGATCCTGCTCGTCGCGAGCAACTCGTCGCTGCTCGGCAAGGTGCAGCAGTGGCAGCAGGAACGGCGCGGCACGATGCGACTGGGCGGTGGCGCTGCGATGGTGGCGCTGGGCCTGGTCTTCTTCGCGATGTGATGCCATGACTACGCTGGTGCTTGCAATCGCGTCGATGCTCGGGCTGACGTTGCTCGCATGGCTCGCGTCGCGGGTATCGCGTGCTGCGATCTGTCCGGTCTGCGTCGGCGTTGCCGGGACCTGGATGGGGTTGCTTGCGGCGCGCTACGGAGGATTCCAGGTGGACGTTGCGGTACTCGCGATCCTGCTCGGAGCGTCGGTGCTCGGCATCGTGCAGTGGCGCTCGGAGCGGCTGCGCGATGAGCGCCATGCGTTGCTCTGGAAGGTGCTCGCCATTCCAGCCGGAGTCGCCGCAGCGTACGGCCTGGTCGCCGGGCTTTGGGGACTCGCTGCCTTGGCTGCGCTCGCGTTTGCGGTGCTGGCACTGCTGTTTCGGGGGCCACGGCAGGAAACGGAAGTCGACTCGGCGGCAGTGTCGCAGCTCGAGGAACGGATGAAACGATGCTGCTGACTCGCCGCGAGGACCGGTTTGCGCAGCTCTGCGCACTCCGGCGTCACGGCGTTTCGGCAGTGATGAGTGAAACTGAAACAGAAAGAAAGGAGTGGCCATGAAACGCAAATTGATCGCCGCGGCGGCAGCCGCGATTTTTTCCGCAACCGCGTTCGCACAGATGGGTCCGGGAATGATGGGCGGCATGGGCCCGGGCATGATGGGCGGGTACGGTCCCGGTGGCTATGGAATGGGCCCGGGAATGATGGGTGGCATGGGACCCGGAATGATGGGCGGCTACGGTCCCGGCGGGGGCTGCGGCATGGGACCCGGAATGATGGGTGGCGGTGGCTACGGCATGGGCCCGGGAATGATGGGTGGCATGGGTCACGGAATGATGGGCGGATACGGCTACGGCGGACTCGGCCGGCTCAACCTGAACGACGAGCAGCGCGCAAAGATCGGAGAGATCCAGCAGGACGCCGCGCGCAAGCAGTGGGAACTCATGGGCAAGATGCACGAGCAGGGCTTCCACATGCATCAGTTCGGCCCCGGCGTCGACGAGAACGCGGCGCGCAAGGCCTACCAGGCGATGGGCGATGCGCACAAGGGGATGTTCGAGCTGTCGCTCGATTCCCGCAAGCGCATCGAGTCCGTGCTGACGAAGGAGCAGCTCGAGCAACTGCGTCGCAGCGGGCGCGGCGGTTGAACGGCGTACGCGATGACGCGGCGGGAGCGAAGCGCAATACGCCCTCGCCGCGTTCAATCAGAAAAGGAGTGCTGCAATGTGGGGTGACATGGGTTCGATGGGATGGGGTTGGGGCTGGGGAATGCTGGGCGCCGTGCACATGATTCTCTGGTGGGTGCTGATCGTGCTGGGCATCGTGGTGCTCGGGAAATGGCTGTTCGCGAGCAAAGGCGATGGCGGGCGGTCCGGCAATGCGCGTGCGCTCGACATCCTCAAGGAACGTTATGCGCGAGGCGACATCGGCAAAGACGAGTTCGAGCAGAAAAAACGCGATCTCGCGGCGTGATGCGAACCCTTTCTCAAACGGCTGGAGGACTCTGCGGATGAGCGGCGACTACGTGCTCGCCGCGATTTGAACGCACCGCGCGCCGGCAAGCTCTCCGGCGCGAGGCCCCCAGATGCCCGACTCAGGTCGGCGGATAGCCGCCCTGGTCGAGCGCCTGCTTGAGCGCCTCGATCGGCTGCGGGGTCTCGACGCGGACGCGTTTGGTCCCCAGGTCGATGTCCACCGTCGCCTGCGGATCGAGGCTTTTGAGGATCCTGGTCACCGCGCTCACGCAATGCCCGCAGGTCATGTTGTCCACTTTGAGTTCGACCATCGCAAGTGCTCCTCGGTAGGTGTGGCAGCAGGGCGCAGGATGAACCTTCCCATGGGTGTAAAGTCAAGTCCTTGACCTTCCCATCATGGGAACCCGGAGGCTGGTCCAGGTTCCAACCGGAAAGACGCCGATGAATGTACCTCAACCGATGAGATCGCCGGACACTATGGACCACACGTCCATTCGGCTGCCGGTCGCGGGAATGACCTGCGCGTCGTGCGTCTCGCGGGTCGAAAAAGCGTTGCTTGCGGTCCCCGGCGTTGCGGATGCGCAGGTCAATCTCGCGACCGAATCGGCGACGCTGCATACGTCTTCGGCCGTCACGGCGCAGGCGCTCGAGCGCGCTTTGCGCAAGGCCGGCTACGAAATCGCGAGCCAGGAACTCGATCTCGACATTCGCGGCATGACCTGCGCGAGTTGCGTGGCGCGGGTGGAAAAGTCGCTCGCGCGCGCCGACGGCGTGCTCTCGGCTTCGGTGAATCTTGCCACCGAACGCGCGCGCGTGGTCGCGATCGCGGGCACCGACCCGGGCGCGATCGCCGCGGCGGTCGCGGATGCGGGTTACGAGGCCGATTTGGCCGACCCGGAGGGCGCCACCCGCGGCGCCCGGTCGAGCGCGTTGCCGATGTGGTGGCCGGTCGCGGTCTCGGCGCTGTTGACCATACCGCTGCTCGTTCCCATGGTGGGACTTGCGTTCGAGGTGCATTGGATGGTGCCGGGCTGGGTGCAGCTCGTGCTCGCCTCGCTGGTGCAGTTCTGGCTCGGAGCACCGTTCTATCGCGGCGCCTGGAAGGCGGTGAAGGCGCTCACGGGCAACATGGACCTGCTGGTCGCGCTCGGCACGAGCGCAGCCTACGCGCTCTCGGTGTACGAGCTGCTCGTCGGCAACGCCGGCGCCGCGCACCTGTATTTCGAAGTGGCGG
>Ga0209726_10004385_pt1 | contig 18169 bp, 14 predicted proteins | sample Subgrocontami54m_FD_187453 | JGI IMG/M metagenome (GOLD analysis project Ga0209726, IMG submission 187453) | Subsurface groundwater microbial communities from S. Glens Falls, New York, USA - GMW46 contaminated, 5.4 m (SPAdes) (version 3) | ecosystem: Environmental > Aquatic > Deep subsurface >... | reverse complement strand
GGCTTCATCTTCCAATTCCACAATCTGCTGCCGTTCCTCGACGCGACCGACAATGTCGCCCTGGTCTACCATCTCGCCGGCGTGCCGCGCGACGAGGCCATCAAGCGCTCCGTTGAGCTGCTCGAGTATTTGCAGGTAGGGCATCGAAAGCACGCCATGCCGTCGCAGCTCTCGGGCGGCGAGGCCCAGCGCGTTGCCATTGCGCGTGCGCTCGCCAACAAGCCACGCATCATCCTCGCGGATGAGCCGACCGCGGCACTCGATTCGGCGCGCGCGGGCATCGTCATGGATCTCCTGCGCAAGCTCGCGCGCGAGCAACAAGCAGCGATCATCGCCGTCACGCATGACGAGAAGATCTATGACCGGCTCGACCGCATCTACAAGCTGCGCGACGGCCTGCTGATCGACACCGAAGAGCGCGCTGCTGCCTGATCGGGAGCTGGAGTGGCATGTACGCGCGGACGGTTCAAACGATGGCTCTCTTGGGCAGCCTTGTCATACTTTGTCTGGCCTCCGTCTTGGCCCAGACAGAGGGGGATCGTGTCGAGCTCATCATGTCGAAGCTGCCATCTCAGAACTCGGCCACGTACAGGGCAATACGAAAGCTGGCCGGCAACGCCACCGGCCAAGTCCTGCCGTTGACGAAATCGGAAATGTGGTCGGTGCCGAAAGAGAAGGTGGACGCCGTCAGGAAGGCAGCGGCGGCATATGGGGCGAGCGTCTATCAGCTCGGCGATGACTGGAACGAGGTATTCCATCCCATGCCGGGCGCCAAGGGCACGGCGGAGAGGAGGAAGGTCGTGAAGGAGCGCGCCAGATCTTCCAAAGAAACCATGCAGATCTTCATGACGGAGAAGCAGAAGATCATGAGGGAACGCGCCAAGGCTTCCAGGGGCACTATGAACGTCGCCATGATGCTGGCGCCGCCGCCTTGGGCGGTCGAGTATGCCCTGACGAAGGACGCCAGCGCCAATGCGCCTGCCCGGATCAGGCTTCCAATCAATGAGAAGACCGTCCTGACGATCAAACGCACGGCTGTAACGGTAAAGTCCGACGTGATCATTTGGAGAGGCACGGTTGATGGCATCGGATTGCCGGTTACGCTGATGTGGTGGCCGGATGGGAAAATGACGGGCACGGTCCAGCACGAGGGCCGCCTCTATTCGATCCGGCACATGGGCGGTGAGATGCATGCTGTCGTCGAGATGAGCGTGGAGCAGATGCCGCCGGAGCACGCATCAATCACGTCACGCCCGCGACTAGACGACCCGAACTTGCGTGACGAGCCATTGGTCGACCAAGGCCACACGGGCGTGCTGCGGGCCGTAACGGCACAGGCCGCCAAGCCAACCGCGCTGGCCGCGCATGGAGCTGCCCCTTCACCTCCGGAAGTGATCATCGATGTGATCGTCGCCTACACGAAGAAGGCCGCGAGCAACTACACCGACGTGAAGCGCGAGCTTGTCGACCTCGCCATTGAGGAAACAAACGAGTCGTTTCGCAACAGCAAGCTCGATTACGTCAAGCTGAGGCTGGTGCATGCCTATCAGACCGACTACGTGGAGGAGGGCGACTACTTCGATCACGTCTGGCGGTTCGCCGACGCGGACGACGGCTACATGGAGGAGATCCACGACCTGCGTAGCAAGTACCACGCCGATGTTTTGGTGCTCATTGTCGACGATCCAAAGGGTTGCGGGCTGGCAACGCGCGTCTTCGCCGATGCAGAAGACGCATTCGCCGTGGTGCATCATGCGTGCGCGGCCACCACCTACTCTCTGGCACACGAGATCGGACACCTGATTGGCGCACGCCATGATCTCTATTCCGACAACATCATGACACCGTTCCCATACGGCCACGGCTACGTCAATGACACCAAGTGGCGGGATATCATGAGCCTCCGGGAGAGCTGCGGCGGCTGCCCGCGTCTTCCTGTCTGGTCCAGCCCGAAGGTGATGATCAACGGCGAGCCCGCTGGCACACCGGAGCTCGACAACGCGCGTGTGATTGCGGAACAGGCGGCACGAGTTGCCGCCTTTAGAGAATCACCAGCCGAGCAGCAAGATCGGACGAAGAGAGAAGAAGGGCCGTTACGATGATTGCCAGACGGATGCTGTTGCGCGCGCTGCATGTCGCTGTCGCCCTGTGTGCCTTGGGTTCGGCAGCCCATGGCCAGACGCGCTCGGCTGTCGTGCGTGGGCACGACCTCGCGGAACAAACGTGTGCAGGCTGTCATGCCATGGACGCCGGGCAAGGAAGCACGACTCAGGGAACGCGGGTGCCGAGCTTCAGAGCAATCGCAGGCCGACCCAATATATCCGCCGAGAGGCTGCAGGCGCTCATCATGACGCCCCGACATCCAATGCCGGCAATACCCTTGGGGTTGGGCGAAATCAACGATCTCGTAGCCTATATTCGTTCGCTCAGATGAGGGCACTTCGCGCCTGACCTGACAACACCGCTAGTAACTGCGCCTGTCCAACCTTTCGAACAGCTCCTTGGCGTCCTCCAAATCGCCGGTTTCGCACGCGTCGTAGATGCGCAGGGCCCAGCGCTGCAGGGCCGCGCGCCGTTGCGCCGTGATGTCCTTGTGCTCGAGGTCTTCCAAATAACCCCTGTAGGCCGCGGCGCAATCGGTATTGCCGTGATTGGAAATAGCGCCGCCGGATATCACCGCGAGCGCTATCAAGACGATAAAGGCATGTCTCGACCTGCGGTGCCCGTCGAGCGCTCCAATTGGAAACCCAACAAGGGGCAACGCCATACGTCTCCGGCACGCATCAAATGCTCTTGCGACGACCGCTGACACCGGTGGTGCTCCGTAACCCGAACCTCGACCCCCATCAGCCATACGGCAGCTCCGTATCAGGGCCCAAATTTCGGCCTGCCGACGATTGTCACGATCAGGCGGTCAATCTCGAGCACCTCGCCGGCAACGCGCTTGGCGTCTGAAAGCGTGACGCGGTCGATCTTCTGGTTGCGTGTGAGAAGGTAGTCCGTCCCTTCACCGTCGAGCCACAGGCGCAGGAGCGAGCTTGCCACCTTGGCGCTGGTGTCGAAGTCCAGCAGGAAGGAGCCCATCAGATAGCGCTTTGCATTCTCGAATTGGGAGGGCGTGGGACCGTCGCGGGCCATGCCGGCGAGCACATCCCTGAGAACGCCCAATACCGCCCCCATGTTCTCGTTCTTGGTCGAGAACCCGCCGAGCACGAGCGATGTCATCGAATCACGGATCAGGCTGGTCTTGATCGAATAGGCAAGCCCTCGTTTGACGCGAACCTCCTCCATCAGCCGCGAGTCGAAGCCGCCGCTTCCGATGATGTGGTTCAGCACTTGCAGCGCCGGGAAGTCTGGATGATCGCCTCGAAGCGAGGCGAGTCCGAATATCGCCGTCGCCAGGGGAAAGTCCTTATCGATGACGACAGGGGCTGGCAAAGGTCGGGGCTCGACGCTTCCGACGTCTGTCAGTTGCGCCGTCTCCGGAAGGCCGCCGAATATCGAATCGAGCGCCTCGGCAGCCGCGCGTCGGTCGATGTCCCCCACGATCACGACCTTGAGGACATCCTTTGCGAAAGGCCGCGCGTACTGTGATTTTACATCATCGCGCGTCAGGCTCGCTACGGACTCCGGCGTGCCGTTGATGGGCCGGCCATAAGCGCTGCCGGCGAAAGCCTCGGCGTACCAGCGGTTGAGCGCGAGTGTTGTTGCTTCGTTGGCTGCGAGAGCCAGGTTGGTCAGGCTTTGCGCTCTGACCCGGTCGATGGCCTCTGCATCGAAATGCGGCGCTGTGAGCGCCAGCCGCAGCAATTCGGCTGATGGTGCGAAGCGCTTCGACAGCGTCTCGAGGCCGCCATAGATCGCATCCCTCCCACCCGATACGGAAAGGCGCGCTCCCAACTGCGAGAGCTGCTGCTTGAAGGCTGCGGCAGAGAGATCGCCGGCACCCTCCGTGAGCATATCCGCAACCATACCGGCTAGGCCTTCTTTGCCGCGCGGGTCCTGCGCAGCTCCACCCACGAACGCGAACTTCATTGCAATCAGCGGTACGCTGTGCTCCTCGACCAGCCACGCCTTGATGCCTTTGGCGCTCACGATCGGCTCGACCGTGAGCGCGAGCGCGGGGGGCATGCCTGCGACCAGGGCCATGAGGACGCACGCAAGCCCGACAAGGCCGCGAAATTGGCGCGATGAACCGGGACGATGGACTCCACTGAGCATCCGGAACCCTTTCCAGTTACCGCTTGGGCGGCAACGCAGCCGGGCTGGCCGTGACTGTTGCTGGAGCCGGCAGTGGCGTGAGCGTGCCTGTGACCGACCGCTCGGGGCTGAGAAACCCGTTCGCTGCCCGCCTGATGTCATCCAGCCCGATGGCCTGGATGCGGCCCGGGACGGCATCGATGTCGGCGATCGAACGTCCAAGCGCGACGCCTTCACCGTACCGGCGCGCGAGCGACGTCTGATCGTCGGACTCGAACACACGCCGGGCTTCGAGCGCCGACTTGGCACTGTCCAGCTCCTCTTGCGTCACGCCGTTCTCGCGGACATCGGCGATGACTGCGTCAAGCGCTGCCTCGACTTTTTCGAGCGGCGGCCCGGCGGCGGGTATGACGAGGAGCACCAGCCGGCCGCTGTCCAAACCATTGCCGAGGTAATTGGAGCCCGTCGCGGATGCGAGCTTGTCCGCCACGAGGCGCCGATAGAGGCGGGAGGTATCGTCGGCCCCGAGGATTTGAGCCAACAGCTGAAGGCTCTCGGCCTCGCCCGGACGAGCCGACGGGTAGCTCGGCACGTAATAGTAGCGCAGGAGCACGGGCGCGCCAGCGCGCGCATCCTGCAGGTGCACGCGACGCGCGGTAATCGGCTCAGGCTCCTGCGCTCGCGCGCGGCGGCTCGCCGCCGAATTGGGCTTGTTGCGCCCATAGGTCGCCTCTGCCAGCGGCCGTACCTCCTCCGGCGTGACATCGCCCGCCACGATGAGAACCGCGTTGTTGGGCGCGTAGAAGCGCTTGTAAAAGGTCGTAGCGTCCTGGCGCGTCAACTTGGCCATTTCATCTGCCCACCCGAGCACAGGATGGCGATAGGGGTGGCTGCGATAGAGTACGGCGAGCATCTGCTCGCTCAGGAGACTGACCGGGTCCGCGTCGACGCTGGAGCGCCGCTCTTCCTGGATGACGTCGCGCTCGGTGCGCACCTCTTGCTCGACGAGCCTGAGGTTGACCATGCGGTCGGCCTCCAGCTCCATGACCGCACGCAGGTGCTCTTTGGCGACGCGCTCGAAGTAGGACGTCGTGTCGTGCTCGGTAACCGCATTGTCGCGCCCGCCGAGCCGCGTGATGATGCGCGCGAATTCGCCCGACTGCATCCGGCGGGTCGACTTGAACATCAGGTGCTCGAGAAAATGCGCGATGCCCGAGGTCCCGTGCGGATCGTCAGCGGCGCCGGCGCGATACCAGACCATGTGCGTGACGACGGGCACGCGATGATCCGGGATGACGACGACTTGCATGCCGTTGGCGAGCCTGAACTCGCTCACGCGAGGCTCGGCAGTCGCACGGCCGTCTGGAAGGAGGAACGAAGCCGATGCCGTGAACGCAACGAGCACCGTTTGAATCCACCGGCTCAGCGAAACGTTTCTCACGCGAGCAATCCTCATCCGAAGTTGGGAACCAACTATCGGAAGGCAATCGCAGCGCTGCCGGCCGCTGCGGTCGGACACCAACTTGGCGATTGCCGAGCCTCGAATGGCATGGGCGCCCTAGACACGCGGGGCGCCCACACGGATAGGCAATCTCTCTTTGGGGAGAGCCCTATCACTTCTTCACATAACCCTCACGCTGCATCTTCTCCCAGAAGTCGGCGGGGATTGCGTAAGCCTGCTGCTCGAGCCTCTTGTAGAACTCCCCGGTATTGAACGGCTGGTCGCCGGCCGAGCAAGCCTCATAGCCGCGCAGAGCCGTACGGCTGAGCTTGGCAAACTGCTCGCCGGACATCTTCGAGTAGCCTTCGCGACCAAGCTTGTCCCAGAAGTCCTTGTAGTCCTTCGCGCAGTTTGCGGCCGCGGCCGGGCTCGCCAGGATGCCAGCCACCACGGCAGCGAGTGCTAAACGCTTCATTTCGATTCTCCTACATGCCTAGCAGCAACGAGCCGATCCCGTCGCCCGCTAACAATCAGTAAACAGGGTGCCGGGGGTGGCCGTATTGATCTTCATCAACGAGGCGGGGTTCAGAAGCAGAGTTTTTTGTAACAAAATGTGTCAGGCGCCGCGCGGCCACCTCTCAACACTTCGACACAAGTCCGCCGTTGCGGCGAATTGAGGGGCACTGCCTACCGCGCATCCTGGGAGCTATGGTTCCTTCTACTTCGACGGCCTCTGAGCCTGGTGCGAGCGGAACCTGCATCAGCAATACCAACAGCGTGTGGGCGCCCTAGAGATCCGGGGCGCCCACACAAACTCATCGAGCCAACCGAAAGACCGATCACTTCTTCGCGTAACCCTCGCGCTGCAGCTTCTCCCAGAAGTCGTCGGGGATAGCGTAACGCTGCTGGTCGAGCCGCTTCCAGAACTCATCGGAGTTGAATGGCTGGTCACCGGCCGAGCAGGCGTCGTATCCGCGCAGCGCAACGCGGTTGAGCTTGGCAAGCTGCTCGCCCGACATCTTCGAATACCGTTCCCGGTCCATCTTGTCCCAGAAGTCCTTGTAGTCCTTCGCGCAGTTTGCTGCCGCAGCCGGGCTGGCTAGGATGCCGGCCACTACAGCCGCGAGTGCTAAGCGTTTCATTTTGGTTTCTCCTAGTCGCTAGGGGCGACAAGCCAATCCCATCGCCCGCTGAAGATACTTCCACCCGAGGGCACTGCTCTCGTTAGCGCCCGCAGCGTCTTTTGATATTTAGTGTGGGAGCAGCCTTTAGCGTATGGCTGCGATCATACGGCCCGGTCCGTATTTAGAATGAGGCTGGCCTGCTTGCGAACGATGACTCCTTCCGCTTGCAAGGTCGCCAAAGCTCGATACACCGCCTCTCGCGTTAGCCCGACGTCTGCTGCGACATCCTGAAGCTGTCCGTCGAGTGTGATCGAGCGTCCATCGCGACCCGCCGACAGTCTGAGGTATTGAAGCAGGCGTTCGCGGGCCGAGCGGATGTTGCGTAGTTCGAGGCGTGCCCGCACCGCCTGTAGCTGCCGCGCCAATCGCGCGGCAAAGGCTTCGTACAACAGCGGATCGGCTCGCAATGCGGACAACAAGACTGGCTTCGGATAGACCCGCACACGGCTTGGCGTTGCTGCCAGCGCGTCGCAATGATAAACGTCCGAGAACAGCGCGGCCTCGCCGAGAAGATCGCCCGCACGCGCCGTGTGCAGGGTCACGAGATGGCCGTCGATCGTGCGGCGCAGGAGCCGCAAGCGCCCGCTCATCACCTCGAAAATCGCCGACGACGCATCACCCTGGCGGAACAGTCTCTCATTCTTCCCCAGCTCGCGCTCGCGAATGGACGGGCCTCGCCGTACACGATCGGGCAATGCATCAAACAGCATGGCGATCCAGGCTCCTCTCGCGCGGCACTACCTCTCGCGAGCATCCCAAGGCGCAAATGGTATCGTCGCTTGGCCCCGGAGGCGTTGACGCAAATCAAGTCTGCGTCTTCCGGCGGGACGCCGCCTGAGGACTACGCCACTACCAAATCGCAACCTGCCGCCGCTTCGCTTTGACGCGCGTCAAACCAATGCAAGCCCGTGCTGTGCAACATGTGCTGCCATTTGGCGAGCTCGAGCAAATGGTCACCGACGCGGCGGACCTATCGACATGGCGCCTGAAGCCATACTGGAAATCCAGGAGCCGTCCGGCATGGCATCCGCAGTTCCTGCCGGTTTGACGGCTGCCGACGCTCAGCGGCGGTTCGCTGAGTTCGGCCCCAACACCGTGAGCGAGCAGGCTGCTTCGCGCCCGCGGGTCTTTCTTGCCAAATTCTGGGGTCCTATCCCGTGGATGCTCGAGGCTGCGATCCTGCTGCAGCTGGGACTCGGCGAGTACGTCGAAGCAGTGGTGATCGGCGGTCTGCTCCTCTTCAACGCGACTTTGGGGTTTGTGCAGGAAGGCCGTGCCAGCGCGGCGCTGGCGGCGCTCAAGGAGAGACTGGCGCCGACGGCCTTGGTTCGTCGCGATGGCGAATGGGTGAGACTGCCAGCATCGCAACTCGTGCCAGGCGACGCGATCAGGCTGGCGCTTGGGGCGCTGGTTCCCGCCGATGCCACCATCACGTCAGGCTCGGTGATGGTCGACCAGTCGCTGCTTACCGGCGAATCCGTTCCCGTCGATGCGAATCCCGGCAGCCAGGTGTACGCCGGTTCCTTGGTGCGCCGCGGCCAAGCAATTGCCGAAGTGACGGCGACCGGCTCCAAGACGTATTTCGGGCGCACTGCCGAGCTCGTGCGCATCGCCCACGCCGGCAGCACCGAGCAGGCAGCAGTCTTCGCGGCGACCCGGAATCTTGCGGTCGTCAACGGCAGCATCGCTGTGCTCAGCGTCGCTTACGCCTATCTCATCGCGCTACCCTCCTCCGACCTGATCCGGCTTGCTCTCACGGCACTGCTGGCCACCATTCCTTTGGCACTGCCGGCCACTTTCACGCTGTCGGCCGCACTGGCCGCACAGATCCTCGCGCGACGCGGCGTGCTTTTGACCCGTCTCTCGGCCGCACACGAGGCAGCCGCCATGGATGTCCTGTGCGCCGACAAGACCGGAACCCTGACGCGCAATACGCTCGAGGTCATCGAGGTCGTGGCGATGCCGGGCTTCGACCGCGAACGCGTGCTGGCGCTTGCGGCATTGGCGAGCTCCGAGGCGGACCAGGACCCGATCGACGCGGCCATTCGAGCCGCGGCTATCGCGGCCGGTCGCGTTGCATCAGAACGCCTCGTTCGCTTCATTCCTTTCGATCCGGCGACAAAGACGTCGGAGGCGTTCGCCGTCGATGGTGATGGAGGCGAGCTTCGCATCGTCAAGGGCGCATTCGAGATTGTCGGCAGGACGGCGCCCGCGGAGGTGCGCCACCAGGTCGATGACCTTGCCGCGCAGGGACACCGGATCATTGCAGTGGCCGCGGGACAGCTGGGAGCACTGCGCCTGGTGGGGCTGGTCGCTCTCAGCGATCCGCCGCGCGAGGATTCGGCAGAGCTCATCGCCACGCTGCGCGACATGAGCGTACGTACCGTCATGGTGACCGGAGATTCAGCCGCGACGGCCGGGGCCATCGCCAGCAAGGTCGGTATCGCCGGCGCCGTTTGCCCGCCGGAACGGCTGTCCGAGGAGCTGAGCGCGGACCAGTTCGGCGTGTTCGCGCGCGTCGTACCGGAGGAGAAATTTCGGCTGGTGAAGGCCCTGCAGCGCCACGGCCACGTGGTCGGCATGTGTGGTGACGGCACCAACGATGCGCCGGCTTTGCGACAGGCACAGATCGGCATTGCCGTATCGTCCGCAACCGATGTCGCAAAAGCTGCTGCCGGCTTGGTGATGACCGAGCCCGGGCTCGGCGGCATCGTCTTCGCCGTCCGCGAAGGCCGCATCGCCTTCCAGCAGCTGCTGACCTACACGTTCAACATGCTGGTCAAGAAGATCGAGATCGTCCTGTTCCTGGCGATCGGGCTCGGTCTCACCGGTCATCCCGTGCTGACGCCGGCGCTCATGGTCCTGCTGTTCATGACCAACGACTTCCTCGCCATGTCGCTGACCACCGACCGCGCGAGCTTTGCGCCATCCCCGAGCGTTTGGCGCATGCGCAACATCACCGCTGCGGCGGTCATCCTTGGTGTGTGCAAGCTCGCGTTCTCCGTTTCGGCGCTGGCTGTGGGCAAGTTCCAACTCGGACTCGGCACGACAGAGCTGCAGACGCTGGCCTTCATCACGCTCGTGTTCGGGAACCAGGCTGTCTTGTACGTCCTGCGGGAACGGCGCCGCCTTTGGAGCTCCAAGCCGAGCAATTGGGTTCTGGCGTCGTCGGTCGCGGACATTGCCATTGTCTTGGTGCTGGCGTTGTCGGGCACTCTGATGCAAGCGCTCTCGTGGCGCGTTCTGGCAGCAGTATTCATCGCCGCCGCGGCATTTGCGTTGATCCTCGATCAAATCAAGCAGCCGGTCACACGCATCATCAAGGTCGAGTGAGACACCCGATGCCCCCTTCATAGGGCGAGTGAAATGACACATGCAGCGCGCCCCGGCGCCTTCGGAGGTCGCGCCGGAGAACTCGAAGCCAGCATCCCAGTTGGGTGGAGGACTGAACTCCTGTCCCTGCTTCCACTGGCTACCCAGTTCATCGTAGGCGGCGCGCTTCTCGGCGTCGCCGAGCACTTCATGGGCCTCGCCGATCTCCTGAATCGAGCCTCGGCCGTGGGATCCTCGTTGATGCCGAGATCGGCGGATTTGCCGGCGTCTCGCTCCAGCCTGCGGCGGGCGCGCATGGCGAGCCCTCGGCTCTGCTGATGATGCGCGCCTACCACGCCGATCGCGGCGAGCCCCAGCGCACCCAGATCCTCATTCCCGATTCGGGCACGGCGGCAACACGGTGGCGGACAACGGCGGGCACGGGCTTGGCAGCCGGCCCAATCCGTCCCATGTGTTCGGCGCAACGCGCCCCAGACGCCGCGCGCGAGACGCTCATAGAGGAGCCACGTACCTTGAAAAAACTCGCCCTGATGGTGCCGGTCGCCGCCCTGCTGGCCGCCACGCCCGTGCTCGCCGCCGACCCGCCTGCGGCCGATCCCGACCTTGCCCAGTTCAGGCAGGCCTACACGGCCGGCAAGGGCCTCGCTTACGTGGTGGTCAGGGACGACAAGGGCGAGCACATCTATCGCTACGGCGATGCCTCGCGACAGGCGGCGCAGAAGGACACGCGCGGCTACATGCTGTTCACCTGCAACTCGCCGCACGTGTTCGTGGTGCAGAACCCGCCCGACAAAGCGGCGCTGCTGAAGGCGAAGGTGGTGAAGGCGGGCGAGGAGGGCTTCCGCGACCTCGATGCCAAGTATCTGGCGGGCTGCAAGAACCCGCTGGTGAAATCGGCAGTGCCGAAGGCCAAGTAGCGACCTGCGAGAGCTGCGCCGCTTTCGAGCAGGCGGCGGGATGGAACCGCTCCTTTAGATAGAGCCACAGGCGCTCGACGGGATCGAGCTCGGGGCTGTAGGACGGCAGCGGATGAGCGTGATGCTGTCGGGCACTTTGAGATCGCCCGAGCCGTGCCAGCCAGCCGCCACGCGCTCGGGTGACTCGATAGAGGGCGGGATGGCGGGGCTGGCGATGAGTACGGGGCTGGCGATGAGGACTTGCGCATCGGATTTCTGGCTGATACGTGCAGCAATCAGGCATTGCCTTTCAAGTTGCCGCGGAAAAATACTATGGAAAATCGAAGCATATTTTCAGATTTCGAAGATGGGCTGGCAGGCCGCGCTCTCGCTGATGGTGTGAGGAAGCTCATGCGAGAGGACGGCGCGCCCGTCAACAGCTTGAGGCAGAATTTAGCATCCGGAATTGGCCGCCGCCCTGAAGGCGTGGTGGCCGTATGGGGCCACTTTGCTCACCACCAGTTTCGGCAAGGAATTCACCGACAAGGGTTTCAGCAACTTCATGGCGGAGAAGATTGGCGAGGCGGGGCTGCCCGATCGCTGTGTGACGCATGGGCTGCGCAAGGCCGCGGCGCGGCGCCTTGGCCGCAGCCCGATGCTCGGCAAAAGAGATCGCCGCTATCACCGGGCACCGCAAGCTGAAAGAGATTGAGCGCTACACGCGAGCAGCCGAACAGCGTAAGCTGGCGGTCGCCGCTATAGGGCGGCTGGGCACCCGCCCTTTACAGGAATTCCCAAGGGTTCGATCCCTGTCGGGTGCGCCAGCCGCCGCTTCCCACCTTGCCGCTCATTGCCGTTTGGAAAATTCAGCTGTGTCGTTGCCATCGCGATGGTGCGAGCAACCCTCCCGCAAGAAATTGCTAAGCTACCTGAAAGCGCGAGAACACAATCCCTGGCGGCTTCCGCTATAAGACGCCCTACCCGAAGCTGGCGCCGCCCTTCCTCAAGCCGCGCGGCAAGCCGGGCGACGTGGCTCCGGGCAAGCCGCTGCCGGGCCCTCACCTGGGCTTTCCCACCGGCCCGGACGATCTGCTGGTCGACGCCAAGGGCACGCCGCAGCGCATCGACAAGGCTTTCAGCTGGGACGCGCCCTTCTCCGCCCACGGCATGATGCACATGGTGATTGCCAACGCCGCCCGCGGCGATCCCTACGCAATCGACGTGCTGTTTCTCTACATGGCCAACATGGGCTGGAACTCGGCCATGGACCTGCCGGCGACGCTTAAGCACCTGACCGACAGAGATCCCACCACCGGCGAGTACGAGATCAAGCGCATCATCTATTCGGACGCCTACTTCTCCGAGATGGTGCCCTACGCCGACCTGATCCTGCCCGACACCACCTACCTCGAGCGCTGGGACTGCATCTCGCTGCTCGACCGGCCGATCTCCGAGCCCGACGGCCCCGCCGACGCCATCCGCCAGCCTGTCGTCAAGCCCGACCGCGACGAGCGCCCGTTCCAGGACGTGCTCATCGATCTGGGGGCGCGCCTGAAGCTGCCCGGCATGGTCAAGGAGGACGGCACACCGAAATTCCCGGGCGGCTATCCCGACTACATCGTCAACCACGAGCGCCGGCCCGGCATCGGCCCGCTCGCCGGCCATCGCGGCAAGAACGGCGGCGACTTCGGCCGCGGCGAGCCGAACCCGCGCCAGCTCGAGCAGTACATCGCCGGCGGCTGCTTCCACATGCACCACCTGCCCGACCACATGGGCTACTTCCGCCACGCCAACCGCGACTACATCGCCTGGGCGCTCGACAAGGGTTTCCGCCTCACGCCCACCCCGGTGATCTTCCAGCTCTACAGCGAGCCGATGCAGAAGATGCGGCTGGCCGCCCGCGGGCACGCGGCCGTCGTGCCGCCCGAGGCGCACCGCGCCCGCATCGAGACCTACTTCGATCCGCTGCCCTTCTGGTATCCTCCCTTCGAGGGCGCGGCGCCGGAGGCAACAGAGTTTCCCATGCACGCCATCACGCAGCGGCCGATGGCCATGTATCACTCCTGGGGCTCGCAGAACGCCTGGCTGCGCCAGATCCATGGCGCCAACCGGCTTTTCATGAACCGGTCGCGCGCGGTCGCGCTCGGCATCGCCGACGACGACTGGGTGTGGATCACGAGCCGCATCGGCCGGGTGAAGGCGCAGGTGAAGCTGATAGAGGGCGTCAATGCCGACACGGTGTGGACCTGGAACGCCATCGGCAAGCGCTCCGGCACCTGGGGCCTCGCGCCCGACGCGCCGGAGGCGACGCGCGGCTTCCTGCTCAACCACCTGATCGCCGAGCTGCTCCCCGAGCAGCCGGGGGGCTATCGCTTCTCCAACAGCGACCCCGTCACCGGCCAGGCCGCCTGGTACGACCTCACGGTGCGCATCGAGAAGGCGGCCGCCCACGAAGCGCGCGAAACATCGCCCCGCTTCGAGCCGCTGGTTGCGCCGCCTGGGCTGCGTACGACTCCCTCTCCCCGCTTGCGTCATGCCGAAGGCGTGCTTTCAGCACGACGAGAGGGTCGGGGTGAGGGGCAGCTACAGGCGTCGGCGCAAGCATCTGCCCCCTCACCCTAACCCTCTCCCCGCTGAAGAGCGGGGAGAGGGAACGCGCGGAGCCCAGCGATGACCGCGCTCCCCGCCACCACCGAGAAAAAACTCGGGCTCGTCATCGACCTCGACACCTGCGTCGGCTGCCAGGCCTGCGCCACCTCCTGCAAGGAGTGGAACGCCGGCGGCTACTCCGCACCCCTTACGGACCAGCAGCCCTACGGCGCCGACCCGCACGGCGCCTGGCTCAACCGCGTGCACTCTTATGACGTGGGCGAGGGGGCGGCGAGCCGCACCGTGCATTTCCCGCGCTCGTGCCTGCACTGCGAGGAGCCGGCCTGCGTCACCGTCTGCCCCACGGGTGCCTCCTACAAGCGCGCGGAAGACGGCATCGTGCTGGTCGATCCCGACACCTGCATCGGCTGCAAGCTGTGCTCGTGGGCCTGCCCCTACGGCGCGCGGGAATATGACTACGGCCACGGCGTGATGAAGAAATGCACGCTCTGCGTCGACCGCATCTATAACGCGCACCTGCCCGCGGAGGATCGCATCCCCGCCTGTGCGCGCGCCTGCCCGACGGGGGCGCGCCACTTCGGCGATCTGGGCGACCCCGAGAGCGTCGTCTCCCAGCTCGTTGCCGAGCGCGGCGGCTTCGATCTGCTGCCCGAGTTCGGCTACAAGTCGGTCAACAAGTATCTTCCCCCCCGCCCCCGCTGCGACGCGCTTGCCGCCGATGCGCCGTCCGCATCGCCACCACGCCAAGCCCGCGACGACGCCGGCAGCGGCGCCGCCTCAAGCAGCACGGAGCGGCTGTTCGCCTGGGTCGACCGCGTGCTGTCGCGGTGAAGCGTCTTGTTGGTGGCGCGCGGGACTGAACTTCAACCGGCGATCTTGGAGAAGTCGGCGACGTTGAGGGTGGCGGCGCGGATCTCGGACAGAAGCGCGAGGCGGTTGGCGCGCAGGGAGGCATCCGGGGTGTTGACCGTCACCTTGTCGAAGAAGGCGTCGACCGGCGCGCGCAGCTCGGCCAGCGCCCGCATGGCGCCGGCGAAGTTCTCCACGTTGATGGCGGCCACCGTATCGGCCTTCACCTTCTGGATCGCCTCGTAGAGCGCCATTTCCTGCGTCTCTCGCAGCAGGGCCGGATCGGCGGCGCCGGCGTGGCTCTTCTTGTCCTTCTTCTCCTCGTCACGAATGATGTTGGTGGCGCGCTTGACGCCCGCGAGCAGGACGGCGCCGTCGTCGGTCTTGAGGAACTCGCCCAGCGCCTCGACCCGCTTCACGATCAGCGCCAAGTCGTCCTGGCCGCCGAGGGCGAAGATCGCATCGATCAGGTCGTGCCGCGCCCCCTTCTCGCGCAAGTGCACCTTCAGGCGGTCGGCGAAAAAGGAGAGGAGATCGTTGGCCCATCCATTCAGAAGTTTCTCGAGGTCCCCTTGCGAGATGCCCAACTGATGTTTGGCGGTAGTTTCGGGTTCTATGACAAGATCGCTTGTGCTCAACCCTAGGAATTCCCGAAGTTCCTTGGCGCGTTGGATTATCTCTGAAAAGCGCCTGTGGCCGGATGCAGCCCAATTCATGAATCCAGCCCGTAGTAGGAACCGTCTGAGCGGCAGCCGCAGATCATTCTCCAGCACGATCCGGATCACGCCCAGCGCCGCGCGTCGCAGCTGATAGGGATCGCCGCTGCCCGTCGGCTTCTCGCCGATGGCCCAGAAACCCACCAGCGTATCGAGCTTGTCGGCCAGCGCCACGGCCACCGCCACCGCGTCGCCCTCCTCCACCCTGGGCACGGTGTCGGCGGGCCCCTTGGGCTTGTAGTGCAGCTCGATGGCGCGCGCGATCTCGGGCTTGATGCCACCCGCTTGCGCGTAATAGCGGCCCATCAGCCCCTGCAGCTCGGGGAACTCGCCCACCATGCCGGACACCAGGTCGGCCTTGGCGAGCTGCGCCGCGCGCCGCGCATCCTCCGGCACCGCGTCGACCGAGCCCGCGATCTGGAACGCCAGCTCCGCGATGCGCTCGACCCGCTCCTTCTGCGTGCCCAGCTTCTCGTGGAAGGTGATGCCGCCGAGCGCGCTTCCCATCTCGTCGAGCGGCCGCTTCAGGTCCTGCTGCCAGAAGAACCGCGCGTCTGAGAGCCGCGCCGCGATTACCTTCTCGTTGCCGGCGACGATCGCCTTGCCGCCGTCTTTGGGCGCGAGATTCGACACCAGCAGGAAGCGGTTGGCGAGCTTGGCGGTACGCGGGTACTTGAGGGAAAAACATTTCTGGTGCTGCTTCATCGCGCTGATCAGGCATTCGGCCGGCACCTCGAGAAACGCCTCGTCGAAATGGCCCATCAGCACCAGCGGCCACTCGGTGAGCCCGGCGTTCTCGACCAGCAGCGCCTCATCCTCGATCAGCGCCAGCTTGTGCCTCTTGGCGAGCGCATGCGCCTCCTCCGCGATGCGGCTCGCCCGCTGCTTGCCGTCGAGCACCACCTTGTGCGCCACGAGCCCCTTCACATAGTCCGCCGCCCCTTCCACCTCGAAGGGCTCATTGCCAAGGAAGCGATGCCCGCGTGTGGTGCTGCCGCTCTCCACCGCCTCGATCGCGAACGGCACCACCTTGCCGTCGAGCAGGCAGACGATCGAATGCAGCGGCCGCACCCAGGTGATGCGGCCCGAGCCCCAGCGCATCGACTTCGGCCAAGGGAACTTCGCCGCCACCGCCGGCACGACCTCGGCGATGATCTCCGCCGCCTTGCGGCCCTTCCTCTCGATCCTGGCGACGTAGAAGTCGCCCTTCTTGGCATCGGCGACCACCTGCGCTTCGCCAATCGAGCGCAAGCCCGCCGACTTGAGGAACCCGGCAATCGCCTGCTCCGGCGCGTTGACGCGCGGGCCCTTCTTCTCCTCGGACAGATCCGGCGACTTGGCCGGCACACCCTCGACGATGAGCGCCAGGCGCCGCGGCGTGGCGAAGGCGCGGGCCTCGCCGCATGCCAAACCCTGCGCCTCTAGCCCCTCCGTCACCAGCCGGCGCAAATCCTCCGCCGCGCGGTCCTGCATCCGCGCCGGGATCTCCTCGGAGAACAGCTCGAGCAGCAGCTCAGCCATGGGCGGACACTCCCCCTCTCCCCGCTTGCGGGGCTACGGCATACACGCATTTTTGCGAGTCCGCGGAATCGGTTAGTCGAGAGCGCATGAGATGCACGGCACAAAGCCCTTGTTTTGGTGGATCGGCGTGTGATTCTGTCCGGGCCGACCGGAGTTTGATTCGCGGAGGTCGGCATGACGGAGCAGTTGACGGATCTGGGATATTTCGGCGATCGGCGCCGCCAAAAGGGGGCGCTGATCTGCTGCGGCGGCTGCGTGCCCGGCGCACGGTTTGTCTCAAGCGGCTGGGCGAGGGCCATGCCGGAGAGGTGCGGCTCTCGCGTCTTCTCAACTCGCGGCACGTGACGGCGGCCGAGATGCTCGCGACCGCTGCCGGCGATTGCGCCAGGCGGGTTGCCCGCCGCCATGTGCTGGCGATCCAGGACACGAGCGAGATCAACTATCAGGCCCATGCCGGCCGCGTGAAAGGGCTGGGCCCGGTCGGCAACGGCACCGATCTGGGCTTCTTCATCCATCCGGCACTGGCTGTCGACGCCGAGCACGGCGGCATCATCGGGCTGGCCGGCGGCACCGTGTGGCGGCGCTCCGGCAAGATCGAAACGGGACGGCGCCAGCGCGATCTCGCCGACAAGGAATCGCGGCGCTGGATCGAGCTGGCTCGGGAGAGCGCGGCCACGCTCGAGGCCGCCGATCTCGTCACCGTCATGGGCGATCGGGAGAGCGACATCTACGAGTTGTTCGCCGCACCCAGGCCCGAGCACGTCCATCTCCTGGTGCGCGCCGCCCAGGATCGCAGCCTTGCCGAGGGTGTGCGGTTGCTTGCGCATGCCGACCGCCTCTGCGAACAGCACCGCTACACCATCGTGGTGCCCGAGAAGCCCGGCAGCAAGAAGCGCACGGCGACGGTCGCGGTGGGCTTCGGCCGCGTCCAAATCAAGCGACCGGCGCGGATGCCGTGCGGCGATCTGCCGGATGCGGTCGCCATGACCCTGGTGGTGGTGCGCGAGGTCGATCCGCCCGAAGGCGCCGAGCCCGTGCGCTGGGTGCTGCTGACGACGCATGCCGTCGACGGCCTCGAAGCTGCGCTTCAGATCGTCGGCTGGTACCGCAAGCGCTGGTTGATCGAGCAGTTGTTCCGAACTCTGAAGACGCAGGGCTTCAATGTCGAGGAGAGCCAGGTGGTGGAGGCGCACGCCCTGATGAACCTCGTCACCGCGGCGTTGATCGCGGCCATGCAGACCCTGCAGCTGACGCTGGCCCGCGACGGCACGACCCGCCAGCCCGTGAGCGATGCCTTCGCAGCAGCCGAGGTGCGTGCGCTGAAGGCCGTCGAGCGCAAGCTGCCGGGCAGGACCGTCAAGCAGCTCAACCCGAATTCCCCCGACAGTCTCGCCTGGGCCGCCTGGATCATCGCCCGAC
>Ga0209726_10004380_pt1 | contig 18177 bp, 18 predicted proteins | sample Subgrocontami54m_FD_187453 | JGI IMG/M metagenome (GOLD analysis project Ga0209726, IMG submission 187453) | Subsurface groundwater microbial communities from S. Glens Falls, New York, USA - GMW46 contaminated, 5.4 m (SPAdes) (version 3) | ecosystem: Environmental > Aquatic > Deep subsurface >... | reverse complement strand
AGCGAGCCGGTCTGCGTGCTCGACCTGGCCACCGGCACAGGATCCAATATCCGCTATCTGATGGATCGCCTTCCGGGCCGTCAGCGATGGCTGGCCGTCGACCGGGACGCCGCGCTGCTGGCGGATCTGCGCGAGCGGATGTCGTCGTGGGGCGCCGCGCGGGGATACGACGTGCGGACCGGAGCCGAGCGGTGCATTATTCGCGGCGCCGACCTCGAGTGCGATGTCGAGACGCGACAGATGGATCTTGGCGCCATGGACGATCGTGAGATCTTCGCCGGACGTCATCTCGTGACGGCCTCCGCGCTGCTCGACCTCGTGTCGGCGCAGTGGCTGCGCGCGCTCGCGACACATTGTCGCGACGCGGGCGCCTCGGTGCTCTTCACCATCACCTACAACGGCCGTTCTTCGTGCGTCCCCGTGGAGCCCGAGGACGATATCGTGCGCGACTTGATGAACCAGCACCAGAAGACGGACAAGGGACTGGGTGGCCCGGCGGCCGGCCCTGATGCCGTCGCGTGCGCGGAACGGTGTTTTGCGGAGGCCGGATACCGCGTCCAGCTCGAGCCGAGCGACTGGACGCTTGGGCCGGCAGCGGCTGCTTTGCAGCGGATGCTGATCGAAGGCTGGGCGCGTGCGGCGACTGAGATGGTGCGCGACCGTCCCCCGACGATCGCGCGCTGGCGTGCGCGCCGGCTCGCGCATGTCGACGCCGGCCGCTCGCGGCTGGTTGTCGGCCACGATGACCTTGCCGCGTGGCTGCCCCGCGAGTAAACCGAGTAAACAACGCCTGCCACGCCGACGGATCGGCTACGACGTCACCGTGTGTCGACGGCTCCGGCGGCGTGCGCGGGCGGATTGCGGCGAAACGAGGCCACGACGGGATGATGGTCCGACACCTCGCCGAGTCCGGGCAGCGTTGAGGTGTCGACGATCTCCACCGAGTCGAGCGTCAGGTCGACCGCCGGCGCATAGAAGACGTAGTCGATGCGTGACACGCGGCGGCCCGGCCGCGTCGAACCCGATGTGACGCCAGCGGCGCGTCCATGTGCGGCGGCGTCCGCCCACGCGTCCCGATAGCGCGCCATCACCGCGCCCAGTTCGCTCGCCTCCGGCCTGGCATTGAGGTCGCCGATCAGGAGCCCCGGCCCCTGCCGCGCGGCCCACGGCAGCAGCGTCGCGATCTCGCGCTCACGATTGGGCTGGTTCTCCTGGTTCGCTGACAGGTGCGTCACGATGACCGGCACGTCAGGCATCGATGCGACGCGTACCGCCAGCCCGACCCGTCCCTCGGACAGACGCACGGAGCTCGAGGCGACGATACGTTCTCGAGCAAAGATTGCGACGCCTTCCGTTTCGACGTCTTTCCCCCGGCCGTCTACCAGGCATTGCCTGTGATCGGTGGTCCATGCCTTCACGAACACCCGCGTCCACGGGCGACCAGTACGCCTCCGCAGCCCCTCCGCGATCAGGGCGGGTTGATCGTCACAGTTGAAATCCGGATGATTTTGCATGGCCTCCTGCACGCCCACGAGGTCGGCGTCGAGGCGTCCAATCGCCTCGATCGTCTGCTCGAGGTCGTAGCGGCCCCGCCGATCCGCGCCCTTGTGAATGTTGAACGTGGCCACGCGAAACGTCCGGGCGGCGTTGGGGAGGGAGGCAGCCCTTTGGGCCAGGGGCCATACCAGGGCGGCCGTGGCGACGATCAGTAGCGCGAAAGCCAGTCGGCGCATGATTCACCAGTCTAGGTTTGCTTAAATGATCCGATTTACGCCCCCTGGAGCGGAGCCTTCGACCGGATCGGCCGGGACGTTCAGCTCGCAATCGAACAGCACATCGCCGCCCATGCGAAACACACGGTAGCCGGGCCGGCGGCAATCGCGAAGGCGGTCCTGCGCCATGAGCCGGATCGCGGGGCGGCCATTTCCAATGAGGACCGGTGCGATCGCGATCTGCAGTCGATCGAGGAGATTGGCCTGGAGAAACGTCGATACCGTGACCCCGCCGCCCTCCACGAATACCCGCGCGCAGCCGCGCGCACGCAGCAGCCGCAGCACTTGCGCGGCCTCGTCACCCGGTGTGCCGTTGTCGATGCCTGCGATGACGGCACGTTCCATGTGGGTCTCGCCCGGCGACACCCGCGATCGCGCGCAGATGTACAGCGTCGGGACCACCCAATCGGTGAAGACACGGAAGGTCGGCATCAGCCGCCGTCCCGAATCGATCACGACCCGGAGTGGATTCGGTCCGGAGACATGGCGCGTTGTGAGCTGGGGGTCGTCGGCGGCCACGGTACCGGCGCCAACGACGACCGCGTCGCACAGAGCGCGCATGCGGTGCACGTGCACGATGTTGTCGCCGCCGGTGACGAACTGCGAGTCGCCCGACGGCGTCGCGATGAATCCGTCGAGGCTCTGGCCGAGATGGCCGACCGTGAGGGGACGCACGGACGTCGCGCTGCAGATCGGCAGATATAAATTCAGCAGCTCGGATCGCGCATCATCCGGTGGCAGTCGGGATTCCCATCCAGTTCCCGGACACCATGCCAGCACGGCGTCGGGGCCATCGGCAGACAGGAGTCGCAGGCTTTGGGCCTCGTCCTCCCGGAACACCCGGGCACAGCCCTCCCGCTCGAGCCTCTCGGCAAGGGCGGCCGCCGCCCGGAGCAGGCTCCAGGCGAAGTCCGCCGCCGCCCCGTGCTGCTGGATGGATGCCGCCGCCTGGGAAGACATGAGACTCGCCACTATAGCCACTCAGCTCGCTGAATGCCAAGGTTACGCGGCCGCCATCGCTTCGCAGATCACCACGTCCTCAACTGGACCGCGCTGTTGAAATGACTCGCCCGTGGCGCTCATCCCTCTGGCCACGGCAGAGGAGATCTGTCTGTCGCCGTTGCGGTCGTTCGATTGGGGCTCGTCGCATAGTCTGGGCCCGCTCTAACCAATGGTCGGCGTCTCCAAGACTTCAGGAGCGTTTTTTTACATAATGGCGCATCATGTCGCGCGGCTGCCAACTTGCTGCCGGCTGCACCACGAACCCCATGCAGAGACCCCGCGTCACGCTGCTGTCGCTGATAACGGCAGCCGTGTGTGTCACGGCGTGCGGCGGTCAAACGCTTGTCGGTCCATCCCCGGCGGCACCGCCTCCGGCGATCACCGAGAGCGTCCCGGCCGTTGGTGCCCTCCCGGTCGTTCCGCCGGGACGCGTCGCCATCATCTCGATCGACGGGCTGCGTCCCGACGCGCTGTTGGCAGCCGGAGCGCCGAACATCATGGCCATGGCGAACCGCGGCGCGTACACCTGGCAGGCCAAGACGGTGTTGCCGTCGACCACGCTGCCCTCACATATATCCATGCTGACGGGCTACCTGCCAAACGTGCACGGGGTGACGTGGGATGACTACACTCCGTTGCGCGGGCCGCTGGCCGTGCCGACGCTGTTTGCGATCGCAAGAGCCAATGGGTTGCGCACCGCCATGGCGGTCGGCAAAGAAAAGTTCGCGATGTTTCGCGATACCGGGGCCTGCGACGCCTGGGTTCTGGCCGCAAGTGGTGACAACGACGTGGCGCAGCAGGCGACGGCGCTGGCCTCGATCCGCCCGGATCTGCTGTTTGTGCATCTGGCAGACGTCGATCGCACGGGCCACGCGTCCGGCTGGATGTCCGAGCCGTACCTGCGGAGCGTGCGCAGTGCTGATGCAATCGTGGGCCGCATCATTGCGTCGTTCTCGAGCGACACGACAGTCATCATCACCGCCGATCACGGGGGCCATGGGCTCGGGCACGGCAGCGACGACCCTACCGACACAACCATTCCCTGGGTGATCGTTGGACCCGCAGTCGCAAGCGGAAGGCAACTGTCCTCGGCCGTGAAGACGGTGGACACCGCTGCGACGGCGGCGCTGATTCTTGGTGTGCAACTCTCGCCGGATGCAAGCGGTCGCCCGGTGCGTGAAGCGTTCGCTCCCGATCGCTAGATTTGGCCGCTCGTCCTCACCGCTAACGGCTCTCCCGTTCGTAGCGTCCCAGTGCCACCCAAGATCGCACCCCAAACGGCGTCCGCGCGACCCGTCTCAATTCGATGCACATCCTGCAATGGAGTATCTCCTCCTTGGCATCAGCCGATAACTTGAGAAGCGCGTTCGGCGTCCCCTGGGAGGCGTCATGTATCTGCTCCTCTTGGTTGTTTTTCCGCTTCTGTTTCTGGTCAACTCCTACCTGGCGATGGCCGGACTCGTCGCCGGAATAGCCTGGCTCTATTTCCAGCGCACGCACGGGTCAAATCATCAGGCCCACACGCCGCGGTCAGAATCTGGATACAAAGCCGGCTACGAAGATTGAGTAGATCATCCTTTCTTCACAGACGATCTGCCATGCGATCTCACGCGCGGTGCGCGACTTCGGATCGGGGCGATAGTCGGAGCCTTCCCCTGCAAACAGCGATTTCTCGTCTACGCGACCTCCTGACAGCCCGACGTCTTCGACCACTCGATGGTAGAGGAGATGTTCAGAGCCTTCTTTTCGGAACTGGAGAAGACGTTCGTGCAAGGGATGCAACCTGCTTGCGTCGGAAACAGCCGATGGAATGGTCGTTGACAATACCGACAGCCTGCATCCAGGCGTAGACGATGGTAGGGCCAACGAACGTGAATCCACGGCGCTTCAGTTCCTTCGATATCGTTTCGGAGAGAGCGGTTTGCGTCGGAAACGATCGTCCGCTACCCGCCACGACGTTTCCATCGCTGAACGACCAGCAGAAGTCGGCGAAATCTTCGCCGTGATCGCGCATCTCGCAGAAGATGCGGGCGCCGGCGATGGTCGCCTCGATCTTGGCGCGGGCGCGGATAATCCCCGGATTGGTCATGAGGCGGTCCACGTCGCGCCTGCTGAATCGAGCGACCCTGTTCGGATAGAAGCCTGCAAACGCCTTACGAAATGCCTCCCGTTTTCGTAGCATGATGGCCCAGGAGAGGCCGGCCTGAAACCCCTCCAGCATCAGCATCTCCCACAGGGCGCGTGGATCGCGCTCTGGAACGCCCCATTCCTCATCGTGGTAGGCCTGCATCAGCGGGTCATCGCCCGCCCAGACGCATCGGACGTGTGTGCGACTCGTCATCTCCAACCTCGCTCTAAACGGTGCCTCACGTCGCGATCGTCCACGCCACGGTCGACTGATTGAGCGGGGATCAGGGATCGGGGATCAGGGATTTCACAGTTTTGCATTCTTGATCCCGTCCTCGGCCTGATCCTCGATCCCTGATCCCCGATCCCACTAAACTAAGGGCGTTTTCACCGCGCCAGTTAGATTCTAGAATCCTTCCGGGAGGGCAGCCATGTTCTGTAGCGCCTGCGGGGCAAACAATGAGGCAACCGCGAAGTTCTGCCAAGCCTGCGGCGCTGCGACGGGCGCTACGCCCGCGCCGCCGATACCGCCGGACCCGGGCACGATGAGAGGACCGGCCCAACACGCGCAGGTAATCGATCGCCCCCGCCCGACGGGCAAGAATCCGGTGCTCGCGGCTATTCTGTCCGCGGTCATCGTCGGCGTTGGCCAGTTCTACAACGGCGACGTCAAGAAAGGCGCCATCATGCTGATTGGAGCCGTCATTCTGGGTGCCGCGACGGCCGGTGCGCTCTGGCTCGCGCTTGCCATCTGGTCGGCCATCGACGCGTACCAGGTGGCGAATGGCACCGGCAAGATGTGGTAAATCCGGGGACCATGGAATACGCCCGCCTGCTCGGCCTTCGTCCGCAGTCCTACGAGCATCCTTCTGATGCGAAGACGCTCGATGTCCTTCAAAGCACGTCGGGCCTCGAGACCGTGATCCGCAAGTGCAATGAGTTTGGGTTGGATCGGCTGCTCCGAATCCAGCTGATGGGCAGCTACCTCCGTGCGAGTCAGGACTGCTTTCCACAGCTATACAGAGCCGTCCAGGAGGGCTGCGAGATCCTCGATGTGCCGAAGCGGCCGACGGTCTACATCCAACCTGGCGGACTCAACGCGTTCACCGCCGGCGTCGAGCAACCGATCCTCGTATTCAATGCGGGCCTGATCGATTCGATGACGGAGGAAGAGCTGAGATTCGTTGTCGGCCATGAACTCGGACACATCAAGAGCGGCCATGTGCTCTATTACCAGATCGCCATGCTGCTCCCAGTGCTTGCCGAAGTGGTCGGCGCCGCCACGTTCGGGATTGGGTCGCTCCTGTCGTTTCCGCTGGAGGTGGCGCTCGTTCGATGGCAGCGCATGTCCGAGCTGACGGCCGATCGAGCTGGACTGCTGGCGTGCCAGGATGTCAATGTCGCCACAACGGCCATGATCAAACTGGCGGGGCTCCCGTTGAAGTTCTTCGACAAGGTAAATACGGAGGACTTCCTCGCGCAGGCGCGCGAGTTCGAAGCATTCGACAGCGACAAGCTCGACTGGGTGGCAAAGATCCTCAGCGGGATGGGACAGTCACACCCGTGGACGGTCATGCGCGCCAGCGAGCTGCTGCGATGGATTGATTCCACGTCCTACGAAAAACTCCTCGCCGATCCAACCGGTGGACGAGCGCTGGAGCCACCGCGGAAATTCTGCACGAATTGCGGGTCACCGACGGCTGGCGTGTTCTGCTCGAAGTGCGGCACACGGATCGCGTCGTAGCCAGCGAACCTGTCATGTGATGGAACCGCCCATCAGGATCCTTGCGGTCGTCCCCGAGCCAATCGACGCGTCGTGGTCTTCCGTCGCCGCGGGCGCCTGGACCTCGCTCGAATCAGCCCTGCGCGCGCCGGTCGCAGGTGGCGGCGTGGAGATCATGCGCTTGAAGCCCGCGACAGCGACGGCCCTCGAGGAGCTGCTCGAGCACGATTCGTTCAACATCGTTCACGTGGTGGCGCGCGGCACATCGAGACCAGCGGCTCGATACGGGACGGTGACGATGGAGGGGAGCGACGCGCGAGCGCGGGACCTCAACGTACAGAATTTTGCGAAGCTGTGCGCCCGGATGCCGGACCTCGAGCTCGTCGTCCTCCAAGGGGTCGGTGGGACGTTGACGGAGCTTGCCGTCCTTCGTGACACGGTCGTTCAGCTTGCGGCGTCGGTCCTGTGTGTGCCTGACGCTGTGGGCGGTTCGCGCGAACCCGAGGATTTCGCGCGCGCCTTCTATACGGGTTTGGCGTCAGGGCAATCAATCGAGGAGGCGTTCGCGATTGCGATTCGGAATCCCTCTGCTCTCCCGGCGTCCGGATCTTCCAGCCGCCCCGGGCAGGCGACGCTGCTGATTCGTCAACAGCAGGCCACACGACGCGCCGTCGATGAGCGGCCGCATCGAGAGATCGCGCCGACAGTTTCCGGCCGGCATGGCCAGGAGCGCGTCGAACCGCCCACACCCATGAGAGTTCCAGCTGAGAACGACGCGAGAGACGCTCAGCAGGACGTCGAACGCAAGAGGGCGGCCGGAGCGTTCGACGTGTTTCTCTGTCACAACGTCGGGGACAAGCCCGCGGTCATGGAGATCGGGCGCAGGCTCATGGGCCGCGGGGTTTTGCCGTGGCTCGATCAGTGGGAACTGCGGCCGGGGACGCCCTGGCAGCGTGTCCTGGAAGAACAGATCGCCAACATCCGTGCGGCGGCCGTGTTTGTGAGCCACGAGGGGATCGGGCCCTGGCAACGCCAGGAGCTCGATGGTTTTCTGCGGGAGTTCAACAAACGCGGCTGCCCCGTCATACCGGTGATGCTCCCCGGTGCCGGTGGAGAGCCGGAGCTGCCGTTGTTTCTCCGCGGCATGACATGGGTGGACTTTCGCGCGGCCGACCCCGACCCGCTCGCACAGTTGATTTGGGGCATCACCGGGCAGCGGCCGAGTCACGTCTGAAAGCCGCAGCACGAGAGGTCTCATGCCTCTCAGCGAAACAGATCGAGCCGCACCGATCTGCCCATTTCGTAATAGCCGCGCGGGCTGGGATGGATGCCATCTCCGCAATTGAACTGCGGATACAACAGGTCAGCGTTCTTCGGATCCTGCACAACCGTATCGAAGTCAATGACCGCATCGAACGGTGCTTTCGTGCGGATCCATTGGTTCACCTCGTTGCGGGCCTTCGTCTTCGCCACGTTCCATCCCGTGTTGTTCTCCACCGCAGGACGGTTGTGCCTCGGGATGATCGTGACGCCGATGATCTTCAGACCGCGCGCCTTCACGCGCCTGGCGATGTCCTGCATTCCGGCGATGACGTCTTCGGCAGAGGCCTCACGCCGGATATCATTCGTCCCCATGAACAGAATGACGTGCGTCACACCATGATGGGTCAGCACGTCACGCTCGAGCCGCTCGAGGCCGGGAGGACTGTCGGGCGGCGGCTGAATCCTCTCACGCGTGATCGTATTGCCTCCGATGCCCTCGTTGACGATGGCCCGGTACGCCTCTTGTTTTCCTCGACCGGCCGCGTCAAGAGCCAGACGCACGGCGAGCAAGTCTTCCCACCGGTCATGGGCATCGATTGTCGAGCACGTGCCGTCGGTAATTGAATCGCCGAACGCGACAATCGACCCGGTGGCGGACGAAGAGGAGACGTCGATCGCCTTCAACCAGAACATCGAAGTGGTCGTGGCGGTAAAGGGTTTCGCTGTTTCCTCGGCGGCCACATCGCCACCGCCATTCGCCGTCATGTAGGAGGTCACCTGTGCGCCCCCGTGCTGGCTGGGCCGCACGCCGGCGTCAGGAATGTGCAGACTGACCGCCAGGTCCTGCTGCGCCAGCACATTCATCCGCAGCGGGTCGCTCGTGACACTGCCGCCGGCAGGAATGATCACGCTTGTGGACTTGTTGAACGACACCTGCCGATTGGAACCTGGCGCGAGCGCAGCTCCCTGAATCCGTTGCCCGATAAACGCTTTTCCAATCGAAAGCGGGACGCCGCCGAAGGTGTTGTCCAGTCGAATGCGTACGGCGTCGCCGGAAATGGTGACACGCGCGATCATGCGGACCGTGGTGTTCGACACCGCGTTCATGCCGAGTTCGTTCTGCGAAGTACCCCACGCGGTGATCCACCTGTCCGATGCTGGTGGCTGCTGCCGCGCCACAATCCCGGAACCAGGAAGCGCTGCAAGGCCCGCGACGATTGCGATCCTGACAAACAAAGAAGCCCTCGTCATGTCGGGGAGTGTAAATCAAGTCGTGCCGGGGCGGCGGCCGCAAGATCTGTTGTGTCGAGGCGCGAACCGTCCCATAATCTCGAACTTCGACCGCACGACGAGTCGAGTAGGCCCGAGGACACAAAGACGTACATAACCACGAAGAACACGAAGCTCACGAAGAAATAGAACACGAAGCAATTTTTTCACTTTGTGTTCTAAGCTTCGAGTCCTTCGTGACCTTCGTGGTACGTACGTTCGTGAAGAGGAGTCCGCGACATGCGAACCGGGTTCAGAAGCGCGATGATTGTGGCCGCCGTTGCCGCCGCAGTCGTAGCCGCGCGGTGCGCGCAAGTGCCGCCGAGCGCGAGTCAGATCGACGCCTATCGAGCCCCACGTACCGCTGACGGCGCTCCAGACCTGAACGGGGTCTGGCAAGCCCTCAATACGGCGAACTACGATATTCAGGCCCATGCCGCCCGACCGGCCTTGGCGCTGATACCGGCGCCACCGCGTCCAGGCGTCCCAGGACTCGGCCGAGCCACGCCGACGGAGCTTCCGGCACCGCCTGTGCGCGCGCTCGGCGCGGTCGGCGGGGTTCCGGCGGGCGAAGGAGTGGTGGAGGGTAACGAGATTCCATACCAACCGGCGGCGGCGGCGAAGAAGAAGGAGAACTTCGAACATTGGCTGGAGCGTGATCCGGAAATCAAATGCTTCATGCCGGGTGTACCTCGTGCCACCTACATGCCGTATCCATTTCAGATTCTTCAGGGGAAGGACGCGATTCTGATCGCGTACGAATTTGCGGGAACAACGCGCACCATTCACATGGATAAGGTTGCCGACAGTCCGAGCGCGACGTGGATGGGCTTGTCGCGCGGCCGCTGGGACGGAGACACGCTGGTGGTCGACGTGACCGGTTTCAACGACCAGACCTGGTTCGACAGGGCCGGGAATTTCCATAGCGACGCGTTGCACGTCGTCGAGCGCTATACTCCGGTGAGTCCGTACCACCTCATGTACGAAGTCACCATTGAAGACCCCAACGTGTTCACGCGGTCGTGGAAGATGCGGATGCCGCTCTATCGGCGTTTCGAAAAGGACAAGCAGGTCCTGGAATACAAATGCGTGGAGTTCGTCGAAGAGGCGATGTACGGCCATCTTGGCGTCATCGACCCTGCGACCGGGCTCGTGAACAAGTGACGGAGCTGTGAGATGAGCTACCGGTTTGTCGCAGCGGCAATTACGCTGGCAGCCGCCAGCGCGATCGCGGCGTTTACTTTGGGATCTGCCGCGACCGGGAATTCGGCGGCCGAACTGGGGGAGGCGGGCACCTGGACGCATCCTCGTACCACATGGGGCGACCCGGATCTCCAGGGCGTCTGGAGGTACGAAGCGGCTATTGCGTTGGAGCGGCCCAGCCAGTTCAAAGGACGGGAGTCCTTGACCGATGAGGAAGTGGCTCAGAAAGAAAAGATAGAAACGGAGCAGGAGGCGAAAAGGCTGGCTGGCTTCGAAGGCGTGGATGTGGGACGCCGCTCTCTTGCTGAATCACCTATTCGCGGGAACGAGTACAACAGCTTCTGGCAGGACCACGGAAGACCACGAAAGGTGTACAAGCAGACCTCGCTGATCACGGATCCCCGCGACGGACGGATTCCTTATACCCCGGAGGCGCAGAAAGCGGATGCGCGCTCGACGGCCCGATACGGAATCGGACCGTTCGAATCCTATCTGGACCCGGACACGGGAGAACGTTGTCTGACCGACGGCGTCACAGGAATGATGTGGCAGGGTCCGAACGGCGGCCACAATCGGATCGTGCAGAGTCCGGGATACGTGAGCGTTCTTCACGAGGAGTACCGCGATCGCCGCATCGTCCCCACAGACGGGCGTCCGCACGGAAACATCCGCCAGTGGTTCGGGGATGCGGTTGGCCATTGGGAGGGCGATACGCTGGTCGTCGATACCACGAACTTTCTCGACAGGACCAACTACGAGTGGGCGAGCATCTGGACACGGCCGACCGAAACGCTGCATCTGGTCGAACGCTTCAACAGGATCAGCGCGGACACCATCGAATACAAGATCACAGTCGAGGACCCGGCGACGTTTTCAAAGCCCTGGACGGCGGTCATTCCCATCTCGAGGCTTGCGGATGACACGCAGATATACGAGTACGCGTGTCACGAGGGCAACTACGCGATGCCGAATCTCCTGAGCGGCGCTCGCGTCGACGCGGCGAAGAAGAAACGGACCGGTACGTAGTGTCCGGCTTCAGCGGTAATAATATACTTGACTAACCACTAGGAACCTGCCATGATTCGTTCATGGCAACCAAGCAACCCAAAACCCTCCGCGATGCGATTCTGTTTTTCGCGGAATACGAGAACTGCCGGAAAGCCGTTGAGGCGATTCGCTGGCCAGATGGCGTCGTAAAGTGCCCGACCTGCGACTCGGAGCGCGTCACCTATCTGGAGACTCAGCGCCGCTACAAGTGCTACGCGAAGCATCCCAAAGCGCAGTTCTCGCTCAAAGTCGGAACCATCTTCGAGGATTCGGCTGTCGGCCTTGAGAAGTGGTTGCCCGCGCTCTGGTTGCTCACTACCTGCAAGAACGGCATCAGCAGCTACGAACTGGGCCGCGCCCTTGGTGTCACTCAGAAAACCGCATGGTTCATGCTCTCCCGTCTGCGTCTCGCGCTTCAGGCTGAGACTGGTGGGAAGCTGAACGGCCAGATCGAGGCCGACGAAACTTTCATCGGTGGCAAAGCACGGAACATGCACGCGGACAAGCGGAAGCGCCTCGGCATCTCGCAATCGCAATCGATGATCGGCAAGGTTGCCGTCATGGGCTTGCTCCAACGGCACGGCGAGGGGAGCAAGGTCCGCACTCAGGTCATTTCCAACCGTAAGAAGCATCAGCTTGAGCAGATCGTCGGAGAGCACGTCGAAGTCGGCGCGAACCTCTACACCGACGCGCTCCGCTCCTATGACCGCATGGCGGCTCGTGGGTACATCCATCAAGTCATCGACCACGCCGAGGCGTACGCCGATGGACAGGTTCACACCAACGGACTGGAGAACTTCTGGAGTCTCCTGAAGCGCGCCCTCAAGGGCACCTACATCTCGGTCGAACCATTCCATCTGTTTCGCTACCTTGACGAACAAGCGTTTCGTTTTAACAACCGCAAAGGAACTGACGCCATGCGTTTCGCACTCGCACTCAAGGGCATCATCAACAAGCGCTTGACCTATGCGACGCTGACAGGCTCGGAGTTGCCCTCAGCGTGCTGAAAAGAGCTTCCCGCAACAACGACGCGGACGACATCCCAGACGTACGCGCTGACGAACCAGAGCGCGTGATGGAGCAGTTCACCGCCGGTCTGCGGCGAGTGTTGGCCGCGCCAAAACTGCCGATGAAAAAATCGCGACGAAAGCGGAAGAAGCGGTAGGGATTGTTTCGTGCTGGGCGTACAATCGCGCCCAGCAAAAACCATTCAGGTAGGCTCAGGGGCACGCTGTCAGGCTTGGCGGCGCGGTAGCGTGCGGATCCTCTCAGCGAAGCATCGGCTTCGGCTAGGCGTAGTGTATCACCGCTACAGCCGGAAGGGTCACCGATGCCGCCAAAGAAAAGATCTCCAGCGTCCAAATCCGGGTATCGTAACCGCGTGCCGAAGCGGCGGATCACCGTCACCATCGAAGGAACTGCGGATGGTGGCGCACCAACCCTCACCGAATTTCTCAAGCAGCTCGAAGCGGTGAAGGTCGCGCTCAAACATACAGAGCGTCTCGTCACTGGCACTGACGAACCGGACGTGTATTTCAAGATCGTCGGGCTAAGCATGAGCAGCCCTGCGACGGTCGTCCTCGAAGAGATGCCAGTCATGGTGGCTGGCAAGCCAAAGCGTCTTTCGAGAGTCGCGATCAGCGACCGCCTGGTATCGACGCTGAGTCAGATCAACACTCGCGGCACCGTGCCTGCGCAAGCCAAAGATCTCCCCACGCTCGAAGCGTATCGAAACGTCGGTACGGCAGCACGGTACGGCTCGATTACACTGGCAAGCGCAGCGCGAAAGGTCGAGATTGCGCCAGAGTTTGATGTGAAAGTCGAGAAGATCATCGGCCCTGATCAGGTCATCGAGGGTTCGATCACTGGAGTTCTTCTCGCGATTAACCTGCACAACACGACGCAATTTGCTATTTACCCTCCGATTGGTCCAGCGCGAGTCGCGTGTACGTTCCCTGCGGACTTGAAGACGCGAGTAATCAAGGGCCTTGACCGCAACGTTCGAGTGATCGGAAAACTTCGATACAAACACTGGGCTTCGTTCCCACACGCAATTACTGCCAGCGACATCGAAGTGTTTCCGCCCGTCGAGAAGCTGCCGACATTGGAAAGCCTGTACGGGTTGATGCGGCGGGACGAAGAGACTCCTACTCCGGCCAATGGCTAAAAGACCGCCAGCGTGGTACTGGGACGCGTGCATCTTCATGGCGTGGTTAAACGCAGAGGATGACGTTCATGGTCCGGCCGTGATGGAGGGCATTCGGGAAATGGTCCGAGACTCCGATGGTGGCCGTGCCGTCGTATTTACGTCGGTGATGACGAAGACCGAGATTTATCACCGGCTGAAGACTCAATGGGCGAAGGACGAGTACAACCGCTTTTGCCAGCGTCCGAATACGTCGGTGATCGCACAGGACGACCGCATTGGCGACAAGAGCAGCGACATTCGCGCGTACTACAGCCGCAAAGGCATCACGCTTGACGCCGGAGATTCCATTCACCTCGCAACGGCGATTCTGTACGAGGCGAATGTTTTCTACACATTGGATGGGAACGCCGACAAACCGAAACCGAACGCCCTGTTGCCGCTCAATGGTGACGTCGCTGGTTATCCGTTGCGGATCCAGATGCCGCACGCGCAACAAGGCAGCCTGTTCGCAGGTATCCCGACGCACGTTTCTTCCGCACTCAAAGGCCCAGCGGCCAAGACTCCGCTTAAGGTTGTGGCCTCGAACCCGCACAAGCGGAAGCGGTAGGTGGTTAGTCAAGTATATTGTCACCGCTTCAGCCGGACCGCGAAAAGGTAGGACTCTCATGCGCACCAGCCTGGCCATTCTGCTTGCCGGTCTAGGCATCGTGATTGCGGCGATGCCGGTGTCGGGTCATCATGCGTTTGCGGCGGAATTCGACGCGAAAAGGCCGATCAAATTGAGGGGCACGGTTGCGAAGATGGAATGGATCAATCCCCACACGTGGATCCACATCGACGTGAAGAGGCCGAACGGCAGGGTAGAACGCTGGATGATCGAAGGAGGTCCACCGAATGCTCTCTACAGGCGGGGATTTACGAAGGACTCCCTGCCCACGGGAATAGAGATCCTCGTCGACGGTTTTCAAGCGAAGGATGGCTCGATGAGAGGAAACGGGACGGATCTGACGTTCCCTGATGGCCGCAAGCTGTTTCTCGGCTCGTCAGGCACCGGCGCCCCGCGAGAGGGTTCGCGTCCGTAATCCGCCACTCCTGGTCCAGCTGAGTTTCTCCACATTCCTGACCATCGTCCGCGTTCCGGCGATGAGCGGCGGGCCGTTCAAGAACTATTTCGACAGACTGCCGTGCGCGTGAGTCGTCCTGAGGTATCTTCCGAACCAGGCAGGGTCATTACGCCCCGAAGAAATAGAGCGAACCCCACGCCGTTCCTCCTACTGGCGGTCCTCGCTGTGTCGGCTGGGTACAGCTACGCACAGTTCGGGCGAAATGCTTTTGACGGTTTCCGTGGTCTGCGGGGGGAACAGGGCGATCCTGCGGAGCTCCCGCCACAGCAGTGGCCCGATCGCAACCTCACTGCATGTCACATGCTCTATACGAGCACCCGGCGTGAGCCCAGCGGTGCAGGATGGCGTACGGACTATCCGTGGGGCGAGCGTCACTTGTTGATGCGGCTCTCAGAGCTGACGAAAACGCGCATCAGTCGGCTCTCGCCCGATGTTCCGCATTCATGGCTCGTCCGGCTCACTGACGATGCATTGTTCGGCTGTTCGTTCCTTATGGCGTCCGACGTCGGCACGATCGGGTTGTCGGACGAGGAAGCGTCACGCCTGAGGCTCTATCTCGAGAAGGGCGGCTTTCTCTGGGTCGATGATTTTTGGGGAGATGCCGCATGGGAGCAATGGACGAGGGAGTTCGCGAAGGCGATGCCGAGTGATGAGTTCGCGATCAAGGATGTGGCGTTGAGCGATCCAATCTTCCATTCGATGTTCGAAGTGAAGAGGGTCCCTCAAGTGACGAATATCCGGTTCTGGCGAGGGAGCCGAGGGAAGAACACATCGGAGCGCGGGGCGGAATCCGCCGTGCCGCACTTCCGCGCCATCCGCGACAAACACGGACGCATTGTTGCAGTGATGACACACAACACCGACGTGTCGGACTCGTGGGAACGGGAGGGTGACGACCCGGAGTTCTTCCACCAGTTCTCACCGGATGGCTATGCCCTGGGTATCAACGTGCTGCTGTACGCACTGACCCATTGACCCGAGCGGCATTACGATCGATCCCAGGTCGTGACTCACTGGCCGGCGGACGCGCGCTCGAGCTCGGCGATGCCGATCTTCTTCATGCGAAGCATCGCTTGCGTAGAATCACGCTATGGATTTCTCCGTCACGGACCCCGTCATCGCCGCCTTCATCGTCATTCCCGTGCTGCTCGTCGTCGCGCTGGTCTGGGGCACGGCGGCCGCGTGGCGACGAAGCGGTGCGTCAAGCGCGACCGCAGCACGAGTCTCACTGGCCGTCGCTGCCGCCGCGGTAGCCTGGATGGCGGCGACATGGGCGACCGCGCAAGCAGGGATCTTTCAGAATTGGAATCAGAATCCACCGCCGTTTGCTCTCCTGGTCGCGGCGATCGTCGCTTTGTCCGGAACGCCGCGCTTCCAGTACTTCGGGGCCGAGCGGCTGAACGTCTGGGTGACGTACCCGCCATTTGTCTGGCTGCCGGCCGTGATGGTGCTGGGGGCGCTGGCAGGACACCTGGTGATCTTCAGAGCATTGCGGCTACAAGGGCAGACCCGCGCTCCGGGAGAGTTGTAGGTCAGGGGGAAGGCCGCGGTACGATCCGACCGTGTCGACGACAGCAAGTGAGCTCCGGGCGCTGCTGCGCGCGCGAGCGGATGCGGGACGCATCCCGGGGCTTCAGCGCTTCTTCAAGACGGCCCGCGGCCAGTATGCCGAGGGCGACGTATTCATCGGCGTCAGGGTTCCGGAACTGCGGGCCGTCTGCCGCGAATGTGGCCATGTGGCGATCGGGGACGCGGTCGCCCTCCTTCGCTCGCCAGTGCACGAAGAGCGTCTCCTGGCCTTGCTGCTGGTGGTGGATGCCTTTCGGCGGGGGTCGTCTGCGGAGCAGCGCAAAATATACGGGCTGTACATTGCCAGCACTGCTTTCATCAACAACTGGGACCTTGTCGACTCGTCGGCGCACCAGATCGTCGGCGCCTGGCTGAAGGATCGCAGCCGGACACCGCTGAGACGCCTCGCCAAATCCGCCTCGGTCTGGGAAAGGCGCATCGCGATGATTGCGACCTTCCATGACATCAAGAGGGGTGAATTCGACGAGGCGTTCCGGATCGCCGACATACTTGCTAGCGGACACGCACGATCTGATTCGCAAGGCTGTCGGATGGATGCTGCGTGAAGTCGGCAACCGCGACGCGGCCGCGGAGCGGCGGTTCCTGAAGGACCGCTGGCCGTGCCGACGCTGCGGTACGCGATCGAGAAATTCCCCGAACGGGAGCGCCGTCGATATCTGAAAGGGACGGTGTAACCTCCCATCCATCGTCTCTCTTCGTTCGGACTGGCTCCCGTTCCGCGCAGCCACTTGACCGACCGATATGGTCGGTTATATGCTCCTCAAACTGAAAGTGAGACTCAATCTCATTTGAAGGGAGTGAAAGCCTCGCCGGGCGCGATGAACACCCGGCGAGGTTGCCGAACGCCAGGTCGAGCAGACCGCTAATCACACGCGCGGGCGCATGATGCGTTCGACCTCCACATTGTAGTGGAGGCCGAGTGATGGCCCGCAGCTCCACGAAGGAGAGACAGCCATGACTCGCAAGGCATTGCGCAAGAGACGCCATCAGTCGCGACAGGGGGCCGGCCGCCGTGCGAGCACGGCTCCGGCTTCGAGGTTCCTTACTCTCAGCGCCCTGCTGACAACGGCGGCCCTCACGGGATTCGCAGCGGACGCGGCGGCCGCACAGGATCTCGTGGACCCGCCCTTCACCATCATCAACCGCGCGTTTCGGCCGCGCGCCGCGGTCCTCGACTCCCTGGAACTTGGCGCACAGCAGGATGACCGGACGTTTCAGTTCGACATCCCGGGTGGGCCCATGCGCGGCGTGATCGCGGCGTTCGAGAAGGTCACGGGCGCGACGGTCACCATCTCGGTCGAGCCCATTGCTCAAATCTTCTCGCCCGGTCTGAAAGGCTCGTTCACGTTCGAACAGGGTCTGCGGACGCTTCTCGCGGGCACCAGCATCACGTTCCGTCTCGCGTCATCACGAGCGGCGGTGCTCGCGCTGCCTTCGCTGAGCGAATCGGTGAGCGTCCGGGGCAACGTCACTACCATCGCCTCGCCGAAGTACTCCGCGCCGCTGCGCGATATCCCGCAGACGATCGAGGTCATTCCGCGCGCGGCGATGGAAGCCCAGGGCGTCACGACGCTCAGCGAGGCGCTACGCAATGTTCCCGGCATCACCTTGCAGGCCGGCGAAGGGGGCGGAGCCTCCAGCACTGCTGGCGACATGTTCAACATGCGCGGCTTCAACGCGTCGAACAGTCTGTTCGTCGACAACGTGCGCGACGACGGGTTGGTGTCAAGGGATGTGTACAACCTCGAACAGGTGGAAGTGTTCATGGGACCAACCGGCTCGGACGTGGGCCGCGGCACCGCTACCGGATACGTGAACATGCAGACGAAGAGCCCGCATCTGCCGGCTGCACGCTCGGCCACGCTCTCCTACGGGACGGCCAACCAGCGTCGCGGCACCGTTGACGTC